>Ga0105044_10003646_pt1 | contig 21130 bp, 13 predicted proteins | sample MAT01_FD_78092 | JGI IMG/M metagenome (GOLD analysis project Ga0105044, IMG submission 78092) | Freshwater microbial communities from Lake Fryxell liftoff mats and glacier meltwater in Antarctica - MAT-01 | ecosystem: Environmental > Aquatic > Freshwater > Ice > Liftoff microbial mat | place...
GCGAACTGTACTGGGAATTTGCCAGCATCTCACCACTGACGGATAAAGACGGACAAATCACCGGATTCCTGGCGGTTAAAGAAGACATCACCTCCCGGAAAGAGACTGAAGCAGCGTTGACAAGCAGCCAGAAGGAATTGCTGGTAAAACATAAAGAGCTGGAAAATGTCTTTGACCAGGTCAAGGCTGCCAAACGGGAATGGGAAGACACATTGGACAGCCTGCAGGATTTCGTCATCCTGACCGATGCCGAACACCGTATCCGGCGCTGCAACCGGTTGCTGTGCGACATAACCGGCATGGCCTACAATGATGTAATTGCCAGGGACTGGCGGGAACTGCTGAAAGCGGCCGGTTTCAATTTCATCAAGTTCGACAACTCACGGGGTGAACTGCTGCATACCACAACAGAGCGTTTTTACGATCTGACTGTTTATGACATGAAGGATCAAACGAGTGAAAAAATAACCGGATATGTGGTTTCCCTGAACGACACCACGGAAATCCGTTCTGTCACCGAAGAGCTGAAACGGACTTCTCAGGAACTGAGCGAAGCACACCAGGCGGTCTATCAGCAGGAAAAAATGGCATCAATCGGCCAGTTGGCAGCCGGTGTGGCCCACGAAATCAACAACCCCATGGGTTTTATCTCCAGTAACCTGAACACCCTTGGCAAGTATCTGGAGAAGATCAACGTGTTTGAAACAGCCCTTATGGATAAAGTCACTGACGGATGCAGTGCTGAGCTGTCTGCGGAAATGAAAGGCCTGCGCAAGTCCATGAAAATAGACTTTATCATGGCTGATATCCGCAACCTGATTGATGAATCCCGCGACGGAGCGGACCGGGTAAGGAGAATTGTGCAGGATCTGAAGAGTTTCTCCCATGTGGACGAAGCTGAATGCAAGCTGTTCAGCATCAACGAATGCCTGGACAGCACCATCAACATGGCCCGCAACGAGATAAAGTATGTTGCCGACGTGGAACTGGATTATACACCAGACCTGCCGCAGTTAAGCTGCTATCCCCAGCAGTTGAACCAGGTATTCATGAACCTGCTGGTCAATGCCGCCCACGCGATTGAAAGGCATGGCACCATAACGGTTTCAACCAGACAGGAAGCGGATGATATTATTGTCAAAATCAGCGACACCGGCAAGGGCATCGCACCGGAAAACCTGACCCGCATCTTCGAACCGTTTTTCACAACTAAAGATGTGGGCAAAGGCACCGGTCTGGGGCTTTCGATCAGTTACGATATTATCAAGAAGCATGGCGGTGTTATGTCGGTCGAAAGCGAAGTTGGTAAAGGCACAACTTTCACCATCCGGCTTCCGCTTGACCATCAGTTTGATGTAAAATGAAATTCAATATGCTTCGTCATACTTAGTATTAAAATCTGGTTATCGAGGAACTCATGCCGACCAGCCAGCAAGCAATTGACAACTCATCGCAGCAGAGAATGATCCAGATTTGCTGCGCATTCTCGGCAGTTGCCGGTGCTATTGCCTGGCTTGGACTAGCAACTGGAATTACTTTCCTGGCCAGCTTTGGAAACAATCTGATACCAATGGCTCCCAGCACATCGCTTCTGTTCATCGCCTTTGGCATCACCGGCTTTTTATCAGTTAATGCGGCAAACTCCCCACGGGCAGCCCGGGCAGCCCGCATCATAGCAATCGTTTCGGCAGCAATAGCCCTGCCGTTGCTGATTCTTTCCCTGCAAAACATCTATCTGGATATCGAGCATCTCGGCATCCGCGCTTTTGAACATTCAACATCTAAACCAGTCGGCCACATGTCACCAATCACGGCTTTCAGTTTTCTGGGTATCTCCGCCGCATTTCTAACAATTCTACCGGCACAGGGCAAAAGAAAGGTATTTGACCAGATCACACTCTGGCTACCAATTCTGCTGCTTGCGTTTTATACCATGCTGTCTCTGGCCTATCTGCTGGGGACCCCGCTGTTCTATTCGGAACGGTTCATCCCACCGGCAGCCACAACCAGTCTGGCCTTTATGTCTCTTTCCATGGCACTGCTTTTGCTCGCCATGCCACGTGTTCTGCAAAAGGACCATGGAAGCAGATTCAATCATCAATCATCATCCAAGCTGATAATTGTTTTCATTTTCCTTGTAGCTGGCATTCTAGTAACCGGACACTTCTACCACAACAAACAAAAAGAAAATCATTTTCAAGAGGCAGGACGCCAGTTGTCTGCGGTTGCAGACCTGAAAACAAATGAACTTCTTTCCTGGCGTAACGAACGTTTGACTGATGCCGGTTTGTTTTATAACAACAAGACCTTTGCACAGACGCTGGAAACCCACTTTAAACACCCCTCATCCGCTCATCATCGCCAGGAGGTGGTCAACTGGCTGCAAAATATCCAGAAAATTAACTATGATGCTGTTTTCCTACTCGATCCCCAAGGCAAACAGCAGCTCTCATTTCCTTCAGACGCTTTTCCTTTTTCGCCCCTGGCAACTAGAACAGCACAGGATTCAATAAAATCCGGCCAGATTGTTTTAATGGATTTCTACCGCCATGATGGCAATCACAAAATATATTTGAATATAATGGTGCCTATTTTTGATCCGGTTTTAGGTAAAACACCTCTTGGTGTCATTTCATTCAGGATCAACCCGGACAAATTTTTATACCCCTATATCAAACGGTGGCCGAACGACAGTTCAACAGCCGAAACTTTGATCGTTAAAAGAGACGGTGATGATGTTGTCTATTTGAACGAGCTCCGTTTTGACTCTGATGTTGCCCTTAACCGTAAAATACCACTGACCAGTATCCAGGCACCTACTGTTAAGGCAGTGCTGGGGCAGACCGGCATTATGGAAGGGATAGATTACCGTGAAGTACCGGTCCTGGCGGCGCTAAGGCATATTCCGGATTCCCCATGGTATCTGGTAGCCCGTATCGACATGGAGGAAATTCAAAAACCACTGAACCAGAGCCTCTGGATTACGGTTACACTGATAATCACCCTGCTTGTCAGTGCTGGAGCAGTAGTCTTGTTACTCTGGAAGCAACAGACCGTTGGCAATATTCTTTTAAACAATGAGAGGCTGCAGTGCATTGTCAACGTCTTTCAGTTTAATGCTCCTACAACTCAGGAGCTTCTCGATTTTGCCCTGAATGAATCACTGCGTATGACCGGCAGCATATACGGCTACATTTACTACTATGATGAAGACACACAGTTGTTTACTCTGAACTCATGGTCACACGATGTCATGGATTCGTGCATGGTTGTGAACCCACAGACCACCTATGAACTGGAAAAAACTGGTATTTGGGGGGAAGCGGTCCGGCAGCGCAAACCGATTATGATCAATAACTTTGCCGCACCAAATCCTCTAAAGAAAGGCATACCCGATGGGCATGTCACGCTGACCAACTTTCTGACCATACCGCTTTTCAATCAGGGCAGGATCGTTGCTGTGGTAGGAGCGGCAAACAAGGAAACAGCTTACGACGAGTCCGACCTGTTGCAGCTATCGCTGCTGATGGATGCGGTTTGGAAAGTCGCGGAACACAAGCGGTTTGAAGAGGCACTGCAGGAAACCAACGAATACCTGGAAAATCTTATCAACTATGCCAATGCGCCAATCATAGTCTGGGATTCACATTTCAAAATCACCCGCCTAAACCATGCTTTTGAGGCACTGATCGGGCAAACAGCCGGTGATGTTTACGGAAAGACACTGGAAATCCTGTTTCCGGAAAAACTTGTTGAAGAATCGATGGCCAATATCAGAAAAACCCTGACCGGCGAACGGTGGGAGTCAGTTGAGATCGCCATAAAGCATATTGATGGTTCCGTTAGGACCGTTCTCTGGAACTCGGCGACAATCTTTGCAGCAGACAGAAGGACACCTTTGGCCACAATCGCCCAAGGGCAGGATATAACCGAACGTAAACATTCTGAAGAGGAACTCAAACAGAAGAATATCGAACTGGAACGCTTCATGTACACCGTCTCCCACGACCTCAAAAGCCCGTTGGTCACCATATCCACTTTCCTGACCTATCTGCAACAGGATCTCGCCACCGACAATCAGGAACGCATACATCAGGACATAGGATTCATGCGCAGTGCTGCCGACAAAATGGAAATTCTCTTATCTGAACTCCTGGAACTTTTCCGGGTTGGCAGGATTGTGGTTAATCCGGTGGAAATCAGCCTGAATGAAATTTACGAAGAGGCCATGCAGCTGTTGGCAGGACAAATCAGCCTTATCAAGGCAACCGTTTTAACCAGTGACAGACAACTGATGTTATTTGGCGATCAGATCCGTCTGGTGGAAATCTGGCAGAATCTGGTTGAAAATGCGGCAAAATATATTGGCGACCAGCCTCTGCCCAGCATAGAACTAGGCGTAGAAGAGAGTAATGGTGAACTCATATTTTTTGTGCGCGACAATGGAATCGGTATTGAACCTAAATTCCATGAAAACATCTTCGGACTGTTCAACAAACTGGACATTAAAACAGCTGGAACAGGTCTTGGCCTGGCACTGGTAAAGCGGATAGTTGAAACCTATGGTGGTCGGATCTGGGTGGAGTCCGAAGGACCCGGACATGGTTCCTGTTTCCGGTTTACGCTACCGGATGCGGTTGCAGTGGCAAAAACAAAAGGGGATCTCGAGTGACTCCTGACAGCAGAAATGACAAGACTGCCTCTCCGTTTTTAAAAAGCTTTATGCCGCAATGGTTTGCTGTTGCAGTGGCCCTGCTCGCACTGTCGTCAACAACAATTTATGATGTAATGGACGACCGCAACACTCTGATCTCAAATGAACAGCAGCGCCTGATGACCCAGGCCAGGGTTATCGAAATGAATCTTGCCGCGCAGGTCCAGTCCATAGCGCTTACTTTACGCTCAATGGCCAGACATCAGACTGAAGCTAAAGACATCGGTCACCGACTAGGAGAACTAAGCGATGCCATGCCTGGTGCAAGGACCCTTGTAATCCTTGATAAAAGCGGCCGGGTCACCTCCTCCAACATTAAAAAGCTGATCAAGAGTGACTTCAGCAAACGCGACTATTTTTCAATCCCCCGACTGCAACCCGACAATAAAATTCTGTATATTTCTCCGCCATTCAAGTCTGTGCTAAACAGCTTTGTATTGACTATGAGTGTCATCATTCCGGATAAAAACGGTGGTTTCAATGGGGTTGCAGGGGCTACGCTCGATCCGGATTATTTTACTACATTACTCAAATCAGTTATCTACGCCGACAACATGTGGGGTGTCATCATGCATGGCAATGGACTGCTGTTCATGATGATTCCCGAAACAAAAGCGGCACCCGGCAAAAATCTGGCCATCCCTGGCACTTTTTACACCCGCCACACAACCAGCGGCAGGAGCGAAAATATTTTCACAGGCAGTTCATATCCGGGCAATGAACAGCGTATTGTTGCCATTCGGACCTTCAATCCACCTCAGCTAAAGCTGTCCAAACCGCTTATTATTGCTGTCAGCCGCGATCTTGATAGAGTTTTGGCTGGCTGGTGGCGAGATACTATAATTAAATGTTCTGCAGTCTTACTAGCAGGTGTTTTCCTTGTTTTTGGCACCTTGATAATGCAGAGCAGGCAGAGAAAACTGGATCAGCAGTCTCAACAACTGCTTGCCGAACAGATCACGGCCCGGCAGGAACTAATCAGATCACAGGAGACACAGCAGTACACAGCTATTATCCAGGGCATACTGGAGAGCACATCCTCGGCTGTATTTTCAGTTGACACCTCATTTAACTACACCAGCTTCAATCTTGCCCACGCCTTGCTTATGAAAGAGTTGTACAACGGCAACATTGAAATCGGAGCAAATCTGCCTGGCTACATGCCTGATGATCATGCCGTTATTGCCAGAGCAAATCTGAAAAGGACCCTGGCTGGTGAATCTTTTATTGTTGAAGCGGCGTTTGAAAATTTGAGCGGCAAAAAACAGTATTTCGAAATCAGCCACAATCCAATCATAAATGCTGACGGAAATATCACTGGCATCGCAGTATTTGCATTTGATACAACAGAAAGGATCGAAACACTTAATGCCCTAAAGGATAGTAATGAGCTGTTTGAACTGTTCATGCGTTATTCTCCGATTTATTGTTTTATCAAGAAGGTCACTGCCGATGAAAGCAGGATTATAAGCTGCAGTGATAACTTTGAGTTCATGACCGGCATTCCTGCCGCAAAAATGGTGGGACGAACCATGGACGATATTTTCCCGCTGGAAGTTGCCAGGAAGTTTACCAATGAGGACTGGTCGGTGATCTGTAGCCATCAGATTCTAAAAATTGATGAAGAACTGAATGACCGCAGTTATACCACTATCAAGTTTCCTATTATCAAGGAGGATTCAACTCTGCTGGCCGGTTTTACCATTGACATCACTGACAGAAAGCAGGCCGAAGCAGAGGTCTTGATAAAAAACAAAGAAATTCAGCAGTTCATCTACACCGTATCCCATGATCTGCGCAGCCCACTGATAACCATCAAAACATTTACAGGCTACCTGGAACAGGATCTGGCAAGTGCCAATCAGCAGCAGATAACAGAGGATGTGCAGTTTATTAGTAAGGCAGCCGAAAAAATGGAGATTTTGCTTAATGAGCTGTTGGCCATGTCACGCGTCGGCCATCCTACCATTGAAAACTCGGAAATGACTTTCCGCCAAATGGCCGAAGAGGCAGCAGCAGCGTTAGCCGGTCAAATCTCCGAGAAAAGGGTTGAAATCCATACTATTGATATTGACATCCGGCTCTACGGTGATCGTCCGCGATTGACACAAATCTGGCAAAACCTGCTGGATAACGCCATCAAATATATGGGCGATCAACCGACACCACTAATTACTATAGGTGCCGAGCATAAATTTAATGATGTGGTATTCTATATATGTGATAACGGCATTGGAATAGCACCGCAGAACCTGGACAAGGTTTTCAACATATTCGAAAAATTAGGGCAGGAAAGCAGTGGCGTAGGAATGGGACTGGCAATGGTCAAAAGGATTGTGGAGCTTAACGGCGGACGGATATGGGTGGAGTCGCGTGGCCCGTGTTACGGCTCCTGTTTCCAATTTACTCTACCAGGGGCGGTCAACAATAATTATCCTTCAGAACATCAAGCAACATAACTCCCACTAACCCCCTCTTAACTTAAGAGGGGGAACAAAAAGCCCCTCCCCTTAAGTTTAAGGGGATGTTGGGAGGGGTTATGTGCCGCATCTGCCATAAAATTGAGCTATTGGCATATGCTACTGAATAGTAGCTAATAATTGAACATTTTCAGGAGTTCAACATGCAAGGTGAACCGGTAATAATTCTTCTGGTGGAAGATGACCCTGCCCATGCCGAAATAGTCCGCCGCAATCTGGAGGGATTCCGCCTGGCAAACCATCTGGTGCATGTCAGCGATGGCCAGGCAGCACTGGATTATCTGTACGGCACCGGCAACTGGGCAGACAAGGCACCTCATCGCCCCCATATGATCCTGCTTGATTTGCGATTGCCCAAGGTGGACGGCCTAGAAGTGCTTAGAATCGTTAAGGAAGATCCAGACCTGAATTCAATCCCGGTAATAATTTTGACTACCTCTGCCGCAGAGGCTGACATGACCAGGGCCTATGACAACCATGTCAACAGCTATCTGGTAAAACCGCTTGATCTGAATCAGTTTGTGGATCTGATCAGTTCCCTCGGCTACTACTGGCTAGTCTGGAACAAAAAACCTTATTAAATCGGTGAACCATGAATAAACTCAATATCATCGTTGTTGAAGACGATTTTGCACATTCGGAGGCTGTCAGACGTTCCCTGGCCAACAGCACCCTGCCCTGCACTGTTACAATTGCCAAATCATTGCTTCATTATCACCAAATGATCGCAGAAAAAAAACCGGACATTGCCATCATGGACCTGAATCTGCCGGATGGCCGATCGGTGGACGAGTTGACGCACCCGGCCGAGAATGGACCTTTTCCAATTCTGCTGATGACCAGCTTTGGCAATGAACAAATTGCCGTTGAAACCATCAAGGCCGGTGCCATTGATTATATTGTCAAGTCCCCGGAGGCCTTTGCCCAGCTGCCGCGCACTATTGAAAGTGCCCTGCGAGAATGGAAGCTGCTCTGTGACCGCAAAAAATCCACACAGAAAATCCTGGATAGCGAAGCCAGATATCACATCCTTTCCAACCAGTTTAATGCCCTGCTGGATACACTGCCGGACAGGATTGTGCTTCACGACACCGAACATCGGGTCATCTGGGCCAACAAAGCTGCCACACAAGATCTGGGGTATGATGTATCAGAAATGATCGGGCAACATTGCTTTAAACTCTGGCAAAATCGAACGGCCCCTTGCGACCCATGCCCGGTTGAACAGACGATAAAATCAGGCAGCCCCTCAATAGTGAATATTACCACCACAGATGGCCACACCTGGGAGTTAAGGGCCATTCCGGTCAAGGATAACGATGTAATTACAAGCCTGATTGAGGTCGGCCGTGACGTCACCGAACATCGACTGCTAGAAGAAAAACTGCGCCAATCCCAGAAAATGGATGCAGTCGGTCGTTTGGCCGGCGGCGTAGCCCACGATTTCAACAACATGCTGAATGCCATTCTGGGGTATAGCGAATTGGCGCTCCAGCGCTGCGAAAGTGATCTAAAAACCTGCTCCTATCTGAAAGAGGTACTCAAAGCCGGAGCCCGGTCAGCCGACCTGACCCGCCAACTGCTGGCCTTCTCACGCAAGCAGGTTGTTGAACCGCGAATCATAGATCTCAATCTGCAAATCTCTGAACAGTTGAAGTTTTTATCCAAGCTGATCGGTGAGGATATCCAACTGTTGTTTGATCCGGACAGCGACTCAGAACAGGTGTTGATGGATCCGTCACAAATCGACCAGATCCTGCTCAACCTGATCGTAAATGCCCGTGACGCCATCAGCGGCAATGGGAAAATAAGTATCAATATCAGCACAGACACACTGGATGATGCTTATTGCCGTACCTATCTGGGCACAAAACCTGGAGAATACGTCCGACTGAGCGTAAGTGACAACGGTCGCGGAATGGATGCAAAAACCCTGGAGCGGATTTTTGAGCCATTCTTCACCACCAAGGAGAAAGGAAAGGGAACCGGCCTGGGACTGGCAACAGTTTACGGTATTGTAAACCAGAACAACGGTGAAATTCACGCCGAGAGCCAGCCAGGTAAAGGCACCACTTTTATTATTCATCTCCCGCGCATCCAATACGATTCGTTGCAACTCCCTACCCCTGAAATTGTTGAACCACCCAAAGGTACAGAGACAATAATGGTTGTAGAGGATGAGAAGCAAAATCTGGAAATCACGCAGATACTTCTGGAAGAGTGCGGATATACAATCATTGCGACAGAATCACCACTGGAAGCCTGCAAACTGTTTACAGAGCAGATGGATAAAATCTTGCTGGTCATCAGCGATGTGGTTATGCCGCAAATTAACGGCAAAGACCTGCATATCAGGTTAAACAAAATAAAACCGGGCATTAAGGTGCTGTTCATGTCCGGTTATACCGACGATGTCATCACCAATCGCGGCGTTTTACCGGAGGGTGCAAAATTCATCCATAAACCGTTTACTATTCAACAACTGGCGTCCAAGGTCAGAACTGTTCTGGATGAAATTTAGCACCAATTTCAAATCAAAGATGAAACCAAGGCGGCGAGGATTGAGGTGACGAAGGTGTACACGCAGTACGTTGACGAGCCGAAACCGAGCCAACGAAGGTAGCACTTTGATTTGGAATTGGTATCAGGAGTAATTAAATGAGCGATGCCAACTTTCAGATCTTGATCGCGGAGGATGATGCCAGTCATACCGCGGCTATCCACAGGCAGCTGAAAAAAGATTATCCGAATGCCAAGATCAGTTATGTCAAAAGTCTCCGCGAATATGCCTTAAGCATTTCAGAACGCACACCGTCCATTGCACTTCTAGATATACACCTTTCTGACGGCCAGTCCTTGGGACTGTTGACCTCCCCTGCCAGTGACGGTGCCTTTCCCATAATAATCATGACCAGCTTCGGCAGCCAGCAACTTGCCGTTGATGCCATCAAAGCAGGCGCGCTGGACTATATCGTAAAGTCTCCGGATGTTTTCAAGTCAATTTCCGGGGTCATTGAGGGGACGTTACGGGAGTGGAAACTGCTTCAGGAAAAAAAACAGATGGAGATGCAGCTTAAGGATTCTCAGGCTCGAATTATCCAACAAGAGAAAATGGCCTCCATTGGCCAGCTGGCTGCCGGTGTTGCCCATGAAATAAACAACCCCATGGGTTACATATCCAGCAATATGAGCTCTCTGGGCAGATATGTGGAAAAACTGTCACAGTTTATTCATGTCCAGGAAGAGGCCATCGAAAAATGCGCTGACCCGGACACGAAAGCGGAAGTGGCCATCCTGAAAAAACAGATCAAGCTGGATTATATTCTGAATGACTTGCATAATCTGATAACCGAGTCCCTGGAAGGTTCTCAGCGGGTCAGCAAGATTGTCCAGGATCTGAAGAGCTTTTCTCGCGAAGACAAAAACGAGCCAACCCTCAGCGACCTGAATGAGCAGATCAAAAGCACAATAAACATTGTCAGAAACGAGATTAAATATGTTGCCGAGCTGGATCTTCGGTTTGGCGACATCCCTCCGATCCTCTGTCATCCCCAGCAGATCGGCCAGGTGGTCATGAACCTGCTGGTTAATGCGGCTCATGCCATCACCGAAAATGGAATCATTACGCTGACTACTTCCCATGTGAGTAACATGATCGAAGTCACTATAAGTGATAACGGAAGCGGAATCTCACCGGAAAATATCAAAAAGATCTTTGAACCATTTTTTACAACGAAAGAACCTGGCAAGGGAACCGGCCTGGGGTTGGCCATCAGCCTGGATATCATCAGAAAACATGATGGAGAGTTGATGGTGGAGAGCGAACCAGGTAAAGGCACCACGTTTACAGTTCGTTTACCGGCACTTGATAAGTAACAGATTGTTCAGTACTGAGGGGGATTCCGGACAAATGTACAATGAACCGATCAAAATTCTCTGTGTCGATGATGAACGCAATGTTCTCAAGTCACTGGAACGACTTTTTCTGGATGACGACTATGAGATATTTCTTGCTGATTCCGGTGAAGAGGGTTTGAAACTGCTGGAAAGCAACGGTCCTTTTCAGGTGATTATTTCTGACTACCGCATGCCGGTTATGAATGGCGTGGATTTCCTGAAAGCTGTTTATGAACTTATGCCGGAAACGGTCAGGATTGTTTTGTCCGGCTACGCAGATGCCGGGGCAATTGTGGCGGCTATCAATGAGGGGCATATCTACAAATTCATCCCCAAACCCTGGAATGATGAGGAATTAAGAATCACGATAAGCAACTGCCTGGAAAGATATTTCCTGCAGAAAAACAATCGGGAGCTGTTGGAAAAACTGGCTGCGGCCAATCAGAAACTGGAAGAGAAGGTCAGGCAACGCACGGAGGAACTGGAACTGCATGTACGCGCTCTGGAGTTTGCCCAGCAGATGATGTGGTCGCTTCCGGTGGGCGTAATCGGAATTGATGAGAACAACATGGTTGCGCATTGCAATACGGCTGCAGCAAAATACTTGAAAAATGTCTGTACTGACTTCCTGGGTTCGGATGTTATTCAGAGTTGCAATATGGAGATGGGAAACTTTATTGAAAAAACCAAGAATGAAAATATTACTGAAGCCATGATAACCATGGACGATAAAAACTGCCGGATCATGGGGCGAACTGTTACATTGAATAACAGTGATGCTGTAGTTCTCGTAATTGTGGAGATGTGACCAAATGCAAACCGTGCTTTTTGTTGACGATGAGCAACCGATCAGAAATGCTCTGGAACGGGTGTTTCACGAGCGCGACGACATCCGTTGCCTGTTTGCCGAGTCTGGAGCGGAAGGGCTGAAAATACTTGAACAGGAAGAGGTCTGGGTTGTTGTTTCAGACTACCTGATGCCCGGTATGCGCGGTATCGAATTTCTGGCAAAAGCCAAAACATTGCATCCTGAGACTGTACGAATCATGATGACCGCTCATGCCGATCTTTCAATCGCCATTCAGGCGATCAACAGGAGCGAGGCTTTTAGATTTGTTACCAAACCATGGGATAACCAGGAGCTGATGGAGACTGTCGACGAGGCCCTGATGCGCTACCGGCTGGTCAGTTCGCTGGGTAGACATGACGAGTCGGTCTATCTGTCTCTGGCGCAAACCGTTGAACTCAAGGACCCGTACACCAAGGGACATTGCGACCGAGTGGCACGCTATGCAGTCAGTCTTGCCAAAATGATCGGCCTAAGCCAGGACAGCCTAAAAGACATAAAACATGGCAGCTGGCTGCATGACTGCGGAAAAATCGGAGTACCTGAAGCGGTTCTGAATTCAACTGCTAAACTTTCTGAGGATGAAATGGAAATCATCCGCAATCATCCGGGCTGGGGTTCAGATGTGGCTAGACAAGCCCGCATGTCTGAAACAGTCATCAACATTATCTTTCATCACCATGAACGCTACGATGGCACAGGCTATCCGGCCGGACTGGCCGGAGAGATGATTCCGATCGAAGCAAGGATTGTTGCCATTGCGGATGCGTTTGATGCACTTTACTCCGATCGCCCCTACCGCAAGGCCTACAGCCTGGATATGGCGCTTGAAATCATGAAGGATATGACTACTACACATTTTGACCCTTATCTGATGGATCTGTTTGTAACTATTGCAAATAATGAGAGGGCTGAATGAGTGAAGAGCTGCAAAGGATAACAGTCCTGCTGGTGGATGACGAAGAGAACATCATCCGCTCTTTAAAGCGGCTGCTGATGGATGAGGATTTTGATCTGGAAACAGCCTGCTCCGGCGAAGAAGGACTGGAAAAACTGGCCAACTTGCAGAATGTAGGCCTGATTGTTTCCGATCAACGCATGCCGGGCATGAACGGTGCCGAGTTTCTGGGGCGATCACAGGAATTAGCCCCGAATTCGCTGAGAATCCTGCTGACCGGCTATTCGGACATCAACGCCACAATTGATGCCATCAACAAAGGGGGCGCCTACCGCTATCTGTCCAAACCCTGGAACGATGAAGACCTGCTGCAAACGATCCGCGATGCCATTCGCCAGTTTTCGCTGATGGAAGAAAACCGGCGTCTGCAGGCAATTGTGCAGCAACAGAACGAAGAGCTGAAAGAGTGGAATCAGAATCTTAAGGGGCGAGTACTGGAACAGACAACCTCGATAAGAATGAGAAATGACGAGCTTAAATCATTGGTCGTCAAGGCGAAAAACAACTATACGGCTGTTATTACAGCCTTTTCCAGCCTGGTGGAGCTGCAGGGCGGGAAACGTCACAGACACGCCAGTAATGTGGCAGATCTGTCAGTAAATGTGGCCAAAGAGATCGGCATCAAGGGCGATGAACTGGAAACCTTGCGGATTGCCGCCCTGATGCACGATATCGGTCAGATCGGCATTTCGGAAAAGGTATTGGCAACTCCACGAGATGCAATGAGTATCGAGGATTACAGGAGATACCAGCAACACCCTCTGCGCGGCCAGATGATGATTGACGAGATTGAAGACCTGAGGCCTGTCGGGATTTTGATCCGGCATCACCATGAAAATTTCGACGGCAGCGGATTTCCCGACGGCCTAACCGGCGAAAACATCCCAATGGGTGCCCGGATTATTGCCTATGCCGACAATATCGACAAGGTCGCTCAGACCTGCACAGCCGGATTGGCAGAACAGGCGCTAGCCAAAACAGCCCATCTGATTGGAAAAAGTCTTGATCCGGCGCTGGCTCCGTCCTTCAAGCGCCTGATTAAATTTATCTATTTTGCCAAAAACAATGAAAACGATTTGGTGGAGATTGAGCTGGATACCAAAGAGTTGACCACGGGAATGCAACTTTCCAGAGATGTGTGCAGCGGCTCCGGGATACTGCTGCTTAAACGGGGAACCACACTTGACGAAAACAAGGTTATTGCTATTCAGCGCAACTACAGGCTTGATCCGCCAAGCCATGGAGTTTTTGTAACTACGAGCAAGTAAAGGTTGTTCTCCCTTATCCGGGCGGAACATAGGCGCTAACTTTGATCTTTTAGTCCCTTCCCCTTCGCTTAGAAGCACCTACTTTTGGCAAGGGGAAGGCTCCCTAACCCTCACCCTTGAAAGGGAGGGGATTTTAGGCCAATACAATTACCTAACAGGACAAACTGAGAAACTGGCCCATGATCGAATTCGACGAACAAAACAAGAAGATCGTGCTGAAGCTGGTTTACTACGGCCCGGCACTATCAGGCAAAACCACCAATCTGCTGATTCTGCATGACCAGCTTTCCATGGAAGGCCGGGGTGAACTGATGCTGCTGGATACTACCGAAGACCGCACTATATACTTCGATCTGCTACCTTTCTTTTATGTTGCACCGTCCGGCATGAAGATCAAGTTGAAAGTCTATACCGTGCCGGGACAAGTTCGTCATGATGCAACCCGCAAGGCGGTGTTACAGAGAGCCGATGGCGTGGTGTTTGTGGCTGATTCACAGGCGTCGCAGATGGCGGTCAACTTTGAAAGTTTTGACAATTTGGAGACCAATCTGTCAATGGTCGGACTTACTCTGGAACGTTTGCCGCTGGTGCTGCAGTTCAACAAACGTGATCTGCCGGATATAGTTCCGGAAGAAGAGTTACGTCGGGTCTGGGCACCCAGCGGTTTACCTGTCCACATGGCTTCCGCTCTTAAAGGATGGGGTACTCTGGAGACCTTTAAAGAAATTCTGGGTTTGATGTTTGATTCGGTCAATGCCCGCTATGGCTTGACATCCAGGTATGAGATAGATCGAGACATATTCCTGAAAGAAATAATGAAGGTGCAAAATGAGCACTAACATGCCGCAGATAAATTTTATTGTAGGTGAAGAAAGGCGCCTGGCAGCAATCATTTCGCGATACGAGATTGAGCCGTTACTGAAAAGCCTTGTGAAAGCCGGCCCGGCCATAGCCTGCGTTCTGGATGAAGATGGGCTGCCGATCTGCCGCCAGGGAAGTGACAGCGCTTTCAATAATTACAGTGAAATCCGTTACGGCCTGCTGGTGGAGGGGGAACCCCAGGGGACTCTGTTAATTTCATTTGATCCAGCAGCCTGCACTATGGCCGAGCCGCTGGCTCTGCTGGCTCGCGATGCCATACAGCTGACCATATCCAATAATCTTAAACGTATGCTGACGACAGAAATGCACACATCTGTCGTTCAGGAATCCTACGACCAATTAGTGGAAACAAACAAGCGGTTGTCAGAATCTGAAGGCCGCTACCGCGAACTGGCAATTTCACTGGAACAAAAAGTTGAAGAACGGACTGCCGAACTGAAGAAGGCTTATGCCAGGATGCTGCAACAGGAAAAACTGGCTGCCGTTGGCGGTCTTGCAGCAGGTATGGCCCACGAAATTAACAATCCAAATGGCTTTGTGCTTAGTAATCTTGCAACTTTAAACCGCTATGTGGATCGCATGAAAGAGATGCTGGACTTTTATCAGCAATTGCTGCCAAAAGAACTGACTCCTTTGCAGCAAAGCGAGGCTTCTGAAAAAAAACTGCGTGAACTGAAGCTTAATTTCATCCTGTCCGACACAGAGGCGCTTCTTTCCCAGTCAATTGAAGGTGCAAAACGCATCGCCCGGATAGTTGCCGATTTGAAAGGTTTTTCCCATGTGGATGAGACAGGTGATGCTGACGCAGACTTGAATGTTGAACTGGAGCGGGTCCTGACCGTTCTTGCCGCCCATATTCCGGCGGATGCGATTGTTGAGCACGACCTGCAGCCACTGCCGCTGATCGCCTGCAATCCCGGTCTCATGTCCCAGGCTTTCTTCAACATCATTCAAAATGCCCTGCTGTCAAGAGATAAGGGACTGATACTGAATATCACCACGAAAGCAATTAACAACGAAGTGGTTGTTGCTGTAACTGATAACGGGTGCGGCGTCCCGGCCGAAAATATGAGCCGTATTTTTGAACCTTTTTTCACAACACGCGAAGTGGGATGCGGCACCGGCATGGGATTGACTGTTACCAGAGAGATTGTCAATGGCGCAGGCGGCACAATCGAGTTTGATTCCAGCGTTGATTCCGGAACAGTTGTGACCATACGGATTCCATATATCAAATAGCAGATGGAACCGTAGTGGCCCTGTTTGCCGCGCCCATACCGGGTGGAGCAAGCACATCTTTTACGCTGCAAATAACCCGGAGAAACGTCATGAGCAGCCGATATGCTGACATTTTCAAATCCCTAGGCACACCGAAAGCCGACGCCGACATGTCCATTGCCTCTGTGGAACTGGATCAGCAGCCATCACCAGAACAAAGCTTTACATTGCTGTTTGTCGATGACGAGGAAAATGTTCTCAATTCATTGCGGCGTATTTTCCTGGAAGAAAACTACACCATCCTGACGGCTAACTCTGCTCAAAAAGCATTTGAACTGCTGGATCAGCAGCCAGTTCATTTAATTATTACCGATCACCGCATGCCGGTTATGACTGGGGCAGAACTACTGAAGCTTGTACGGGAACGTTATCCGGAGACAATCAGGATAATGCTGACAGGATACGCTGATGTTAATTCCATAATGGGTGCGGTGAAGGAAGGCGCTGTCTATAAATTCATTACCAAACCCTGGAATGATGAAGACCTTCGCCTGACTGTCTCGCTGGCACTTCAGCAGTTTGTTTTGATGCGGGAAAATCGCCGTTTAAAATCAGTCTCACAACTGCAGGAGTCAAAAATAAAAAGTTATGCCGGTCTGTTTGAACAGAATCGAGGCATGCTCGGAGATATCCTTGTCAAATCGGCTGTAATCGGCATGCAGGAACTTGATTTTGCCCGCAAACAGAAGGATTCCAAAGAATTTCTGGGAGACTTCCTGGTACGGAGCGGGATTCTGACAGAGTCTACAATCATTGCTGCCTTGCAGAAACAGCTGGACGTTGAACTTATCGACCTGAAAGAGGTCACTATCCCCCAAAGTGTGGCCCGCTGCCTGCCAAAAGAACTTTGTGAAAAAAGCCGTCTGATTCCTGTAAGGCTTGATGGTAATGCACTGACAATTGCAATGGCAGACCCATCTGACATTATCACCTGCGACAATATCGGCCGCGTGACCGGCCTGCGGGTATCTCAACTTCTGGCGTCCTCTTCACAGATCGGCGAAAAAATCACCCATGCCTGGAGCGTCACCGAAGACCAGGACGGCCAGAGCTTTGATGATATGGAGCCACTGGACGAGATTGATATTATTCTGGAAGAGGAAGAAAAGGAAGCCAGCGTAGAGGAGCTGATCGGTTCTTCTAAAGTGCCGCCGGTGATCCGGATTGTTAACGCCATCATTTCAGAGGCGATCCGCTATGGCGCAAGCGATATCCATATTGAGGCTAAAACCAAATATACTCTGATCCGCTTCCGCATTGACGGCATGCTGCATTCCAAAATAAAAATCCCTTCCGATCTACATCCTGCTGTAATTTCAAGGATCAAGATTCTGGCCAAGATGGATATATCGGAACGAAGGCGTCCTCAGGATGGCCGTATTACCGTTAAGGCCAGTACCCGTATTGTGGATATGCGTGTGTCGTCACTTCCGACTATCAACGGCGAAAAGATTGTCATGCGGATTCTGGACAAGAGTGCCTCCATCAAGAATCTTGACGAACTGGGAGTTCTGGAAGACGACTTCCGCAACATAACTATCATCAGTCACAAACCGCAGGGTGTCATTATCGCCACCGGCCCAACCGGCAGCGGCAAGACAACAATGCTTTATTCACTGCTGGCTGCAATGATGAACCCGAGCAAAAATTTTGAAACCATTGAAGAACCTGTTGAATATTTTCTGGAGGAAGCCAACCAGGTCTCTATTCATGAAAAAATCGGGCTGTCTTTTGCCCAGGTGCTGCGAGCAACTCTTCGACAGGACCCTGATGTTATCCTGGTTGGTGAGATCAGAGATTTTGATACTGCCGATGTGGCCTTCAAGGCCGCTTTAACCGGACACACTGTCCTTTCAACCCTGCATACGAACAGCTCAGTGGCATCAATTACACGACTGATTGACATTGGAATAAAACCATATATCATCGCTTCAGCTCTGGAAGGAGTGATTGCCCAGCGACTGGTACGTAAAGTATGCATAAACTGTGCAGCCCAGGTTGAACCGGATTTTGCCGCAATGGAACTATTACGCCTGCCGAAAGACTATTTCGGAACCAATGTTACTGTCGGCCTGGGGTGTTCTAAATGCAACAATACCGGCTACAAAGGACGTGTGGGTGTTTACGAAATGCTGGTGATGAATGACGACTACCGGCAGTTGGTTGGTGGTGACTACAAGGAATCAGACCTGCTGAACCTGGCTCGCATCAACGGTATGAAAACATTGCAGGAAGACGGTCTTGAAAAAGTCCGGAGAGGTTGGACAACCCTTGACGAGGTTGTCCGGGTGATCGGACCGACAGTGCGCCTGGAGCGCAAATGCGATGCATGCGGAAAGAATATTGACTCTAAATTCCTTTTCTGCCCACACTGCGGTGTATTCCGGCGAAATTGCTGCAAAAGCTGTCATATGCCATTGGAAAATGGATGGTTTATGTGTCCGTTCTGCGGCGAAGAACGAGAAAAACATACCTGAATAATTTAATACCAATTTCAAATCAAAGATGCCACCAAGGCGGCGAGGATTGAGGCGACGTAGGCGTACAAGCAGTACGTTGAGGAGCCGAAGACGAGCCAACGAAGGTGGGGCTTTGATCTGGAATTGGAATAAGGAGCAAATAATGAGTAATAAAATCCTGTTGGTAGACGATGAAACCAACGTACTTTCAGCATTAAAACGGGCACTTTTTGATTCTTCTTTAGAAATAGAATCCGTTACCAGTGGTGAACAGGCTCTGGAGATAATGAAAGAGCAGACGTTCAAAGTAGTTGTTTCAGATGAACGGATGATCGGAATGCAAGGATCTGAATTTCTCAGTCAGGTCAGGGAGAACTATCCGCATACAGTACGCATTGTCCTGACCGGTCATGCCTCCATAGAGGCTGCCATAAAAGCGGTAAACCAGGGTGAAATTTACCGTTTTTTCTCAAAGCCCTGGAATGATAACGAGCTGAAATATGCCATCCGCTCGGCAGTTGAAAAATACGACCTGGAGTTCGAAAACAGGCGCCTGCTGGCCACTATCAAGCAACAGTCCCTGGAGATAAAGGTTTTGGAAAAACGTTTCCCTGGAATTACCCGAGTGGAGAAGGATGATCAGGGTGTTTTTGTACTGTCTGATATTCCTGATGACGAAATTAGTAAAATGATGGAAGAATGCGAAAGTGAAGCGGGTTAACCAACTCTCGGTTATCCACTGTTTTATTGAGGGTTAGTTGATACAACTAGCCCGTTTTTATTTTATAAAAAGCGTTTTGTCGCTCAAGTTGTCCCGCAGATACCCGACAGATTAAAACAGTGTGGTCTTTACCGGCATATATGATATAAATGCAATAGTTTACTTATACTTTCCAGCTGCAACGAAAGGTTACAGACATGGACAAGAGAGAACCTGTTCGCTTCAAAAAACGGCTCCGTGTTAATTTCGGCATTGATGGTGCCAACCGGGTCGCATTTACGGAAGATATCTCGAAGACCGGTGTTTTTATCAGGTCTGCCAATGTCTGTAATCCGGACACAAAACTGACTCTCGAATTTCTGCTGGAGAGCGGTGAGATAGTCAAGCTGGAAGGAAGAGTCATGTGGGCGAAGAAAGTGCCTCAGAACCTCTTTCATCTGGTCAAGAAAAGTGGAATGGGCGTTCGAATTCTCAGGTTTTATTCCGGCGAAGAACAATTTTACCGGTTATGCAACTGATCCTGTCCCGACTGTCGCTCAATACCACGCCTTATACCAATTCCAGATCAAGGATGATATCAAGGCGGCGAGGACAGAGGCGACAAAGGCCTACAGGCAGTACGTTGAGGAGCCGAAGACGAGACAACGAAGATAGGACCTTGATATGGAATTGTAATTAATGGGGAAGACGATATGTGTAAAAAAATATTTATCGGGGCAACCGGCCAACATTGCGGTAAAACGACCATCAGTCTTTCATTGATGCACCTTGCCAGCAAGAAATATGAACGTGTTGGCTTCATAAAACCCGTAGGTCCCAAGTGCATACAATATAAAGGCTTCACCATGGATATTGATGCCGCAATGATCGCCAGTGTTTACAATTTGGATGACGATATCCACCTGATGTCCCCCCTGACCCTGACCCATGACTCCACAAAAAAATACATTGACGGCCTTTTATCACCTGAATTTCCTGCAAAAGTAATTCTAAAAGCGGTTAGCGAACTGGAAAAAAAGAATGATTTTCTTATCATAGAAGGAGCCGGACATTGCGGAGTAGGCTCTGTAGTTGGCATGAACAATGCCCAGGTTGCAAAATTGGTTGATGCACCGGTGATGATTGTTTCCGGTGGCGGTATCGGCAGCGTTATTGATTCCGTAGAACTCAATCTGGCACTGTACAAGGATGCAGAGGCAGATGTCCGTTTCCTGATGCTTAACAAGATTAACGCTGAAAAGAAAGAGGCCTCACTGCACTACATGCACAAGTACTTTGACAAACTGGGAATCAATGTCGCTTCTTCCTACAATTTTTCACCTACTCTGGCCAACCCGACCCTTCAGCATGTTTCAGACCTCCTCAATCAGCCTTTGATGGGCAACCAGGACGAACAAAGCCGCATCTGCCATACAATCCAGCTCGGTTCGGCCTCCTCCCAACGGGTAATCGATCTGCTCGGCGAATCAACCTTGCTGATTGTTACTACTTCACGGGACGAGTTGATTGTTACCGCCTCAACCCTGCACCATATTCCTGATTTTAAAAAGAGAATCACCGGCCTTGTTGTTTGCGGCAAGGTGCCCATGTCCCGCATAACCCAGCAGATACTGGAAGACAGCAATA
>Ga0105044_10003649_pt1 | contig 21116 bp, 6 predicted proteins | sample MAT01_FD_78092 | JGI IMG/M metagenome (GOLD analysis project Ga0105044, IMG submission 78092) | Freshwater microbial communities from Lake Fryxell liftoff mats and glacier meltwater in Antarctica - MAT-01 | ecosystem: Environmental > Aquatic > Freshwater > Ice > Liftoff microbial mat | place...
CAACGCCGCTAGCACCAGTTGAAAGCAGCCATCCACAAGGGCGGGGTGGGCGTGGTAGTTGGAGGGGGGGAGGGGGGCTTCTAGGTAGGCGAGGGCTTGGGCGGGCTTTTGGGGATCTTGGGGATCTTGGGGATCTTGGGGATCTTGGGGATCGGTCGATCGCCAGATCTGACGGATACCCTGAAAGGCAGAGCCATAATGCAGCCCTAGGGCTTGGCAGCGTTGGTAATGCTGAAGGGCGGTAGAGGGTTGAGAAAATTGGTGTTGGAGAGCCGCTAAATCTATGGTGTGGGGGGAACTGTCACCCAGGGTTAGGATCCCAGAAGCGTGTAATATCCAGTGATCCCCACTGCCACTGAGGATCTGGATGGTGGCTCCGGTCGCGGTGCGCGTGAGCAGGGTTTGGAGGGTGCAGGGAGTCTCGGAGAGCGGCAGCGATTGGGGGATGCTGACGCCGCTGAGGGTGACGGGTTGGTGGGGCCAGAGCACATGGGCGGCGGCGATCGCCAATTCCCCAAACCCCGTTGCTGGCATCACAACCTGATCCCCCACTCGATGGTCGGCCAACCAGGCTGGCTGGCTGGCGCTCAGTTCCGCCTCGAAGACCAGGATTTGCGGTAAGGCCAGGGGGATCTGGGAACCCAGCAGCGGATGTTGGGCGGTGTTGCGGGGCGATCGCCGTTCGCTGGCTTTGAGCGGTCGAATATCTGCTTCTAACCAGTGGCGTTGGCGCTGGAAGGGGTAGGTGGGGAGCGGGATGCGCTGGACGCTGGAGGGGGCGATCGCCCTCCAATGGGGATCGATCCCGGCGGTGTAGAGCGCCGCAAGGCTCTGGAAGATGGGTTTTGTCGTGGTGTCTTGGGGGCGCAGGCTAGGAAGATATTGAATGTGTGGGGTTGGCTGACTGGCTGAGCCTGCTGACGCCTGAATGTTGCCTTGGAGAGGCTGGAGGGTGGATTGGGCCATGCCCAGCAGGGTGGGCTTGGGGCCGCATTCTAAGAGGATGGTGTGGCCAGATTGGTAAAGGGTGGTGATGCTGCGGGCAAATTGGACGGGCTGGCAGATGTGGTTGCACCAATACTCAGGGGTGGCGATCGCCCCTTCGATCAGCGCCCCGGTGACGTTGGAGATCAGCGGCAGGGTGGGGGGATGGTAGGCAATGGTGTGGGCGATCGCCCGAAATTCTGCCAGCATCGGCTGCATTAGCTGCGAATGGAAGGCATGGGACACTGCTAACTGCGTGGCCTTGATCCCTCGATTGGCGCAGTGGCTGGTGAAGGCGGTGAGGGCGGCGGTGCTGCCAGAAACGACGGTGTTTTCGGGGCTGTTGTAAGCGGCGATCGCCAATTCTCCCCCAGTTTGCGTCGTCAAGATGGCTTCTACGGTGGCGGCATCGGCCATCACCGCCACCATGCCGCCGTTGGCGGGCAGAGCTTGCATCAACCGTCCTCGAGCCGCGATCAGGGGGAGGGCATCTTCGAGGGTGAAAACCCCAGCGAGGCAAGCGGCGACATATTCCCCAACGCTATGCCCGACCACCACGGCAGGCTGGATGCCCCAAGATTGCCATAATTGCGCCAGGGCATACTCCAGCGCAAACAGGGCGGGTTGGGTCTCAGCGGTTTGGCTTAAACCCTCGGCGGAGTCTAGATCTTCGCCGTCTCCAAGACCGTGCCGATCGGAGTAGCCCAACAGTTCGAGTAAGGGGCGATCGAGGTGGTTGGAGAGGATCGCCGCACATCTATCGAGGGCGGCGCGGAAGGCCGGGAAGTGGGTGTAGAGGGCGCGCCCCATGCCGGGGTATTGGGAGCCTTGCCCGGTGAAGAGAAACGCGACGCGGGGGGGCTGGTTGGGGCGTTTTGTGGACTTGTCTACGGCGAACGCCTGGAGCTGATCCCGCAGGGTGGCCACGGAATCGGCGACGAGGGCGTGGCGATAGGAGAAGGGCGATCGCCCTTCTCCAGCGGTAAAACACAAATCGCCCCAGTTCACGGAGGGGTTCGCTGCGAGGTAAGTCTGGTAGCGCTGAGCTAGTTCTTCAAGGGCTTGGGGCGATCGCGCTGTCAGCGGCAAGAGATAGGGCGCAGGGCTGGGCTGGGCGATCGCTGGACGACTTTCAACGGCGAGGCTTGGGGCTTCTTCAAGGATGACATGGACGTTAGTGCCCCCGATGCCGAGGGAGTTAACCCCGGCGCGGCGCGGCTGCCCAGGAGGTTCCCAATCTCGCAGTTCGGTGTTGACGAAGAAAGGACTGCGGGCGAAGTCGATTTGGGGGTTGGGCTGCTTGAAATGGAGGCTGGGGGGAATTTTGCCGTGGTGGAGGCTCAAAACTGTTTTGATAAAGCCCACCACGCCGGAGGTGATGTTGAGGTGCCCCACGTTGGTTTTGACAGAGCCGAGGGCGCAGAATTGGGTTTTGTCGGTGGCGGCTCGGAAGGCGGCGGTGAGGGCGGCTACTTCGATGGGGTCACCCAGTTCGGTGCCGGTGCCGTGGGCTTCTAGGTAGGTGATGGTGCTGGGATCAAGGCCAGAGAGGGCGATCGCCTCTGCGGCCACGGCGGTTTGCCCTTCCCCTCTGGGGGCGAGGTAGCCCACTTTTTGGCTGCCATCGTTACCCATGGCGGAGCCTTTGACCACGGCATAGACATGATCCCCATCGGCGATCGCCCGATCCAACGGCTTCAGCACCACCATCCCCACACCGCTGCCAAAGAGGGTGCCCCGCGCTTGGGCATCAAAGGCGCGGCAATGGCCATCGGGAGTAAGGATCATGCCTTCCTGGAACAGATGCCCTGCTTTTTGGGGCGTATGCACAGACACACCCCCGGCCAAGGCCATGTCGCATTCTCCGGCCAGCAAGCTCTGGCAGGCTAAATGAATCGCCACTAGAGAGGTAGAACAGGCGGTTTGCACGGTGACGCTGGGGCCCCGCAGGTTGAGTTTGTAGGAGACCCGGGTGGTGAGGTAGTCTTTATCGTTGGCGACGGTCAGTTGAAAGCCGCCCAATGAACCTAGGGTGAGGGGATCGAGGGATTCGTAGGGATCGAGGCGGTGGCGGTTGGGGTAGACATGGTTGAGCAGGTAGGTATTCATGGAGGCTCCGGCGTAGATGGCGATCGCCCCTCCATAGCTGAATGGGTTGTACCCTGCATCCTCTAAGCTTTCCCAGGCACACTCCAGCATCAGGCGCTGCTGCGGATCGAGCAACTCTGCCTCTCGGGGGCTGAGTCCAAAAAACTCCGCATCAAAGTGTTCTACATCCTTGAGGATGGGGCTAGCCTTCACATAGTTGGGATGGTTCACTAGCTCTGGCGGCACCCCAGCGGCCAGCAATTCTGCGTCACTTAAACTCGCAATAGACTCCACCCCATCGCACAGGTTGCGCCAAAATTCCGTTAGGTTTTCGGCTCCCGGAAACCGCCCCGCCATACCAATGACGGCAATTTCCGTCGAGCGGACGGCGGCTCCCGGGGGGGGGGTGCGCCGCTGGGCACGGGCTTGGGCGGCTTGCACCGTGAGGTTGGGCTGATCTGGCGCGGTTGCGGCTGGGTGCAAAAATGCTGCGAGGGCACGGATTGTAGGATGTTGGAACAGATCGACCGTTGTGAGCGATCGCCCCAACGGCTCAGCCCCTGCCACCGGCTGCGTCACCTGCGCCAAGACCTGCATCAGCTTGAGAGACGTGCCCCCCAGTTCAAAAAAGTTTTCGTCTAGCCCCACGACTTCGCAGCCCAGCACCGTTTGCCAGATCTCGGTCAGTTGCCGTTCGATTGCAGTGTGGGGCAAGGCTGGGGGCGATGTGGCGTGATTGTCTGCGTCGGACGCTAGGCGATCGCGCCAAATCTGGGCGACCTGCGCCACAATAGCGTCAAACTCCCCAGCGGCGAAGCGTTGAGCGAGGGGCGATCGCTGGATTTTGCCAATGCTGGTTTTAGGAATCGTCGCCTGTGCAACCGGGATCAGATAATCGGGGTTGATCCCCACCGTTTGGCTCACCTGCCGCCGAAGGTTCCGCAGCAAGCTTGCAGACACTAGGCCATGGCCGTTGCCAGATTCTGCTTCAGGATGGAAGAAAATTGCCAGCCGATCGGTGGTATCTGCCGCTGCTCGCACCGCACAGGCCGCAGTAAACGAGACTGCCACCCCTGGCAACTCCTCCACCGCCGCCTCAATGTCGTGGTTGTAGTAGTTCACGCCATTGATAATGATCATGTCTTTTTGCCGCCCCGTGAGGGTCAGCCGTCCGTTCCGCAAAAAGCCAAGATCCCCCGTGTTAAACCAGCCATCGGCGGTAAATACCTCTTGGTTTAAGTCGGGGCGACCATAGTAGCCCTGGGTGACGGTGGCTCCTCGGACTTGGAGCGCGCCAATGGTTCCGTCTGGCAAGGGTTGGTTGGCCTCATCCACAATCCGCAGATCTACCCCAGGGATCGGTGTCCCCAATTCCACAAACCCCTCCTCCGTCGGCTCGGTGGCGAGGGAAAAACTATGGGAATGGACGATCCCAGAGCAGGTTTCTGACATGCCATAGCCGGGGCTAACGGCATCGCCTCGGAGGCCGTGGGGATGCATGAGTTCTAAAAAACGGCGGGTGGTTTTGCCCACCACGGCCTCCGCCCCATTGCCCATCCAGCGGATGGCGGACAGATCCCAGGTGCGGCGCTGCACGGTGGCAGCGCGGTCGTTGACTAAGCCATAACCAAAATTAGGAGCCCAGGTGGCCGTCACCCGGTGGCGATCGAGGGCATCTAGCCAGCGCAGGGGATCTTGCAAGACCCACTCGTTGGCTACCTGAATTTGGGCACAGCCCAGCCGCATGGGGGTGAGGTGAAACATGACGAGGCTGGCCACATGCTCTAAGGGCATCCAGTTGAGCAGGGTGGATGCTGCCGATAGCCCATTGACCGTGGCCATGCCGAAGGTGCTGGCTCGCAGGTTTGCGGTGCTGAGCATCACCCCCTTGGGTAGCCCCGTACTGCCTGAGGTGAGGATGAGCAGCGCCAGCGCGTCGTCTGGGAGGGTGTGAATGTGGGGATCGGGAGGATGGCTGAGGAGGCCATTGAGGGTAAAGTATCGGGGAGGATGCGACGCTGGGTGGCGATCGCCAAACCCTCGAATCGCCGCCGCCAATGTCTCTGATGTGATCAGGACGGGCTGTTCTAGAAGGGTCAGTGCGCCTTTGAGAATGGCGGCTTTGCCGTGGTCGGTGCTGTAGTCTGGGGCAACGGGCACAGGCACGGGCACCCAGCCCCCCAGCAGGCAACCCCACAGTGCCACCAAAAAATCAGAGGGGCGATCGCACACCAAAATAACGGGCGTTTGTGGCGCAACCCCCGCCGCCCGCAGCCCTCCTAGGATGCGCTGGGCTTGGGTGCATAAATCTCGATAGGACTGGAACTGCTCTTGGCCATCGGCGGCGATAAAGGTGACACCATGGGCGGTTTGGGCAGCAGCATGAAGCCACTGGGCGGGCGATCGCCCTTCCTCCAACGGATCCGTAAGGGATGCATCAGTGTCGATGGGAGAAGGAGGCGTGGCTGGTTGGCTTGTGTTGCGATTGGCGTTGTGCCATGCGGAATCCCCCGTCATCATGCCGTTGCTGCTCCCGTTCCTGTTGGCTGGGTGTCATCAGATGCATGGATAGGCCCATGCCCATGCCCACCCCCGCCGTTTCTAAGCGACGATTATCAATCTCTAGTTTTATATCACTCCCTAGCCTGCTCAAACTGGCGAACTGACCAGATCCCAGGTTGGCTACTAGACAATTTAGAAGCATGGACTTGAGACAACGAACCTGGGTCAGTATGCGGCTGGAAGAGTGTCAAACTATTGTCGAACAAAACCAGGCGAGAGTTCCAGTCGTTTAATTTCCTGCCCTCTAACATTCCATGACACGCGGCTTTGGGAGTTGGGGTACTGCTGCGGGCTAGTACAAAATTGGCCACAACAGCTAGCGATTTTAACAAAAACTTAGCTTTAAGGGGGATTTAGGGAGATTTTGAGGATCGGCTCCAGGAATGGGCTAGCTTGGCATCGGATAAAGTAGCTGGGGATCACACAGAGAATATTGTCTGGAGAAGCCTGTGCCATTTCGATGACCACCTCGATCGTGGCTCAAAACTGGTTCAACAATCAGAATTGATAATGTCCTACTGGTTTATATAGCGGTTTTCACGCTGGTGAAGTACGGGCAAGGGGCTTAAGCCCCTTGTTTCAGGGAGTGTCCCCAAGTTGAGCGCACCTCATACTTGAAGAAACCGCTATATTTTGCAATCAGGATAATCAGTCTATTGTTTAATCCGTTTATGACGCGACCCGTTTATTGCGCGACCCATCTGTTTTGCGATTCGTTTATTGCGCGATCCGTTGATCGTGCGATCCATCTGTTTTACGATCCGCTAAACGGCATAGATCACTGGAATAGCTTTCTGCGCTAAAACCTAACCCTAAAATTAGTATGAACTGGCTATACGCTCGTTTCTCCTGATTGTCCAAACCCTATGGAAACGATTCAACTCACGATTTCTGATGAAACTTTGCGGGATGGCCAGCAGCAAGTGGGGTTATTTTTTGACCCTGCACAAGAGCATCGGCTGGCGCATCAGATTGCCCAAACGGGGGTGCATCAAATAGCCCTAATGCCTGCCGTCCATGCGAGTGAGGTGACTTTGGTGCAACGGCTGATTCGTGAGGGCTTGGGGTCGCAGGTGATTGCTTCTACAATGCTGACGCGGGCGGCTATTGATCAATCCTTAGCCTGTGGTGTGCGGCAGATTATTTTGTTTCATGCGGTGGGCGATCGCCTTCTCCTCCTGCGCGACCCTAACCTGCGCCAAGACCCGATCTATGCCCACAAAACTTTGGATGATGGCATCCCTGCGCCAGTGTTGGCGCAGGTGCGGCAGGCCATGCTGGATCAGGTGCTTGACCACCTGCGCTATGCCGATGAGCGGGGTCTCAAGATCTGCTTTGCCGCCGAAGATGCTAGCCGCACCGATCCCGATTTTCTGGTCGATTGCATCCAAAAATTTCAGCCCTACATTGACCATTTTTTGCTCTGCGACACCGTCGGTATCCTCACCCCCGAAACCACCCAGCGCTGGATTTCTGGCCTATTGCAGGCCGTTCCTGGAGCCTCGCTGGCGGTGCATTTCCACAACGATATGGGGATGGCACTTGAAAACACCATCCAAGCGGTGCAGGCCGGAGCCTGCGGGATTTCTGGCACCTTTGGCGGCATTGGAGAACGGGCAGGAAATGTGGCGCTGGAGCAGGTGCTCCATGGTCTCCGCTGGCGCTTTGGCTGGGAGGTGGCAGGCATTGACTACGACGCTCTGACCCGAGTTTCGGAGCTATTGCAGCGGCTGGGAGCCTGTGCCCATGCCCCCTATTCTCCGGCGGCTCAGCGCCATGAAAGCGGGGTGCATGTCAATTCGTTGTTGCGCGATCGCCAAAGCTATTGCATTTTTCCCCATGCGGAGCCAGAAATATGGTTTGGCAAATGCAGTGGTGTTAGCAATGTTCAGCATTTGGTGGAGCAACAGCTTGGGCGCACCCTAACGCGGCCTCAGTATGAAGCGTTGAGGGCGGCGTTGAAGGCGATCGCCATCCACCAAAAACGCTCCTTTTCGGCTGCTGAAGTCTTGGCAATGCTGCAAGATGGCAGGCTTCCCCTACCCGATCAAGAAGGGTGATGCAAATAGGGGGTAGATGCTGGGGGAAAGGCCGGGATGTTCGCGATGATAGGCGGGGGATAGAACAGCGGAGTCTGAATGATGGATTTCGTGGCAGAAAATGGCTCTGATCCGGCTGTTGACGGTAATAGACCCCAAGTAGCCCAACGAGTCCCATTAAAATCCAAGTCACCCATTTAAAAAAGTGGGGTGGCCAGTGGTAACCTGGCGCATCCCCACTTTTTCTGAGACGGGCGTTGAGTGTGGCTCAGACGGTGTTAGCCAATGACAACGTTGTTGCCGCTGAGTTGTGCGGGGGTTATCCCTTGGAGTGTGAACAGGGTGACGAAGTTGCGGTTGACCCCAGCACCATCGCGGTCAATTTGTATGGTGGTCGAAGCCCCAGATCGGGCAAACCGCACATACTGATCGAAGCGGGCAAAGGGGGTGCCGGTGCTGAAGGCGGCTTGGCTGAAGATCGGAGATAGGTCAATGACATCCCGCGCGACGTTGAACTGTTGAATCACGTCTCCTGCTTCGGCAATGGAGTTCAACCGGAAGACATCGCCGTTGCCGCCGCTGACCAGGGTGTCGCGGCCAGCGCCACCCACGAAGGTGTCGCGCCCAGCGCCCCCGACCAAGCGATCGTTGCCGCCGCTGCCGATCAGTAGATCATTGCCGGCCTCGCCAAACAACGTGTCGTTGCCTGCGCCGCCATCGAGGCGATCGTTGCCGCCACCCCCCCGGAGGCGATCGCCCCCGGCTTCGCCATTGAGCACATCGTTGCCGCCCAAGCCATTGAGCAGATCGGCACCGCCGCGCCCAAAGAGGGTGTCGTTGTTGGCCGCCCCATTGAGGCTGTTGGGGCCGTTGTTGCCCAACCGCCGCAGACCTCGCAGACCGCCACTAAAATCACCAGCAGGGGGCACGAGCGCAACGGTGCCTCGCTTCCAAGCAACGACATCGCCACTGGCGATCGCCGTTCCGAGGGTATCCACAATCTCCGACCCCGGTGCCACGACCCGCAGGCTGTAGTTGCCACTGGCGCGGGTGAGGCTGGCCAAGCCGCCGAGGGTAAAGTTGGTGCTATCGGTAGACTCAAGGGTGGCTCCGGTGAGGCTGAGCAAGACCCCGTTGCGGGTAAGACGCAGATCCGCTACGTCAAAGCCCGTGACGGCTTCGCTAAACGCAATGCCAATGGTGCCTGTGGCCGCATTGACCCGGCCATCTTGTACCCGAGGGGCGACGGCCAGGAGATCAACCGCAGGGGGGCTGACATCCACGTTGTAGGATTCACCCCCGGTAAAGTCGGTGTCGAGGTCATTGCCAGCAGCATCAATGACCGTTGCGGTATTGAGGACATCCAGCCGTAGCGTGCCCAACCCCGTGACCGAGCTAACGGTGACATCCACCGTATCGCCGCTGTTAGCGGAAACCGATGTCACTGTCCCAGCGGCGGTTCCGGTGGTGGCGAGGATAAAGTCTGTGCGATTAATGCCCGTCACAGTTTCGCTGAAGGTCACGGTGAAGACTAGGGAATTCAGCCCCGTGGTGGCTCCGATGGGTTCTTTCCGCAAAATCGAGGTGACCGTCGGCGTGATGTTTTCGAGGGTGTAAACCTCGTCGGTGGCTGGTTCACCCGCCAATAGGGCATTGTTCACTTGATCGCGGATAGATTGGTCGGTGGCTAGATTTAGCCCCACCGTGCCGTTGAAGCCTTCGAGGTCACCCCCCGCAACTGTCACATCGTAGACCGTACCCATGGAGCCAGTGACGGCGGTTACCCCTGTCACTGTGCCAGTTGTGCTGCCGTTGACGGTGAAATCTGCCGCATCAACATCCAGCACTGCTTCTGAGAAACTCACCCGAAATACGAGGCTATTGGCATTGGTGAGGCCAAGGCTGGGGGTTTGACGGGCGATCGCCACCAAAGTTGGAGTTGTGGAGTCAATCACCAGCGCTTTGTTATTGCGGAGGGAATTCACACCATTCGGCGGAGCCAAGGTTAAGACGGCGGCGTTTCCGGCGGCATCTTGGATGCTGCCGCCATTCAGCCCTAGGGAGGTGGTCAAGCGATACCCTAGATCGGCGGTATTATCGCCTGGGCGAACTTCGTAGCGGAAGGTGAGGGTGTTGGTGCCACTGCCCGCGAAGTAATCGACCACCGCATCGTCTGACCCCGTTTCGAGGGTGAGCTGGGGGCTGCCCAGCACTAAGACCCCCTCCGAAAACTCGACGGTAATGTCGAGGGTGTCTCCGGCGCGGTATCCTCCATCGGGGCTGCTCGAAGACACCCGCACCACGCTGGGGAGGGCATTGTCGAGGGTGTAGCGCTCATTGATGGGGGGTTCGCCGCTAGGCAGGGCATTGCCGGCCAAGTCGGTGATGCTGGCGGCGGTGGCCAAGTTTAGCCCCACATTGCCACTCCGGCTGTCTAGGTTGCCCCCAGACACGGTGACATCGTAGGTGAGTTGGCTGTCATCTACGGCCACAATGCTGGTGACGGTAGCGGTGCTGCCGCCCACGGTAAAGTCGGCAGGGTTGACCCCTTGCACGGCTTCACTGAAGGTCACGCGAAACACCAGGCTGTCGGCATTGGTTGGGGTCGCGATAGGGTCTTGGCGCTGAATGCTGACAAATTGTGGGGCGATCGTGTCGATCACGAGGGCTTTGGTGCCGCCCAGGGAATTGGCTCCGCCCACATTGGGCAGGGTGAGGGTGGCATCGTTGCCAGCGGCATCGCGGATGCTGCCACCGTTGAGGGCAAGCGCCATGGTGTCGGCATAGTCGAGGTCGGGGCTATTTTGCCCGGTTCCTACGGTGTATCTGAAGGTGAGGGTATTGGTCCCGCTGCCACTGGTGTAGGTGGCGATCGCATCTACATCTCCCGTTTCGAGGGTGAGTTGCGGCACCCCAGTCACGGTCACAGCTTCGGAAAAAGCGATGGTGATGGCGATCGGATCGCCCTGGTTATAGCGACCATCGGCTGCCGTGGCCGTTACCCCGGTCACCGCCGCTGGGATGTTGTCAAGGGTGTAGCTTTGGTCGATGGCGGGTTCGGCCAAGGGCAGGCTATTTCCGGCTAGGTCGGTGATATCGCGGGTGGCGGTTAGATTCAGCCCCACGGTGCCATTTACCGTGGCTAGGTTCCCTCCCGTGACGGTGACATCGTAGACCGTTTGGTTGGTGCCCACGGCTACCACTTCACTGACGGTGGCGGTGCTACCCAGCACCTCAAAGTCGGTCGGTGTCACATTCTCTACCGCTTCATTGAAGGTGACCCGGAAGGTGAGGCTATCGGCATTGGTCAGGGCGATCGCCGGATTTTGGCGCACAAAGGACAGCAGCGTCGGATCGGTGGTGTCGATCACCAGCGCCTTGCTGCCGCCGAGGGAGGCCGCAGTCCCAGGGGTGGGGAGCGCGAGCACCGCCGCATTGCCCGCTGCATCTTGAATGGCTCCGCCATTGAGGCTAAGAGCCGTGGTGCCACGATAATCTAAATCGGCGCTGGTTTGCCCGGCGGCTACGGTGTAAACGAAGGTCAGAGTATCGGTGCCACTGCCGGTGCTGTAATCGACCACCACGTCGGTGGTGCCAGTTTCGAGGGTCAGTTGGGGCGTTCCGGCAACCGTGACCACTTCCGAAAACTGCACGGTAATTTCAATCACGTCGCCTGGGTTGTACCGCCCGTCGGGGGTGGTAGCGGTGACGCTGATGGCCGTTGCCCGCAGGTTATCGACGGTGTAGGTTTCATCGGTAAGCGGTTCAACGACGGGCAGGCTATTGCCCGCCAAGTCAGTAATGTTGCTGCCCGGAGCCACATTCAGCCCCACGACTCCATTGAGGGTGGCCAGGTTGCCCCCGCTGAGGGTGACATCATACAACGAGGCTGAGCCACCGACGGGGGTGACGCTGCTGATGGTGGCGGTGCTGCCTGTTACCACAAAGTCAGCGGCGTTTACCCCTTGCACCGCCTCGCTAAAGCTGACGCGATAGACCAGGGTATCAACGTTGGTGACCTCGGCACTGGGAGTTTGGCGCGTAATCGCGGTGAGCCCAGGAATGACCGTATCAATGGCGATGTTGCGGTTGTCCCCTAAGGATCCTGTTCCCCCTGGGTTGGGTAGGGTGAGGGTGGCGGTGTTGCCCGCCGCATCGCGCACGGTGCCTCCATTGAGGGTTAAGGCTGCGGTGCTGGCGTAGTCGAGATCGGTGGTATTGTCGCCCGATCCGACAGTGTAGGTAAAGGTGAGGGTATTGGTGCCGCTGCCGCTGCTGTAAGTGGCGATCGCATCCACATCCCCCGTTTCGAGGGTGAGTTGCGGTGCCCCCGTGACCAACACCCCCTCCGAAAACTGCACGGTGAGGGTAATGCTGTCGCCTTGGTTGTAAGCTCCGTTGGCGGTGGTGGCGCTCACGCCGGTCACCGTTGCGGCGACGTTGTCGAGGGCGTAGGTTTGGTCGATGGGCGGTTCCACTACGGGCAGAGCATTGCCCGCCAAGTCAGTAATATTCGTCGCCACGGCCAAGTTTAGCCCCACGCTGCCATTAAACGCGGCCAAGTTGCCTCCCGACAGGGTGACGGTATAAAGCGACTGAGAGGCTCCAACCGCTGCGACTCCGCTAATGGTGGCGGTGCTACCGTTCACCACAAAGTCGCTGGCATCTACATTTTGTACCGCTTCACTGAAGGCGACCTGGAAGGTGAGGGTATCGGCGTTGGTCGCGGCGGTGCCAGGGGTTTGGCGGGTAATCGCCGTCAGACTGGGAGCGCTCGTGTCGATGATGATATTGGCATTGGCTCCTAACGACCCGCTGCCTCCGGGGTTGGGCAGGGTGAGGATGGCGTTGTTGCCCGCTAGATCTCGAATGGTGCTGCCGTTAAAGGTAAGTGCGACATTGCCACGGTAGTCTAAATCAGCGCTGACATCCCCCGGTTGCACGGTGTATTGGAAGGTCAGAGTATTGGTGCCGCTGCCACTGGTGTAGGCTGCGACCTGATCCACCGTCCCGGTTTCGAGGGTGAGTTGGGGTGGGGTCGCACCCGCCACGGTCACGGCTTCTGAAAACGTCACAGTGATGTCGATGATGTCGCCAGCATTGTAGCGCCCCGCCGCCGTAGAACTGACGCCGGTGACAAAGGCCGCTGTATTGTCGAGGGTGTACGTTTCATCGGTGCCGGGTTCGGTGCCAGGGAGGGCATTGCCTGCCCCATCCACAATATTTTGTGCCGCTGATAGGTTTAGCCCTACGGTGCCGTTGAAAGACGCTAGGTTGCCGCCAGCCAAGGTGACATCGTAGACCGACCCGCTAATGGGGGTCACGCTGGCAACGGCAGCGGTGCTGCCATTGGCAACAAAGTCGCTGATATTGACGTTTTGTACCGTTTCGCTGAAGGTGACGCGGAAAACAAGGCTGTCGGCGTTGGTGGTATCCAGTGGAGGAGATTGCCGCACAATGCTCATCAGCAATGGAGCAGCGGTGTCGATGATCAGATTGGCATTGTCTCCTAGGGAGCCGGGAGTGCCGGGGGTGGCGAGGGTGCGGTTGGCATTGTTGCCTGCCACATCTTGGATGGTGCCCCCGGTGAGGGCGGCGGTGCTGACATAGTCGAGGTCGCCGCTGGCATCTTCTGCTTGAACGGTGTATTGGAAGGTGAGGGTGTTTGAGCCACTGCCGCTGACGTAGGTGGCAGTGCGATCGCTCGCCCCCGTTTCTAGGGTCAGTACGGGAGTTCCAGTGACTTGCACCGCTTCCGAAAACTGCATGGTGATGGTCACCAGGTCTCCGAGGTTATAGCTGCCATTGGGCGTGGGGCTGCTGACCTGGGTGACAAAGGCCGCCGTATTGTCGAGCAGGTAGGTTTCGTCGATGCTGGGTTCGGCCCCCGGTAACGTGTTGCCCGCTAGGTCTGTAATGGTTTGCCCAGGGCTAAAGTTCAGCCCCACGATGCCATCTAAGCCGGCAAGATTGCCCCCTCCAACGGTGACATCGTAGGTGGTTTGCGACCCGGCCACGGCCACAACCCCAGTGACGCCAGCGGTGCTACCGTTGACGCTAAAATCTGCAACATCGACCCCTTGCACTGCTTCGTTAAACACCACTCGGAAGGTGAGGCTGTCGGCGTTGGTCGGGGAAGTGCTGGGGGCTTCGCGAGAAAAGCGGATGACGCCAGGGGCGGTGGTGTCGATGATGATGTTTTTGCTCGATTGGAGCGACCCCGCACTGCCCAACGCGGGGAGGGACAAGCCTGCATTGTTGCCAGCGGCATCGGCGATCGCCCCTCCATTTAGCCCTAAGGCGGCGGTGCTGATGTACCCCAAGTCGGCGGTGGTATCTCCGGCTTGCACCGTGTAGGTAAAGGTGAGGGTGTTGGTGCCACTGCCGCTGTCATAGGTGGCCTGACGATCCACAGTGCCTGTTTCGAGGGTGAGTTGGGGGGTGCCCGTGACGGTTACGGCTTCTGAGAACTGCACCGTGATGCTTAGCACATCGCCAGCGTTATAGCGGCCATCGGCAGCGGGGGAGGTGACCGCGACGACGGTGGCCGCTGTGTTGTCGAGCAGATAGGTCTGGTCGATGGCGGGTTCGGTGACGGGGAGGGCATTGCCCACCGAGTCGCGGATATTTTGCCCCGCCGCCAGGTTTATGCCTACGCTGCCATTCAGGTTAGTAAGGTTGCCCCCCGCCAAGGTGATGTCATATTCGTTGGGGGCGCCAGCCACGGCTACTACACTGATAATGCTGGCGGTGCTACCACTCACCGCAAAATCAGAGGGGTCTATGTTTTGTACCGCTTCGCTAAAAACAGCCCGAAACACCAAAATATCGGCATTAGTGCTTTCGCCCCCTGGGGTTTGGCGGCTAAAGGAGAGCAGCGTTGGAGTGGTGTTGTCAAGGGTAAAGGTTTCGTCAGTGGCGGGGGTGATGCTGGCTAAGGGGCTATTGGTCGCCAGGTCGGTGATGGTTTGCCCCGGCGCGAGATCGAGGTTGATCGTGCCGTTATTGGTGGCGACCCCGGTGATGGTGACATCGTAGGTGGTGGTGGAGCCTGATACTGGCACGACATTGCTAATGGTTGCCCCGGCAATGCCCGTGCCATTCAGCCCAAAATCTGCAACATCAACGTTTTGCACCCCCTCGCTGAACGTGACTTGGAAAATGAGGATGTCGGCGTTGGTGTTCGCGCTGGTGGGGGTGCGGCGGGTAATGCTGGTGACGCTAGCGGCTAACAGGCCAGGATAATGGGCGATCGCCCTCTCCGTCAAAGCCAACGGTGCTGCCACGGCTCCTATCTGCCAACCTAACTCCCATCGCCCGCCCCGGCTGCTATGGCCTACGGGGTAACGACTGGCGGCCACACTGGCTCCGGTGATCTGGTGCAGCCTACTCAGGAACTCATGTCCGGCATCTCCGACCGCAACTTCGCAGCCATAGAGCACCAAGGCTTGGGCAGAATCTCCTAGCGCGGGGGAAAACCAAGTCTGAAGTTCAGCGGTGTAAAGGGGCAGGGTTGCGAGGCTGAGTTCGGTATTGCCCAAAAACAATGTGCCAGGGGCACCATGGGCAAAAATATGAACGGTCAGAGGGGCTTGGGGCGTTGGCATCGCCTCCGCAGCGGCCATAGATTCCCAAATGTTTTGTAAAATTTCACGAATCTGGGTCACCCCATCACGCTGATGGTCGAGAAAATAAACAGCAGCGTCATCGATCAGCCCTGCAACTAACTGCTCCACAGCCTCAACATGGCGATCGATCAGCACAATCGAACGGGATGTAACATTCGGCGGAACAAAACGGGGTTGGGTCAAGCTCGAATGGTCATTCGCGTCAGGGGCGGTCAATGCGGTCAATGCAGATAGGGCGGATGGGACAGATTCAACAGTCGCGCAGGTCGGAAAGAGACTCATAGAAAACCTCAGCGGGATAAGCGGTGCAGATGAGATGGTGGCTTGTGTTGCGGTTAGCACCCTCACGGTCATCGGGTCTAGATGCCGTGGAACAGGCTACAAATGCTCCTGTTTGCATGGGTATATCTCAGGCCAGTTAAGGGCTTGCCAGTGCAAACGAAGCTGTAGACTCCGCAGCTAGCGTGCCCAAAATCGGTAGCTTTTAGATGGCTAAGGCTGTTAACTTTTATGCCAGAACCTTCGTATTATTACGAGGAAAAGATCCGGACTTGAACCCGGCAGTACGGATGCCATGGGTAGGCCAAGTGGCTCAAATTCCTGCTAGAACTCGCTAGGGGCAAGTCAGTAGCCCTCGGCGCTCTCAGGTGATAGTTTTTGAACCGCATCCCAATCGCCTTGATTCCAATCGCCCTGATTCCAATCGCCTTGATCCCAATCGCCCTCAATGTGCCGCCCGCCTTTCACCCCTGATGAGTGCAGACAGGATTGGGGATCCTCAAAAAAGTTGGGTAGTTTTAGACAGAGAAAGGGGCTGTCTTGCAACTTTTTAGGGGATTTGGATAAGATTGGGTAAATTTTGATGAATTCTAGAAAAGCAATCAACCTAGGCCTCTGGCCTGCCGCTTTCTATGGCCATCGCTTGGCTTTGCGCGTCTTCAGGTCTCCTGTTTCCCCATGAGAACCTCTGCAGGGAGACTTCTGAAGCGGCCAACAAGCGGTAAAATTAGGTGCTGATTGTTCTCCCACAACTCAACTCTTTAAAGATTCATGATTTCCAGTAATGACTTTCGCACCGGTGTGACCATTGTGCTAGATGGCTCGGTCTGGCGGGTGGTTGAATTCTTACATGTCAAACCCGGTAAGGGGTCTGCCTTTGTGCGGACAAAGCTCAAAAGTGCTCAAACTGGAAACGTGATGGAACGGACGTTTCGAGCCGGTGAGAGCCTCCCCCAAGCCATCCTTGAAAAGAGTGTGATGCAGCACACCTATAAAGATGGTGAAGACTTTGTGTTTATGGATATGGAGACCTACGAAGAAGGGCGCTTGACGACCAAGGAAATTGGCAGTGCCTGCAAATATGTCAAGGAAGGCATGGAAGTGAATGTGGTGCGCTGGGACACCCAAGTCATTGGTGTAGAACTGCCCAACTCGGTGGTGCTAGAAGTGACCGAAACTGACCCTGGCGTGAAAGGCGATACCGCTACGGGCGGCACAAAACCCGCTACGGTGGAAACGGGGGCGATGGTGATGGTGCCTCTATTTATTACGGTGGGTGAGCGCATCAAAATTGACACCCGTACCGATACCTATCTCGGTCGTGAATCGAGCTGATGGCCTCGATGGGGTTTGAGGCTAGCGCGGAGGGAAGGGCGATCGCCCTTCCCTCCCAGAAATATTGCACCACTAACCTCACCCATTCCCTCCCGCCGCCCTGATCCCGCAGATCTTTATTCAGACAGGCCATTCAGACAGGCCATTCAGGCAGGCTCTCCGAACAAGCTTATACAGACTACCCAGCAGGCGGATACGACGTGGAATTGAACTGGATTGAACTACGCGACCTATTGACCACCCTTAGCCAAACCGATATTTCTGAGGTGAGCCTCAAGAGTGGAGACTTTGAGCTAACCGTTCGGAAGGGCGGGGTGGGCGATTCTCGTGGAGATGGAAACTCCGATCGCACCTTTAGCGTGGGGTCTGATGCCGGATTGGTTGCATCCGCCGCTCCTGTTGCCCCGGTGTCGCCGCCTGCGCCGCCTACGCCCTCAGCCCCCTCGCCCCTCGCCAACGATCGCTTGGTCGATGTTGTGGCTCCGGTGGTAGGAACCTTCTACCGCTCACCTGGCCCCGATGAAATTTCATTTGTGGAAGTGGGCGATCGCATCCGGGTTGGGCAAGCGGTCTGTATCATCGAAGCCATGAAGATTATGAATGAGATTGAAGCCGAGGTATCGGGTGAAGTCGTTGAGGTTCTGGTCAAAAGCTCTGAACCCGTAGAATTTGGCCAAGTCTTGATGCGGGTTAACCCCGGCTAGATAAGGCTTAGAAATATTGGCTGGTTTGGAGAGGGGCGATCGCCCAGAAATGCTCGTTTCTTTTTTATCGTTTCATCGCGGCTGAAACGACTTAAAAAAATCCCTGCATCCATTAGAACGCAGGGATTTTTAGATGGTTGCGCCATGCCCAGGGTTGAGATCGCTCAGCCTGCTATGGCTTGACCCCCTTGAGCATCCGTGGAGAGGAACTTTGGGAGAATAAGGCTGGTAACCAGGGGGCGGCCTCTCCTAAAAGCCTGCTGATATAGCCATACTCCCAACGGTTAGGGCATACCAGCGTCATTCCCGTTTCCACGGGAATCCATCACTTGCACGACTCTCAAGATGGATTCCTGCCTGCGCGGGAATGACCGGTAAACGTCCTATGGATCATGGCTGCGGCTATAAAAGCCTGCCGGTCAAAACCCTGAAAACCTCTCAGTGCCTACAATGTGATTCATCTTAAGTATGGGTTTTAAGTATGGGGTTCTCCATACAAAATGAGGGAGCAGTGCAACTCATCAATCACTTGGGTTGTGACATCGCTAACAGCCAAACCCCCCGCCGTCCGGCGGCGCATCGATCGCAAAATGACGAGGTCGTAATGCTCAGCCGTGGTGACGATGCTTTCGGCTACATCGCTAGAACGAAGGCTTTGGATACTGGTTTCGAGGTTGAGTTTAAGGGCTTCTACGGCTTGTTGTAGCTGATCCTCGAAGGTATTGATCGCTTCGGTTGGGGTTTTGCGATCGCACACATGCAGCAAGGTCACCGAAGCCTGATTCATCCCGGCCAGAAAATGGGCTAACCGGATAGGCTGCAATGCCTGGGGCGTCACAACCTTAATGGGCACCAAAATACGGCGCAGATTAATGGGTTGATCGACCAACCGCACCACGGCCACAGGACAATGAGACGCCCAAAATACACTGTCGATAATATTCCCAAAAAGCCTGGCCTGAATGCCACTAGCAGACGGGCTCCAACCCATCACCACTAAACTAGCATTTTGTTCCCGTGCTGCCCGGCTAATGCCGTGGGCAATATCATCATCAATCCGCACTAAGGGCACGGCTTCCATCTGAAACTCTTGGCTGATGGTAATCGATTGCTGCAAGAGGCGATGGCTTTGGATAAGAGCCAAGCCTAGTTGTGGCTCATCCATATGAACATGGGAACGGGCGATCGCCAATGCAATCACCCGGCCAGCTTCATGGCGCGCCAGCAAACTCCCCATCTCAATGAGATAGCGCTGGGTATTGGGGTTATGCACTGGAATCAGCACCGTAAAGGGATAGGTTTGGGGGTCTTGTAACGCCAAGCCCCCCATATCTGCCCAATCCTCTGCTCCCCAAATGTCTCCATCCTGATCGAGAGGGCTAGGCAATGGCAAATTTCGGGCAAATTTAGCCGTTAACACAGGCCCCAAAATGGAGGTTACAAACATTAAGACAATGACGGCATTAAATAAGGAAGGTGAGAGTAACCCCGCCTGCACTCCCGCTAAGGCTGCAGCCAGCGTTGCGGCTACCTGAGGAATGGACAACGACCACATCGTGGCTGTTTCTACCCAGCTATAGTGATAGCGCCATTGGGTCGCCAGCGCCGCCAACAATTTACTGCCAATCAGCCCGCCGACCACCACTAAGGTGAGCCGCAACTCAGTACTTAGGCTCGCCATTAACCCTGAAAAATCAATCAGCAGCCCCATATCTACAAAGAAAAAGGGGATAAAAAGGGTGCTACCAACAAACACTACCTTTTCTTCGACAGGGCTATGACCTAACACATCATTAACCGCCAAACCGACTAAGAAAGCTCCTACAATTTTGTCTACATTGATGAGTTGGGCACCTACAGCGGCGATAAATACGACCAGTAAAATAAACAAAAATTGGTTGCCTTCTTCGTCGCCTGTGCGCCGAAAATATTCTTTCCCGGCCCACCCAAACCCAACGAGGATCACAAAACAGTAAAGAGCGAGTGATCCTAACTGAGTGATCAACGAAAGCGGGGTGAAATCTCCCGCATGAATCGAAATACAAATCGCCAGCACCAATAGGGCGGCAATGTCAGTAAAGATGGTGGCTCCAATGGTAATGGTGACGGCTTCGGTTCGTGCTACCCCCAAGCGGTTCACAATTGGGTAGCCTAGCAAGGTATGGGATGCCATCAACGACCCTAGCAAAATAGAGGCATTGGGGCCCATATCAAAGAGAAAACCGACCCCCGTACCGACAATCATGGGGATGATAAAGGTGAAGATACCAAAGCTAAGAGAGCGATCGCGCGTTTTTCGAAACTCTGCCAAATCAATCTCTAACCCGGCCACAAACATCAGATAAATTTTGCCAATATCTGATAGCAACTGCATGGTTTCGCTTTCGTGGCTTAATACTCCTAAGCCATCAGAACCTAGGCAAATTCCAGCGACTAATAGCCCTACTAAACCAGGTAATCGCAACCGCTCAAAAATGGGCGGAATAATTAAGATCACCAGCAACAATAGAGTAAATGCAACAAGCGGAGTTTCAGCAATGAAGTTCATAGGCTAATGCAACACCATCAGTGCAAAAAATAAGTGCAAAAAATAAGTGCTGAATATTAATTGGAGGCCGTTCGATTACAGAATCTTGAACGTTAATCTCAAAAGTCCTGGAAATCTTGAACAGAGTAGATTGTATTCTTAAATCTGCTAAAACTTCAGCCTGGATCTTGTAAAAGCATCTGTATGAACTTGTTTCTGATTCCAATAGGCTTTACGGGTATGTGGCATGGGTTCGCGATAGCGTAACATATCAAACCTTTGAGATCAGGGCATGATGACAGTGCCTAATATCCCATATCTTCCATGGTTAGATAAATAGTTAGAGCATACCAATTTTCTGAGATCTATAGATTAGAACCCTTAATTGCAGAAAGGATTGAAAAATCAGCCACGCTAGATTTTTACCAACCTAAGGCTGAGGTTTAGTGCAACACTTTGCATCCGTTTTCAATAGTTCTATGGCGGCTCTCTTAGTCAGCTTCAAAGTGATTCTAGTTGGACAATGAAAGCAGTTGCAGGATACAAAAGCTTACCTCTGAAACCCCATTTCACCTCGTTTCTCTACTGGATGGATGGTGAAAGGTCGCTACAGCTATTAAGATACAGCCATCGTCAAGGGGTTCTTAGCGACTGGTTGGATTGATGGGATTGATGGGATTTTTGGGATTTTTGGGATTTTTGGGTGTCTCAGGCTTACTAGCCCTGAAACTTCAGGGCAAATCAAATACACATCAATCTGCGGATTGACTCGGTTTACGGATTGACTCGGTTTACGGATTAACTTGGTCTGTAGATTGACAGGCAACCACCGGATGTTTAAAAGTCCTCCGGCGTCTTATAGCAGCCGCCAGTTAGGTTAGGACGCCAAGTGGAGAACATGCTCCATGGCTTCTCGTAACGTATCAAAGTTATCTAGCTGCTTTCGGATCCGACTTTTCAGCCAAGACCA
>Ga0105044_10003650_pt1 | contig 21110 bp, 16 predicted proteins | sample MAT01_FD_78092 | JGI IMG/M metagenome (GOLD analysis project Ga0105044, IMG submission 78092) | Freshwater microbial communities from Lake Fryxell liftoff mats and glacier meltwater in Antarctica - MAT-01 | ecosystem: Environmental > Aquatic > Freshwater > Ice > Liftoff microbial mat | place...
GGGGCGACAGAGATGCCAACGCCCCTGCCGGGGCGGAGCACGTTTTTGCGGGCTTCCGGTGGCTGACGCCACCGGCTAATTTCCCTCGGCCCTGCCGGGCCGCATCGTCCGGTCTTCAACTGACTTTGGTCTTACGATAGATGTCATTGGCAGCGGAGTTCCGTGCGGGCGAAGGTGGGACGGAACGCAGTCGAAGGACCCCGGCGGTGCGTTTCAGCGCTCTACGCCAATGAACCGCCGGGATCCTTCGACTGCGCTCAGGATGACTCGCTTTTCCAGGCGCTGCTTCCAGGGCGGGCAAGAGCCGGCCAGGGTGCGCGACGGAGTCTCCGCCGGGTAGTCGCTCCGTTTGAAAAACCCTGTCATCCGGAGCGGAGTTCCTGGCGGGCCGAGGAGGCAGGCGGCGGGTGGGATGAGTTCCGCGCCGCCTCCGCCCACGAAAAGATGGAGGTTCTCCGACTGCGCTCCGCAAAGCCTGCGCTCCGCTCAGGATGACAGGTTTTGGATTCTTCCAAACTGAGCCAATACCCTCCGCCGGGCGCGGGCGGTGGAGCGGAAAAGATGGGGGCGCACTTGCTGGCCGGGAAGGGCGACGGTTATCTATCGGCCGTGCCGCTTATCCCGCCGGAAACCATCGATCAGATCATCGCCGCGAACGACATCGTGGAGGTGGTGAGCGGTTACTTTCCGATGAAGCGGAGGGGGGCGCAGTTCTGGGCGACGTGCCCGTTTCACCAGGAGCGCTCGGCGTCGTTTTCGGTGAGTCCGCAACGGCAGATCTTCAAGTGCTTTGGCTGCGGCGCAGGGGGGAGCGTGATCCGGTTTGTGATGACGTATGAGAATCTGGATTTCGTCTCGGCGGCGAAGAAGCTGGCGGAACGAGCGGGGATCCGGCTCGTGGAGGCGGAGCTGAGCGCGGAGGATACGGCGCGGTTCACGATGCGGCGGCGGCTGCTGGCGCTGCATGCGGAGGCGGCGGAGTTTTTTCACCGGCAGCTCCTGCGGCAGCCCTCGGCGCAAGTGGCGCGGGGCTACTTGAAAGGGCGCGGGATCGGAACTGAGATCGCGAAAGCGTGGCAGCTCGGGTATGCCCCAGACGGCTGGGATGCGATGCGCGAGCTCGGGCTTCGCGAGGGTTTTACGGACGAAGAACTGATCGCGAGCGGACTGGTGACGGCGCGCGAGGGCGAGGACAGCGGCTCTCAATCCCGATTCTACGATCGCTTCCGGGCACGCGTGATGTTTCCGATCTGCGACGACACCGGCAACGTGATCGCTTTCAGCGGCCGCGTGCTGGAGGCAGACGCGAAGGGGGCAAAGTATGTGAACTCGCCGGAGACCATGCTTTTCAAGAAGGGCGAGGTGCTCTTCGGACTGCACAAGTCGAAGCGGGCGATCATCAAGAGCGGGTCGGCGGTGGTGCTGGAGGGGCAGCTCGATCTGATCACGGCGTTTGAGGCCGGAGTGGAAAATGTGGTGGCACCGCAGGGGACGGCGTTCACGGATCGGCAGGCGAGGAAGATCAAGCAGTGCTTCGCGGAGGGGCTCGGCGAGGTGGTGCTGTGCTTCGATGCGGATGCGGCGGGGGAGAAGGCGGCGGAGCGCTCGCTGGCGGCGCTGCTTTTCGCGAACGTGGCCGTGCGCGTGGCCGAGATGCCGCCGGGCGAGGATCCGGATTCCATGATCCGTGGCAAAGGAGCCGGGGCGTTCACCGAGCGCATCGCGGCGGCGAAAGATTTCTTCGATTTCCAGCTCGACCGGCTGGCGGGGCGCGAGGATTTCGCGACACCGCGGGGAAAAATGCAGGCGGCGCGAAAGATGGCGGAGTCGATCAGCCTGATCAGTGAGGCGGTGCTGCGGGAGACGGTGATGAATCGGGTTTGCCTGCGCCTGGAAATTTCGCTGGGGGAGTTCGCCCGGCTGCTCAAGCTGCGCACGGCCAAACCGCCCGATGAGTCGGAACCGGCGGAACGCACGGACGAACAAACAGTCTCACTCGAGCCCACGGCACGCCTGCTCGCGCTGGCGGCGCTGCACGATGCGGCGGCGCGGACGTGGATTCTCGCGGAACCGTGGCAGCGGGTTTTTGCGGAGGATCCGGAGGCGGCGCTCTTGGTGAAAATTCTCGCCGCCGACCTGGATCCCGGCAACCCCGTATCGGTTCGCGCTTTTCTCACCACCCTCAGCGCCGCTGAGGAATCGGCGGTGTCCGGCCTGCTCGAAGACCCGCCCCCAGCCCATCCAATGGCCGTGGCGAACGACTGTTGGCGCGACCTCGAACGAAGGCAAATCCGGCGGCGCAGCGAGGCGATTCAGGCACGTTTGAGGACACCAAACCTCGATTTATCAGAGGTGGCGAGATTGCAGAAAGAAGTCCTTGACCTCCAAAAACGAAGCCTAGATATTGCGCGGCCTTTGTCCCCGCCCCTGTGAATGCGCCTGCGTTCCCAGAGGCGGGGACAACGGTCTTTAGACGACTTCTCCAACCGCCCGGGTATGCCAAAAAAAATCAAGAAAGCCTCTCCTAAACCGTCCAAAGTCAGCGCGAAAAAGCCCAAGCCCAGCCCGAGGAAGACAGCTAAAAAACCCGCGAAACCGGTCAGCAAAAAAGTGAAGAAGGTGGTCAAGACGCTGAAGGCGTCGAAGTCCTCCAAATCGACAAAGGCGCGCGTGAAGGAGGATTCCGCGGCGCATGCGAAGAACGGGAAAGTCTCAAAATCGGTCGCTCGCCGGGAGGAAAAGCCGAGGCTGTCAAAGCCCGCGAATCTCGGGAAGAAAGAGAAGGCCATTCAGCCGGCCGCGACAACGATCAGCGTGATTGACCAGCCGGATGTGCAGGAGAAGCTGCGCGAACTCATCAAGCTCGCGAAGGAACAGGGGTATCTCACTTTCGACGATCTCAACGAGGCGCTGCCGGATAACGTCAACGATCCGGATGAGATGGAGACGATCATGGGGCGGCTGCGGAGCATGGAGATCGAGATCATCGAGGCCTCGGATGTGGATCGTTTCAAGGACGGCAAAAAGGCCGAGGACGCCGAGGAGGAAGAGGAAAAGCCCGAGGCGAAACTCGACATCCTCGACGATCCGGTGCGGATGTACCTGAAGCAGATGGGGCAGGTCCCGCTGCTCACTCGCGAGCAGGAGGTGGAGATTTCCAAGCGGATCGAGGATGCGGAAATCAACGTCCAGAAATACATCAATCATTTCGGCTTCAGCGCCCGCGCTTATCTCGATCTGGCGGCAAAACTGCAGGAAGGGCGCGAGCGTTTCGACCGCGTGATCCTCGACAAGAAAATCGAGAGCCGCGAGCGGTACATGAAGCATCTGCCGAAGCTCTGCCATCAACTGGAGCAAGCCATGGCGAACTGCGCCAATACCTACCGGCACTACGTCGCGCACGGCGGAAAAAACCACGAGACGAAGTCCTTTCACGATTTCAAGAAGGCGCACGAGGCGATTCAAAAGATCTACCCGAAGTTTTTCTTTAAGCAGAAAGTCACCGAGGAGTTCGTCCATCTCGCCGACGAAGCGCACCGCCTGCTCACGCAATGGACCGCTGAATTGCACAGGCCGAAGAAAGCGGCGAAAGGTCATCCCCAAGCGACCGCGATCGATTACGCCGCCAAACTCAAGGAGCAGCAGATGCGGATGTGGATGAGCCCGGAGGAGTTTGCGGCGGAGTATCAGGAGCTGAAGGTCTGGCTGAAGAAGGCGCTCAAGGCCAAAACGGAGATGGTCGAGGCGAACCTGCGGCTCGTCATTTCCATCGCGAAGAAATACACGAATCGCGGCCTGTCGTTCCTCGATCTGATTCAGGAAGGGAACATGGGCCTGATGAAAGCGGTCGAGAAATTCGAATACCGCCGCGGATACAAGTTTTCGACCTACGCAACCTGGTGGATCCGCCAGGCGATCACCCGCAGCATCGCAGATCAGGCGCGCACCATCCGCATCCCGGTGCATATGATCGAGACGATCAACAAGCTCATGCGGGTGCAGAAACAGCTCGTGCAGGACTACGGGCGCGAACCCACGCCCGAGGAGGTCGCGGACGAGATCCAGCTTCCCGTCGAACGCGTCCGCGCCGTTTTGAAAATGGCGCAGCAGCCCATCTCCCTGCAATCGCCGGTCGGAGAAAGCGACGACACCAGCTTCGGCGATTTCATCGAGGACAAGGGCGCGGAAAATCCGAGCGACATGACCGCGATCGTCCTCCTTAAGGAAAAGATCAAAGACGTCCTCGAGACCCTCACGGAGCGGGAGCGGCAGGTGCTGGAGCAGCGCTTCGGCTTGGTCGATGGTTACAGCCGGACGCTGGAGGAAGTGGGACGGCAATTCAAAGTCACCCGCGAACGCATCCGGCAGATTGAGGCAAAGGCTCTCAGGAAAATGCGCCACCCGACGCGCATCCGCCAGCTTGAGGGATTCCTCGAAGCACACGAAAACTAAGCGCGAATAGCCTCGCGCATCGTGGCGGTGGGGCCATAAATTCCGCAACTTTCGCACGAAGGTTGCGTTAATCGCTCAGCCCATGAACAACGAAGAACACGACGATCTCTGGCACCTTCTCGGCCGAGCGAAAAGGCCTGCTGAGTCGCCGTTTTTCGCACGGAACGTTCTTCGCGCAGTCCGTGGAGAAATGCAGGATTCGCTTCGAGGGTTCGCTTGGTTCCGGCGCTATTGGCAGTTCACCGCAGTCAGTGCGTGCCTCTTGATCATCGCTGGGGTGGTGTTTTCACCGAGCGCGGAGCAACCCGATGCAGCGATCATGCTTCTTGCGGAGCAAGTATCACAAAGTCCTGATTACCAAGTAATCAGCCATCTCGATGAGCTGCTGGCCTCGGTGGAAAGTTCGGTATGGCTGGAAAACTAACGTGGCTTCTCGGAGGCTGTGGGCTCGCCGCAGTCGCGCTGACGGATGTCCTCGGACAAGCGCCTGCACAATCCCCAGAGTCCCCTCCGACAGCTCGGAAACATCCGGGTTGGTTTGGCCGTCCGCCCGAGGCGCGCCGACCAGCAGGAGACCGGGCGGATTTCGAGAAATTTGAGAATGTGCGCAAGGCAATCGATGCCCTGACGCCAGAGCAACGGCGGCGTTTCCAGGAGAATCTTCAACGGTGGGGCAATCTTTCGCCCGAGGAGAAGAAAGCGCTGTCGGATCGGGACACTTTTCGCCGGAAAAAGATCGCCGAGGACATTGATGCCGCGCTGAAGGAAGCCGGCCTCACACTCGACGGAGAGCGACGGGAGCTTTTCGCAAAACGCTATGGCGAGGAACGTCACCGGATCGAGGAGCATCTGCGCAAAGACATGGACGAAAAACGGCGGCCACTTGTGAAGGAAGTCATCGCGAGACTGAAAGCAGAGTTTGCCAATGGCGCTCCGGCCGCCGCCGTGCCAGTCAAACAAATCGACACGACGCCGCTTACCACTCCGCCAAAGCCGTAGGATTCTTCAGTCCGTCGGTCGCGAGAGCTGGTAGATTTGAATTCCGGGGTGCAGGTAGAGCACTGCGCCTCGAGTGCGCTCGAAAATCGGTTTTCCGCCGCGCAAAAGCTCTTTGTAAAAGGCTTTCCGGCGGGCAAAATCATCCGCCTCGCTCGATTGCGGGCGCAGGCCGGGGAGAAAAAACTTTCCGTAGTCACTCTTGGAAACGGCCACATGGGTGATGCCGAGGGCGCGAAGTTCCGCGATTGTGCCGATGTCCGCCGCATATTTTTTGGCGAGGATTTTCTGTGGCATTGGTGAGTAGCGCCCGGCGTCATTCTCCGCTTTGGGATCTGGCAGTTTGATCCGGCTGTCCTTGGCAATCACCGCATCCGGAGGCAATTCCGACTTAATCCACGCGATGAGCTCCGCATTATCATCGCGCTGAAATGCTGCGAAGTAATCGCGAAAGGCCCGCCAGTCAGCCGGCGCCGGTGCCGAGATCCACTGGCTTAGAATCAACACCGCCGAGCAACCCGCGAGCGCCCAGCGCGCCGGGATCCACTTGGCGAGCATTCGCCCGGCATCCACCGCGCCCAGCGCAGCGAGGAACGTGAACGCCGCCGCCGCCGGCAGAAAATAGCGATCGTGCGACTTCGGTGAAAAAGAGAGCGAAACCGCGTAGGCAAACGGAAAGACAATCACGAGCCATTCGTGAATCTCTAGCGCCGCCCGCTCGCGCCATCGTGCGACGAGAAACACGAGCAGCAGCATCCAGATCACCGGCGTCGAGTTGTCGCGGAAGATGTTCCAATACTGCGCGTGCGGCACGCTGCGGGTCGCGCCGCCCTGCCCACGCACCACGAATCCCAGTTCGCGACCGAAGCTTTGTCGGAACCCGCCCGGATCCAGCAGCAGCGGCAGATTGACGACGGCGAAGGCCACCACGAACGCGGCGATGAACCACGCCCATTTTCTCCCCCGATTCTCCATTTGCGCCCGCCAAAGAACCGGGACAGCGACACCCAGCGCGGCGACGCCGATGTATTTCCCCGAAATCGCCAGCGCCACGGCCACTCCGAGCAGCGCCGCACGCCCTGCGTTTGGCTTCCGATAAAAGGCGAACGCGGTGAGGAACGTCAGCGCCATCCCCATCAGCAGCGCCGAGTCCTCTTTCATGTAATGCGCCAGTTCGAAAAGCTGATGATGCAGCAGGAGCGCCGCGCCCGAAACCAGCGATGCCGGCCATCCGCGCCACAGGTAGCCGAGCAGCGCAAACGCCACGACGGCCGCCGCCGTGAACGCGGCCGAAACCCACCGTCCTGCCTCGACGACGCTCTGTTCGCCCTTCGCTATCCCCAGCGTCTCGACCGCCGCCTTGCTCACCGTGAGAAGCAGCATCGGATGGTGAAAATTCCACTCTCCAGTCATCACCTGATGCACCTTCTCCGCTTCATCCGGATGGTAAAAATACGGGAAATCGTTGTGCCGCCCGTGCAGCATCAGCGTCACGGCGAAAAGGATGATCGCCCATGCCGCAAGCGCCTGCCCTACGCGGCGGGAAGCGGGCGGCCTTGCCAACGGCGCTTCCGTCATGGCGCGGTCCAGAGGCTGAGTCTTCCAAACTGCCTCGCCTGTATGAAACCGTGAGTCCGCGCATGGTCGCGAAGCGCGGCTTCGAGTTTCTCATCCTCCGCACCGAGCAGAATGGCGCCCGGCGGTTCCCGTTCGAGCAGTGCGGGGAGGTCTTCCGGCGCGCAGACGTGAACGCGCCTCCGCTTTTCCGAGGGCACCAAATGCGCAAGCCGGTACGCGAATGGCCCCACCGCCAGTTCGTCGTAAATCTTCCCACCTCCTTCCAGCGGATAAATCGGCGCGAGCGTCAGCACCTTGCCCGATCCCGCAAGGCGGGCGATCTCGCCGCCGATGCGATGCACCTTCACCGGCACCCACCGGTCGAATCCGCGCGGCACGGCAAACGCCCGCACTTCATTCCACGCCAGCACCACGGACGCCGCAGCGAGCAGCCCGATGACGACAGACGCCGACCATGCGCGCGAAGTCCATTGGCTCAACCCAAAGCACGCGCCGATGAGCAGAAACGGAACGAGCGCGTAATAGTGCTGATGCTGGAACCTCGTCGGCGTCAGCGCCCCGGCGAAAACAAATGGGATGACCAGTGGCAGCAAGACCGCTCCGCTCCAGACCGTTCGCCTTTCACTGCCGAAGGCGCGGCGGAAATGCGCGACCAATCCCGGAACACCGATGGCGAAGAAACTCAGGAACAGCGGCACGTCGTTCTTCATCACGACCTTCGTGAAAAAGCGCAGTTTCCGCCAAAGCGTCGCCGTCTTGTGCGCCCACTCATCCGTGGGATCGGCGAGGCGCAGACGTTGCGACTGCACGTTTCCGTAGAAAAAAGGCTCCGGCTGCGTGCCGAGGAAATACAGCGCGGGCAGCAGGGCGATGAAAACCCCCAGCGCGAAGAGCGCGGCGAGCGTCAAACGGCGCGACCACGCCGACCGCGGAAGCAGCAGGATGGCGAGGCCGAAAGGAGCGACGATCGGCGCAAATGTAAGTCGCGTTCCCACGGCCAGCCCGACGAGGAGGCCGCTGACAACAAGCCACGCGCCCGCACGCTGGGCGCGCGCGGCGAGGACGTAAGCGAGGAATCCCAGCAGCACGAGGAGCAACGCCGGATCGTGATTCCACGTCCGGCCGTTCGTCTTGAGCGCGAGCGTGGAAAAAAGCAGGAGGATCGCGAAGCCGCAGGCGAGCGCGAGGCGGCGCCACGGGCTGCAGCCGCCGAGCAGCCGATGACACGCGGCGAAAACGAGCGCGACAATCGCCCACGCGCAGGCTCCGTTGAAGAGCCGCGCGGCGAGGAGGTGCCAGGACGTCAGTTTGTCCAGCGCCGCATAGACGAAGACGAGATTGGGCGTGTGCAGGAGCGCGAAATCGCGGTACGGCAGCGCGCCTTCCTGCGCGACCAGGACCGGCGGAGCGACGAATTGCTGCTCGTCATGATTCAGTCCGGCGTTGACGGATTTTAGAAACAGAAGGCCCGCGACCAGGCTCAGGAAAAGCGCCGCCAGACAGCGTCTCCAGACGATTCCGGACCGCTTCACGGCGCGGCTTCCTGCGGTGTGGCCATCGCAGTTTTTGCGCGCCGCGCCACCCCCAGGTATTCGCTCGCAAACGGCAAACCACCGAGCGCGGGAAGCAGATAGCGCGCGGTGCAGAGCAGACCGAGGGCGGCGGCGGTGGGCGCGGTAAAGTACGGCGCGTAAAATACGATCAGCGCCTGATCGCGCGTGCCGACGCCCGCGAAGGTCAGGGGCAGGAGCCCGGCCAGGATGGCCAGCGGCGAGAGCGCGAGATTGGCGAGGAAAGGCGCCCACGCTTTCAGCGCGAGGATGAACATCCAAATTTGCAGGAGATGCAGAAACCAAATGAACACGGAAGTCGCCGCCACCGTCACGAGCCGGGTTTTGCCCGCCCAGAAGTAGGCGTGCATATCGCCCCATGAAGCTCCGAGCGTGGAGAGCTTGGCGGCCGTTTTTGCCGGAGCGACGGTGGCCGCGGTGGCGAAAAAATATCGCGCAAACCGCGCCGAGCCGATGAGCAGAATGCCGAAGATCAAAAGCGCGGATACCCCGAAGGTCATCCCCCAGAACAGCGCATCTTTCGCCGGGTAAAGGAGCAGCCCGAACACGCACCAGAGCAGCAGCGAAAGCATGTCGCAGGTTTTTTCAAAGACGACGAGCGAGAGCGCGAGCGACCCGCTGAGATGCCCGCGATCCCGCATGAACCACGCCTTCGCGATGTCGCCCATCTTTGACGGCAGCACCAGATTCAGCACGCTCGCGACGAGGATGAGCTTGTTCGCTTCGCCAAAGCCGAGTTGTCCGGCGTGCGGCATCAGTTGCTGGAGACGCCACGAGGTGAAAAGCGTGAGCGGCACCACCATGCCGAGGCTCAGCGCCATCCACATTCCGTCGCACTCCGCGAAAATACGCCCGAGATCCGCGAGTTGACCGCGACGGCTGAGCTGCCAGTAAATCAGCGCCAGAAGGCCAAGACTGACGAAGAGCGAGATCAGCTTTTTCATCGGCGAATCAAAACGTGCGCTCCAGGCGGAGCGGTTCGCCGGGAGCGAGCGCACGCACCTGAGCCGTGAGATCGAGCCACGGCTGGAGCTGGCCTGCCTGCCAGGTGCGGCTCATCACCACGTAGATCGAGGTCTGCGCCGCGCCGACGCCCACCGCCCGCACCTTCTCCCACGACTCCGCCGTGAGTTCGTCCGAGATCGTCAGTTGCTCATGCTTCCACGCGAGCGTCCGCGAGAATGAAAACGGCGCGGGCTTCTTTCCGGTAATGAGGATCCTCTGGAGCACCTTGCGGATGAGGTCGGGAAAGAATCTCCCGACCGTGAACATCAGCGCGCGGAGGACGACGAGATTGAAGGTCGTCATCTGTTTCGTCTTGGCCCAGCCGAGCTTCCCGCGGATCACGATCTCATCGTCGCAGAGCTCCACGTCGTAGTTTCCCACGAGGTGCGCCACGGCGGTGCGCAGCTTTCCCTCCTCCACCTGCACGGAGAATTGCGTATCCGACCGCACGAGCCGTCCATGGACGAAGAATTTGAAAACGCCGCCCTTGTTCAGCGCGAGATAGAGCGCCGCCGGGCCGCGGCGTTCGATGATGATCCCCGCGTTTTGAAAATGTCGCCGACCTTGCTTCGGCGCAGCCGCCGCCGGCCGATCCGCGACCCAGTGCTGATATGCGAGCAGGTAGCTCCAGGTGTGGTGGCCGAGGATGTGATCGTCGGCGTAACACGACCCGAGGCCGTTGCCGAGTCCGGTGAGAAAGCCATCGTTGATCGCGAGCGCCTCCGGCATCCAGCGCCCCGCGATCTCGAAGCCGTGCGGGAAAAAATTGTACGTGTTCCGGCTCGTGTACTCGCCGCCGAAAGAGCCGTCGGGATGGACAAAGTGCGCCGCAAACTGGATGGCCTTTTCCAGCGCGCACTTGATCTCCTCACGCGGGGTCACTTCCTGAAGTTGCGCCAGCAGCGCGATCGTCAGCGTGTGGTAGCCAGGATCGCAGCCCTCATATTCCTGAAACCATCCTTCCTCGTTCTGCCACTCGATCACGCGCTTCAGCCGCTTCTCCTTGCGCTTCGTCCAGCGGTCGCTCTCAAACAATCGGCCCGCCTTTTCCAGGCACAGGACGATGAGCGCCTGATGATTCGTCAGCCGCCCGCTTTCATGATGACCCGCCAGCCAGTCCGCGCGATCCGCGAAGAAATCGAGGATCGTGGGATTGTGCAGATCGAGCAGCGCATAAGCTTCGAGCGCCGCGAGCAGTGAGAAAGCGGCGGCACCGGCAGCTTTTTCAAACGGGAAATAATCGTCGCACGAGCCATCGGCGTGCGCGCTGCGGGCGGCGTAAAGGATTCCCGCTTCCGCCCATTCCTTGATCGCCGGCTGCTGATGATACGGATTGCCCGGAATCGGCAGCGTGTAGGCAAGCGCGAGCGGCCAGACAAACTCGGCCGCCATGCCGCTCGGGAAATCGATGATCTTGTAGTGCCAGAAATTCCGGTCGAAACAGCCGTACGTCGGCGAATGCGCATTGCGATCCTGGAGCGTGAGGATTTTCGGGATCTGCGCGAGCGCCTCGCGGGCCAGCAGGTCGCGGCTCATGACGCTTGGTGATACTCGATGCGCTTCACGCGGAGTTGGATTTCCTCAAGCAGCTTGCGGTTCACCGCGATCAGATCGGCGACCACGCCGATGATCCAGAGGAGGACGCCGACGAGGATGAGGACCGCGGCGAGGATGAGGCTCGGGACGCGGGCGCGGGTGCTTTCTTCGACGAAGAAAAACCACAGCCAGCGCAGGCCGAGCAGAGTCCCGAAGCCGAAAGGGATCGTGCCCGCGATGGTGAAAAAGCGGAGCGGTTTGTAGGTGATGAAGATGCGCAGGATGGTGAGGACCGAGCGGCGGACGTAGGTGCGCTTGGACTTCACGAGGCGCGAGGGGCGGAGGTCGCCATTGGTGCGAATCGGCACGGAGATGATGGCGATGTTTTTCTGCCCGGCCTGGATGATCGTCTCCAGGGTATAGGTGTACTGGCTGAAGACGTTGATCTGCATGGCCGCCCGGCGGCTGAATGCGCGGAAGCCGCTCGGGGCGTCCGCCACGTCGGTCCCGCTGGCCACGCGCACGGCCCACGAGCCGAGCTTTTGCAGCGCTTTTTTCAGCGGCGAAAAGTGCTCGATCTCCGCGATGGGCCGGGCTCCGACGACGACGTCGGCTTCGCCTCGGAGGATCGGCTCGATGAGCTTGGGGATGTCGCTGGCGTCGTACTGATTGTCGGCGTCGGTATTGACGATGATGTCGGCGCCGGCGCGCAATCCGGCATCGAGCCCGGCCAGGAAACCGCGGGCGAGCCCCTGGTGGGTGCCGAGATCGACGATGTGGTCCACGCCATTGGCGCGCGCCACTTCCACGGTCCGGTCGGAGCTGCCGTCATTCACGATCAGCCACTCCACGCACTCCACGCCGGCAAGCTGCCGGGGCAGGGCCTGGAGGGCGATGGCGAGCGTGCCCTCTTCATTGAAGCACGGGAGTTGAATGATCAGCTTCTTCACGGGAGGAGCCTTGATATTGGCGGGATGATCGAAAGGCGAGTCATCCTGCGCGAAGTTTTTTGCGGTTGGATCCGCAGGCCACTGCCGCCTCGCGCATCTTCTCCGAATGGTCTGCGTCGTCCTCGCGAAAGGAGAATGCTCTTGCCAGCGCGGCGCGCCGGATGAGCATGCAGCGCACTCATGATTGCGCCCTTCATTTCGCGAATCCTCCCGCGCCTGCGGGCAAGGCTGGGCGGCCTCGCCGGGGCGCTGTGCGCGGCGGGTTCGCTGGGGGCGGCGGAGATCGGGGAGGCGCGACAGCTCTTCGTCCGCGGGGAATATGAGAAGGTCATCGCCACCGCCACTGCGGAGATGCGCACGCACGCCGCCGAAGTCGAATGGCCGCTCCTCCTCGGACTGGCGCAGGGCGAACTCGGACGTTACGCGGAAGCGCGGACCACGCTCGCCGCGACGCTGGAGCGCTTCCCCTTTTCGCCGCAGGCGCGCCTGGCCGCGGTGCATGCGCTGCGCGCAGTGGGGGCGCTGAAGGAGGCGAAGCAGGAACTGGGGCCGCTCGATCCGCAGCGCGGCGGCGGGCGGATGTATGGCACGGCCGCGGAGATCGTGGCGCGGGGCCGGGCCGCGCTGCTTTTCGGCACGGACCCGAAGATCATTCTGGAGCAGCTCTACGATCCGGCGCGAAAGGCGCAGCCGGACTTGCGCGACAGTTGGCTGGCGTCCGGCGATCTGGCTTTGGAGAAGGGCGACTCGGCACTGGCGGCCAGGACTTTCGCCGCGGCGGTGAAGAAGTTTCCCGAGGACGCCGACGCGTGGTTCGGGCTGGCGCGGGCCTACGCGCCGAACGATGGCGACGCGGTGAAGGCGGCGCTGGAAAAGGTCTTCGCTTTCAACGAGCGCCATGTCGGCGGGTGGCTGCTGGTGGCGGAGAATCAGATCGATGCGGAAAATTATCCCGAGGCGGAAAAGGCGCTGGCGACGGCGCTGAAGACGAACCCGAACCGGCCCGAAGCGCACGCCCTGCGCGCGGTGCTGGCAAACCTGCGCGCGGACCCGAAGGGCGAGGCGGCGGCGCTGGCGGCGGCGCGGAACTTCTGGCCGACAAATCCGGCGGTGCCGCAGCTCGTGGGGCGGAAGCTGTCGCAAAAGTATCGCTTCGAGGAGGGCGCGGCTTTGCAACGCGAGGCGCTGAAATACGACGCGCAGTATCTGCCGGCGAAGGCCCAGCTCGCGCAGGATCTCCTGCGGCTCGGCAGGAACGACGAGGGCTGGAAGCTCGCGGACGAAGTGCAGCAGGCCGACCCGTATGACGTGGTCGCTTTCAACCTGACCACGCTGCGCGATGCGCTGGCAAAATTCCGCACGCTGACGAGCGAACATTTCGCCGTGCGCATGGAACCGCGCGAGGCGGACATCTACGGCGCGGACGTGCTGGCGCTGCTCGAGCGCGCGCATGCGACGCTGACCAAAAAATACGGCCTGACGCTGGACGAGCGGACGGTGGTGGAGATTTTCCCGGATCAGAAAGATTTCGCGATCCGCACCTTCGGGCTGCCTGGCGGCGTGGGCTATCTCGGGGTGTGCTTTGGCCGCGTGATCACGGCCAACAGCCCGGCGGCGCTCGGGGGGGCGACGGCGAATTGGGAAGCGGTGCTGTGGCATGAATTCGCGCATGTCGTCACGCTCACGATGACGAAGAACAAGATGCCGCGCTGGCTGAGCGAGGGGATCAGCGTGTATGAGGAGCGGCAGGCGCGCGGCCGGGATGGGAATTCCAGCGGGAATTGGGGCGAGCGGATGAAGCCGCGCTACCGCGCGATGATCCTCGGCGAAGACCTGGTGCCGATCAGCAAGCTAAGCGCAGCCTTCATGCAGCCGAAGACGCCGGCGCACCTCGGGTTCGCGTATTATGAATCGTCGCTCGTCGTCGAGTGGCTGATCCAGCGCTGGGGCTTCGAGAAGATGAAGCGCGTGCTGGCCGATCTGGCGCGCGGGGTGGAGATGAACGCGGCGCTCGCGGCGCACTTCGCGCCGATCGGGAAGCTGGATGCGGAATTCGCCGCGCACGCGCAGCAGCTCGCGAAAGCGACCGGCCCGAAGCTCGACTGGACCGCACCGCCCGGCGCCGTGCTCGCCAATGAAACCAAGGCGCAGGAATGGGCGGCGGCGAATCCGAACAACTTCACGGCGCTCTTGGAAACGGCGAAAGCGAAGCTGGCAGCGAAGCAGTGGCAGGACGCGAAAGCGCCGCTGCTCAAGCTGACCGCCCTTTGGCCCGAACAGCACGACTCGGAGAGCGCCTACGCGCTGCTCGCGAAGGTGCATCGCGAACTCGGCGAGACCGACGCGGAGCTGGCGATGCTCAATAAAGTCGTGACGCTCTGCGACGACGCGCCCGAAGCCTGCGCGCGGCTGATCGAACTCGCCGCCGCGCGTAAAGACTGGCGCGCGGTGCTCGCGAATGCGGAGCGTTTCGCCGCGATCAATCCCCTCACCCCCGCACCCCACCGCTTCGCCGCGGAGGCGCACGAGACGCTTGGCGAAACGACCGCCGCCATCGCCAGCTACCGCACGCTCCTTCGTCTGGATCCGCCGAACCCCGCCGAATTTCACTACCGTCTCGCGCGACTGCTCCACACCACCGGCGACGCCGCCGCGAAACGCGAAGTGCTCCTCGCCCTCGAAGAAACCCCGCGCTTTCGCGCCGCGCTCGACCTGCTGCTCGCCATCGACGAAGGCAAACCCCGCAAACCCGCCAGGCCATGAACGACCCCCGAGGATATTTTGCAAAGAGTGACGTGGTGGACGGCGTCGCTCCGCGCGCCAGGCCAGCTCACGCGCATCAGCGCCCAACTGACAGTGCGGCCATCGGTGCACGGTTCGCATGGCGCGCGGAGCGAGGCCATCCACCCACGCTGCGACTTATTTCATCGTCACTCTGGGCCGTTGGTCTGCTCTTGCTCACCCTGTCCGCATCCGCCCTCGCCCAGCGCGGCGAAGGCAGCCTCCAGCGAATCCGCCCGCAGCAGCCTGGCCAGCCGCTCTCCGCGCGCGATTTCGCCCAGCACTCCGAGGAGACGCCGCTCTGGAAAAACCCCGCCGGCTTTGAGCGGGACGTCTTCACCTTCGTCCGCATCCGCTACGGCACGCGCTACGGGGGAGCCCGCGGCTCGCGGAAGTGGGCGACTGATTTTCCCGACGCCGAGCTAAACTTTTCCTGGCGGCTGCAGCAGATGACTTCGCTCAAAGTCGATCCCGAGCCGAAGGTTCTCGAACTGACCGATCCCCTGCTCTTCCGCTTTCCATTCATCTACATCTGCGAACCCGGCGACTTGGTTTTCGCCGACGAGGAAATCCCCATCCTCCGCCGCTATCTGCTCAACGGCGGCTTCCTCATGTTCGATGATTTCTGGGGCGAGGACGAGTGGGACAATGTCGCCGAGCAGATGAAGCGCGTCTTTCCCGACCGCGCTTTCGCCGACCTCCCGCGCAAGCACCCTCTCTTCCGCGCCGTCTTCGACCTCCCCGAAACGCTCAATCTCCAATGCCCCAACATCCACCTCGGCGCGATGAGCCAATACTCCGGCGTGACCTGGGAGCGGGATGACGCCCGCGATGTCCACATCCGCGGCCTCACCGACGACAAAGGCCGGCTCATGGTCGTGGCCTGCCACAACACCGACAACGGCGACGGTTGGGAGCGCGAAGGCGAGAGCGCCTACTACTTCCGCGAGTTCTCCGAGAAAAAAGCCTACCCACTCGGGATCAACATCATCTTCTACGTGATGACGCATTGAGGAAGGAGCGCAGGCTTTCAGCCAGTAGTGTTCGGCATTGGAAATGCGGTGGTGTCTGTCACTTCATAGCCGCGGAGTTGTCACCTGATTGTCACTGGTACTTTTGCCGGGCCTGCGGCTTGATGCGGGCATGCCAGAGTTGCCGCCCCTTCGTGAAGCCGAGTTGCGGCAGTGGCGGCTGTTGGACTCCTCATATTCCTGCTCACTGCGCGTTTTTGCCTGCCGGTATTTCCTCTCCACCTGCTTCGCTTCCTCCTCGCCCTGCCGCAGCAGCACCTCCAAAAACTGCTGGCGATAACTCACCACCAGCCGCAGCCGGTCGCGCTCCTGACACCACGTCCGCAGCCGCTGGAAAAGGCCCGCCTGCAAACTGTCCACCCTCGCCTTGTCGATGGGGTAGGCCGTTTCCAGTTCGGCCAAACGCCCCCGCGCCGCGTCCACCAGCACGCGCAGCTTGGGCAGCTCGGGATGCTCGGGATGCTCGTACACGACGACCGCCGCGCCTTGCGGCGAAAAAGCATCCGGCTCCCCGCTGTCTTCACCCGTTCCCCAGGTCGCCACGCCAGCCGCTTCCGGTTCCGCCGTTTCCAACTGCCGCAAATACCAGCGTCCCATCCTGGCGCTCCGGGCATTGGACGAACGCGCCAGCCATTCCAGCCACTCCCGCAGCTCCCGGTTTTCGCGCGCCTCCCACACGGACTTGCCCTTGTGCTTTCCAAAGGCGAGGCGCGAGGGATACCACTTCTCGCCCGCATACACCGCGATCGCCTCCCCACGTCTCCAGCCCGCGCTGCCCGGCGATGGGACGAAGAACGTGGCTGAACAGATCGACGACCGTCAGCACATCGCCCAGCGCCGTGGGCGCGCCGCGTTGGGCAGGCGGTAATACTGGCGCAGGGTTTGCAGCTTGCAGTTCCCGGCGGGCACCGGATCGAGAAGCCGCTGCGCCAGCGCAACGCGCAAAAGCCCGCGCGGCCGATGGGTGCGATCCCCAGCCGGGTCCAGCTCGAACTAATCGTCGAAGCCGATGCCACCCCAATCCCGTGCGAGGACGAAATTCTAGAGCCGACGCCTTTCATTCTTCCCCTGACTGGAACTTGTGGCCGCGTCGGCTGGGCTCCGCGACCGGCGTGATCTTGCCAAATGGGGTGGCGTCGTGGCAGGTTGCGACTCGCCGCGCAGGGCTTACCGCTATCCCGCATGTTTTATCTCAAAAACTTCAAAAACTTCGCCGAAGCGGAACTCGACGATGAGCGGCCCGTCACCCTGCTCATTGGCCCCAACGGCGCGGGCAAGAGCAACTTAATAGAAGCGGTCGAACTCCTTTCATTCCTCGCCGCGGGCCATCCGCTTCACGAGGTGACTGACCTTGGGCGCGAGGGAGGTCTCGAAGTCCGCGGCGGCCTTGATGCCTGCGCAAGTTTCGGTCACGACACCTTCATCCTTGGGCATCGATCGAGAATCCTTCCCCTCGATGGATGGTATGAAGCTGACTACCAAATCGCGGTGCGCGTGGGAAAAGAGCCGCGCATCATCGGCGAGTCGCTCCGCATTCACGGACGGGAAACTCCGATTTTTGAGGTTCTCCCCGGAAACCAAGCAGCCGCCTCGGCGGACAATCAGGTCCGCTATGACAACAATGCGCGCGGTGTGAACAAACCGGTGGCTTCCGTTGCTGCCGATAGGTCTGCGCTTTCGCAATACGCCCGTTTCGCGTCGGGAAATAGAAAGCTCCCCCATACTATGGTGGTCATTGATGCGGTGCTTAAGGCGCTGAAGGCCCCCGCCGTGTTCGACCCCATTCCCAAGCTGATGCGCAACTATGAGCGCGATACGGAGACGCAACTCGCGCGCAATGGCTTTAACATTTCGCCAGTGCTCTCACGGCTTCACCGCATCCTCCACAAGAGAGTGGTTAGTCCCAAGACGGGACAGGTCGGAGTGGTGCGCATCGACCGCAGAGATCTCGCTGCTCGCATCCTCAAACGCATCGCTCAGCTTCCCGATGAGCCATTCCAGAGCTTTGATTTCATTACCACCAAAGCTGGCGACGTAATGTTCGGCTTCAAGACCCCCCACAGCGACAAGCCCATCATAGCTCGCGTCCTTTCTGATGGCACCTTGCGCGCGTTGGGGATTCTCACCGCGCTCGAAACTTCCCCGAAAGGCACGCATCTCGTGCTCGAAGAACTCGACAATGGGGTTCATCCAAGTCGGGTGCATCTCCTGAGCGAAGCGCTCTTCGACTGCGCCGAACGCCACGGGCTCCACGTCCTCGCCACGACGCAAAACCCCGCCACGCTGAACGCGCTGACTGCCGAGCAGCTTGACGGCGTGCTCCTCGTCGTACCTGACGCGGCGAAAAAATTCGCCCGGCTCCTGCCCATCAAAGAATTGCCGGGCTATATCGAATTCGTCGAGCAAGGCCGGCTCGGAGACCTCATCACCCGGCGCGTCTATGAGCGGCATCTCAGTGCTGATTATGAAGGCGAGCGGAAGAAGGATATCGAGGAGTGGCTTGAGGCGTTGCCGTGAGCGTTGTCTTCTACGTCTTTGACACCAGCTACCTGATCGAGCTGGCCAATTGCGGGCGCGACGCCGATGCGAAGGCCAGCCCGCGTGTTCGCAAATTGTTTAAGCAAGCCCTCGCGGCCGGGGCGCGGTTTGTGGTGCCTCTGCCGTGCCTTTTTGAACTGGGGGACCACATCGCAGACGTGGGACATACAGCTCGCAGGCAGGAGCTCGCGGATTGGCTCGCAAAAACCGTGGCAGCCAGCCTCGAAACGGAAAGGCCTTGGATCATCACGCCTGCCGGCGACCCAAAAGCCATCCTGCCAGAACTCTTACAGATTTTTCGAGGCCAAGGCGTGAAGAAGCAGATCGGCTTGGTGGACCTCTTTGCAGCCTCCGAGGCGCGTCGGCTCAAAACCGATTACCGCGACCGCAAAGCCAAGGTGCATATTTGGACCAATGACCGGGCATTGAAAGGACACGAACCGGATCACGAGCCGAACCCATTCCACTGGTAGGGAGCAAGCCAACTGGAATTTGAGCCAAATGAATCCCGACGACGAGAATTGGTTTCGACGGAAAATCGAAGAGGCTGTTTTCGCGGCGGTTCAGGCGTTGCTGGACGCTGACCAGGCCGCGGAACGCGCTGACGCGGTGCGTCGGAAGCATCCCGGGATGCCGAAGGATGCGTTGGCTCATATTCTGATCGATCGGGCAACGCGAAAGGCCATGGTGGAAGGTGCGTTGAGCGGCGCAGCAATTACGGTCGCAGAAATTCCTCTTGCGGCACCGGTCCCCGAGCCTGGTCAAAAGGCTCTCGCCATTTCAGGCATTAGCGCTCTGATCGTGGGCGATATCGGCTTCACGACCAAAGTGCAGATGCAATTGCTTCTCGAGATTGGCGAACTCTATGAATGCCCATTTTCCAAAGACGATGAGGACGATGTATGGTTGATCTTCAAGGCGGCACTTGGAGCGGAAGGGACTGAACGGATAGGCGGTTACGGGAGGTTCGTGTTTGATCAGACGGCCAGAAAGCAGTTTCGACGCTTACTCCGAACGCATGGAATACGCCGGACTGCTCAGAAAATCGTCCAGAAGGTTGCAGGGAAGGAAGTAGCAAAACGCATCTCTGAGAAGGCCCTCATGCGATTGATCTGGGCGGCCAACATCTTCCTGGGGGCTTGGTTCAATCGGCGCGCAACAAAAGCAATCGGGAAGTGGGCGAAGGTGAAAGCGAAGGTTCGCGCCTCCTTTTTCACAGAAATAGATAGCATCAAAGCGAACGATCGGGCCTCTGCTGTGCTGGCGTTGCCTCTCGTCTTCTGGGTTGGGACTGCCGACGATACGTTGGTCGACAACACAATTACGCTCTATGCGCAGGCGACTCGTCGTCTGAGTTTGACGCCTGAGGAACTGGAAGTGGTGGAAAAACTCGTGGATCGGGAGGATCTCGCGGAAGCCATTGAGTTAAGGCTCCGCAACGTCCCTGAATTAGTGCGACGAGAATTTCTCGCTATATCCGTCACATCTGCGGCGGCTGCAAGATTGGAGATCGTCGAGGCGCAACATCAAGCTTTGATAACTATCAGCCAAGCGTTGGGACAGACTTATGCGCGGAAAGACCTCGAGGAAAAGATCGGTTATTTGACGCGATAGAATAGGTCGGCTCTCACTCTTTGCGGAGGGGGCGGCTGGGTCAGTTCTATAATCGCGCTCGCGGAGGGCCGGCACTCATTCCCGCCGGGTGATCCGCACGTCCGCCTGGCCGGTGAGTTGTTCCTCGACCGAATCACCCGCGCCGAGCGGCAGGGCGACGAATTGCCGGATGAGCCCTCCGCCGACGGAGAAGCCGTCGAGCCACGGCTGCTCGGGCACGACGCGGTCGTTTTGCGGCTCGCTTTGGAGTTCCGCGGTCCACGCTTCTCCCGAGACGGCGTTGATCTTTCCCGCCGCGATCTTTACCGCAAAAGGATAGCTCGCCGAGAAGCGGATCAACAACGCCTCGCTCTGATACATCGGCATCATGACGCCGCCCTTCTTTATCCAGGAAGCCGGAGCGGTTTCGGCGAAGTCATACACCAAGCGCAGCGGGAAGACACCCAGGCCGGCGGGGAGCGGATACGTTTCTCCATCGTCGGGAATCCGCAGGGTCTGTTGAAACTCGATGGTCAGTTCGGCCAAGGTGTCTCGGTCCAAGCCCACGGCATACCGCGCGATCTGACGCACGGCGGCTTCGATTTCGGCGGCGGTCCATGATTTCGCGCGGGCGCGCAACCGGTCCTGCTCGGTGGGGCTGAGTTGCTGGAAGCGCCAACGGGATCCCAGTTCCGCCAGCAGTCCGGCCCGCTCCTCGGGCCGCTGCAACTCCGGGAGAATGATCTGCAGCTGGCGCTCGAAAAGGGCGCGAACTTCCTGCGCGACTTCCGGGAAGGTGAAGCTGAGGGCGTTGTCTTGGAGGTTGATCATCGGCGTGCGGGAGTGGGCGGGGTCACCAGTCGCCATCGCGAATCTGGCGGGAGATGGCGGAAACCTTTTTGGCGGGCATGGCGCGCACGGCGCGCAGGAGTTCGGCGACCACGGTGGGGCGTTCGCGGATGATTTCGAGCAGGTCGCTGGAAACCTTCCCGGCCAGCGCGAGCAGCGCATCCGGATTCTCGCCCAGTTCCTCGGCCAGCCGCCGGATGTTTTGCTCCCCCGGAGGAGGCTGCTCACCC
>Ga0105044_10003653_pt1 | contig 21102 bp, 26 predicted proteins | sample MAT01_FD_78092 | JGI IMG/M metagenome (GOLD analysis project Ga0105044, IMG submission 78092) | Freshwater microbial communities from Lake Fryxell liftoff mats and glacier meltwater in Antarctica - MAT-01 | ecosystem: Environmental > Aquatic > Freshwater > Ice > Liftoff microbial mat | place...
CCAGCGCCCTGGCCGCCACTGCCGGTTGCCATGCGGGATCGGGCGATTGCAGGCCCCAGATCAACGCCGCCGCTCCGCCAATGGCCAGCGTGCCCGTGATCCAGGACTTCATCCCCGGGTTCGATAGCCCGCGATCCCGCATAGGCGAACCACCTTGGCCCGTTTCATGAGTCGTCGTTGATAGCCCTAGTTCATAAACCGGCCAACGCCGGATGTTCCATCAACTGGCGGCGCCTTTTCCAGCCCCTCCGGTTTCCACGCCATTGTGGACATTCAAACTGAGGCACTGGCAAAAAAAGGGAATTATATACTTGACTCCCTAACGCCGTCGAATGGGCGTCGGGGATGACTCCTTCTCCAGCACGCCGTTGCGCTCCACTGAAGACGTTCGGACGGTATCGCCGTCCCGGTGCGCGACCTTGAAGCGGACGCTGTTGATCTCATCAAAATAGCCGCCAAAGCAGGTGTTGAGCGCTTCCAGAAACGATACGTCCTTGAGCGTGTGCGGGTCCGGATTAGGGTTGTTTCGGACGCTCGGCACGGTTCGCGGAAATAGGTAGATGCAAGGCGGCGGGAGCTTGTATTGACCGACCGTCGTGAGGCGGTCGCCGGGGCCGCGTTTCAGCTTCGGACATGGGCGAGCGATTGAGCCGCAAAGCCAATCCCATACGACCAGCCCGTCAACGTGCTTTTCATTCTCCACAATCTCAGCGCTCAGGCGCGTGTGGATGCCCGACCAGACGTTCTTGCGGGGGTTCGCCGCAGCGTTTTGGCAAACGCTCCAAATGACAAACTCTTGCGCGTGGGTCGGACGCTCAAAGATGTTCGTATTGTTACCGTCCAAGCATCCCTTCAGCTCGACCACGGCAATGCGCCCGGTCGGCATGACAATCGAATAGTCGTGCCGGTTCACCGACCCTGCGGATTCCCACGTCTTGATGAACCCGTTGTCTTGCATGTGGTTGAGTACCCGGGACACAAAATCCCGCTTCTCGTGCATCGTCGCCGAATACTGTCCTCGGATGCGCTGGATAGCGCCTTCAAGGATGCCACTTTGATAGAAGTCTGATTCCGACAAGCCGTGCGTTCCCAACGTGTGGGTCGCAGTTTTTATAACTTCGGCAAAATCCTCGATCTGTTTTTCGAGGTCAGTGTTCTGAGCGCACGGAATTACGGCTGACATCGCCCACCTTCGGCTTGTTGCTGACCAAGATCGGTTCAAGCACATGTTCGGCCAGATAGCGGACTACCGGAACCGCCACGCCGTCCCCGGCCAAATCGTAAGCCTCATTGTAATTCTTGGGCAACTTGTATTCGTCGGACAATCCCATGAGCCGCGCCGCTTCTCGCGTGGAAAACAGCCGCGAGCGAACAGTATCGCCCTTCACCACGACCAACAATTGTCGGCTTGAGCCGCCGCTGGCGGTTCTCAGGCAACCGGCAATGTCATCGAACCGGACTTCGGCCCGCTGGACCTTTGCATCGTCCTTAGTGTCAATGCGGGTGCGTTTGTACGCAGTGCCGACCAGCATCTGGCCTGTTCTCTTCGCGGCAGCGACCTTTTCCGCGTTGAGGTCGCTCATCATCCCCAAGAGCTTTTCTGTCTCGGCTGGCGTGTGCCAATTGACGCCTGTCGGGTTTTCCTCGACCAAATCGGCAAAGCGTGAGTTGCGGCGCGGTGGGGCGGGAAGCTTCCACCATAGCCATTGATCCTTAGCCTTCCCTGTGAGGCGTAGGTGCGCCACCCGGAGCGCCTTGGGGTGCCACAGCAGGGTTGCATCATCGCCCAATAGCCTCGCCGGTATGGTTGCGCCCTTGGCAACGGCAATAATGAAAAGACGGGGCCGGGATTGAGGTACGAAATCGGCGGCGTCTATAACAACCGCCCCGAATTTGTAGCCGCCTTCGGCCAACGCATCGGCAATCGCCGTGAAGTCTTTTCCATCGTGCGATGTCAACGTGCCGATTACGTTCTCAAGAACTATGACACGCGGCCCGCGCTTCTTCTCGACAAGCTTTTTGACCACGCCCCAGAACGGCCAGAATGTGCCAGAGCGGTCGCCCTTAAGGCCCGCGCCCATACCTGCCAGCGACAGGTCTTGGCAGGGAAATGACGCCCATACCAAATCAGCGTGGCCCGGCACTTCCTTCACATCGAGCTTGCCAACATCCTTTGTCACAAGCGTGCCCGGCCCCCAATTGTCGGCATAGGTCGCGCTCTTCTTGAAATCGAAGTCATTAGCGAAGAGGCATTGCCAGCGCAGCCCCAGACCGGCGCGGGCCATGCCGCCCCCAGCGAAGAATTCGTAAAAGGTAAAGTCGGCCTTCGCGGCGGTATCAGTTTTTGGGGCCGGCACGGTGGCCGGTCGACGATAGGCCAGCACCTTATCCGTAATGAGGTTCAGAGCAGCTATGTCGCTTTTCATGCGATCAACCTCTTGTAGGCGAGCCGGGGTCCAAAGGAGGCCGTCGCAAGGCTTTCCAGCCGCTGCAAAGTATGGCGCTTCACATCGCCGTCGTTAAGCCGGAACGTGAATTCGTCCACATAGCGGTGCAGGTGCTTTTTGCTGGCATGGTGATAGACGCCGTACAGGCCGCGCTTCAACACCGCCCAGACGCTTTCGATGCCATTGGTCGTTACGCCATCCCGGACATATTCGCCCGCGCCGTGGTCGATTCGCTCGTGTTTATAGAACATAGAACCGATGCCGAGATAGCCGCCGTGTTCATCGGTGTGGATGGTCGATCCCGTTTCCACATTGGCGTGGATTTCCGACTGTAGGGTCATGGCATCAGTGCGCGGAACAGGCTTTGCCCGCGTCCGGCCGCCGCGCTCGCGCATCCCCATTACCGCCGTTTTGCCAACCGACCCACGCCCGGCGTGAAGCTTCTTGTCAGCGTGCTTATTCTTCTCTTTGCCGCCGACATAGGTTTCGTCGACCTCAACGATGCCGCTCAGGACCGTCGGATCATTGCCGCAAGCCTCACGGATACGCTGGAGCATGAACCACGCGGTTTTCTGAGTGACGCCGATCTCCTTGGCCAGTTGCAGGCTGGAGATACCCTTGCGGGCCGTCATCAGCAGATACATGGCGTAGAGCCACTTATGCAGTTGGATATGCGAGCGCTCAAAGATTGTGCCGGTGCGAACAGTGAAGTCCTGCTTGCAGGCGTTGCAGCGATAGAAGCCATCCTTACGGGGCGTGATCCGAGCAGCTTCGCCGCAGTGCGGGCAGATCGTCCCGTTCGCCCAGCGCCGACCCTCAAGGTAAGTGCGCGCCGCCGCTACATTCGGGAACATCTGGAAAATCTGGTAGGTTGAGATTGTCGAGCGGCTCATCGGAAACGCCTCAATTCAGGGTAGTAGATAACTACCTTTTTCAGATGAGGGAGTCAAGTATATAATTCCCCAAAAAAAGGGGTCCGGCAAAACCGGACCCCTTAGGAAGACGCCGCCGCTGGGACTGCTCTTCAGGGAAACAAGAGCGGCGGGTCGCTAGGTTCAGATGAAGCTGCCGACGCCTTCGACCAGAAAGATCGCCGCGTAAGCGGCAAGGCCGAGACCTATGACGAAGGTCCAGAGGCGCTGCGAGAGAGAGCTTTTGGCGGTCATGGAAACCCCCTGCTTTTCAAATGTCGTGGATGGAGGGGCGTCAGGCGCCGTAGGCGCCGAAGCCCTGGACGGCGAAAACGATGGCGTAAGCCGAGAGGGCCGCACCGATCAGGATGGCGGTGATCTTCTGGGAAACGCTTTCGCGGGTCTGGAACTTCGTGGACATGATCGTCTCTCCTTCGTGCTGCCGATGGGCGGCGGGAGAGGCGTTTGCCCGGCTATCCGGGCCCCAAGCGCTTCTTCCTGCCGGCCGGCGGGTTCATCACCTCGTCGGCAAACGGAAGATAGCTGGTCCTGAAGAGTAATCAATGAACAAAACCAATTCTGTTCACTAATCACACGTCACTGTTCATCCGTCACACTTTTCGTCAGGCGGCCCGGACCGAACTGGCGGAATTCTGCGGCATCGGCATGTCCTCAGCCGTGAATTTGCACTCGCGGATTGTGCCATTGCGCCCGGCGAGGCCGACCAGCAGCAGCCGGCAGACCCCGTCGAACTCGCGCTCGAGAGCGGGCAGTTTCAAATTCGACCAGAGCTGGGGATAGCGGAACTTCATCAGAGCGGACTGCAGCATCTCGGCCGTCAGCGAGACATCGTCGAGATCGAGTTCGCCGCTGGCGACGCCTTCGACGAGCACCGTGACGATGACCTCGCGCTCCTTCGCCAGCCGGTCGTTGATCCAGGCCGGGCGCTCGGTCTTGATGATCTGCGCCAGCTCGAACGTGCGGGGGTCGCGTTCGATCTGCTCATAGGTGCACACCATGTCGGTGTGAAAGAAATTCCGCAGCCGCATCACCATGGGAACGCTGGGATCGCCGACCGCTTCGCGCAGCCGGTCCATCTGCTCTTCTGCCGCGTGATCGGCGATGGCCAGCGCGATGTCGATCTTGCCGGGGAAATAGCGATAGAGATTGCCGGGCGACATCTGGAGGTCGGCGGCGATTTCAGCCATCGAGGTTTTCGCATAGCCATAGTGCTTGAAGCGCTTGGCGGCCGCCTCGATAATCCGCTCGCGCATTATGTCTTTACTCGCCATCCTGGACCACCTTCCCCCGAAAGCCTCGCATTGCCCGGCGCTCATGACGCCGGGTCTGTTGTGGAACAGACATAATCCAAACCCTGTAAATATTCAACGAAACGTTCAGTTGCACACATGCCTGCCGCATTTCGCGCGATAGCCGTTCTGGGGGCGGGAGCCTGGGGCACCGCCCTTGCCGCCGCCGCGCGCCGGGCCGGGCGCGATGTGGCGCTATGGGCGCGCGAGGCCGAGGTTCGCGAGGCCATCCAGACGCGGGGCGAGAACACGCAATTTCTACCAGGCATCCAGCTTCCTGCCGGTCTGACCCTGCCCGAAGACCCGGCGCGCGCGGTGGCCGAAGCGGATGCCATCCTGCTCTGCGCCCCGGCCCAGCATTTGCGCAGCCAGATCGCGCTGATCGCCGGCGCGGTGAAGCCCGGCACCCCGCTCATCGTCTGCGCCAAGGGGCTGGAACGCGGCACCGCGCGGCTGATGACCGAGATCGTCCATGAGGCCGCGCCCGGCGCCGAGGCCGCGATCCTGTCCGGCCCCAGCTTTGCCGAAGACGTGGCGCGCGGCCTGCCGACCGCCATCACCCTCGCCGCGCGCACCTTGCCGCTGGCCGAAGGGCTCGCGGCGGCGCTCGCCAGCCCGGCCTTTCGCCCCTATGCCAGCGACGATCCCATCGGCGCGGCGATCGGCGGGGCGGTCAAGAACGTGCTCGCCATCGCCTGCGGCATCGCCGAGGGCAAAGGCTTTGGGGCGAGCGCCCGTGCCGCCCTCATCGCCCGGGGCTTTGCCGAGATGCGACGCTTCGGCGCGGCCCTCGGGGCACGGCCTGAAACCCTCGCCGGCCTTTCAGGGCTGGGCGATCTCATCCTCACCTGCACGACCGCACAATCACGCAATTTCGCCTTCGGTCTGGCGCTCGGCTCCGGTGAAACCGTCACCGAGGCCGACGGCCACGCCCGCGGCGTCGTCGAAGGCGAAATGAGCGCAAAACCGGTCGTCGAACGCGCCGCCGCCCTCGGCGTCGACATGCCCATCGCCGCCGCCGTCGCCGGCATCGTCGAGGGCCAACCCATCGAAATCACCATCACCACCCTCCTCGCCCGGCCCTTGCGCGCTGAGCATGAATAGCTAAACCGGATTTTCGCCTCTGGAGAGACGTCATGCTGTTCGCCATCCACTGCCTCGACAAGCCGCTCTCGACGGGGCTGAGGGCCGTCACACGGGACGCGCATCTCAGCTATGTCGCGCATACGGGCGAAAGCGTCCGCATGGCCGGGCCGCTGCTCGCCGAGGATGGCGAGCGCATGGCCGGGTCGTTCATCGTGCTGGAGGCCGAGACGATCGATCAGGCGCGTGCCTGGAATGCGAACGATCCCTATATGAAAGTCGGCCTGTTCGAGAGCGTCGACATCCATGCGTTCAGATGGACCATCGAGAACGGCGAAAAGCGTGAAGGCTGAGCCATGAAATACTGGCTCATCAAATCCGAACCCGATGCCTGGAGCTGGGATCAACAGATCGCCAAGGGCGCGACCGGTGAAGTCTGGTCAGGCGTGCGCAATCACACCGCCAAGCTGACCCTGAAGGCCATGAAGAAAGGCGACCGTGCCTTCTTCTACCACTCGAATATCGGCAAGGAAGTCGTCGGCATTTGCGAGGTGTCGAAGGAAGCCTATCCCGATCCGACGGCGCCTGAAGGCAGCCCGTGGGTCGTCTGCGATTTCGTCGCCGTCGAGGCGCTGAAGAAACCCGTTACGCTGGAAGATGTGAAAATTGAGCCATCGCTTTCCGAGATGGCGCTGATCAAATTTTCGCGCCTCTCGGTGCAGCCCGTCACCGTCGCCGAGTGGAAGTACGTCTGCAAGATGGGCGGCGTGAAGCCTTGAAGCATGCCGACGACACTGCGTTGGGCGCGCTGGAGCCTCTGCTCGCGGCCATTCGCAGCACGCCCGGACTGACCGAGCGCAAGCGGGGTGTTTTCTATCGCGGCGGGGAAGCGGCACTTCACTTTCATACCGATCCTGACGGCCTCTTTGCCGATTGGCGCGCCGCCAAGGGCGACAAGGATTTCATCCGTTTCCGCATCGGCACGCCTAAAGAGCGCGCGGTCTTTCTGCGCGTCCTGAAAGGCGGCGGATGAACGCGCTCTGCACGACTAGCGATCTTGAAGCGACGGGCGCGAAGAGCGTCACGCTCGCCGATGGCCGCGAGATCATGGTGGTGCAATCGAGCGCCGGACCGAAGGCGTTTCTCAATTCCTGTCCCCATAACGGCGTGACACTGGAAATCCTGCCAGACTATTTCTTCAACGCCGATCGCACACTGCTCGTCTGCACCGCCCACGGTGCGCGCTTCCTGCCAACCAGCGGTCTTTGCCTCTCCGGCCCTTGTGCCGGACGCAGTCTCACCCACATCCCGGTTCGTCTCGATGGCAACGATGTGAACCTCGATGTTTGATGGAAGCCTTCGCCCCGAAGGCACCAAGGCCGAGATTTATGCCGAGCTGGGCTCGCAGCTGCGCGGCTTGCTGAAAGGCGAGCGCGACCCCATCGCCAATGCGGCGAACATGGCGGCACTGCTCGCCTGGGGGTTGGCCGATCTCAACTGGTCGGGCTTCTATGTGATGCGCGGCGGCGAACTGGTGCTCGGTCCCTTCATGGGCCGCCCGACCTGCGTCCGCATCGCCGTCGGCAAGGGCGTCTGCGGCACGGCGGTGGCACGCGCAGCAACGATGCTGGTGGAAGACGTCCACGATTTCCCAGGCCACATCGCCTGCGATGCCGCCTCGCGCAGTGAATTGGTGGTTCCCATTATCCGTCACGGTGGCGTGACCGGCGTACTCGACCTGGACAGCCCCATCCCCGCCCGCTTCGACGCTGAAGACCAGAAGGGCTGCGAGGCCCTTGTCGAACTCCTCGTCAACGCCAGCGATCCGTTCTGAGAAAGATTCCTAGGCCCTACGTAACCTGATCGCGTTCACGGACGTATGTAGGAGACAAGGAGGTCTTCCGATGTTTCTGTCCCGCCGCAAAGCCTTCGCGCTGCTTCCCGCCCTCGGCGCTTTCGCGGCTTTGTTCCGCGTCCGTCCAGCCAACGCCGAAACCTTTGAAGTGACCAAGACCGAGGCTGAATGGCGGGCCCAGCTCTCGTCCGAGGCCTATGCCGTGCTGCGTGAGGAAGGCACCGAACGGCCCGGCTCCAGCCCGCTCAACGACGAACATCGCAAGGGCATGTTTGCCTGCGCCGGGTGCGAGCTGTCGCTGTTCGAGAGCGAGACCAAGTTCAACTCCGGCACCGGCTGGCCGAGCTTCTATCGGCCGCTTCAGAACGCCGTCGTCGAACGCAATGACGGCTCGTTCGGCATGGAGCGGATCGAAGTTCATTGCCGCCGCTGCGGCGGCCATATGGGTCACGTCTTCAATGACGGCCCGCGCCCGACGGGTCTGCGCTATTGCATGAACGGCGTCTCGCTCGCCTTCACCCCTGCCTGAAGGATAGGAAGTCCATGATCGTCCGCATGCTCGCTGTCGCCGCCTTTTTCGCCGTTCCCGCTGTCGCGGCCGAACGCATGACCATGGTGCCGTCCGCTTCGACTGAAGCGTCCGCCACCGCCAAGAGCGAAACCATAGTCCTCGCCGGCGGCTGCTTCTGGGGCGTCCAGGGCGTCTTCCAGCACGTCAACGGTGTGACCCGTGCCGAGAGCGGCTATGCCGGCGGCGCGGCCGAAACAGCGCATTATCATCAGATCGGCTCGGGCGAGACGGGCCATGCCGAAAGCGTCGAAGTGACCTTCGATCCAAGCGTCGTCAGCCTCGGCACGATCCTGCAGATCTATTTCTCGGTCGCCCACGATCCGACACAGCTCAATCGCCAAGGCCCCGACAGCGGCACGCAATACCGCTCGTCGATTTTCACGACGACGCCCGAGCAGGCGATTTTCGCCAAGGCCTATATCGCCGAGATCAATTCCGCGGGCGTGCTCAGCGACAAGATCGTCACCACCGTCGATCCGCTGCCGGCCTTCTACGCCGCCGAGGCGTACCATCAGGATTATGCAACGCTGCACCCGGACAACGGCTACATCGCCCATAACGATCTGCCCAAGATCGAGGGTCTACGCACGATGTTCCCGCAGGTCTGGCGCGATACGCCGGTGCTGATCGGCGTCGGCGGTTAAGCTCCAAGAGCGCCTTCGCTCAAGGCGAGCAGCGCAAAGCTCGCCAGCCAATGCTCGCCCATATAGTCGCCCGCGACATAAGGGAGGCTGGCATCGAGATGGGCTTTCATGGCCGCCTCATGCATTCCGATTCCGCGCCAGCACCAGGCGCGGCTGAGATTAAGACCGTCGAGATGCGCGATGCGGCCATCGCTGCGATCCGAAACGCTCGCCGGCTGCAACAGATGATCCGGCACGCGCGGCATGAAGCGTGCAAACCACGCGCCGAATTCATCACCCAGCACGCGCTTCATCAGCAGCGCCTCAGTGAGCGAGGCCGAGAGAAAATCCTCGCCTGACGGCTCGCCCCATGCGGTGCAGTCGCAATCCTCGCTGAACCACGCGCGAGCGCGCGTTTCGATCAACCCCTTCAACATGTCGTCGCCCGTCACAGCCGCATAGTCGAGCGCCAAGATCAGCGCGAAGGCGGTGTTGGAATGAACCCCGCTGCGCACCGCATAGGTGAGTTTGGGCAGATAAGCGTGCAGCCGTTCGACAATGATGGCGGCCAGCGGCTGCAATTCCGGCAGATCGGTTTCCGCCGCCAGCTTCAGCAGCCAGCCCCAGCCATAGGGCCGCTCGAACCCTGCATTGCCGGGACGCAGCAGAAAGGCGCACTCACCTGCTACCTTCTCCAGCGTGAACGAGGACGAGAACAGCGCATCAGTCTCTGCCGCTTCCGGGGTTTGCGGAAACAAGCGCCGCAGCCGCGCCAACGTCCAGTAGCCGTGGACGCAGCTATGCCAATCGAAACTGCCGTGGAAGATCGGCGTTAATTGCTCCGGCGTGCCAATATCTTCAGGTGAGCCAACCCGCAGCATCATCGAGCTGGGATAGGTCCTCGTCACATGCCCGAGCGCGATACGGGCAAATCGCGCACCGGCCGCCGCTCCCAGCATCAGGCCGCCGCCATGAAGCGCTCAAAGTCGCCGACCAGCGCTTTGGACGCCCGGGCGATCAGGCGCTCGCCCTTTTCCGGCGTTGCCTGGCTGGGGTCGGAGCCGATACGCCCATCGGGAAAACGGCGGCGATAATCGTCGGCATCTAGGATAGGCCCGTTGGGGGCGATCTTCGGGCTCATTTCCACCTTCTTGATGGCATCGGGATAGGCGGCATAGGTCACTGAGACTTCCGAAGCTGTCGCGTGGCTGCCTTCCCCGACCGGGAACATCTCGCGGCACATCCCCATCACGCCGTCGAGGTCCCACCAATTGCGCAGTGTGCAGCGCACCGGCGTGGCATTGCCGCCCGCCCGCTTGAGCGACCAGTCGGCATAGATCTCGCTGAACGCAGCTGTAATGGTCGCGATGTTGCCGCCATGACCGTTGAACCAATAGACGCGCTCAAAGCCGTGCCGCGTGAGGCTGGCGGTCCAGTCATAGATCGCCGCGATCATCGTCGAGGGCCTCAGCGAGATCGTGCCGGCAAAACCCAGATGATGTTGCGCCTGTCCGACATTAAAGGTCGGCCCGATGAGGATGCCGCTGGCATCCCCTGCCCGCCTGGCGATCACTTCGGGGCAGATCGCATCGGTGCCGAGTAAGCCGTTCGGGCCGTGCTGCTCCGTCGAACCGATCGGCACGATGATGCCTTTCGACTTCGTCAGATAGGCGTCGATCTCCTGCCAGGACGATTGATGGAGCTGCATGGGGTTAGCCTTTTCTGTGCTGGCCTTTGGGTTAAACCCATGCGCCGTGCGCGGCTAGCCCTGAACTGTCAGGATCATCCCGACAGCGCGCGCCGAGGCGCTGAGCGCCGCCGCCAGTTCCTCCGGTTTGTCACCGAGGTCGCGCGCCGCATTGGTGGACGCGGTCGTGAGATCGTTGGTGCGGGTATCCTCATCGACCCCCGCCGCAATGGCACAGGCCTCCCACTCAGCGACGACGGCGCGCGCGATCGGGCGGAGCTTCTCCACCTCATCGCCGAGGCCAGCGCCCTCGACGAGATCGAGCGCAAACTTCATCACGCCCGCGCTTTGCAGCCATGCCTTATAGTCGTCGGCAATGCTCAAACTATTGCCCGAGATTGACACGGTAGACGTCGAAGCCCGTCTCGGTGGTCTCAACCTTGGTCAACCGCTTGTCGGTGGCGACGATAGCCGCGCCCGCCGGTCCGATCTCGACGCGAATGTCGGGCGTGCCGGCGACCGGCTTGAACGACCACACCGGCGCATTGTCAGGCGTCAGCACTTTCTGCGCGCGGATATAGTTGATCAGCACGTCGCGATTTGTCTCGGGAGCTTCCAGCGCGACGGAAGATCCGTCCATTAGCGGGAACTCGCCGCCGCCATTGGCACGGTAATTGTTGGTGACGATCAGGTAGTCCTGATTGTCATCCAGCGGCTGCCCGTCGTGCATGATATCGCCGACGCGGCGGGCTGCAGGATTCTCTACCGCAGGGCCTCGACCGTAGCGCGAGGGCATTGTCACGTCGATCGTGTACGTCAGGCCGAACAGAATATCGAAACCGTAGGCCGGCATGTTGCCGATCAGCGGCTGCGGATCTTCCTTCGCCGGATCGATCTGATTGAAGAGGCGCGCCGACTTTTCCAGATACTCGCGCACCTCGCTGCCCTTCAGCTTCACGATGGTGAGCACGTTTGGATAGAAATAGAGATCTGCGGCGTCCTTGATGGCGACCGGCCCGGCCTTGATCGTGGTGTAATAGTCCGGCCCCGGCCGTCCACCGACCCGGAAGGGCGCAATCGCCGAGAGGATCGGCAGCCCCTCAAACGGTGTGCCCTTTACGATCTTTTCCGCATAGGCAGTTTGCGCATCGGCGACGAGCCGCAGCGCTTCGGTATTGCCCATGAGCGTGAGATACGTGTTGAATGGCGCCTTCGCCTCGCCGATCGGCTCCCGGATATAGGCGAGCGTCGCATCGCTCCAGCCCTTCAGCGCGTCGGTGATGCGCACATCGGCGGGTAGGCGTGCTTTGGTCTCGCCGTCGTCACTCCGGCTTGCGACCGGGCGCGCTTCGGCCCGGCCATCCTTCACAATCCATTTTCCCGATGCGTCATCCAGCGTGATGTCGATGACGCCAAGATAGCTGCCGAACGAGCCGGCCATCACATAGGGTTTGCCGTCGATTGTGCCCTTGGCAAGGTCCGCATTGCCGAGATTCTCGTAGTCCTTGCCCGGGAAGACACGGTGCGAGTGGCCGGTCACCACCGCATCGACCCCGTCAATGGTTGCGAGGAAGGCCGAGAAATTCTCATCCCCGCCTTCGCGCGGCGCGGTGGAAATGCCGGAATGCGCGATCACGACGATGACGTCGGCACCCTGCTCTTTCAGCTTGGGGATTTCGCGCTGCACGGCCTCGATGGCATCGCCCGTGGTGATCTTGCCGTCCAGCTTGTCCTTGTCCCAGCGCATGATCTGCGGCGGCAGCACGCCGATGACGCCGATCTTCACAAGACGTTCGGCACCGGAATCGTCCTTGAATATCCGCTCCAGCAGAACCGATGCCGGAAACAGCGTATCGCCCGGCGTACCGTCGGCGTTCAGCTTGTAGGCGTTGGCAGCGAGCGTCGGGAAATCCACACCCATCTGGGCGCGCTCCAGCAGTTCGAGACCATAGTTGAACTCGTGATTGCCGATCGCCGCAGCGTCATACTTCAGGATATTCATCGCCAGGTACGCCGGATGGACCTCGCCGTCTTTCAGCGGCCGCTCCCGCGCCACGACGTCGCCCATCGGCGAGCCTTGGAGCAGATCGCCGGCATCGACCAGGATCGCGTTCGGATTTTCGCCGCGCGCCTCTTCGATGAGGGCCGCCGTGCGGTTGAGGCCGATCGTCTCGTCCGGTGCGTCGCGGACGAAGTCGAAATCGACCAGATTCATGTGGATATCCGTCGTCGCCAGGATTCGCAGTTTCAGTTCGGCTGAGGCGGCCAGCGAAGTTCCGGCAAGAAGAGCGGCGGCGAGGACGGCGAGACGCGAAAGACGCATGGAAGATCCCAAGGTTTCTAAGTTCGGCAACCGGGGCCTTGCCCCACAAGGAGCCCGGCGACAAGGTGCAATAATCGTAACCGGATGACAGTGCCATGACGAATCCCGCCGCTCACTCACCTTTAAGCGGGCCTTTAAGCGGTATCCGCGTCGTCGACCTCACCCAGTTCGTGCTGGGGCCGTTCTGCACCCAGACTTTGGGCGATCTCGGGGCAGATATCATCAAGGTGGAAGACCCCGGCGGCGACCGTCAGCGCCGCGGCACCGGCAAGACCGCCCCGGCGCCCGACCTTTCAGGCCCCTTCGTCCAGCTCAACCGCAACAAGCGCTCGGTGATCCTCGATCTCAATGAGGCGGCGGCGAAGGAGGCCCTGAAGGCGCTGATCGCGACGGCGGATGTCTTTATCCACAATATGCGGCCGGCTTCGATTGCCCGGCACGGCTTTGGCTACGAGGCCGTCTCAAGCATCAAGCCCGACATCGTCTATGTCGTTGCCATGGGCTTCGGCTCGGATGGGCCCTATGCTGGGCGGCAGGCCTTTGACGATCTCATTCAGGGCGCATCCGGAACCTGCGATCTGCTGCCGCACTACGACGGCGATCCGGCGCTGCGCCCATTCCCATCGCTGATCGCCGACAAGACATGCGGCCTCTATGCTGCTATCGCGACGCTCGCCGCGCTCACTCACCGCGCCCGCACCGGCGAAGGCCAGTATGTCGAGGTGCCGATGCTGGAGACCTTCACCGGCTTCATGCTCGCCGAGCATCTGCACGGGCAGGCCTTCGTGCCGGCGCGCGGCAAGTTCGGTCACCCAACGACCGTCACCCCGCATCGCCGCCCTTACCAGACCAAGGATGGCTTCATCGTCATCATGCCAGCCAGCCAGGAAGCGTCGAACCGCTTCCTCGAACTCGGCGGCGTCAAAGACCCTTACAACTCGCCGCGCTTCCTGGAAGCCAAGGACGGCAAGGCCAGGGTCGATGCTTATTACAACCTGATGAAGGAGACGGTGCTTCTGCACACGACCGATGACTGGATGACGATCTGCGCCGAGGCGCGCATTCCGGCTATGCGCGCCAACCGCCTCGATGAGGTTTTCGACGACCCGCATTTCAAGGCAACGGGCTTCTTCGAGGAGCGGAAACTCCCCGGGGATGCGGGCGGCTATCGCTCGATGAAGCCCGGACTCAAATTCACCAAGACACCGGCCTCCATCCGCCGCGATCCGCCAAGCCTTGGCGAACACACGGCGGAAATCCTGAAGGAGCTTGGTATCTAGCTTTTCAGCCAAGCCTCGCAGGCCGCGACCTTCTCCGGCAGCGAGGCCGGGTCGATCGTGCCCGCCGCGATGCCTGTGAACAAGGCGCTCATCCCGGCCTGCATATCGGCCTGAACTTCCGCCTGTTTCTTGCCGGTCGCCTGGCCGTATTGGCCGAGCAGGGCGAGGAGCGGCGTGATCTGCGCGTCGCGCTTGGCGCCGCGTGACGGATCGCCGCGTACTACGCTGTCGCCCTTGTCTTGCTCGTAAGCGACATAACAGGCGATCAGATCGCTGTATATCTTGGCGGGATCGGCCTCTGCGGCGCGGGCAGCACCGAGGGTCAGCAGCAATAAAGCGAGAAAGAGGCGTTTCATGGATGCGATCATGGGACCTTCAAGATTGCCGGATCGTTGAAACGCGAGGTTGAATCTCCGGCGTTATGATCCCTAGCATGCGCCCGCAAAAGAACAGTCTCCAGGAAGCGCCCCATGAGCGATGAGATTTTCCCGGTCGATCCGGCATGGGCGGCGCGCGCCTATGTGAACGCCGAGACCTACAAGGCAAAATACGCCGAGGCGCTGGCCGACCCTGAGGGCTTCTGGGCGAAGGAAGGCCGCCGCCTCGACTGGATGCGTCCCTACACCAAGGTGAAGGACGTCTCCTATGCTGCCGACAACCTCCATATCCGCTGGTACGCCGACGGGCAGCTGAATATCAGCGCCAACTGCATCGACCGGCATTTGCCGCACCACGCGGATCGCACGGCGATCATCTGGGAAGGCGACGACCCGTCCGAGTCCAAACATATCAGCTATGCCGAGCTGCACGATCATGTCTGCCGCATGGCGAACGTGCTCAAGAACAAGGGCGTGGCCAAAGGCGACCGTGTCACCATCTATCTGCCGATGATCCCCGAGGCCGCCTACGCGATGCTGGCATGCGCCCGGATCGGAGCGATCCACTCCGTGGTCTTCGGCGGCTTCTCGCCCGACAGCCTCGCCAACCGCATTCTCGATTGCGACAGCACGCTGGTCATCACCGCCGATGAGGGCCTGCGCGGCGGCAAGCATGTGCCGCTGAAAGCCAATGTTGATGCGGCGCTCACACAGTGCCCCGGCGTCAGATGCGTCATCGTGGTCAAGCGCACCGGCAACAAGGTTGCGATGACGCAAGGCCGCGACACCTGGCTGGACGATGAGGCGCAAAACGCCGGGATCGTCTGCGCGCCTGAGCCAATGGGCGCGGAAGACCCGCTCTTCATCCTCTACACATCGGGCTCGACGGGAAAGCCCAAGGGCGTGCTCCACACCGGCGGCGGCTACCTCACCTATGTCGCACTTACGCACGAGACGGTCTTCGACTACCGCCCCGGCGATGTCTATTGGTGCACGGCTGACGTCGGTTGGGTGACGGGGCACAGCTATATCGTCTACGGCCCGCTCGCGAATGGCGCGACAACGCTGATGTTTGAGGGTGTGCCGAGCTATCCCGACGCCTCGCGCTTCTGGCAGGTGATCGACAAGCACCTGGTCAGCATCTTCTACACCGCACCGACGGCACTCCGCTCCTTGATGCGCGAAGGCGACGAACCGGTGACCCGAACCAGCCGCGCCTCGCTGCGTTTGCTGGGGAGCGTGGGTGAGCCGATCAATCCAGAAGCCTGGCTCTGGTATCACCGCGTCGTCGGTGATGGCCGCTGCCCGATTGTCGACACGTGGTGGCAGACCGAGACCGGCGGCATCCTGATCTCGCCACTGCCCGGCGCCATTGCCCAGAAGCCGGGGAGTGCGACATTGCCGTTCTTCGGCATCCAGCCACAGCTTGTCGATGAGACGGGCAAGGTGCTGGAGGGTGCGGCGAACGGCAATCTTGTCATCACCGACTCGTGGCCGGGCCAGATGCGCACAGTCTATGGCGACCATCAGCGCTTCATCGACACCTATTTCAGAACGTATCCGGGCAAATACTTCACTGGCGATGGCTGCCGCCGCGATGCCGAAGGCTATTACTGGATTACCGGGCGGGTGGACGACGTCATCAACGTTTCGGGCCACCGCATCGGCACGGCCGAAGTCGAGAGCGCCCTCGTCGGCCACAGGGACGTAGCCGAGGCGGCGGTCGTGGGCTATCCGCATGACCTCAAGGGCCAGGGCATCTACGCCTATGTGACGCTGAAGCTCGGCGTCGAGCCTGACGAAGCGCTGCGCAAAGCGCTGGTCGCCGAAGTCCGCCGGGCGATCGGGCCGACCGCGACGCCCGATGTCATCCAGTGGGCGCCCAGCCTGCCGAAGACGCGGTCCGGCAAGATCATGCGCCGCATTCTGAGGAAGATTGCCGAGAACGAGACGGACGCTCTCGGCGACACCTCGACACTGGCCGATCCCGGCGTCGTTCAGAACCTCATCGAGAACCGAGCGAAACCGGCAGGCCCCTGATCGCCACGACGAAGTTGTTAGGCGCGATGTCGATCCCGCCAGCATAGCCAAGGTCAGGCGCGCGGGCGAGGATCTGGCGATAGGCGCTTTCCAGCTGCATCTGCGCCACGCGCTTGCCGATGCAGATATGCGCGCCCATCCCGAAGGCGAGATGCTCGCCGGCATTCTTGCGCATGACATCGAACACGTCCGGGTCGGCGAAGACGCGCGGATCGCGATTGGCGGCACCATACCACATGACGATCTTCTCGCCCTCAGCGATCTTCTGGCCACCCAGCTCGGTATCGCGCACAGCCGTACGGCGCATGTGAATGACCGGCGTCACGCAGCGGATCGCTTCTTCCACCATATTCGGCAGAAGCGAGGGATCAGCGATGACACGCGCCTTGGCTGCCGGGCTCTCGGTCAGCAGCTTCATCGTGCCGGAGATTGAATTGCGCGTCGTGTCGTTCCCAGCAAAGACAATGAGCAGCCATGAGCCGTCGAGATATTCATCCGACAGCAGATCGCCATCGACAGTCATGTGCGCGATGGCTGAGAGCAGATCGGGCTGCGGCTCGCGGCGGCGCTGCTGCAGGATGGCCCGGCCATAGGCCAGCATCGCATCGACCTCGCCCATGAAGATGCCGAAGAAGTTCATATCTTCGGCGGTCATCTCGGCCCCGCCCCTGAGGCGCGTCATCGTATCGCCGGCGATCTCCAGATAATGCATCCACGCGACGAGCTTGGGCCGGTCGACCTCCGGCACGCCGAGGATTTCACTGAGCGTGAAGAGCGGCAGTTCGGCCGAGATGTATTCGACGAGATCGATCTGGCCTTCGGGCAGCTTGGCGCTCGCCGCCAGCCGCTCCGCCTTGCCGTCGAGCGCCGCCAGCGCGTTATCCAGCAGGGCGGTGACCTTCTCATCCACCTTCACCTTCAGCGCCGCGACATGCGCGGGCGTGAAGAACGGCATATGCTCCTTGCGCAGCTGGATATGGGCCGGGGCATCAAGACAGATCATCGTGTCGACGCTGGCCTTGAAGAGCTGCGGGTGGCGCTGCTCCGGCGGGCCGTAACCAATCAGGATGCCGCCCTTCTGGCTGGAGAACGTGGTCGTATCGAGCGAGGCGGCGCGGATATCTGCATGGCGGGTCAGCGCCCAGAAGCCCGGCTCGCCCGGATCGCCCGATGGGTGCCAGCACACCGGCGCCTCGTCGCGCATCTTCGCATAGGCGGCATAGGGATGCCCGCCCTCGGCGAAGAGCTGGAGGCTGAGCAGATTGACCGGCGGTTCGACATCGTAGTGCAGCGGAAAGGCGGGGCCGGGCGGGCCGCCGTAGAGCGGGCTGTCAGAAATCGGTTTCAACATGGCAGTTCCTTGTTTTAATTTTCAGTTCCGGTTTTGAGAATGCGAAAATTCTAGAACGGTCCAGCGATCAGAATCGGATCGAAGCCAGAGTCCTCGGACACCGTCATGTAGGGATAGGAGCCGACTACGACCGTGCCGATATTGACCGGCCACGGGTCATGGACCCGGATAAAGGTACCGCTGTCGGAGCCATCGCCCCAGGCGCCGCTAATGACGACAACATGGCCACCCTGCTCACCGTCCGAAAACATTGCTGTTCCCGCGATCCAAATCGGCGTGCGCGCGAGGATGTTCGCAAGGCCACGGACATTCGACGGCGGTGAGACGACGTCCCAACCGAACGGCTGGACGAAGGTCGCGACATTATCGACATCTGGCATAAGGCCGCGAGTCAATCCGAGTGTTGCGTCGTTGGTTCCAACGCTCATATCGCGGTCGAGCAGCATTGCCGCACAGGCGTTCCAGCAGCCCATGCCGTAATGCTGGGGTCTCATATGGACCGGATGATCGATCTCGACAGAAAGACCGAGCGCGCGCCAGGTCAGCGTGCCGATAATGCCTTGCTCCTGCATGACGTGGTTGGCGCGTTGAAAATCGGCGACGGCCGCAACGGTGCGCGGCCCGAAGGCACCGTCCACGCGCAGGCGGCGAAAGCCGGGCGTACGGCGCAAACGCGCATTCAGCAGCCGCTGCGCCAGGCGCACCGCCATCGAACTCGAACCCGGACCGATCTGTTGCATCGTCTCTCCCGGCCCTTAGCGGCCAGTGCGGAGCATAGCGCAGGCGCGCCGCCTCGCCAGCCTAGTGCGACAAGGTAATGAAATGGACTTCGGGGGCGTATTTGTTTTGGGTTTTTCGGGACCTCTTCGGTCAGGACCCAGCGCACCAATCCGGGCGGCGGCCCTCATACGAGCGTACCAGACCGGCGGCCATGAGTGTCGCGCTCATATCCTGCTCGTTCGCATCGAGAGCCATGGCGACAACCCTGCCACCATATTTATCTCGGGAAATGGCGCTGAGCATCACTTCGCCATCGGCGACGGCGGCACTCAAGACGAGCTTGGCCAGAACCGCTTTCAGCCGTGCGGGCGCGCATGGCGCGTCTAGCTCCGCCGCGTCGATGCCCCTGAGGCGCACGATCACCGTCACATCCTGATCGAGCCAGATATGCACCCGCGCCTCGAAACTGTCGCCGTCGAGCACCCGCAACACCTCGGCGGGATATGGCCCGGCCAGCGTTTCGGCCCAAACAGGCCGTATGACGGACGGCACACAAAACAGTACGGCAATGGCGAGTGCCTGCATCATGGCTACACGTTACAAGGAGCAGAAGCCTAGGACAATAGACTTATTTCGTCGCGTGATTGCGCTGCGCCCCGGTCCGGGGCAGCTTCGCGCCATAAAACCGGAGGACCCCCATGGCCGAGATCATCGTGCACCATCTCAACAACAGCCGCTCGCAGCGCATTTTGTGGCTGCTGGAGGAGATCGGGGAGCCCTATACGATCAAGCACTATCAGCGCATGTCGCCGGTCCCTTACGCGCCGCCGGAGCTAAAGGCAGTACATCCGCTCGGCAAATCGCCGGTCGTCACCGTGGACAGCAAGACGATCGCCGAGTCTGGCGCTATCGTCGAATTGCTTATCGAGCGCTTCGCCCCGGATCGCCTCGCGCCCAAGCGCGATAGCGACGCCTATGTCGATTACATCCACTGGCTGCATTTCTCGGAAGGCAGCGCGATGCTGCCGCTGATGATGAAACTTTACACCTCGCTGCTCGGCGAGGCGGCTGCACCGCTCCACCCGCGCATCGACAGCGAGATTGAGAACCATCTCGGCTACATGGAAAACGCTATCAAGGGGCGCGATTTCTTCGTCGGCGACAGCCTGACCGGCGCAGATATCCAGCTCTCATTCACCAGCGAAGCGGCCAACGGACGCGGCGCTCTGGCCGCCTATCCCGAACTCATGCGTCACATGCAGGCCATGCAGGCCCGCCCTGCCTATAAGCGCGGCCTCGAAAAAGGTGGCCCTTACGCCTACGGCCCGAAATAGACCGCGCCCAGCACACCCGCGACCGAGGTGACGGCGCTGAGCGCCGCTCCCCAGGCCATATCAACCACTGAGAGTTTGGAAGAAAAGTCTTTCATGGTCGAAAGGTTCGTCAGGTCATAGGTCGCGTAGCCGAAGAACCCGAACAGCGCGCCGAACAGCGCCGCGCGCTGCCAGTCGCCGGTGGCGATCTCCGGCACGATCACGAAGACCATCAGGCCAGCGAGGAAGATCAGATAAAACCCAACCGCCACCGGCCAGTTCGGCGAGGCGCTGAGGAGATGGCCGATCTCGCGGCGGTAAAAGCCGTTCATTGTGCTCAGCCAGATCATATCGAGCGCGAACATGACGACGGCGGCAGAGCTATAGGCGATCAGATACAAGGTCATCTGCGTGAAACGCGGCGCCGGGCAGGGTGTTCCCTGCCCGGCGCAACATATCGATCGCTGCGTTTAGAAGTTGAGCGTGCCACCGAGCGTAATGCGGTGGGCGACTCCGCTGCCGCCATTGACCGGCACTTCAGCATCATAGCTTACGAACCAGGCACGGTTCTCGCCGTCAGCGCCCTGGATGCCGAGGCTGGCCGTGATGCTATCGCCGCCCTGCCCACCGACAAAGACCGTCTGCGTGCCCAGGACGTGAACGGCGCTGGTGAGGCGCACGATATCCGACGTCCCATTTTCGTCGGCGAAATTGTAAAGGATGCGCAGCGACGGGGTGACATCCCCGAATGCGCCATGAATTTCCGCGCCGGCCGAGAAGTTGAGGCTGTCGAACGTCTGCTCGCCATAGGTGATATTGCCGCCTGCGGCCCCAACCTCGGTGTAACCGTCAATCGTGAAATCTGCATAAGTCGCGTGCGCCACAGGGCCCGCGAAGATGTCAGGAGACACCTCGAACAGATAGCCCGCCTCGAGCGCCGCCGTGACGCCATAAGCATCGGTCTTGCCGGTGCCGACAAGGCCATAGGCGCTACCGCGTTCGATCTTGTCGAGCTCGACCATGGAATAGCCGAGCGCGGCGTTCACGAAGAAACCCTGAGCTTCATATACCGCGTAGATGCCGCCCGTGACGCTTTCGGCCTGTGAGCCGAATTCAAAAGCGTATTGTTGGTCGAGGTGCCCATAGGAGCCGAAGACGCCTAGGCGGAGGCCGGGCGCGATGGCGCGGTCATAGCCGATCGTGCCGTCGAG
>Ga0105044_10003654_pt1 | contig 21102 bp, 11 predicted proteins | sample MAT01_FD_78092 | JGI IMG/M metagenome (GOLD analysis project Ga0105044, IMG submission 78092) | Freshwater microbial communities from Lake Fryxell liftoff mats and glacier meltwater in Antarctica - MAT-01 | ecosystem: Environmental > Aquatic > Freshwater > Ice > Liftoff microbial mat | place...
CCCACGGGCACAACTCCACCAGCGTGTACATCCATTGATTCAGATGCCAGCAGCCGATGTTCGACCAGATGTTGCGAACCTGCTGCTGACCGGCTCCCCAGATTTCCTTCACGTCGCGAAAATGTTCTTCGATGGCCCATCGAGCGGCAATGGTCTCCAGAATGTCGCGGACATCGACCTGTGCATCGGTGCAGAAGTAAGCCGCCCAGCCTCCACAGCGGATGCGTCGCCAGGAAACACAGCGACACCCAGTTGTCGCCGTACATCCATTCGCCATCGGCCGATCCGCCGTTGGATTGTGATGCACGCCCGCGCCTTCGACATGCCGTCCGTATCGCTGCGTTGGCGAATCATCAACCGCCACGATCATGCAACCATCCGGGAAATTAATAGGGGCCATCCAAAGTACTGAGTAGTCCACAGGACAGCTTTCGTGTGATTTGCGTGATGAACATATCGGGGGGACTTTCCTCGCCACCGACCCGCATTTTCCAGGCTTCACCTGACGACAGGTCCAGTCCAGAAGTTCCAGATACTCCGCCAGAGACATGAACACGCAGCCCTTGTTCGACGCTCGACGCGACGAACATTTCTCACGAACTTTCGTTCGCTTCGGCTCAAGTTCCGCCGGAGCCAGCCAGCCCGCACTTTCTCCATGTTCGATGCGTGCGTCTTTGGCATCCGCCGTCGAGACTTCATCAGCGGATTTCAGGTCGGCAAAGCGTTCCTGAGCACTTGTAAAGTCTTACAATCGCAGGGCGCCACTACGCCCACACGCCGGCACACAACTACGCCGGTTACGCTGGCATTGCCTCGACCGGCATCGCAATCACGATCCACCACTTTCGACCGTTCGACTCGTTGCCACAGAGATGCAAGAGCAATTCCGAAACCGAGCGAAAATGAGAGCGGTCGTTTCAGAGACGAAATCGTATCGACTGAAAACGAACATCACAACAACGCACATCGCCAGACTGTCACGGTGTGACCACCGAGAATTACACGGTCGCCGTTGAGCCGCTTCAATCGCTGAGCCTGCAGATCAATTCAGAATGGGGCGGATTCATCAGCGGGACCGAAGTCTGGTTCGTCATGCGGCGTTGCCGCTGCTCCCTCGCCCGCTTTCAGCAGTTCGTAATCCGTCGCTTCTGCGCCGAGGAAGTATTTGACTTCGCTCTGTTCGTCGCGTTGCCATTTGCGTCCGGTCAGCCGGTACGTGACTTTAATGGTGTCGCCGACGCTGAGATTGTCCACCATGTCGCAGCTATCGGCGATGAACTCAAGCGGCAGGTAGTTTGTGAAACGTCCGGTCACCTGTTCAAGGACGACCGTGCGTTTGCGAAACCCCTTCTGGCCGAAACTTTTCGTCTGTTCGATCAGATGAACCTGGCCTGTCACAGTTGCTTCACTCATGGCATTCGTCTTTCCACTTGATCTCAGGGCTTGTTGAACTGACTGCTGACAGGTCACGCGATTCAACGTCGTGCTGCGACAGGACTATTTCACGTCTGCCTTTTCTGATTTTGCCTTTGCGTCCGCAGCAGCTTTGTCTTTCACGACAGTTGCCTTCTTGATGAAATCGAGCTTCGCGAAGCTTTTGTTCAGATATGCGTTGCCACTCTCCTGAATTTGTTCCTGATCGGGCTGTTCACGATATTGAGCATTAATCGCGTCCACAACGTCCATGCCGTCCACGACCTGACCGAATGGCGCGAAACCGTCCGCATCGAGGCGGGAGTTGTCTCTAAAGTTGATGAACACCTGGCTGGTACGCGAGTTTCTCTGCGGACTCTTTGCATACGTGATGAATCCACGCTTGTTTGATTGAGTCACTCGGTCGTCCTTGATGTTGGCCTTGACCCAGTTCTTCTGGATTTCCGGATCACCGTTGATGCCCCATTGCACCATGAATCCAGGCAAGACACGGAAAAATCGGCATTCATCGTAGAATCCACTCTCCACCAGTTTGTGGAATCGGTCGGCACCATTCGGAGCCCACTCACGATGCACTTCGACCGTGAAATCTCCTTTCGAAGTTTCGAACAACACCTGGTATGTCTCCGGGGCCTGTTCCGCTGCAGCGGACTCATCAGCCATCAACCTGAATCCGGACGACAGAACGACACTCAACACCAGCAGAATACGAGCAACAGTCTTCATAAAAAACCTCCATCGTCCAAAGTCCAAAAGCAAACGACCGAATTCTAGCGTTCAGCGATGCAATGTATACTCAGGGCACCAACCTGCTGCACAGGATTTTCATGGGAACCTGAGTGTGCAGCACGGCACTACGACTGCGGCGCACAATCAACCAGGCGAAAGGCGGCACGCAGGACGCCGCCCGCAGATTCGATTCGGACAAGGCGAATCCTCGGTGATCCAGGGAGGGAAATCGGCACATCGAATTCTTTGGGCAGAGTTGCGGCAGGTATTTGTTTCAACAGCGACAGCGTCGCGTCCTTGAGGACCGACATCCATGCTGTGCCGGATTCAACAGTTGTCACCTGAGTTTCATCAGTGCCGGACTCAGGAGCGAAATCTGCGGGCTCGGAACTGACATTCGGTTCAAATGTCATGTCGGATGGAATCCGAAGTTCGAGACTCGAAGGTTGCGGATCGGGCTTTTGAACGTCTGCAATCGGGATAGAATTTTCAGCATCGCCGACATCGATCTGATGCAGCGTCACGGCCCATTGATCGTCAGATACACCACGACCACGCATGCGCCATGTCGTCTTCATCCAGCCGCTTGGTGCTGCATTTTTCGGCAGAATCTGAAACGACGTTTCGATACACACATGGCCACGATCAAAGCGAATCGCAATCGGCTGTACGTCTGCAAGCTGAATTGAAAACGCCATCGGTTCTGCCGACGCATTGCGTTCAATTTCCTGAAACAATTGCATCAGAGATGCCAGCGTCCATTTTTCGTCCCCCGCAGCGTTCCAGGCCCTTGATGCTTTTTCCACCTGCGTATCAGAAAGCACCAGGCCACCTGGAATATATTGTGCGAGCAACGCGGTTGCGACAGATTCAGAGATTGTGAATGCGACTTCTTCGTCGTCCGCAAGTTGCGGCGCATTGCCCGACAGCGAATTGAATAGTTCATTTTCCGCAACGCCAGGACTCTGCGGAATCGCAGCAATCAAGAACGATGTCTCCGATGACCGCGCAACCCACTTTAATTCTGAAGTCCTGAGAGTTGATTCGACCTGCTCCCGAAGGCCGGAAAACTGCCGACCCAGTTGAGCGAACTCCTGATCGACGATGCCATCAACCTTTGGCAGCACGGTACGAGTCACGTCTTCCGCGACAGCCTGATTGATCTCAGCCTGCCGACGTGTCACCTGTTCCCATGCCACGCGATCCGACAACGGACGCAACAGCGGCATTGCTGCCCCGACGGCGCTCACGACGCGCTGCGGTGCCTGAGATGCCTGGATCGTGCCATGTCCCGGCTGCGTGAGAAAAGTCGTACCGTTGAACCAGAAGGGTTTGGTGATTTCAAAGTGGTGCCGGCCCGTGCTGTCGATCAGGGCCTGAGGATTAATCCCCGTCGTCTGACTGCTGACATCGCCGGTACTCACCACATCAAAACGCATGCTGCCAGTATCGGGAAGAATCCGGAATCTCGTTTCGGTGGTTGTCGTCTGCTGTCCCTGAACATCGCTGTTCAGAATGCTCGTGGCGACCGGTTCCTGCTCCGTCCGCGTCCGCACAAGTCGTTGCTCAAGCGTGGTATTCCGGATTGTGATTCCAAACAGCGGTTCTTCGATCCGCTGCGCAGTCGCGTCACGCAGCATCATCAGCACCATGATCAACCCACCGCACACCGCCGTTAATCTTTTACTGAGCATATTTTTGCCCGAACTCGCTCGACACGACACCTGTCTTTTTTACAGGCTGATTTCTGCGTGGCCGAGATTATACAGTCTGGATTCTGATGAGCTACACGCAATTATTCGCATTCGGCAGCGAACTTTCTACTTCCGGATTGAAATTCCGATGATCCCACGAGTCTCCAGACGGGTGCAAGCGGAAGTACAAATCGGAGCGGCGGCGATTCGAAAAACCGCCCGACGCGATCAATCTGTGTTGAATCCACGAAAATGCTGCAAAACATGCGTTTTGCGAATCTGGGGCCAGGGACTACACGTTTGCAGCGAATCAACAGAGGCTTTGGTTTCTGCATCGCAGGATTGCTATAGTAGAGCTCAGGACATTCCGAAGGCTTTGACGCGATGCCGAGCCCTGACCCATAATCAGAGCCTTTTCGATGCCTCAGGACTTTATTCTTATGCGACGCAATTCTGCAACCGCTTTGCCGCTGGCAAGCATCATCCTTCTGATGCCATTGCTGACGTTCGCGCAGGATGACGCCGGGACCACCGAATCCGTTGAGGCACAGAAGGCCCAACTCGAGCGCAAACCTTTCGGACAGTTTGTCACAATCGGTAACCAGGTAGATGACCAGCTTGTGAGCCAGATCACGAATCTGACCGGGGAATTGCAGACCAGAGCCGTTCGAGAAAAGCGACAGGCGATTCTGGTGCTGGAGATTTCAGCCGGCTCAAGTCGACAAGGTCAGATCCATGATCTGGCAAAAGTTCTGATCTCTCCGGAACTCGGCAATGTTCGTACGGTCGCATGGATTCCGAAGTCGCTCGACGGAAATCATGTCATCCTGGCGTTGGCGTGTCACGACATCTTCATGCACCCGACGGCAGCTCTGGGAGACATCGGTCGCGGCACAGCACTTTCAAATGTAGAACAGAATTTCGTGCTGGACATCGTCGATCGTGGCCGCAACCTCCGCATGTCGCGTGCCATCGCGAAAGCCATGATGGACCCCGCGAGTACGGTCATGCGTGTGTCTCTGGAAGATCGCGAAGGCAAGACTCGCCAACAGTTTTTGACAGCGACTGAACTTCGTGAGTTGCAGAACAAGGAGGTCGTCATCTCACAGACTGACACGATCAAAGATCCCGGACAACCTGGACTGTTCAAAGCCAGCGAAGCCGCGAGTTCGGGGTTTCTGGTCGCCGCAACACCCGCCAATCGCAATGAAGTGGTCGCGAAGCTTAATCTACCGCTGGAAGCCATGCGGGAAGCAGGGAGCAGCGATGCGAAAGTCGTGGCCCGCGTGATCGCGATCAACAATGTCATTGACAAACTGCTGGCAGATTTTGTCCAGCGCGAAACTCAAAAGGCGATCGCCAGCGGTGCCAACATCATCATCTACGATATTGACTCGCCCAGTGGAGACAAGGATTACTCGCAACACCTGGCCTCGCTCATTGCTGAACTTGATCCCGCGAACGTCACCACGGTGGCATGGGTCCGCAAAGAAGCCACTCAGGCGGGAGCTCTTGTGGCAATCAGTTGTGACCGCATCTTTCTGGCCGATGATGCAACCATCGGCAACATCGATCTGAAAGCCATGCGGCTGAATCGCGGCCATCGGCTTGCACCTGCCGTTGAAATTGCTCTGGAAGACCTGCAGAAGCTGCTGACACTGACGGACTCGATCGCCAGACGCAAGAACCGTTCGGCATCCCTGATACGGGCGATGGCCGATCCATCATTGCCCGTGTTCGAAGTGACTCAGAAGGAATCCGGTCGAGTCGCATGGATGAATGAACCGGAACTTGCTGCTCAACCGGATGAATGGATCAAGGGTGCGGCGATCCCGGAAACACGCGGCGGAAGTCTGCTTGTGCTGACCGCAAAACGCGCCGAGGAACTGGGGCTGACAGAGGCTCCCTGCCATGATCTTGAACAATTGAGGACGCGGCTTGGCATCGGTGCAACGGCTGATCTGCGTCCCGTCTCTAAAACGTGGGTCGATAATCTGGTGACTGTACTCAATTCCGGAGTCGCCGGTTTCCTGCTGATCACGATCGGGATCATCTGTATCTATCTGGAATTGCACATGCCGTCCGGGCTGTTTGTGATCGGAGCCGTGACGAGCTTTTCGCTGTTTTTCTGGAGCCGCTTTCTGGGCGGTTCAGCGGGCGGCCTTGAGCTGATCCTTTTCATACTGGGCATGGTGCTTCTGGGGATTGAGATCTTTGTGATTCCCGGCTTCGGCGTGTTTGGTGTTTCAGGAATCCTGATGACAGTGGTGTCACTCGTGATGGCGAGCAATACATTTTCCGGCTTGTCGGCGACAGAAAGTTTTGAACAGTCGATGGGCAGTCTCGGATCGCTGGCTGCGGCGTTGATGGTGGTGATTGCCGTCGCTGCTGTGTTGAATCGATTTCTGCCGTCGATCCCGTTTATCAATCGCCTGATTCTGACTCCGCCCGGCTATGCGGCGAATGACAGCGAAGGGTTACTCCTGAAACCATCGCTGCTGAGCCGTGCGACTGTCATTGGACCGATCCGCGCGGGGATGATCGGTACGACGGCGTCGTCTCTGCGTCCCACCGGTAAGGCCATGTTCGGCGACAAGTACGTCGATGTGGTCAGTGACGGTGCGTACATCGACCACGATACAAAGATCGAAGTCATCCGGATTGCCGGCAACCGCATCATTGTCCGTTCAGCGAACGAGGCGACTGAAGCTTAGCGACTGCTTTTGTAGGATGAACATTCATGTCCGTCGGTTTGTCATCCGACTTTGCCGAAGCGAATTCGGTTGTGCTTCGGAATCCGTCGGACAGTGCAGCATCGAATGGCAAGGTCTTAAACCTGGCATGTCCAGGCTCCTGAAATCGGTGGTACCCCTATTGAAAACTCGTTCCGCGAGGCTCGTCCGCGAGGCGGAAGGGCGGGGCGTCTTCCAGATCGGACGTCACATGAATCGTTTCCGGAGCCGGGATTTTTCCGGGATCGCGGACAATATCGGCTTCGACCAGAGTCGCGTACGTCAGGCACAGCAGCAGGCCCATGGTCACGCCGTTCGGCAGCGCTTCCGGTCCGAAGAATTTCATGGCGCTGCCAGACGATTTTGCCAGTCGCACTTTCATACCGTCCCACTGCACGCTGTACATTTCGTCCAGCACCAGATGTGACAGAAATCCAATGCCGACACCCACCGCCATCAGTACGCGCACTCGAAATTCGTCACTGTGGTAAACAAGAAACGTGAGTTGTGAAGCGATCAACAATGCCGGCACACTGTGAAACATGCCGCGGTGAACGGTCAATTTCCCAAGCAGGAATGCGCCCCCGTACTTCACGGCCACATAGGCGATGATCGCAAACAGCAGGGCTCGATCACCATGCACGCCGACGGCCTGTGCATTGTGCAGCAGCAGCAATGGCGCGAACGCGGCCACGACTCCGGACAGTTCACGGATCGGTCGTCCGCTTTCAGAATCAAGGTCCGGCAGCATTCCTGCAACCCATGTCAGCACTGCGACAATCGCTGCCTGGGCCAGACTGTAGCCGAACAGCAGAACCGCCGCGCAGGCGTAGGCGGCGCCCAGAATTCCGCTGACGGTGATGTGTTCGCGATACGCTGCCATGACTTGTCTGTGATCCTTTGAAATCGCAGAGATGTTGACGCGTTAAAAAAGGGTCAGGAACCAATCGTGCGGAGCACCCTCCGGGCCATTTGGCTATTGGTTCCTGACCCCTTTTTTAAAGCCTTGCGACCTGGCGTGTCGTGGTCCCCCCCACTGAGTCGTGTATCGTCAAAGTCGGCCTTATCAGGACAGCTTTCCACAGTCATTGATTCGGAGAGGTCGATTTTCTTGCGCTTGCCATTTGGCGAAAACGGGAAACACGGGGAAATCATGTATCACAACCGGCAGAACCTGCCGCATAACGTGTGAGGCCGCAGCGTCAGGATCGAATCAACTGATACGCATCCTCATGAGCAATCTGTTCGTCCACAACTTTTTGTCGCCGACTGACTTCAGGCCAGCGTTCAGAGAGCACACTTGAGTGACGCGCTGCGTCGTTGAATGGTGCGAACTCCGGAAGCAAAGTGTCTTACATGTTGAGCCTCGATCGAATGTCCCGGTTGCTTGCAAATTTGCGACGTGTGTTGGAATTCTCCGAACGCAGGCGTCTGCGACATTCACCGGTGAGCGCGGAACTCCTTGAAAATCGGCAACTGCTGGCGGCATTCGGGTTACAGGTACAGCATCGATCCGGGCAAAGCTTCGTCACATGGCAGGAAGATTCAGGCGTCACAGGAGAAGGCTATCATGTCTATCGCTCGACATCGCCGATCACGACTGCCAACATCGGACAGGCCCGGAAACTCACCACGAAATGGGGGGCACTGGATGATAACACGTCCCGTCACGCACTGACCGGAGTCGGGGCACCTGCAAACTTCGTCATTCAGGATCTGGGATTGCCGCTGTCTGATGATCAGGGGCTGTTTGTCTACACAATTCCGGCCGGAGAAGCCGGAAGCTGGTACTATGCCGTCACAGAAGTCATTGGTGGCACTGAGAATCAGACATTAACTGCCGGATCAAATTCACTCTCCAGTCCGGTTTTGGACACAGTCGCCGCCCCGCAGCCAGTCCTGGTCTCCACGATTAATGACGGCCACGGTCGCGTCTACACACAATACATGGACTACGATCATTGGAATCCGACGTTTCAAGGTTATGCTTACAACTACAGTGTCGCACTCCCGACAAATTATGATTCGAACGTCGCATGGCCGCTGCGATTGATGCCTCATGCCTATGGCGAACGATATCGTCTGGAATCCTTTTCGGACTTTGACTGGCCGGTGATCGAGGTCTTCCCGGATGATGCTGGCGCGCAATCAGGTTTTGTCAACTCGTGGTGGTACGGTTTTGCGGCTGACCATGACTACAAGACAAACGGACCGATTCCAACCAGCGGTATTATCGAGAACTACACTGAGCAGCGACTGCTGCAGATGATCGATCAGGTGAAGTCGAACTTCAACGTAGACCCACAGGCGATGCATATTCAGGGCAACTCCATGGGGGCTTCCGGCGCCTTATCGCTTGGAATGCGTTACGGTGACGTCTTTGCCTGGATTTTCGCCAGCGAACCGATGACAAACTATGGCACGAATCCCCTCTTCCAGGAAGGGTTTGAAGAAGTATGGGGAACACAGGCGGCCAATCTGCCCATTGTCAACAAGGGGCCGTACGCATCACGACTCACCAAATACAATGGCACTGGTGTTTATGACTGGATGAATCACCAGCAGATGCTCAGCGTCATGCGCAGTGAGCCGATGGCGATGTTGATGGTGGGTCACGGGAAAGTCGATGACGTGATCGACTGGCAGACGCAGGGACTACCGATCGTTGCCGCCTTGAACAATGCTCACGTCGCGTTTACGGCTGAGAATCGCAACAACTGGGATCACAACTGGATGGGCTTCGACTACATGAATGAAGCCATGTTCGGAGTCCCGAACGTTGAACGAACGGACTGGATTTTCCGCAAAGACAGCAGTCTGATTGCATTCTCTGACGCATCAGGTTCCGGTCCGCTGGTTTCCGGGCCCACCGGAACAGACTTCTACAATCTGGCGCTGGACTGGTCCGTTCCGTGGAATAACTTTGGAGCGGCGATTGTCGATTCCGCCCAGCAATATGAAGTCACACTGCGCTCGCGCGCCGGGGTTCAGACAGCCAGCGTAACGCCGCAGAGAACTTCCGCATTCAAAGTGGCTCCCGGAACAACCGTGACCTGGCAGAACATCAACGTTTCCACATCTCAGGTACTCCAGTCCGGCACTGTGATCGCAGATTCCGCAGGACTTGCGACGATTCCCAGCGTCCAGATTCTCACTGACAGCGGCAACCGGCTGGTCCTGAATGTCGCCGCGTTTCCACCAATCGTGCAGACTCCGATTGGAGCGACACTCCTTCAGGCCCCAACAATAACATGGTCGCCAAGTAATGGCGCAACCAGTTACGACGTGTGGATTTCCAATCTGAGCACTGGTCAGAATCCGGTGATCCGGACCACTGTCGGCACTACCAGCTACACGTCCCCGAATCCGACGGGAATCGGACGCTATCGCGTCTGGGTTCGCGGGAAGTCAGTGACCGGCACGCTGACGGCCTGGTCGGATCCGAAAGATTTTCAGATCAGGACACGCGTCGTCATCGCCGATCCGGCAACAACGTTTTTCGACGGGGCCGTGATCTCCTGGGCCGTGTTGCCGGGTGCTGCAAAATACGATCTGTGGGTCAATAACCTGACAACAGGACAGTCGCAGATTGTTCGACAGACAGCACTGACGACTACTTCGTATACACTTCCGGGCAGCCTGCCACTCGGGAAATATGCCGTCTGGGTCCGTGGCATCGATGCCGCAAATACGGCGGCAGAATGGTCGCTTGTGAAACAGTTTACTGCAGCTCCGCGAACAGTCAGCACGTCGCCATCCACGCCGGGCTTCAGTAACCTGCCGGTCTTTCAATGGCAGGCACTTGCCGGAGCCACAAAGTATGAAATCCAGGTCCGGAATCGCACGACAAATGCGGTCGTCCTGACTCAAACGAACATTGCAGCGACCAGTTTTACCCCATCGTCGGGCTTACCAACTGGTGACTATCGCTGGTGGGTTCGAGCATCAAACAACTCGGGCATCGTCGGCGGCTGGAGTATACAACTCGACTTTAACGTCGGCGGCAAACCGATTTTGCTCACGCCGATCGGCACGACATCAAATCGTACGCCGACGTTTTCCTGGACTCCGGTGCAGGGAGCCGATCATTTTGAACTGTGGGTCTCAAAACGCGATGGCACGGGCGTCGTCATCAACCTCACAAATATCACGGCAACCAGTTATACGCCGACGATCAGTCTGGCTCCGTACCAATACCGCATCTGGGTACGGGCGGTGACATCGACGGGAGTGTTCAGTGCCTGGAGTTTGTATGTTGACCTGACTGTGACCGATCATTCGCTGGAACTCGTCGCGCCGGAGGATCTGTCATCGATTCTGGTCTCGGTGCTTTCACAGGCACAGCAAGAGCGCCCGGCGGTGCCTGAACCGACAAGAGGAACCAGCACATGCCAGGGCCTTTGAGACGGGTGCTTACGATGGATTTGCTGGATGACGCGACTTTTCCCGAACCGGTCTGCCAGACACGCCGCTGCTGCCGCAGGCGTCGGGAGATGAGTTGCGGGATTTGACTGTGTGGCAGAGCCTACACCTGCGCTATCGTTAAAGCAAGTGTGACGGAGCACCAGGTGTCGCTCCGCCGGATCATGAGCATTTTCCGATCCGCCACCGAATTCCGCTTGTTCAGGAAACCGCGGTGGTTCAGAATTGTTCGTAAGGCGAGCGGCAGATTTCTGGTTACCGTCGAAAACCGGGAGCTAACGCCCTGCGGCTAATAAAATCAGCCGCCACGCGCTAGCGTCCGGTTGTTCGGCTTGGTAGTTCCTAATCTTCCGCTCGCCCAAGGAGATCGACGAATGAAGAGTGTCGCGGCACTGCTGATGATGCTGGCTTCGGGATTGGCCGTTTTGGCTGATGACGGCGATGTTGACTACGCCCGCGATGTGAAGTCAATTTTTCGCGAGCGCTGCTATGCCTGTCACGGGGCGTTGAAACAGGAAGCTGGCCTGCGGCTGGATACCGGATCACTTGCCAAAAAAGGCGGTGACGGCGGAGCTGCGATTGTTCCCGGTGATGTTGAGCACAGCCCGCTGATTGAACGCATTTCCGCGCCCGACGAAAGTGTGCGAATGCCGCCTGAAGGCAAGCCACTTACCGATGAACAAATCGGCGTTTTGTCTCGCTGGGTGCAGTCCGGAGCGGTGTCCCCCGATGATGAAAACCCCGAGCAGGATCCTCGGAAACACTGGGCTTTTCAGAAACCCGTGCGGCCTGAAGTTCCGGTGGATCGGAACGCGACTGACTCGGAATCCTCTGACGCAAATCCCATTGATGCCTTCATCAACGCGCAACTTCGTTTGAATGGCTTCGCGGCCATGCCACCCATCGACAAAGCCACGTTGCTGCGTCGCGTGTGCCTGGATCTGAAGGGTCTGCCTCCGACAGCCGATGAGCTGCAGGCGTATCTGGCGGAAGAATCACCGACTGCGTATGAAGAAGCCGTCGATGGTTTGCTCGCGTCACCTCAGCATGGTGAACGCTGGGCCCGACACTGGATGGACGTCTGGCGTTACAGCGACTGGTATGGCCGCCGATCAGTGCCTGATGTGATGAACAGTTATCCGATGGTCTGGCGCTGGCGCGACTGGATTGTGAAGTCGCTCAACGAAGACAAGCCCTACAACCAGATGGTCGTCGAGATGCTGGCGGCGGATGAATTGCTGCCTGCTGATGATCAGAACGTCGTCGCGACCGGATTCCTTGTTCGAAGCTGGTTCAAATGGAACTACGAGACATGGAAGAAGGATCTCGTCGAACACACGGGCAAGGCGTTCCTCGGTTTGACACTGAACTGCTGCCAGTGCCATGATCACAAATACGATCCCTTCTCACAGGAAGAGTATTTCCGATTTCGGGCGTTCTTTGAACCGCTGGAGTTGCGACATGACCGCGTGCCGGGAGAAGCCGATCCTGGGCCGTTTGTGAAATACGTGTACGCGATTTCGTATGGCCCGATCAAGAGCGGCATGATCCGGGTCTTCGACGAATACCTTGATGCGGAAACGTTCATGTTTTCCAAAGGTGATTCTCGACTGCGGATTGAGGGAAAACCGGCGATGACTCCGGCCGCCCCGGCTGTGCTGGGCGGTGATCAATTGCAGATCTCACAGATCGTGTTGCCGATCACTGCCGCCTATCCTGGGATGAAGGAATTTGTGCGTGCCGAAGAGCGGAGCAGATCATCGGCTGCGATCGATGCGGCCGAAACAGAGATCGCCGCAGCCAAAGCCGCGCTTTCTGTCGAGCCAGCAGTGTTGCGCGACGAATTGCTCGCTGCCGAAGCGGCACTCAACGTGGCCCGGGAGGAAGCACTGCGACAACTTGCCACAGACAGCCCCGGCACAGCCATTCTGGCCCTGCAAGGAACACAGTCACTGGTGTTGGACGCGAAGACCGGTCGCCGGGCGTTGTCCCACACGGTTCCGGAACTCAGTTCTCTCGCGGACAACGGGACTGTCTCGTACCTCATTCAGATCGTGCAGGATGATCACACCAATTTCCAACTGGCACTGGACATCGCTCAGGGAGCGACCGGCGGATACGTTGCTTTTGAGAAAGGTTCGATCAAAACTTACCAGCCGGGCAGCTTCAACGAATTCGTCGCCGGGAACTATGACCTCGCGAAGGGTCAGAATCGCTTCCGAGTGCTGATGCAGCTCGATTTGTCGCAGAACCAGTTCCTGCTGACGGTGACTTCGCTTGCGGATAACGTCGTGCTCGTCAATGCGGTTCCGGCAGCCGTGAACGGCTGGAAGCCGCAAGTCAACGGCAAGCGTGGGTTGTTTATTGATTGCCGACCAGGGACGGAAGCGATTTATGATGCCTTGACGTTCGCTCAGCCGGACGGGACGAATGTGCTGGCCTTTGATTTCGAACAGCCCGCATTTCCTGAAGGTCAGGAAGTCGTCGATGCGTCTGCTGCAGTGGGCTCCGCGTCGTGGATGGTGACGGGATATTGTCAGCCACCTGCGACTTCAAAAATCGCTTCAGCAGTTTCGCTGAATCCAGCGGTACAGACAGCGGTCGCCCGGCTGAAGGCAGCTCAACAGGCGCTGCGGCTTCCGGTGCTGACCATTGCTGCGGCTGAAGCCAGATTGTCAGCGGCACAACTGCAACTCTCCAGTATCCAACAGCGAATTGAAACCGATACGGTTCGGTATTCCACGGGCCTGTTATCAGAAGACCGGCAAGCGGAACCGGAGGTGAAAGCCCTGATTCATGCGGCCTGTCAAAGCGAACGAGCCGCCGCCGTGGCGACAGCAAAGGCGAATCTGGCAGCAGCGGATCAAGCCATCGCCTCTGCGGAAGTGAAGATTGCCGAAGTAAGCAAGCAGGCCGATCAGACAGCAATCGATGCTGCGAACAAATCTCTGCAGACTGCTCAGCAACAGCGAGTTGCGGCAACGACGGCACTCAATGCTGCAACCGCAACGCTGGCAACGGAGCCGGGTGAATACATGCCGCTGTCGCCAAAGTATCCTCAGATCACATCAGGTCGGCGCGCCGCGCTGACAAACTGGATCGCCGGCCGGGACAATCCCCTCACCGCACGAGTCGCCGTGAATCACATCTGGTTGCGACACTTTGGACAGGCGTTGGTGGAGACGACTCACGATTTTGGTCGCAACGGCAGTCGTCCGACACATCCCGAACTCCTGGACTGGCTGGCGTGCGAGTTGATGGATTCGGGCTGGTCCATGAAGCATATTCACCGCCTGATCGTGACAAGCGAGACTTATCGCCTCGCCAGTATTCTACCTCAATCATCCGGGCCGGTCTCGGAGCAGTTCGCGTCGGCAAGTGCTCTGGATCCGGACAACAAATTGTACTGGCGATTTCCCGCTGCGCGGATGCAGGCGGAAGTGGTGCGCGACAGTCTGCTGGCTGTTGCCGGACAACTCGATGAGACCATGGGAGGTCACGAGATTGACCACAAACAGGGTATGACATCGCATCGCCGCAGTCTGTACTTTGCGCATCACGGCGAAGAAAAGATGGAGTTCCTGGAACTTTTCGACGCGGCAAATGCGTGCGACTGCTACAAACGCACGGCCTCTGTGCAGCCTCAGCAGGCGTTGGCTCTTACAAACAGCGAGCTGACGAAAACACTGAGTCGTCAACTGGCGACAAAGCTGTGGTTACAAATCAACAATGAGGCAGACTCTGCTCGTTTGACCCGAGCCAACGGCGAGGCTGATCAATCAGTGGTCATTCGCGGGGCGGCTGACGACTTCGTCCCCCGCTTCGTAAAACTCGCATTTCTTCAGGTATTGAATCGCGACCCACGAAATCAGGAACTTGCCGTCTCAATCGGCTTTCTGGAACAACAGGCAGGACGGCTGACTCCGACCGATGGAAGTGCCGCGCCATTTGATCCGGATGAACGAGCACGCGAAAATCTGATTCACGCCTTGATGAATCACAATGATTTTGTAACAGTCAGGTAGTTAAAGCATCCGAAGGCACTCCATTGAAACTCCCCCGATCAACTTTCTGCGGCCGCTCCCGACGCACGTTTCTCAGTAATCTGGGAATGGGCTTCGGTGGCATGGCGTTGAATTCGCTGCTGCTGCAGGACGGCTTTGCTCGCGCGGCAGAAGCAAACCAAAACCTGCGTCCGGATGGCAGTCCGCACTTTGTCCCGAAGGCAAAGAAAGTCATCTGGATCTTTCTGTCCGGTGGCGTCAGTCAAATGGAGACGTTCGATCCGAAGCCACTGCTGAATACGCTCGGTGGTAAGACGTATGACGAAACGAACCTGCCGAATCCTCAGAAGCTGCCGATGTTTCTGGAACGCTCCCGGTCCGTGGTCGGATTCGACCGCGAGGTGCATTCAAAAATCTTTCCCATGCAGGTCGGTTACAGGAAGCACGGTGACATCGGGCTGGAAGTGAGTGACTGGTTGCCGCATCTGGCCGGTTGTTCTGATGATCTTGCGGTCGTGCGCTCGATGTGGACCACCGACAATGATCACGCGGCCGAGTTTCAGATGCACACCGGTCGACACAAACTGGATACGCCTGAACCCGTGATTGGTTCGTGGATCCACTATGGTCTCGGCACGCTCAACGAGAACCTGCCCCAGTTTGTATTCCTGGGCGAGTTCAAGGATCCTCGAGTCAAAGAGAATTTTGATGCACATTATCTGGGGCCAACTCACGGCGGCGTGCAGCTGCGGCTTGATCCTGCCAACCCACTCGCGTTCGGGAAGCGAGCCGACGACATCAGTGCGATCGAACAACGAGGTGAATTCGGTTTTCTGCAGCAACTGAATCGACTGACGGCTGAAGAATTTCCTCAGGACGCTCAACTGCAGGCCCGCATCAATGCCTATGAGCTGGCGTTTCGGATGCAGCAGTCTGTGCCTGAAACGCTGAACCTCGCGGAAGAGACTCAGGAAACCCAGCAGCTTTACGGGATTGACAATCCGACAACAGCTGTCCATGGACAACGCTGTCTGGCCGCTCGCCGACTTGCCGAACGCGGCGTGCGGTACACGTTGGTTTATTTGAGCGACTATGGAGAATGGGACTCACACAGCGATCTGCAGAAGAATCATTCACGTTCCTGCGAACGTATCGACAAGCCGATTGCCGGGTTACTCTGTGACCTCAAACGCCGCGGCATGTTTGACGACACGCTGGTTGTGTTTACCACCGAGTTCGGTCGGACTCCCGGCGTCGAAAACGGCATGTTCAATAAATCAGCGACAGGGCGGGATCATCATCCACACGGCTTCACAATCTGGCTCGCCGGAGCAGGCATTAAACCGGGTATTCACGGCGCGACGGATGAGTTGGGTTTCCACGCCGTCGAGCACCCGCACTACGTCACCGACCTCCACGCGACGGTCTACAAGCTGCTGGGGATTGATCCACGTCGCCTGGAAATCCCAGGTCGTAAGCGTCTGGACATGGACTACGGCTATGCCATCGACGAAATCCTGGCCTGATGCCCACGTTTGACGCGATGCCTCTCTTTGTACGGCAAATGATTGAGATTTTGTTTTCCTGAGAAGATTTCTCTCATCCGGCGAGTGGGGGCGTCAGTCCCCTGATTGGGATTCCTCACGGTGATCGCCGTCGTCCTGCACGTGCGTCAACTGGCGGAACAGAAAAACAGAATTGCAAAAACCGGAGACTGACGTCTCGCGGCTCACCATTTTCCGTCACCTCCACCTGGGTTGCGGGCGAAGCCCGCGCCAAGTTTGACTCTATCCGTTTGATCCGCACACCGGGCTTCGATCAAGCGTGTCTTTACGTTTTCAATCCCATCTCCTGATGTTGCTCGCGAGCCGATGCAAGGTATCGTGCATAGGCCGCTTCGTCGCGCTGGCATGATTTGCCCTTGAACACCATCGCAAACGAGCGGCGATGGCGTGTGGCGGACATATTGGCGTCGGCTCGATGGATCGTCATGCCATGGTGCGCGACAACGTCTCCCGGTTGCAGCGGAATGGCGACTTCACCGGTAAAATCGTCCGGCGTGTAGTCGGTGATCCCCTGCGAAAATCCCAGAATCTTTGACTTCGCATGAGTCCGAAATCCCTGCAGATGCGAGCCAGCGACGTACCGCAGGCAGCCGTTTTCTGCATCCACGTCATCGAGCGCCATCCAGATCGTGACGACGTTCGACGGTGCGAGACAAAAGTAATAGTTGTCCTGATGCGGCGGCGTGACATGGTTTGTGCCTGGCGGCTTGTTGAACCATTCCGGTTGATCAACAGTCACCGGCTCACCGACGAGAGCCTCCGCCAGGGCCGTCCATTCTGAGCGTTGCACGTAATCCCGGAAGTAAGCATCCACTCCCATCCGCTGCAACTGTTTCAGCGTCCCAGGCTTCGTTTGATCGTGATAAAAAGCATCCGCGTCGGGCAGCGAGGGCACAACGTCACGCACATAGCGATCCAGATTCTCGCACAATTCCGCGAAGTCGGTGTGTTTCAGCAGTTGGCGGACGATGACGAAACCATGTTGATCGTACGACTGTTTTTCAAGTTCAAAAGGCATGATTTACTGTTCCGGTTGTCGTGTTGAAAGTTGCACCGCCCGCACGTCCGTGATTTTCATGATGCCTTCCCGGTTGAAGGCATGATGGCGCTGCCAACCGTTCCCACTACAATTCCGACGAGCAGCGAACACGGCATCATCCACACAAAGCTGATGACGAATGGCAATCCAAAGTCTTTCGAGTACGCGATCAGCACGGCGGTCACAATGCTCGACAGCAAGCCCAGCCAGGCTCCGCCCGCATTGGCCCATTTCACGAACAATGCCAGAAAGAAAAGCACGAACAGCGGAGCAGTCAATAGTGGAATCAGTCCGTAGCCCACGATTACGAAGATCAATGGATGAGCCATGATTTGAGTCGTCATCATCGGGCCGTGTGCGATCATCTCACCTGGGTTGCCGAGATACGACAGTGTACTGACGAGTGTAGCGAACAACGACAACCCGACCGCGAACGGCGACATTCTGCGACCTCCCGGCAGAAAGTCGTCTGCTGTCTGATTCTGTCGCGAGTAAAACGCCCCGACCCCCACAAACACACAGCCGTACGCGGCGATCACCAGCCAATCGACTAACCCCACGTTCAGAATCCTCCCTGGAGAGCCGATCGCGACCATTCCCTGGCAGTCCTATTTGGACAGCGCCATTTTTGGCGGAAACCGAGCGTTTTTGCAACCCGAAGCGTGAGCGAGGGATTGTATCTGACTCTTTCCCTCGCTGACGCTTCGGGTCGCAAACCTCGGGCCACTGGCGTTTCGGGTTGAAATTTTCCCGGAAATTTGTAACCCACTGCGTCAGCCAGGGATCTACGGTCGCCTAAACGCATAGATCGATCGTTTTTAACTGAGTCATGTGGTCCGTATGGCTCGATGACCTTGTTCAAAATGACAAGATTCTGTCCCCACGGGAAAGAACGAGGGGACATTCACCTTATCAGCTACAGTTTAATGTCCCCTTAAACACGTTTCACCTTTGGCACATTGGGTGACAAAATCCTTTCCGGCAGAAAGGATCTACTTTTTGACAGTGAAGAAGAACGTGGATTCGGCTGTCGTGCGTAACAGTTTGCGGCGGTCGTCTGCCGAAACAAAGTCCAGATGATCGCGAACGAGGGCGATTGACGCTGCGTAGGTATTCGGAGCGGTGAGTTGATACGGGCAGTCGCTGGCCCACATCAGGCGATCGGGGCCGAACGCCTCGAACAGCCGTTTGATCATTGGCACCAGATCGAGATACGGCGGCTGCTTTTTTCCGAATGCATAGTACGCCGAGATCTTAATGCGTGCCTGCTTATGTTTTGCCAGGCTGCACAGATTCTGAACATCCTTGTCAGGAATTGTGCCATCACCGCCGATGCGGGCGAAGTGATCGATCACGACGGGCGTGTCAGGATACTTCACGCACCATTCAGCAGTCTCAGCGATGTTCGAAGGACCGATCAGGCAGCACATCGACTGGCGTGTTTCAGCGGCCGTCTTCCACATCAGCTTCATGCCGTCACCAGCCAGCCAGTCTGGTTGGTCGTCCCGCGGCCCGATCCTGAACCCGGTGACGCCGGTTTGCAGCATGTTGCGCATGAGTCGATCGACGTGGGGTCGAGCGGAATCAATTTGTCCGACGATGCGAAACCGATCCGGATGTTTCTTCCATGTGTCAATCAGGTACGAATTGTCGTAACCGTGATGTGGATAGTGTTGGATCAGCACCACACGGCCGACACCCTGCGGCACCGCGATGGCCATCAGTTCTTCATCTGTAAAACTGCGCGGCTGAAGTGCCTCAACAGTCTGATTGTCCCGCAGCGGATACTTCGTGAGGTCTGTGGTCCAGATGTGCGAATGCGCGTCAATCCACGGATGCGCGTCGCTGTCGTCCTCAGCTTGTGGCTGATTTGTCGCGTGCGATCGGCGCACAACCGTGGCCGCGAAAGCTGTGAATGCGGTTGCAGCCAGCATTTTTCGGCGGGTAGAAACAGAAAACGTCAGCATAGCGGAGTACTCCTGCGTAGAATGACGAAACAATGTCGAGTCAGTAAGATGCGTGGTCCTGTGCGTTGCAGGCGCGGGGGGGACGATCGATGATACAGAAGTTTTCGCTGAGAATCGATGCTGCGGTGGAGATTCGAGCCGTCGCCTGGCAACGAGTGTGGCTCTGCCTGGGCCTGATTGTCGTATTTGCAGTTGCCGTACCGGCATGCATAGCTGCTGACGAACAAGAACACACAGTGCAGCAGCGTGTCAGAGTGATTTGCCGGAATCTGCAGCGTGCCACCGTTCGAATACGAAGTGGCTCCGATGTGTCTTCGGGAGTCATCGTTTCCAGGAGTGGTCTGATCCTGACAGTCGCACATGGGTTGATGCCTGATGGAGCAGCGACCGTCATCTTCCCGAGTGGACGATCGTACGAAGCGCATCGAATCATAATCGATGAATCCTCAGACGTGGCATTGTTGTCAATCAAGGTGGAATCATTGACAGAAGCTGACAGGAGTTTTGTTCCGCTCTCGCCGGGCGAAAACAGCATTGTCGGGGAAATCGTTCTCGCTTCCGGATTTCCCGCGCGGGAACCTGATGGAAACAGACCTGTCGTTCGGTTGGGCGAAATTCTGGCGATTGACGCGTCGGTCATAACGTCATCCTGTGCTCTCACCAGCGGTGACTCCGGCGGACCGTTGGTGAACAGTCGTGGTGAAGTGATCGGGCTGAACTGGCAGATTGGTGTTGCGACCGCATCAAATGGCCACATCGCACGGCCCGTAATTCAACGTGTACTGGAACGGACGGAGCACTGGAACACATTGGCGCATCAGGTTCGTCCAGAGCCGACGTCAATCCTGATGGCGAAGGCCATGCTTCCCCCATCGGCTGTTCTGAAAGCCGCCAGGCGAGCGACAGTTGAGATTCTCGGAAAGGACGCAAACGGCGTCCTGGCTGTGCGTGCCTGCGGTACAGTCCTTGATGACCATCATATCGCTGCGAAACTCAGCGAAATCGTTTTCTGGACAGCTCTGGAATGCCGGTTTGCCGATGGCACAACAATTGGCGTGATGATTCACCAGGTCCCCTTTTTTGATCTCGCCATCCTGACGCTGCGTAGTCCATACCAATCCGGATACATCGCTCAGGCGAGGCGCGCTAAATTCGAAGACGCTGTGTCACTCTTCGGTGACCACGAACCGCTCAGAGGGCAGATCGTCTTTTCGGCGACTGGTCCAACCGATGTTTCAGCGGCTGGAATCATCAGCCGAGAACGACACAAGGAGCCCGGTGGCACGGCGCGTTTTGGCGCGACGATGATGGCGGACGGTGAACGTATCCGTATTGCAGAACTATCACCGAACGGCTGCGCCGTCATGGCTGGATTGCTGGTGGGTGACGAATTGTTGCGAGTTGACGGCAGAATTGTGACTTCACTGACGGCGGTAGGCAATTTGTTGAAGGTCTGGCGCCCGGGCGACTGGACGTCGCTGGACGTCAAACGCGGAGAAATGGAATTTCGCGTACA
>Ga0105044_10003657_pt1 | contig 21096 bp, 18 predicted proteins | sample MAT01_FD_78092 | JGI IMG/M metagenome (GOLD analysis project Ga0105044, IMG submission 78092) | Freshwater microbial communities from Lake Fryxell liftoff mats and glacier meltwater in Antarctica - MAT-01 | ecosystem: Environmental > Aquatic > Freshwater > Ice > Liftoff microbial mat | place...
CGAACGATATCGGCTTCGATCACTTCTACGGCTACTTGAACAACCAACACGCTCACAACCCGTTCCCCGAGTTCCTATTCCGCAATGGCAAAGTGGTGCCGTTGAAGAACGAAGTCGCCGCGGAGTGGAAGAAATGGCAAGATCCCAAGTTGCCGCAAGCGGGGAAGGGCGTGGCGGTGAAGAAGGTCGAATACGCCCCCGATCTGATCGTCGAGGAAGGGTTGCAGTTCATTCGCGACCACGAGAAGAAACCGTTTTTCCTGTTCCTCTCGCTGAACACACCTCACGCCAACAATGAGGGGAAGAACCGGGGCATGGAAGTGCCCGATCTCGGCGAATTCGCATCGAAAGATTGGCCCGAAACCGAAAAGGCGTTCGCCGCGATGATGAAAAACCTCGACCGCGATACCGGCCGGGTTCTCGATCTGTTAAAGAAGTTGAACCTCGAGAAAGAAACACTCGTGATCTTCACCTCCGATAACGGCCCGCACCAAGAAGGCGGCCACAAAGCCGATTTCTTCAAATCCGGCGGGCCCTACCGAGGCACCAAGCGGAGCCTCACCGAAGGGGGCATCCGCGTGCCGATGATCGCATGGTGGCCGGGGAAAATCGAAGCGGGAAGCGAGAACATCCTTCAGTATTATTTGGGCGATATGGCGGCGACCGCGGCCGAACTCGCGGGAACCACCGCACCCACCGGTTTGGACAGCGATAGCATGGTTCCCGCGTTCACGGGCAAAGCCGGGGACGACAAATGGAAGCGTAAAAGCACGCTCTATTGGGAGTTCTACGAAGGAACCACGGCCCAAGCCGTGCGTTTCGGGAAGTGGAAGGCGATCCGCTCGCCGATGTTCACGGGGGAAATCGAACTCTACGACATGTCCAACGATCCCGCTGAGAAGAGCGATTATTCCAAGCGCCGCCCCGATCTCACGAAGCACGCCGCGAACCTCCTCGACAAGAACCACACCCACGATCCGAACTGGAAGGCGAAATCGCCGAAATGATTGGGCGAGTTCGGGGTATAATCCCGCATCGCGTACCCCGGAGCGAATGCCGTGCAGCAGCATCTTTCCCTCAGCCAATCGAGAATCCTCGGTGTTATGGTGTTCGTCGCCGTGGCCCTCGGGGCGTGGGGGTTGATCCGCATCGGAGGCAATCAGGGTTTGTGGGCGAAGACGATCGAAGTGACGGTCGCTTTCGCCGAGCCGCACGACATCGCCCCCGGAACTCCGGTTCGCATCCGCGGTGTGGAAGCCGGGCAAGTCGTGGCCATCGAATATCCCGAGAGCGATGGCCCCGGTGCGGCGGTCACACTCCGCTTGAAACTCGATTCCAAGTACGCATCCCGGCTCTTCGCCGATGCCTCGGCGCAAATCTATTCCAACGGGTTACTCGGTAGTAAAGTCATTGCGATTCAACCGGGCGATCCGAACACCGGGCCGCTCACCACGGGTCAACTCGCCGGGAAGCCGACGCCCGATCTCGCTCAAGCCGCGGCGAGAATCTCCGAAGCCGCCGATGAAGCCAAGCAACTGATTCACGATGTTCGCGCCGGCCAAGGCAGCCTCGGCAAACTCGTAACAGACGACAAACTCTACACGGAACTCGCCGGTTTGGCGACGGACGCCCGTGGCATGGTGAAACGGGCCGATCTCGCGGTAACGAACGTCGAAACGAAAACGCAAGATGTGGATAAGTTCGTGAAAGATGGCCGCGAAACGCTCCGCAGCGTTCGCCAAGGCACCGATGCCGTGCAGAAGCTTCCGATCATCCGCGGTTACGTCGAAGATGCGGCCGCGCTTATGGTTCGCCCCGATTGCCGAAAGGAAGCCGTGGCGTACAACACGGTCGATCTGTTCGAGGCGAACACCGCCATCCTCACCGAGGGAGGGCAAAAGCACCTGCAAAACGTGGCCAATTGGTTGAAGGCTCTGCCGAATGCCAAATCGGAAGTGGTGATTGTGGCCCTCTGCGATCCGGCCCGCACCGACCGCACACCGGTGGCCGCGGCCGAACTCACGAAGAAACAATCCGAAGCGGTGATGGAGTATTTGAAAGTGCAAAAGGCGTTCCGGCTCAGTTGGATTTCTTCGCGCAAGGTCACGCCGCTGGGGCTGGGGCAAGGGCCTTCCCCTGTAGTGGAAACGAAGCCGATGCCACCGTCGTGGGTGCAAGTATTATCCTTCACTCCGGAGTAACGCGATCATCGCACCATATGGGGGACGGTGTATCCCCACTTTTCCCCCTCACACCCAGCCCCTCTCCCGCCGGGGGAGAGGGGGATAAGACAGTGACCCCATAAGATACCGGAATGATTCCGTTGCCGATTCCCGCCGATGCCCGCACCCGCACGGTGTTGCTGTACCATATCGGCCGCGTTCAGTTTCCCTCCCTCGCCATTGCTCCGTCCGCGTTCCACACCCACTTGGCGCGGGCGTTTGAAACATTCCAGCGAAAGACCGATCATCCCGTGGAATGGAAGGCGTTCCTCGACGGCTTATACCTCATGGATTGGATGATCGTGTGCGCGTGCCTCGAAGGGATGGATCGCGGATGGGAACTCCTTTTCTCCGCCCGCACCGGCCGCAGCGATTGCATGCTCGTGGATGCCCTGCGTGCCCGCGCGTGCCGATTGTACCCGAGGGATGAGGAGCGCCGGGAAAGCGCCGTGGCCGAGTTCTGGAGCCACTTGATCGTCAGCGATCACGGCTTGCCGATTCTTTTCCGGTACGACGGCCAACGGCCGTTGGCCCCGTGGCTGATCCGCGTATTCCAAAATTGGCATCTCTCCAAGCTGCGCAAGAACTCCGGCATCGGTGCTCTCCCGGAAGACGATCTCGCCGCACCACTGCCCCCGGCCGGCCTGCAAGAGACCCGCTGGCACGAATCCTTCTGCCACGCCGCCCGCGATTGGCTGGGCGAAATGCCCGAATCGGAACGCCTGCTCCTCGGGTTGCGTTGGCGATATAAAATGAGCCAACGCGAAGTGGCCAGCCTCCTCGGCGTACACGAAGGAACCATCTCCCGGCAAACCGATAAACTCCGCGATCACGCGCTCGAATCCATCGGCACGCGATTGGTGAACGAAGGCTGGATCGGCGATGATTTGAACGGCTTCATCCTCACCGAAATGGGCGGCCTGCTCGTGGACGACCCACGCCTTTCCGCCGACCAGTTGGGGCGAATGCTTGCGGTGAAGGGGAAGATCCTTCCAGTGGAATAAGTTGAATCCAAAAGCGGGTGGGACATCGTCCCCCTGCTGAGCCAACGCAGGGGGACGATGTCCCCCCGCTTTCCGGAATACTCCCATGACCCACCCTTACAAATTGCTCGACGAAGCCGAGGTGTTCACACCCGCGCTCGTTTTCTTCCCCGCCATCATCGAAAAGAACATCGCGGAAGTGGTTCGCATGGCCGGGGGGCCGGAGCGATTGCGACCGCACGTGAAGACGCACAAATGCCCCGAGATTGTGAAGCTACAACTCGCTGCGGGCGTGACCAAACACAAATGCGCCACGATCGCGGAAGCCGAGATGCTGGCGATGGCCGGTGCCCCGGATGTGCTGATCGCCTATCCGTTGGTCGGCCCGAACGTCCGCCGATTCTCCGCGCTCATTCAAAAGTACCCCGGAACGAAGTTCTCGGCCATTGTCGATCATCCGGCCTCGGTAGCCGCGTTGAATGAAGCATTGACACTAGCGAAACAAACTGCCGAGGTGTTCGCGGATGTGAACGTCGGCCAAGATCGCACCGGGATTTCGCTCGCGGAGTTGCCGGGGTTGTATTCGCAGATTGCGAAGTCCCCGGCGTTGCGGCCCGGTGGCTTCCACGTGTACGACGGCCACAACAGCATGGAAAGCCACGACGACCGCGAAGCGGCTGTGCGGAAGCAGATTCAACCCGTGCTGGAAGTGCGTAAACAATTGGAACGCGACGGCCTGACGGTGCCGCGGATGGTCTGCGGGGGAACGCCCTCGTTCCCGATCTATTCGAGCTTCACCGACATTCCCGGCCTCGAGTGCTCGCCGGGGACGTTCACCCTATACGATTCCGGCTACGGTGCCAAGTTCGCCGACCTCCGCGGCCTCACGCCGGGGGCCGTGCTCGTCACCCGCGTGGTGAGCAAACCCACCGCCAACCGCATCACCTTGGATTTGGGAACGAAAGCCGTGGCCAGCGATCCGCCTGCCGGCAAGCGCGTGACGCTCCTCGACTTCCCATCGCATACGCCCGTCGGTCATAATGAAGAGCATTACATCGTGGAAACGGAATTCGCGGATCGTTACCAACCGGGCGATGTCGTGTACGCGATTCCTTCGCACATCTGCCCGACCGTGGCCCTGCACAAGGAAGCGTTGATCGCAGTGGATGGCAGGATCACGGGGAGTTGGAATATTGTTGCGAGGGATCGGAAGTTGACGATTTGATGCAAGCCCACCCGTTGTAACGGGTGGGCTTTGTTAAACCATCCCCCAAAACCTTCGCAAGCCCCACTCCAAGCCCAATAGCAGCACGAACAGCACGAGCCACGCGGGGAGGAATCCCTTCGATTCGTTGCGGTTCCAGTTCGGGTAATACCTCGGCTTCGGCTTCACGTTCTCGAGCTTCGAGCCTTGGATTTCTTTGAGGAAATCGGGGAGTTCCTCCAAACGCATCGCTTTGCCGCCCCCGGCGGCCGCGAGCTTCTGCATGAAGTCCGGGTCGGCGGCAGTTCGTAACAATTCATCGGAGGTTTCGGGGTAGGCGAGGAACTTCGCGGTGGCTTCGCCGGTTACGTCTTCGCCCATCGCGGTCTTGCCGGTCGCTTTCACGATCACGGTGTATTCACCGGGAGTGCGGATGTCGTAGTTCACCTTCGAACCGCCGTTGGAATCTGCGATCACCGGTCGTGGCGTACCGATGGCATCGCCGGGGGCGAACACCTTCACCTCGAATTTCGGATCGATCACGACGGCGCCGTTCTTCCCGCGTAAGCCCACGGCGATTCCTTGTTTCGCACCGACGGGCAGCCGGGGGAAGTCGGGTCGAGCGAATGCGGCCCCTTCGTCTTCCTCTTGGTGGGCGAGCCAAAGCACCAGTTGCCGCCAGAATCGGGAGTGAATTTGTTTGCCGTCGTTGGCTGCGGGTTGTCCCAACCGTTGCCAGAGCATAGTGTCTTGGGCACCGAAGGCAAGCACCCGGCCTTTGTTTCGTTCGCCGATGTTGTGCCCGACGAGCAGTGGGGCGAGGCCTTTGCCATCGGGGTTCTTCGTCGCATCCACGAGTTCCTTGGCATCGCTGGCCCAGGCATACACATCGGCCGTGGGCCGTGGCGTGCCGAGGTTGCTCAAGCCGGTGAAACGGGATCGACTGGTGCGGTCGTTGAGTTTCGCCCACGCCGCGAGCGATTCCGCCGGGGTGTTGCCGAGTTTGGTGACGAAGAAATCGGTGAAGCGCGGATTCAGCACCACTTGGAACCGCGATTTATCCCCTTTGAAGAGTGTCGGATCGACATTGACCGGGCCATCGCCTAGGAACACGGGGAGGATGTCTTCGATTGGCTTCACGCCCCGCCAACCCGTGGCGTTTGCGTCGCCGGTTGTGCCGGAGAACGTGGCGTGCCCGCCGATCATGGCGAGGCCCATGCCGTGCTTCAACACCCGCTCGGCGATGCGTTGCGGCAGTGCGGGATCGATGGCGATGAGCTGGCGGGCGGAGATATTGCCGAGGATAAGAACGTCGTACGCTTTGTCGTCGAAGTCGAAGGCTTCGCGGAGGCCGGGGCCGCCTTCATCGGTTTGTAAATCGACTTTGCGAACGTCGATGCGGGGATCGGCGGCGAGGGCGTCGAGCAACAGCGAGTACTCGTAGCGGTAGCGATCAACGATGAGAACGCGAAGGCCTTCTTTCGTGAGGTTCAGGTAGGTTTCGACCACGTTGTTGGCCGGGGCGATGTCGCCGGGCACGCTGGCCATTGGGATTTCGGCCCGCACCTTGATCTGCTTGCGGGGTTTCTTGTCTCCGCCTTCGGGGAGTTTATCGGGCGCCCGGAGTTTGATCTCGATGGCGTTGTCCTTTTCCTTCGCCAGCTTCACGTTCTCGATGGTCACGTCCTTGAAGCCCGAGCCGTCGCCGAGGTCGTACTGAACTTTGATTGGTACCGTCACCCCGGCGAAGCCGTAAGCGAACACGCGGGCTCGCAACGTCACTTCGTTCTTCACCGCCACGGGATCTGGTTCCAACGAGACATCCGTGAAGCCGACATCACGCGCGGCACCCGGGGGTGTTTGCGTACCGCAGAGGAAGGTGTTGATCGGTGAGGTTGAACGCCACTTCCCGGCTTCGGAGATCGCGGAAGTCGTGGCCCCGTTATCGGCGCCATCGCCGATGAGGAGATGGCCGCGAACGAAACGGGTGCCTTGCCAACGTTCCAGTGTGCGTTGGAGGTAGACGCCGTAATCGGATTTCTTGATGGTGGGAAGGGATTGGGAATCGTAGCTGGCGTCGGCTTCGCGGAAATCCGGGGAACCGAAGCCGTAGAAGACCACGTTGACATTCTGTTCGGATTTCAAGTCTTCGATGGTTCCGGACGCTTTGTCGAGCATCCGTTTGACCGCGTCGAGCCGGGCTTGGTTGCCGAGTTCGTCTTTCACGCCCATGCTTTCGCTGAGGTCGATGCCGATGAGCAGGGTCGAAGGGACTTTCGGATCTTCCTGCACGCCGAGGCTGGGGCGCAGAGCCGTGAGCAGCACCACAGCCAGGGCGAGCAGTCGGAGAGCCATCACGATCAGGATTTTGCCGCGGGCGGCCCGGCCGGAATAGGTGGCGATGGTGAGTGCGGCCAACAGGATCGCCACGAGGGCCAGCCCCGGCAACCCGATCGGATACACCGACCACGGATACGCCGGTTTCGTAGCCAAGAAGTATTCGAGTGTGGAGTTCATGAAATTAATCGAGCCAGTTTTCAAAGCGGAGTCTAGGAACCTTGCTGTAATCCTGCCGATTTGCAGTCAGAAGCAAAGCGTTCTCATTAACGGCAACGGATGCGATTTTGAGATCGGATGTCGCAATTCGAATTTTCGCCGTCCGCCACTCGTCGAACAAATTCGCTGCCGCGAGACTGAATGACGCGATGTGGTAGTCGGAGTAGAATTCGATCAGTCGGCCCAACTCATGGAATGCAGGCACTTGGCGGACGGTCAGTTTCTCTTTGTTGATGTTGGCGAGCCACCCCTTCATCTGCTCCCAAACATTGACAATCGAGGTGCCGATAATTTCCGAACCTGCAGCTTCCATTCGTTTCACTAAACGACCACGGCGCTCGCCGGCATGAAAACGCAGCACGCTCAGATGGTCGGTGTCGAGGAGAATCATTGCTCAATTCCCGCTCGGGCTGCGATACGCTCGGCTTCACGGGATTCCAGGATATCTTCATCGACTTGTTTCATGAATTCGCTGCCCTCAAACATGCCGACCGTCCGCCGCCAGTCTTTTTTGGAACTGCGTGAAGCCATCTCCGCAACCTTGCTTTCGAGGCTCGCGAGACGATTGGCCAATTCTTCCAGCGAAGGTTCATTCATAGAAATCCCCATTCATAGACCGCTGATATGATTGTACCAGCGGGCAACGCATTCGATCCTGCCAATCTCCATCATACCGCATTCAGTACGGCATCGCCCATTTGGGTGGTCGTGGACATGCCGCCGAGGTCGGGCGTTTGGATCTTTCCTTCGGCCAAGACTTTCGCCACGGCGCCGCGCACGGCGTCTGCACTTTTCGCTAAGCCCAATTGATCGAGCATCACCGCCCCCGAGAGGATCGCGGCCATCGGGTTGGCGATGCCTTTCCCGGCGATGTCCGGAGCGCTGCCGTGGACAGGCTCGAACATGCTGGGGAACTTCTTCGTCGGGTTGATGTTCGCACTGCTAGCCAAACCGATACTACCGGTGACTGCAGCGCCGAGATCGGTGAGGATGTCGCCGAAGAGATTGCTTGCCACGACCACATCGAAGGTTTCGGGCTTGCGAACGAAATCCATCGCCGCGGCGTCCACGAGTAGCGAACCGGATTGTACGTCTGGGAATTCCTTGCGTACGGCTTCGAATGCGGTGTCCCACAGGGTGAGGCCGTGGATCAGCGCGTTCGATTTGGTGATGCTGGTGAGCTTCTTTCGGGGGCGCTTGCGGGCCGCTTCGAACGCGGCCCGGAGAATGCGTTCGCAGCCGCCACGGGTGAACACGGCGTTCTGGATCGCCACTTCCTTATCGGTGCCGGGGTAGAGTTTGCCGCCGACCGGGGCATACTCGCCTTCGGTGTTCTCGCGGTACACCATCATGTCGATTTCACCCGGTTTCTTGCCGACGAGCGGGCAGGGCACCCCGGCGAAAAGGTAGGCGGGCCGCAGGTTCACGTATTGGTCGAAGTTCCGCCGCATCGGCAACAGAAGTTCGTGGATCGTCACTTGATCGGGCACGTCGGCGGAACCCACGGCCCCGAAGAAGATCGCATCGTGCTTGGAGAGGATGTCCCAGCCATCCACCGGCATGATCCGGCCGTTCTTGCGGTAGAAATCGCTGCCCCACGGCAGCGGGTTCAGCTCGATTCCCTCGGCGGGATCGTGGGCTTTCACGGCGGCGCGAACCACCCGCACGGCTTGGTCAATCACTTCGATGCCGATGCCATCGCCACCGATGACCGCGATCTGATGCACTGCCATTGCAACCTCGGGAGATGCTTGCTATCGGAGGAGTTCCCACGCAAGTTCCTTCATTATATTCGGCTTCTGCGGAACAGTCCGCCGGGCCGACGCTCGGTAAAGTTTACTTTCCGTAGCCGGGGTGTAGACGGAACGCAGGGGGACGGCAAGAGTGTATACAGTGGGGTGCGGGTTGTCCGCATCGCACGTTGCGGGGCCGTTCGACATGGCACGAAAATCGATTGCACTTACCGCGGCCGTACTCGGGGCGTCGTTGCTATCCACCATCGGCTGCAAAAGCTCCGGTAGCAGCGGCGGCAGCAGCTCGCGCGATCCGATCTTCGGGGCGGAAAAGATTCCCCCGCAGGGTTTGCCCGTGTACGGTGCGACCAAAAAGGATCCGCTTTTGAAGGGGGCCACCGCGACCAGCCGAAGTTCGGCGGAGCCGTACCGACCGAGTGCCAGCGTGACCACCGCCGCACTCGCCGGAGCTAAATCGACTCCAGAAACCGATACCTTGGGATTCACCAAGGATCAACCGAAACAGGAGATCGTGCCCGTTTCGGCGGTATCGTTCGGCAACGGCGATTTCTCGGACGCAATCCGCAAACAAGGCGGCCGGGTGTATGCCCCGGTGAAACTGCCCACGGGCGAATACGAATTGCGCTGTGCGGTGCCCCTCGGCAGTGGCGGAACGATGCGAACCTACACCGCGACCGGGAAGAGCCAAGCCTCGGCCACCCGGGAGTTGCAAGCGCAGATTCAAGCCGACTCGGGGCGGTAACCTCACTTCTCGTTTAGTTCCCGGATTTGCGAACCGTGAGGAATACGGAACCGGTGATAGCGTCGCCCGATTTCGCTTTCACATTGTAACCGATCTGGAATTGCATCACCGGCTTCACTCCGCCGGGCACGGCCAATTCCACGGTACGTTCGTCGAGGAGCTTTGCCGAGGCGAACGCGAATTCATCTTGCCCTTCCACGTTCGGATTGCTGAGCTTCCAACGCTTGCTGCCGTAATCCGGCCCCCAACGGTAGTTCCACCATGCAGCCTTGTAGTTCGCCGGGTTCTCGGCGAAAGCGAGATCCAATGGCTGGCTGAACGTGAGCTTCACTCCCGTAGCCGTGACTTCCTGCTTGAGCACCGTGGCGAGCGGCTTACCGGTGTACCGGACGCGTTGGAGGCTGCCGTCGGCTTGGGCCGCGGTTTGCCAGCCGTTCAGGCCGCAAACGTACATGGAACCATCTGTGTGAAATCGCCCCCGGCACGATCCGGAGAGGAACTGCATGGGCAGTGGGGCCACGCCACCGCTGTGCTGGCCGCGGAGCAGCAAGTACGCCCGGCAGCGGCCGTAACTGAAGTGCAGAGGCATTCCGGCTAGGTCGCCGAACTTTCCTTCGGGCACCCAGGTTTGCCCGCCGGCCGAGTTATCTACTTCGCGGGGAAGCCAGCAAACGGGTGGGTCGTAAGTGGTTGGCAGCTGGTTGCGGTGGGCGGCCCGCATATCCCCGTAGAAGCCGCCTTTTTTGTATTCGTCGATACGGGTTGCCGGCATCCAGTTGCCTTCCTGATCGGCACCGGTAAGAATCTTGCCGTCGGGCGACATACCCATGCCGATGGGGTGCCGGAAGCCGGTGGCGAAGATTTCGGTCTTCATGCCGTCTTTGGTCACTTTCAGAAGGCATCCGCCGGTGGGCAAATCGGTGTCCCCGGTTTTGAAGAAGTAGAAGTTGCCCTCGGCGTCGGTTTCGAGGCAGGTGTCGTAGGAGTGTTCGCCGGGGCCGGTGTCCCACTGGTTCGAGATGCATTCGTAGAAATCGGCTTCGCCGTCGCCGTTGTTATCGTGCAATCGCGTGAGCTGGCCGCGTTCGAGCACCACCACTTTCCCATCGATTACCTTCAAACCGAGCGGATGGTACAAGCCGGTCGCATGGCGTTGCCATTCTACGATGCCGTCCTTGTCGTTCACTTTCACCAGCCAGACGTCGCCATGGCAAGTACACATCGCAATGCGGCCATCGGGGAGGAAATCCAAGCCGGTGCAGAAGAAGAGGGCCTTGTAGGGATTGTCGTACGGGATCGTGAGGGTATCGATGGCGAACGGCCCGTCTTCGTTCCCCTTCGCCAACTTGGTGATCAGGGGTTTACCCCAGCGGGCCGGGCCGGGCTTCGTGAGCGCGGCGGGATCGTCGGCATCCGTGGCGACTTCATCTCCGTAATTCAAATAGAACGTGCGTGGCTTGTCCGAGGCGGGGAACGCGGAATTGCGTTGGCCATCGACTTTGAGCGTCAGCGGAACTTTGGCCGTGTCGATCTGCAAAGTCCGCACGATGCCCACTTTGCCCAGCGTGGTCACAGCCTTGGCGGTATCGAGCACGCCGACACCGTGGATCGTGTAGCTGAACACAATCCGATCCCCGTTCACGTAATGCCCACGGTATCGAGCATATTCTGGCGGGAGCGGTGCGGTCGCCTTGGCAATCGGCGGAAACTGCCCCTTCGCGTCGGCCCATCCGGGAGCGCTCGGTAGGCCGAAGATCATCTTGGTGTTGGCCGCGGGCATCGGCGTGTTCAGAAGCGCGAAACGGCGGTTGCCGTTGTAGAGGTAGCCACCGGTCCAAGCGCCCGCGAGGCGCATTGTGGCCCGATCAAAAAGAACCGTCGAATCCCCCAGCTTGACCGCAGTGCCCTTGTAGACGAGTCCCTGAGTAGAGATCGGATACTTGAACGTGGCGTTTTGGAACGGCCCCGTGTTCATGGTCTGAAAGCGGTTGTCGTCCCATTCGGGATCCTTCATCCGTTCCCAAGGCTCGGCGTTTTTGCCTGCGGCGGGCCGCGGCGTCCAATCGTCGATGTTGAACGGCTTTGGCGGTACGGGTTGGGCAGTTGGTTGGGCGAAAGCCCCGGTCGCGGCGAAGAGAAGGGCGAACGCTCGGAGCATGGCTGTTCCTTGCCAGAGGGAGGAGAGAGGTTAAATTGAGTTTTAACTATCTGCCGGGTACCAACCTGCAGGTCTGACATCTAAGGTCAGACGCTTTTTGATTTCCGCAGTGCCGACGAGGGCATCTTCGAGTGTTGGCGTTGCTCCTGCAAGACCTCGTTTCCAAAGCTTCACATCCATGGTACCGAGCACGTAATAATTTTTGCCCACGGCAGTGGGAGCAATCCTCATCATGGTTGCTGCTACTTCTGCATCAAGTTCTTGATCGTGGACAATGATCATTTCGCATCCAGAACAGTAACGGCATGTTTTTCCTTGTGTGTACAAACCCCACCCGTCGGCGTGGATCACTAACGCGAACTTCCGCGGGTGGGTGGTCTTACGACATGATGGGCACTTGCTCAACCGTTCGTGAATGTGTGGGTTAGACAGAAGCGTATAGCGTGCTGGCAGCTTTCCGAACGGTTTGTGATCCATCACTGTTCCCTCACACCTTCGTTTTGAAATACTCGAGCGTCTTCTTCAGTCCTTCGCTGCGGTCGATCTTCGGCTCCCAGCCCAAAAGTTTGCGGGCCAGTGTGATGTCCGGCTTGCGTTGCTTCGGGTCGTCCGGCGGCAGCGGGCGGAACTCGATCTTGCTCTTGCTGCCGGTGAGTTTGAGGATTTCCTCGGCGAACTCGCGGATGGTGATTTCCACCGGGTTGCCGCAGTTCACGGGCATGTGGTAATCGCTGAACAGCAGCCGGTAGATGCCATCAACGAGATCGGTCACGAAGCAGAAACTGCGCGTCTGTTGGCCTTCGCCGTACACGGTCAACGGTTCGCCGCGGAGGGCTTGGCCGACGAAATTGGGCAGAACACGGCCGTCGTCGAGCCGCATGCGCGGGCCGTAGGTGTTGAAGATGCGGATGATGTGCGTGTTCACGCCGTGCTCGCGGTGGTACGCCATCGTCATCGCCTCGGCGAAGCGCTTGGCTTCGTCGTACATGCTGCGTTCGCCCACCGGGTTGACGTTGCCCCAATAATCTTCCGTCTGCGGGTGGACGTGCGGATCGCCGTACACTTCGCTGGTGCTGGCCATCAGGAAGCGGGCACCGTGAGCCATGGCGATGCCCAAGGCCACATGCGTTCCCAAGGAGCCGATCTTCAACGTTTGAATCGGGCTCTTCACGTAGTCGACCGGGCTGGCAGGGCTGGCGAAGTGCAGCACGTTATCTAGGAGGCCGGGCACCTGTAACGGCTTGCTGGCGTCGTGCACGATCATTGTGAACTTCGGATTTGTCCGCAGGTGTTGGATGTTGATCGGCCGACCGGTGAGGAAGTTGTCCACGCAGAGTACTTCGTGGCCTTCGGCCAAAAAGCGTTCGCAGAGGTGGGAACCGACGAAACCGGCCCCGCCGGTGATGAGCGTGCGCACGGAGAACCCCGCATGTGATGAAGTAGAATCGACTCAGGAAAAATAGTGGGGCGGGGTTCGCGGTCAAGGCGATTTGGGATGGAGGGTGCAGTCCGGGTCACGCTCCCAGCTCGCCAAGTTGCACACATTGATGAGATTTGCAGTGGTTGGGAACTTGGATTGGTGTGACAAAATGAACCACTGGAAACGGATATTTTGGAAGCTGGCCGTGCCTGCGGCCATGGTTAAGGGGGCATGCCGAAAATGAACGGCATGGGATGTACTCGACGAATAGATTGTGAGGCATTCTGATTGGTCTGGAATAGATCGAGCGAGTAATTTTGGCGTTGAGAAGATTGTGCAGATTCAAAGTGATTACTGATGGACATCGTTTAGACTGGCGTGGTATTCTGACCCTTCTAAACCACCCTTGAACGGCAATATTCTTATGACTATCGAAAATCCAGATGCTTTTGGGCAGATTTTAGATGAATCCTCATTGGATGTTTCATCGGAATCAGTGCACCAGTCGAACGAACACAGTTCTAATTCAAAAGAATGGGCTGAGACTGAAGCCATCGAATCCACTATTGCTCTCGGCGATGAACTCGCTGACGATGGGGAAGGCGAGCAGGCCGAGACCGTTACCACGACTGATGATCTGGGCCGGGCAGTCCGCCTCCCGAAGAAGAAGCGCCCGCCGAAGTACGACGCAGAGGAATTCAAACTCCGTGGAAGGCGAGAATTGTGTAAACGGATCGCAGAAATCGCCCCCAGCATGTCGAAACTGGTAAAGCTCCGCCTACTTGGAAGTTATCTCGATTCTACCAAGAACAAGGAAGACGAGGAATTAACACTCATCATCAAGAAGGATGCTCTCAAACTCGCAGAACGCACCCGCATAATGGGTGCGATCTTGAATGCGGATGGGAACTATGCGCAGAATCAACTGAAGGTCATGATCGTCAATCTTTTACTCCAACAGGAAACCCATGAACTGCCCGAACACCAACTCGATGAAAAAGTAATCGAGTTTGAAAAGGCAATGGTGAAAAAATCCAAGAATATCGATCTCGCGGCGATGAAGAAGGCCGATCCGGACCGTTGGCACCACTTTGATACCTATCGAATCGTGCTTGAAGCCGCTTGGAGCGATAACGACCAGATCTCGAACGATGAGGCACGGCTACTTTCCGTGTTACGAAAACACCTCGGCATTTCACACGAAGATCATTGGCTCATCGCCGCCATGCTGAAACGATTTCCCAAGGCGAAGTGCGTGCTTCACACTCCGGAAGAGATTAACGAGGTGCGAAAAGACTTGCATCGCCAAGGTGTCGTTTGGAGCTACGGCAGCGACGCAAGCCCGCGTATCGACATTGTTCCTTTTGAGATCGCTACGGTGCTACGTGCCGATTTCTCAGCTTGCGAGCTTCAAGTCGTGAACTATCGCCGCCTGATGTCACACGATAGCATCCTTGCCTCTGAAATTCGCGAAACACTCCAGAGGAATGAGCATGACCGCTCAGGGGCTAAAGCGGACTTGATTGAACGGATCGTTACGGTGGGGGTTAAACCATCTGAATTCTTGGGTGAGCTTGACAAGGAAAAGCTTTCTTCGATCTGCAACGGTTTCGCACTAAAAACTTCTGGTTCCAAATCCGAGATCATTCAGCGAATCATCGATTTTTACGACGATTTGACCTTCGAGCCGCGCACCTCCAAGGATCTTCGAGAAGTCTGGTACAGCAACTACGAGTTGTTGGCCAGCCGTGCATACGCAGAACTGCGGGCGAAGAAAGTCATCTCGAAGGATTTGGAGATTGAACATTATTTCGAAGATGCAACCGGGTTCTTATTCGAGAAACGACTTTTAGTCCCTTGCGATATGTCCCGGAAAGACACGCGATCAGATGGCAGACTACAATTGGACGGGAATCAGTGCCTGTTGTGGGACTGCAAGTCGGCAGAGGCCGCGGTGAATCTGCAAGACCATCTCGATTCGCAATTCGACGGATATTTGCAAAAGGAGCGTGATGTCGGAAAGCAACCACTTGCGTTCATCGTCATCGCCCCTTCGTTCACGCCGTTATCCATTAAGCTCGCTTACCAGTATAAGGCACGGACAAATTGGGACATTTCATTAGTTCAAGCGGATGCTTTGAAGCATCTTGCTGACAGCTGGTTCAATATTAGCAATGGTCAGCCATTCCCAATTCGACTTTTGAACCGTACTGAAATCATTGATAAAGAAAGAGCAGAGTACATCCTCAGCCTTGCCTAAGCCGTTCGACTGTCAAGTGAAGAAAGCAACGCGGCTACTCAATGCACGTGCAAAGAATGCACCTTGCGGAAATGGTCGGCCACTTTCTCCATCGGGACGTGCCAATCGCAATCGTCGCAAATCGGAATCGTCGGGTAGCACTTGGTGCAATAGAGCGGCCCGCCGTGGAGAAACTGCTCGAAGCGTTTGCGATCCGTGGGGCTGGCCCCATCGGACGTCAGCGGGATTTCCACGCCCAATTTGCACTTCTCGCAGGGGCGTTGGTTGTTCTTGGTGATCACCGGATGATAGTGATCGTGAACGCCGCGTGGCACGACGCCCGAACCGATGCAGAGCGGGCAGGTCATGCCGAATTGGGCGAGGATCGCTTTGCGAATGAAGTCGCTCTTGTTCGGCAGGTTGTTTAAGAACTCGGCGAGTTCGTCTTCGACCTTGAACGCGACGATCTGCTTCTTGAGGGATTTGACGGGCGCTTTGCGGGCCATCGCGGGTTCTCGCGGGTACTGATGAATTCTTAGGAATTCTATCGTTCGGGGATTGGGGAATCAAATGCGAAAAGCCAGCGGGTTTCCCCGCCGGCTTCGGAATCCCCGCGACCGCAAATTCAGGATATTAGTTGGCCTTCTTTTTGGCGAACAATTTCACTTCGGTCACCTTGTCGCCATCGGTGGTGATGTCCATTTTGAGCTTGCCCTTGGCTTTTTCGCTCGAAAGGATCATGGTGGCCTTTTCGAGGGGAACGTCTTTGTCGCCGGACTTGAACACGGTCTTGTCGGTAACCTTATAGGTAGTTTCCTTGTCGCCGTCCTTCACCTTCAGTTCTTTGCCGTCGAAGCTCACGAGCGTAACGCTCGCGGCGAGGACGAGGCCGGTGGTGATGATCAAGCTGAGAACCGAGAGAATCAACTTACGCATAGCAGGCTCCATGGGGGGAGGGTTGAACTCGGGGCGCAGTGCCGGCAACACGCCGAACACGAACCACGAGGAGATCGCCTCTGAAAAAGATACGCACCGGCAGGGGAATTATTCAGGGTTCCGCCCGCATTCGCTATGAAAACTTTGCGAAGAGTTTTGCGGCGAATCGCCCCTCACGGAGCGTACGGTATGCATTATCATGAACACGCCGAATGGCGAATAGTTTCGCCGTTCGTAGGAGAACACTCACCAATGTCTCATCGTCTACTTCTCCTCGGCTTCATATTTCTCGCCTGTTTCCAGTTCGCTCAAGCACAAGAGGAAGAAGAGGGTACGCCGAAAAAGCCTGCGAAGAAGATCGACGTTCCCGAAGATGTTCCGGTCTCGCCGCCGGTTCCCAACCCACCGGAAGGTTCCGCCACGTTGGAGAACTTCCTCGCCAAGTTCGCGGCACCGCACGATCGGATCACGCTCGCCAACGGACGGGTGCAACGGATCGTTCCCGTGCCCTTATTATTCGGGAAGGATAAATTCCCGGACGAATTCGGCGTGCAACCGCTCGACGAACGCAACGAAATCGGCGATGCCCAAACACTCACGCCCGGCCAAGTGAAAAGCCTGATCCCGTTCGAACACATCGCGATCCTCGAAACCGAGGCATTGTTGAAACTCCCCGCGAACGCCACGAACCCGCCGCGGAAAGCGCGATTGCTCGCGGCCGAGAAGGCACTCGGACAAGCCTTGTTTTTCCATGTGGGCGCCGTGGAAAAGGAGCGACGAATCGGGAAAAACTGGGGCCGTTGGAAGACCGCACTGAACGATAAGCTCCTCGAAGTGCGCTTGGCCGTCGGAACGGAGGCCGCCGCTACGAAGGACTGGAAGGCGCTCCGGGAATGGATCGCGCGTTGCTCGGAACGTTATCGGTCGCAACCCGAGGTACTCGTGCAATTCGCCGCGATGCGGCTGCTCGAAGCGGAGGATGCCGCCGGGCGCGAGAAGCTGGCCGATTGGGAGTACGCCCAGGCTTTGTTGCGAGAATTTGAATCGCTCCATCCGATGAACGCATCCGATATTGCGAAGCGAGTACGGACGATCCTCGCTTCAAAAGCAAAAACGCTGTTGGAACAAGCTAGGAAGATCATTTCCACGAATCCGGCCGAGGCCAGCAACTTACTGCGAACCGTAGAAACGCTGGCCCCCGGTCAACCCGGTTTGCAGGAGTTGCGCAGCCAATTGAAATCCGAAAGCGGTACGCTCGTGGTGGGAACCCGGCGGATCCCCGAGAAGATGTCCCCGGCACTCGCAAGATTCGACAGTGAACAACAAGTGGTCGAACTCCTCTTCGAAGGCCTTCTCGAACCGATCCCCGATGCGCAACTCGGAACGAATTATCGCTTGGGCCTCACTTCCGCCAAACCGCGAGTGATTACCGGCGGCCGCAAAATCGAGATCGTGACTAACGCCGAGTGGACGGATGCGGGAAACTCTCCGTTGACCGCACGGGATGTTCTCGCCACGCTGCAAATGCAGCGAGAACGCCCCGAATCGGTCGGCAACATCGCGGGCAACGTCTCGCAAATGGCTTCCGAGGGGAACGTCCTCAATCTGAGTTTCCGCAGCTTGCCCCCCGATCCGCGTGCGTGGCTCGCCTTCAAAGTTCTCCCCGGCCGATGGATGATCGAACGCAAGCTCGCGTGGGACGATGAAGCCTTCGCGAGAAATCCCATCGGCAGTGGGCCGTTCCGATTGCCCCCGGGGTATGTGCCCCCGCAATCGGGCATCGCACCCAGCGATTTCCGATTGATCGCCAATGCCGAGTTTTCCAAGCGTTATCCGGGCACCCCGGGAATCCGGGAAATCCGCTACTCCGATGTGGCGCCGATCCGCGATTTGGTGAACGAAGTCCGCAGCGATCGCATCCATGTGCTCACCGATGTTCCCACGGCCGAACTGCCGAATTACGAAGCTCTGCCGAACGCGACCGTGGCAACCGCGGCGAACCCGCACCGCATCCAGATACTCGCCATCAATCACCGGATCGCGGCGTTGCAAAACCCCGAAGTACGCAGGGGAATCCAAGCCGCGATCCAACGCGAAGCGATTCTCAACGACGTTTTCCGAGCCGGGCAGAAGCAGTATCACCGGGCGTTGACGGGGCCGTTCCCCCCCGATTCGTGGGCCGTCCCAAAAGGGGCGGCTTCGCTCGATCGCGCTTCCACCAAAATCGTGACCGCAGCAACGCTGCTCACGCTGATCTATCCGATGGATGATCCCTTGGCGAAAGCCGCGTGCGATCGCATCGCCAAGCAAGTGAGCGACGCCGGGCTTGCCCTGATTGCAGAAGGGGTACTGCCGCGAATGTTCGTGCTCCGGTTGGAATCGGAACACCGCTACGATCTGGCGTATACGAACTTCGATTACCCGGACGATTGGTACCCGCAGGCGTTGGCCCAACTCTTGGATGGCTCCGCCGCGAATCGCGGGGGGCGCAACTTCCTAGGGTATCTCGCCCCGAAAACGAACGCTTTGGTCGCCGACCGCCAATTCTCCGGTTCGCTTTCGACCCTATTGCAATCGCGGGATTTCGACGGGGTATGGAAGCCGAGAGCCCAAGAGATTCACGCCAAGTTCGCGGAGGTGGTGCCCTTCGTGCCACTCTGGCAATTGGATCGGCACACGGTGGTTTCCAAACGGGTGAAGATGCCTTTCCCCGCACAATTGTTGAACCCGACGACGCTCTTCGCCGATGTGCGGAATTGGAAGTTCGTCGATGGGAAGTGATTCTTACCGAGCGGCGGGCGTCAGCGCGCTGAGTTTGAACACCTCAGCGGGCTGACGCCCGCCGCTCAGAAAATGCCCCGGCATCCCAACCTACAACAACCACTTTTGCACCAACTCTTGGGCTTGGGTCATATCCTCGAACACCGCATCCGGTGCACACGCGGCCAGTTCATCGTAATCGTGCCAACCCGTGGCGACCGCCACGACGTTCGCGCCGATGGCCCGGGCGCACTTCACATCCAAGGGCGTATCGCCGATGACCCAGATTTCCTCCCCGTGAAGGTGCGGCTTGCGATGGCCGGCGATTTCCTTGAGCGCGGAGTGTGCTACATCGTCGCGTTCGTAATGGTTGTCGCCGAAGCCGCCGCCGGCCGCGAAGTAATCCCAGATACCGAAGTGGCTGAGCTTTTTGCGTGCCCCTTCGCGCACGTTCCCCGTGAGCAAAGCCAGCAACACCGATGGAGAATTGCGGGCATCCAGCAGGATTTCTTCGATACCCGGGCAAATGTGGCCATCCCCCTCCGCGAGTGCCTTCGGCAACAACTCCAAATACAGCGAGGTGAGTTTGCGTTCGTTCTCCAAATTCACGGGAATACCGTGGACACGGAGCAGATCGCGGGCGATGGCACTATCGGTTCTACCGCTGTAAGACACTTCGTCCTTGATCTCGGCGATGCCGAAGGCGGAGTGTAGTGCGACATCCATCGCGGTTTTCCCGGAACCGCCCGAGCGTACGAGCGTTCCATCGATATCGAACAATAATACGGGCATAGCGGAACCTTTGTTACTATCTGACGGTCATGTTGTGAAAACCACTCGAATGAAACCAACTTCCATCATTCGCGCGAAGGCGGGAATCCAGTGTTTTCCCTAGGGTTTAGGGTTATGGATTCCCGCCTTCACGGGAATGACGGGGAAGGGTCAGGTGCTCGATTGGATGGCTTTGCATTCCTAACCATCAGTCGCCCTCGCTGGCGCGTCGGGCTAACACGAAACCGTACATTCACGGGACGTCGAAGAGTTTAGGATCGAGAACCATCCCCGCCTCGAAGGCGAGTTTCTCCCACTCGAATAATAGGATGCCGTTGGCGGTAACGGTGTACTTCTCCGGAAGCGTGAAGCCGTCGATCTCGCGGTGTTTCACGATCCGCAAGTCTTTCACGGTCGGGGTTCCGGCTTCGCTCCCTTGGTATTGCATGCGCGTGATGAGCTTGGTTTTCGCGTCGACGGAAAGCAACAGGTGTTCGACCGTGGGCGACCAGACGTGCAACCCGAGCATTTCTTTGTCGCCGATTTTTTCGACCACCGCCGTTCGAGCGACGAAGGCGGGATCGTCGAAGCCGAACAGGTACATGATGCTTTCTTCGCCCATCTGCATGGCGACATCGCGCACGCCCGTTCCGGTGAGAGGAATCTTCGGCTGACCTTGCACGCCGAAGAATCCGCGGCCTTCGTTGTACACGCTAATGAGGGTGTTGCCATTCGGAACGAGATAGACCACCAGTGCATGGCACTTCCGTTTACCGGAGTATTTCACGTTCCAACTCGCGGGAGCTTGGGCTCCATCCGCTCCGCGTGCCGTGCCGGTATGCTCAAAAGTTACCGTTTTGAGTTTCGAGAGTTTCTCCGGGTTGCCTCCCGTATGTGCGGCGATTACTTCACCGAGGAGTTTCTTCGCGGCCGCATCGGTTTCCTTGGGCTTTTCTGGCGATTTGAACTCCGGAGCCTTGGCTTCGATCACCGGGGCAATCGCGATCGGCGGCGGGGTTTGGGAACAGCCGAAGAAGGTGAGCGAAGTGGCCGCGAACAGCAAACGCAACATGGATTGGCACCCCGATTCAGGAACCGTGGCATTGTACGAATGCGGCCCGATTCGCACTATGCCGGTCGGGCGAGGCGTTTCAATACCCCGGCGCTGGAATCGACGATCTTGCGGTGCCGGGTTCGCCCCGAAGCTGCAGCCTCGCGCTGCCGTTGTTCCAAATCGTCCAAATTCGCTTGGCAGGTCGAGCAGCCGACGATCTTCAAATGGAAGCCGATGTAATTGAGAAGGTCTTCATCGAGAGCCTGCAGGAGGTATCCGCCGAGTTGATCGCGGTTC
>Ga0105044_10003658_pt1 | contig 21089 bp, 19 predicted proteins | sample MAT01_FD_78092 | JGI IMG/M metagenome (GOLD analysis project Ga0105044, IMG submission 78092) | Freshwater microbial communities from Lake Fryxell liftoff mats and glacier meltwater in Antarctica - MAT-01 | ecosystem: Environmental > Aquatic > Freshwater > Ice > Liftoff microbial mat | place...
CGGCGCTGAGATGCAGTCGGCGAGGTCGGCGGGGTTCGTCAGGAGAAGGCGCTGATCCCGGTGATCGCCTGCCCGAGCACGAGCTGGTGGATCTCGTTGGTGCCCTCGTAGGTGAACACCGACTCGAGGTTGTTCATGTGGCGGATCACGGGGTACTCGAGGGTGATGCCGTTGGCGCCCAGGACCGAGCGCGCCTCCCGAGCGATCCACAGGGCCTCGCGGACGTTGTCCATCTTGCCGAAGCTGACCTGGGCGGACGACAGGTTGCCCTTGTCCTTCATGCGGCCGAGGTGGAGGGCGACGAGGTAGGACTTGTTGACCCGCACCATCATCTCGACCAGCTTTCGCTGGGTGAGCTGGAACGAGGCGATGGGCTTGCCGAACTGCTCGCGGTTCTTGGCGTAGTCGAGCGCGGCCTCGTAGCACGCCCGCCCCGCGCCGGTGGCGCCCCAGAGGATCCCGTAGCGGGCCTCGTTGAGGCACGAGAGCGGTCCGCGCATGGTGGAAACCTCGGGCAGGCGGGCCGAGTCGGGTAGGCGCACGTCGGTGAGCACCAGCTCGCTCGTGATCGACGCGCGCAGCGAGACCTTCTTGTGGATGTCGTTGGCGACGAAGCCCGGCGTGTCGGTGGGGACGATGAACCCGTGGATCGGGCCCGAGTTGCCCTCGTGGTCGCCGTCGCGGCACCAGACGATGGCGGCGTCGGCGACCCCGCCGTTGGTGATCCACATCTTGGTGCCGTTGAGGATCCAGTCGTCGCCGTCGCGCCGGGCGCGGGTGCGCATGCTCGAGGGATCGCTGCCCGAGTCGGGCTCGGTCAACCCGAAGCACCCGATGGCCTCCCCGGCGGCCATGCGCGGGAGCCACTCCTGCTTCTGCTCCTCCGAGCCGAACTTCCAGATCGGGAACATGGCCAACGAGCCCTGCACCGACACGAAGCTGCGCGCGCCGCTGTCGCCCGCCTCGAGCTCGAGGCAGGCCAGGCCGTAGGCGACGGCGCTGGTGCCGGCGCACTCGTAGCCCTCGAGGTGCATGCCGAGCAGGCCGAGCGCGCCCATCTCCTTGGCGAGCTCCTTGGGGAAGGTGCCGACCTCGAACCACTCGGCGACGTCCGGGAGGATGCGATCGCCGACGAACTGGCGGACGGTGTCGCGGAGCAGGCGCTCCTCCTCGCTGAGGAGGGCGTCGACGCCGATGAAGTCGATCGGGTCACCGGTTCCGAAGGTCGGGGCGGGCAACGAGCTGCTCATGGGAACCTCACGGGGGTCCGGGCCGGTGGAGCCGGCTCTGGGGTGGCTTCGCAGGCGGACAGCGTCGCGGCGCGGGCTACCAGGATCATTCCTCTCTCCCGGAATCCCAAATCGGCCCGCCACCTCGGCGACACCGAAGGGTCCGCCAACGTTCATCGGGCGGGACCGACGGGTCCGGGGTCATCTGGCTACGGTCGGCCCATGGTGATGATCGACGACATCCATCGGCCCCGCGACGATGCGCACCTCGAAGCGGTGGCCCGTGCCGAAGCCGCGCTGGTCGACCCTGCGAGCGCCTCGATGGTGGAGATGGTGCTGCGACCAGATCCTCACGGCGATCCCGACGTGTACGAGGCCGCTGCGGTCGACGGTCGGGTGCGGTTCCGCCGACGCTCGGACGGGTCGACGCACGGTTGGTCGTTCACCGAGCTCGCCGTCGAGGGCCGGAACCCGCTCGGTGACCAGGCCATCGACCGCTTCTCGCCGCTGGCCGACGAGCAGGCCAACGTGTTCCCGGATCGCACGGCCACCTCCTACCCGTTCGCGTACGAACAGGTGGCGCAGCTCTTCGACGCACCGGCCGCGCCCGACCTGGTGTCGATCCACACCAGCGCGCACAACTGGGAGGACCAGGGCGGCCACATCGGTGAGCACGGGTCCATCGGCGTCATCCAGGCTCGGGCGCCGTTCATCCTCGCCGGCGCAGGTGTCCGCGCCGACGGGATCATCCCGGCCGGGTGCCGACTCGTCGACATCGCCCCGACGATCCTGCGGCTCATGGGGGCCGAGCCGGGTCCCGGCATCGGGCTGGCGGGTCTCGAGCGCGACGACGTGTACCTCGCCCGCCAGGACGGTGAGGCCCAGGCGCAGCTGATCGACACACGGAGCGCGCCGCCCGACCACGTCGTCGGGTTCCTCTTCGACGGGGCCAACGCGAACGTCCTCTACGACCTGGCCGCCCGCGGGGAGGCGCCGAACGTCGCCCGCCTCCTGGCCATGGGCACCGCGATGGGGTTCGGGGCGATGTCGTCGCTGCCGACGGTCACCCTCGCGAACCACACGTCGATCCTGACCGGCGCGTACCCCGGCCACCACGGCGTGCTGCACAACGCCTGGTACGACCGGGCCCGCGGCGAGCAGATCATCACGAACTCCCCGGCGCACTGGATCACCGCCATGGAGCACGTGCAGCCCGGCATCGAGACCATGTACAGCGCCGTCAAGCGGTCGTTCCCCGGTTCGACCGCCGTGGCCATCAACGAGCCCTGCGATTCCGGTGCCGACCACTCCATCTTCCACCTGATGCGCCGGGGCGAGACGATCGATGCCATCCCGCCGGTCGACGAGCTCCCGCACACGACCCAGCGGTTCGTCCGACCGGTCAAGGCCTACCGCTGGTCCTCGCTCATCGATCACTCGTCGGTCGAGCAGTTCGTGGGCATCTGGGGCGGCTCCTACCGGGGGCGCGACTGGGACCCGCCCCGGTTCACGTGGGTGAACTTCTCGCTCACCGACGCCGCCTTCCACGAGGGCGGCCCGTACTCGGAGATCGCAGCTGCGTCGGTGCACGACACCGACGCCCGCGTCGGCGAGGTCCTCGATGCCGTCGAGCGCGCCGGGGTGTTCGAGCGCACCGCGTTCTTCGTGACCGCCGACCACGGCATGGAGCAGAGCAACCCCTCGTGCACGGGCAACTGGGCCGAGGCGCTCGACGCCAGCGGCGTCGCCTACCGGGACGAGGGGTACTCGTTCATCTACGTGAACCCGTGACCGCCGGAGCCGGGGGCGCCCAGGTGAACACCGCGCTCGCGAGCGGGAGCAGCCAGTGGTGTCGACACCGGTCGCCGAACCAGACCTCGTGGCGGACCTCCTCGGCGATCATCTCGTCGAGGGAACGAACGAGCTCCGCCAGCCCGAGCGACCGCGCAGCGGCGCGGGCGGTCTCGTACTCGATGGAGTTGACGGCCTCGAGCCGGCCCGCGGCGTACATGGGGGCGAACCAGCCGCCGACCAGGCAGAGGGCGCTGAAGAACCGGCCGATCGAGCCCATGAGCAGCTCACGGCGCGGCCGGGGGTCGGCGCCCAACGCGCACAGGTGCTCGAACACCTCGTTGCGGTGGTGCCACTCGGCGCTCTCGATGCGGGCCACCTCGGCGCGCTCGGCCGGGTCCCGCAGCGATCGCCAGTGGCCCCGGTAGGCGTAGGCGGCCGCCAGCTCGCCGGCATGGGCGTTCTGCAGGATGCGGATGAGCCGGGAGCGCGCGGCCGCCTCGCCCTCTGCGGGCGTCATCGCTCGATGGTCCCGCTGACCGGGACGGTGCTCCCGGGTGCCAGGGCCGCGCCGGGGCAGTTGGTCGGTGCCGTCCGACCGGCGAAGCGATCGGCGATCCACCGCGTCATCTCGTCATCGGCATCGAGCATGACCATCGTGTGGTTCGAGCCCTGGTACTCCGAGAGCTGCACCGTGACGCCCAGCTCGCACTGGCGCTCGAACACGCCGATGCTCTGGGAAGTCGGCACGATCGGGTCCTCGATGCCGTGGAGGATCAGGACCGGGACCGGTGTGCGCACCCGGCCCGGGCTGTTCGCCTCGAGGATGATGCGGACCTCGGGGTCCTCGCTCGGGTCCTTGATGAAGAGGTCCTCGGCCTCGAAGCCCTCCCAGAAGGCCGTCGCGATCTCGTTGGTGCAGCCGCGCTGGATCACCTCGGCGCGGGCCATGGCCTCGGGCGACAGGAACTCGGCGGGATCGAGATCGGGGTTGTCCTCGGCCAGGCCGAAGAGGAACATCGGCACCAACCCCCGCTGGGGCGAGTCGATGTACGGGTCGAGGTCGGTCAGGTCCCCGACCGGCGCCAGGGCGATGACCCCGCGGAGATCCAGCTCGGGAGCGTAGGTCGGCGCGATCTCGGCGGTGAACACCGCGGCGTGACCTCCCTGGGAGAGGCCGTAGGCGACCCACTCGTCGCGCACCGGGATCGTCGAGAGTCGGTGGACGGCGCGCACCAGGTCGATGGTGCTGCGACCCTCGGGGATCCCGGAGATGTAGGGATGGACCTGTCCGGTGGGGCCGAGGCCGGTGTAGTCGGGCGCGGCCACCACGTAGTCGGGCTCGGGCCGGCTCAGCGGGACCCGCGACGCGTCGTTGCTCGGCGCGCACCTCGAGATCATCCCGTCGGTGCCGTGCAGCGAGGCGATGATCGGCCACCCTCCATCGGGGGTCGGCGATCGGGGCACGAAGATCAGGCCGGTCGCCGCGATGTCGGCGCCTCCCTTGCTGCGCGTGTGGTACATCACGCGGTAGGTGTCGACGTCCTCGCGGCCGGAGCTCTCGACCGGATCGATCCGGATCAGGTCACCGGGCTGGCCGGGCGGCAGCGGATCGGGGGCTGCGTAGAAGTCGCCCTCGCCCGACCAGATCGGTGCGCCGGCGGCCTCGAGCCCCTCCCGTGGCGTCGCGCTCTGCTCGGCCTCGGACGAGCTGCACGCCGCCAGCGTCGCCCCCAGCACGAACAGGACGAGCAGCGAGGTCGCGAGTGACGAGACGCGCGACGGGTACCGTCGGGAAGCGACCGACGGGCCGGCGGGCGTGGGTCGACCTCGTCGCGCGGTGGGCTCCGTCACAGGTCCGGCGGATCATAGTTCTCCGACGGCGCCGATCGCCGGAGCCCCTCGCTCGCCCGGAACCGCAAGCCTGGCATGCTCCGGGGATGATCGCTGCCTTCTCCATCACCCCGCTCGGCGCCGGCGACTCGGTGGGCGAGCTCGTCGCCGACGCCGTCCGCCTGGTCCGCGACAGCGGGCTGCCGAACGAGACCAACGCCATGTTCACCAACGTCGAGGGCGACTGGGACGAGGTGATGGCCCTCATCGGCGCCTGCGTCGACCGGATCGGTGAGGCCGCGCCGCGGGTGAGCGTGGTCATCAAGATCGATCACCGTCCCGGCCACGAGGGCGGGCTCACCACGAAGGTCGAATCGGTCGAGCGCCACCTGGGCGGGTGAAGCCTCGATCCACCCATGAGCTGGTCATCACCTCGCTCCCGAACCGTCGTCCTGGACCACGGGCCTCTGGGCGAGACCTACGGTGTCGCCATGTCGTTGACGCCGCCCCCGCCTTCGGGCCCTGCGCCCACCGCCTTCGCACGAGTGGCGAGCAACCGGTCCCGCATCGGGCTCGCCCTTTTCATGGCCGGAGCCGGGGTCACGCACTTCGTGGCACCGGACTTCTACGCCCGCGTGGTGCCGAAGTGGATCGGGAACGAGAAGGCGGTGGTGGCGTGGAGCGGCGTCGCCGAGCTCCTCTGCGGCATCCTGGTCGCCGTGCCCCGCACCCGCCGGCTCGGTGCCTGGCTCAGCCTCGTCGTGCTGATCGTGGTGTACCCCGCCAACATCGACATGGCGGTGCAGGCCGGCAAGCCCCACGACGCCGAATCGTGGGTGGCATGGATCCGCCTGCCCCTCCAGATCCCGTTGTGGCGCTGGGCGTACCGCAACACCCGCTGAGGAACCGGAACCGGGCCGGGCGCGAACCGGCCCCGGCGACGAGCACCGGGGCCGGATCAGGTGACCGGGGAGGCGGTCAGCCGTTCGCCTGGAACGCCTCGAGCAGGAGCTTGAGCTCGTCGCTGTTGGTGGCGGGCACGGTGTAGCCCTCCTCGTCGCGGATCTGGGTCCAGTTGTCACGGACGTCCTCGACGGTGAGGTCCTTCTTGAAGAAGCCCGGGGTGCGCCCGATGAAGAAGCGCGACACCTGGCCGCCGGCCACCGAGTAGACCTCGCCGGTGACGTCGCACTCGTCGGAGACGAGGTAGGCGACGACCGGGGAGATGGCCTCGGGCATCATGGCGTCGCCGAGCGGGCCGAACAGGTCCTCGGTCATGCGGGTCTTGGCGACCGGGGCGATGGCGTTGACCTTGATGTTGTGCTTCGCTCCTTCGATGGCGAGCACGCGGGTGAGCCCGACGAGGCCCATCTTGGCGGCGCCGTAGTTGGCCTGGCCGAAGTTGCCGAGCACGCCCGAGTTGGACGAGGTGTTGACCACTCGGCCGTAGTTCTTCTCCCGCATGATCTTCCAGGCCGGCTGGGTCACGTAGAACGCCCCACGCAGGTGGACGTCGAGGACGGGGTTGATGAGGTCCGGGGTGAGGTTGTGGAACGACTTGTCGCGCAGGATGCCGGCGTTGTTGATGACGATGTCGACGGTGCCGAACGCATCGACGGCGGCCTGGACGATGGCCTCGCCGCCCTCCGGCGTGGCGACGCTGTCGCCGTTGGCGACGGCCTCGCCGCCGAGCGCCTCGATCTCCTTGACGACCTGCTGGGCCGGGCCCTCGTCGCCGCCGTCGCCCGAGACCGAGCCGCCGAGGTCGTTGACGACGATCCGGGCGCCGCGCCGGGCGAGCTCGAGCGCGTGGCTGCGGCCGAGACCGCCGCCGGCGCCGGTGATGATCGCGACCTTGCCGTCGTAGCCGATGTCAGCCATGGCGTGTAACCCCTGTGTGTTCGTGTGGTTCGCGGCCCCGATCCCGGGGTCCACGTGGTGGAGGACGCCCGAATCGTAGCGACCGCTCCCGGTGCGGGCGAAAGCGCTGGCCGGCCCGGAGCCGCCCAGATGGACCCGAGAACTGGCGCGCCCGAGCGCGACTCATCGACGTGCAGTGTCGGGCGGGGTGACCTGCTCGTTGGCAGAGGTGAGGTGGCCGATGAAGTCGGCCACGAGTCGCGGTTTGCGCCGTGTCGGCCAGGCGACGGCAACGACGCTTGGCTCGATGTCGTCGATCGGCACCCAGGCAACGTCGTCTCGGCCGTAGGCGGATGCGGCGCTCTCTGGAAGGAACGTGATGGCCGTGCCCGACGCGACGATCTCGAGCTTCTCGGCGATGGTGACGACGGTCGCTCCGGTTGCGGGAGTGGTCCCGTCGGGGCGCGGTGAGATGGTCCAGTAGTCGTCCCAGATGCCGCCGTGGCGGTGGCGGATGACTGGTTCGTCGGCGACGTCGGACAGGTCGATGTGATCCTTGGCGGCGAGTCTGTGGTCCGCTGGCAGCAGCGCTCCGCGTGGTTCGGTGTAGAGCGTCTGGATGCGAAGGGCGGTCGTGTCGATCGGGAGGCGGATGAGGGCTACGTCGACGGTTCCGTCGCAGAGCGATGCCGCCTGGTTGGTCCATTCGAGCTGACGTACCTCGATGGTGGCGTCGGGGCGTGCACCCGCGGTCTTGCGCACGGCTTCAGCAGCTCTGGTTCCGGCCATGAACCCGACGATGAGCGTCTGCTCGCCGCGGCTGGACCGTCTGGCGTTGCGGATCGCGGCGTCTGCGTCGGCGAGGACGGGGATGATGTCTTTGAGGAACAGTCGCCCAGGGTCGGTGAGCGCAACCTGACGGCTTGTTCGCTCCAACAGTTCGACACCGAGCTCGGCTTCCAGCACCTTGATGTGCCTGCTGACCGCTGGTTGGGCGAGGTGCAGCCGTTCGGCAGCGCGCCCGAAGTGGAGCTCTTCGGCGACGTATTGGAAGCACCGCGCCCGCTGAAGGTTGAGGTCCATCGATCCATCGTAGGCGACGGCGAGACCCGATCAATCGCAAAATGCTATCGATCCCCGCCCATTGGTCTTGGTCTTCGAACCGGCGGGACTCATGCTGGTCAGCGCAACGCCCGGTATCGCCGGCGCGGTCGATGTTCATCCATCCAGGAGTCGTGAGCCGTGAGCAGATCTTCGTCCCCGTCCGCCGTCGGGTCCTACAGCACGCAGGACGTCGAGATCGACTCCGATGGGGCATCGATGGCCGGGCTGCTCTGCAGCCCCGCTGGCGCCGCGGACGCGACTCCGGCCTTTGCGATCATCGGGCCGATCGGCTTCGTCAAGGAGCAGTCCCCGATTCAGTACGCCACACGGCTCGCCCGGCTCGGCTACACCACTCTGGTGTTCGACCCGAGGCACTTCGGCGAAACCGGTGGAGCACCGTTGCAGTACGACTCGCCGGCGCTCAAGACAGCCGACCTCCGGGCCGCCGTGGCGTTCTTGGCGCAGAGCGCAACCGTCGACCCCACCCGGATCGGTGCGATCGGCGTCTGCATGGGCGCGAACTGGGCAGCTGCTGCAGCGGCAGAGGATCCGGCAGTGTCCAGAGTGGCGCTGGTCGTCGGTGCGTACCTGCTGCGAACGAAGATGGTCGCTGGATACGGCGGCCAGCAGGGCTTCGACGACTGGGTTGCTTCGACGGCGCCGGCGCACGAGCACTTTCTCGCGACAGGCGAGACCGACTACCGCCCGATGATCGCGGAGCGGATGGAGGACAGCTTCTTCAACTTCGACGTACCGTACGCGTGGTACTCGAACTGGGTTCGCCGCGAGCCGCTCTGCTACCGGGGGCGGTGGGAGAATCGGCTCGCGACCGTGAGCGAGCACGAACTGTGGCAACACGATGCTGGGCAGTCGTTCCGAGCGATCGATGTGCCGACGCTCGTGATCAACAGCACCGATTCAGCGACCGACCTTCCGACCGTTGAACACCTCGTCGAACAGATTCAAGGCGACAGCCGTCTCGTCGTGACTGGTGATCAGATCCAGACGCAGTTCTACGACGACCCGCTCACCATCGACCTTGCGGTCGACCTCATCGCCTCGTGGGCTCGTTCGTGAAGCGAACCGCGCAACCGATCGACCCGTTCGCTGGTATCCAAGCCACGACTCGCGAGCATCAACGCCGACACGGGTGCGGCGCCTACACGTATCAGGACGGAACGTTGCCAGGGACGGTCGCGGCGGCCGCAGGCGCCCGCCGAGTCGTCGAAGTCGGCACCGCCCTCGGTTACACGGCATGCTGGCTCGCCACCGCCACCTCGACCACAACCGTGGACACCGTCGAGTCCGATGCCGACCACGTTCGACTCGCACGCGAACAGATCTCGACGGTCGGTCTTGCGGACCGAATCACGGTCCACCACGGCGACGGTGACGACACCCTGGCGTCGCTTCCGGCCGGCGAGTTCGACGTCGCGTTCTTCGACGGGTTCACGCCGACGACAGCGACGATCGCTGGACTGCGGACCCGCTTGAGGGTCGGCGGAGTTCTCGTGGCCGCGAACCTGACGCTCGGCCCAGCCGCTGAGGTGCTGGATGGCCTCAACGATCCGAGTCTGTGGCTCACCTACTCGTTCGGCGAGACAGCCATCTGCGTGAAGCGACGCGTGGAGACCGCGCGATGAGCGAGTTCGACCCCGCCCTCGGCCTTCCGCCGGAGTTCGTCGACCTGTGGTCGTCCACGACGACCGCAACCGTGACGACGCTCTCATCGTCGGGCGCCCCCCAGACGACTGCCACTTGGTTCCTCGTCGAAGCCGGAACCTTCACGTGCTTCGCAGACACGCCGTCGTGAGCTCAGGCGCATGGTCGACCGACGGGACGACCGAGGGTGGCCCACCCGCCAACCGAACACAGCGATCGACTGACGTCATCGTGGAACTGACCCGAGACCCTTGACCGGGCCAGCCCTTACGGATCCTCGGTGCTCCGAGCCAGCCGGCCCACCTGGATCTGGAGGCGCGTCTGATCTGATCAGAGACCGCCAGAGGCGATGGTGTCGCGCAGCTCGCGCTTGAGGATCTTGCCGCTGGCGTTGCGGGGGAGCTGGACGGCGGTGAACGAGATGTGGGTCGGGATCTTGAACGGCGACAGGTGTGGTGCGAGGAACTCCTGCAGCTCGACATGGGTGAGCTCGACGCCCTCACGTAGCACGACGGCGGCAGCCAGTTCCTCGCCGAGGCGCTCGTGGGGGATGCCGAACACCGCGGCCTCGTACACCGCCGGGTGCTCGTAGATCTTGGCCTCGACCTCGGAGCAGTAGATGTTCTCGCCCCCGCGGATCACCATGTCCTTGGCCCGGTCCTCGACGTAGACGAACCCCTCGTCGTCGAGTCGCCCGATGTCGCCCGTGCGCAGCCACCCGTTGTCGAACGCCTCGGCGGTCGCGTCGGGCCTGCCCCAGTACCCCCGGATGAGGTTGGGGCCCCGGAACTGGATCTCGCCGACCTCGCCGGTGGGGACGGCGTGGCCACCGGGATCGGCGACCCGCACCTCCATCGTCGGGACGGTCCGTCCCGCGCTGGTGGGCTTGCGCACGTAGTCGTCGCCCAGGTTCTGCGGGCCGTACGCGTTGGTCTCGGTCATGCCGTAGCCGATCGACGGCCGACCCTTCGAGAAGGACGAGTCGATGCGGCGCACCAGTTCGGGTGGTGCGGGGGCGCCGCCGCCTCCGATACTGACCAGGCTCGACGTGTCGCGTTCGGCGAAGCCGGGTGACTCCAGGAGATCCCACGACATGGTGGGTACGCCCACGAAGGTGGTGATGCGCTCGCGCTCGATGAGCTCGAGGGCCCTCTCGGGGTTCCACTTGTACATGATGACGAGCTTGGTGCCCGACGCGAAGCAGCTCAGCATGACCGGGATGCAGCCGGTCACGTGGAACAGCGGGACGATCAGGATGAAGGCGGTCGGGTACGCGGACTTCGGGCGATCGGGGCCACCCATCACCGCGTTGACCGCGGCTCGGCAGGCGTAGGCCTGCAGTGCGCTGAGGACGGCGCGGTGCGTCGACACCGCCCCTTTCGGGTTCCCCGTCGTGCCGGACGTGTAGAGGATGGTGGCGTCGTCGTCGAGACCGATGGCGACCTCGGGCAGCGGCGCGCCGAGCTCGAGCACGTCGTCCATCCGGTCGGCGCCGGCGGGGAGATCGCCGCTCGGACGGACCACGACCATGCGCAGGCCGGTCGAGGCGAGCAGCGGAGCCGCTCGCTCGGCGCGCTCCTGGTCGGCGATCAGCACCATCGACCCGGAGTCCTCGATCCCGTACGCGAGCTCGTCGGTGGTCCACCACGCGTTCAGCGACACGGCGATGGCCCCGATCGACGTGATCGCCGCGAAGGCGATCACCCACTCGGGGTAGTTGCGCATGCCGATCGCGACGCGGTCGCCCTTGGTGACGCCGTAGCGGTCGACCAGCAGCGCGCCGACGGCGTCGACGTGGGTCATCACCTCGGCGAAGCTCCAGCGCTCGTCCTCGTAGACGAGGAACGTGTCGTCGCCAAGCTGGCGGGCCGAGTCGAACATGGCCCGCATCGACGCCGGGAGGTCGGCGAAGACCTTCAAGGGACGGCCGTCGGCCTCGGTCTCGACGATCTCGTAGCGCGACCCCGGCGCGGTGACGGTGGCGACGGCCTCGTCGAATGACGCGGTCATGGGTTCCCCTTCTCGAACGCTGATGCGGCTGGCATGGTAACGGTCGCGTCACCGTCGCCGGAAGAGGGGTGGTGGGGTCGGGCAACGGCGCAGATCGACGGCGGGGGGCGGCGGTGGACCGGATGCCGGAGGGTGGGCGGCTACGATCCCGCGCATCCATGGAAGCCCAGGTGCCCTTCAACGATCTGCACCGCTACGCCCTCACGGTCGCGGGGCCGCTCGGCGACGTCGCCCGCCGGGTGATCGGCAGCGGTTGGTACCTGCTCGGTCCCGAGACCGACCGGTTCGAGTCCGACTTCGCGGCGTTCTGCGGGGCCGCTGGCTGCGTGGCGGTCGCCAACGGCACCGATGCGCTGGAGCTGGCGTTGCGAGCGCTGGAGGTCACCGCTGATGACGAGGTGGTGCTGGCAGCCAACGCCGGCGGGTACGCCACGACCGGGTGCCTCGCGATCGGCGCCGTCCCCGTCTACGCCGATGTGGATGCCGACACGCTCCTCCTCGACCCCGGTCGGGTCGCCGCGCTCGTCTCGCCGGCGACCCGGGCGGTCGTGGTCACCCACCTCTACGGCAACGTCGCCGATGTCGACGCACTGCGGGCCGTGCTCCCCGCCGGGGTGGCCATCGTCGAGGACGGCGCGCAGGCGCACGGAGCGTCACGCGACGAGCGTCGGGTCGGCTCGCTCGCAGACGTCGCGACCTTCAGCTTCTACCCGACCAAGAACCTCGGGGCGCTCGGCGACGCCGGGGCGGTCGTGTCCGACCGCCCCGACGTCGTTCGTCGGACCCGGGCCCTGCGCCAGTACGGCTGGGAGTCCCGCTACCACGCGACCGTGCCCGGCGGCCGCAACTCCCGGATCGACGAGCTGCAGGCCGCGTTCCTGACGGTGCTCCTCGGGGACGTGCTCGACCGCAACGCCCGTCGAGGAGCGATCCGGCAGCGCTACGTCGAGGCCCTGTCGGACCGGATCGCGTTCGTCCACGGGCCGGATGGCTCGGTCTCGGCCACCCACCTCTGCGTGATCCGCCATGACGACCGGGACCGGTTCGCGGCGGACCTCGCCGCGTCGGGGGTGGGCACGGCGGTGCACTTCCCGGTCGCGGACCACCGCCAACCGGCGCTGCGCGATCGCCCGATCCGCCACGACGACCTCGCCCACACCCTCCGGGCCTGTGACGAGGTGCTGAGCCTGCCGTGCTTCCCCGAGCTGCGTGACGACGAGATCGAGGCCGTCATCCGCGCCGTAGGAGCAGCGGCGTGAGCACCGCCGACGGCACCGATCGACGCGTCCTGTCCGTCGTCGTGCCGGTCTACGGCAACGAGGGGTCGCTCGCCGCGCTGCTGGACCGGCTCGCCGCCCTGACGTTCCCGACGAACGTCGAGTGCCGAGTGGTCTTCGTCATCGACGGCAGCCCGGACCGGTCCGAGGAGCTCCTGCGCGCCCGCCTGCCCGGGTGGAGCCTCGCGTCGACGCTCGTCGTGCTGTCCCGGAACTTCGGGTCCTTCGCGGCCATCCGGGCCGGCATGGAGGCGGCCGACGGCGACTACTGCGCCGTCGTGGCGGCGGACCTGCAGGAACCGCCCGAGCTGCTCGTCGAGTTCGTTGAGCAGCTGGGGACCGGCGAGGTGGATCTCGTGCTCGGCGAGCGCCTCGGCCGGGACGACCCCATGTCGTCACGGGCGAGCTCGGGCACGTTCTGGCGGCTCTACCGGCGCTTCGTCCAGCCCGAGATGCCGCCGGGCGGGGTCGATGTGTTCGCCTGCAACACCACGGTGCGCGACGCGATCCTCGAGCTGCGCGAGTCGAACTCCTCGCTCGTCGGTCTGCTCATCTGGCTGGGCTTCCGGCGCACCACGGTCGGCTACCACCGTCAGGAGCGCACCGAGGGGACGAGCGGGTGGACCTTCGCCAAGAAGGTCCGCTACATGGCGGACAGCATCTTCTCGTTCACCGACCTCCCGATCCGGCTCCTGCTCACCGTGGGCGTGTTCGGCTGCGTCTCGGTCGTGGTGGTCGCGATCGTCGTGTTGGCCGCGTGGGCCGTCAGCGAGGTCGAGGTCCCGGGCTACACGCCGCTGATCCTGTCGATCCTCTTCATCGGGTTCCTGGTGACCTTCAGCCTCGGCATCGTCGGGTCGTACGTCTGGCGCACCTACGACAACACCAAGCGTCGCCCGCTCACCGTCCGTCAGTCCCTCGATCGCTTCCCCGCAGGAACACCGTGACCGAACCCGTCTTCGTCCATCCCCAGGGCATCAACGAGTCACCGTTCGTCGGCGACGGCACCACGATCTGGGCGTTCGCCCACGTACTCCCCGGCGCGATCATCGGTGCGGACTGCAACATCTGCGACGGGGTCTTCATCGAGAACGACGTCATCATCGGCGATCGGGTCACGGTGAAATGCGGCGTCCAGCTGTGGGACGGGCTGCGGGTGGGAGACGACGTGTTCATCGGGCCCAACGCCACCTTCGCCAACGACATCTTCCCGCGCAGCAAGGACCACTCGGAGGCCTTCCTGCCCACCGAGATCCACGAGGGCGCGTCGATCGGCGCGAACGCCACCGTCCTCCCGGGGCTGGTCATCGGTCGCCGGGCGATGGTGGGAGCGGGGACGGTCGTGACCGCCTCGGTCCCGGCCAACGCCAAGGTGGTCGGCAACCCCGGCCGGATCATCGGCTACGTCGACGACGTGCGCATCGAGGAGCCCGACCTCCCGACGGGCCACCCCGAGCGCGGCGATCTGGTGGAGGTGATCGACGCCGACGCGCTGCCCGAGGGCGTGCGGGTGGTCAAGGTGCCGAACCACACGGACCTGCGCGGTTCGCTCGCCGCCGGTGAGGTCGACGCCGACTTCCCCTTCGCGCCGCGACGGTTCTTCGTGGTCTTCGACGTGCCGTCCCAGCACGTCCGCGGCGAGCACGCCCACCACACGTGCTCGCAGTTCCTCGTCTGCCTGGCCGGATCGGTCACGGTCCACCTCGACGACGGCCGCCGCCGGGCCGAGGTGCTCCTCGACTCCCGAGACCGGGGGATCCTCATCCCGCCGCTGGTCTGGGCCAGCCAGTTCAAGTACAGCGCCGACGCCGTGCTGCTCGTCCTCGCGTCGCACGAGTACGACAACGACGACTACATCCGCGACTACGGCGAGTTCCTGGCGCTGGTGTCCTGACTTGGCCGTCAGCCGTGCTCGGCCACGACGATGAGCTGATCGCCCGGGTCGAGGGTCACCACGCTGTCCTTGGGCGGGTTGAGAACGATGCCGAACCCCTCACGGTCCCGGGCGTCGCCATCATCGCCGTTGCGGCGGCGGTAGCCGATGGCCGATTCGCCGGCAACGGCCGCTGAGGCCACCAACGATGAGAAGGTGACGGGCGTGGCGGGGTCGCAGTACCGATCGGCCGGGGTGCAGTGGATCTCCGACCCGTCCTCGGACAGGAGCTGGTCGAAGACGTCGACCAGGACGGGGTTCTCGGCGATCTGGGTGAGCAGCAGGCTGATCAAGCGGTCGCTGACGATGAAGTCGCCCGCCGACCGCCGCGGCGCGAGTTTGACGTCGCGCTGGTCGAGGAGCTCGGTGACGACCGTGGTCTCCACGTGCTGCTCGGCCATCGCCCGCTGCACCTGGAGGGTCGTGACCAGCGCCCGCGCATCGGCCGCGGCCGCCGACTGCCCAGCGTGGTAGCAGAGCACGAGGGCGTGGTCGACCTGGCCGCCGGCGATGATCTCGACGAGCTCGGCGTACCCGGCGTCGCGCTCATCGCGCACCGTGATCCGCGCGTTGGCCAGGCGCTCCCGCAGGGTGACGAGCTCGGCGTCGAGGGCTGCGCGGTCGAGGAACGCCGGGTCGACGGCGACGGTGAAGCGCGAGCCGGGCGCCACGAAGCGGTCGAGCTCCCGGAGGATCCGGGGGGCGAGGGGGTTCCACCCGAACACGACGACGTGCTCGGGTTCGGCCACCAGGGGGCGAACCGGGCGAGGCGGTGGTGTCGGTAGGACCGTGTCGGGCTCGAAGACGATGGCCCCGTCGTCCCCGGCGAGCACCACGAGCGTGTCGCCGGGCGCGACCCGGGTGTCCATGGGTGGGTTGAGGCGGGCGGACCCGTGCTCGGGCACCACGCCGACCAGGCACCCGTCGGGGAACGCACCGAGCAGCTCGCGGTAGCTGCGTGGCGTGGTGATCGGCGGGAGGAAGCAGTAGAGCTCGGACCCCTCGAAGTCGAGCATCTCCTCGTACGCCCGGGCCACACCGGCGGTCCGGCAGGCCTGCGCGGTCGTGCGGGCGATGAACGAGGTGGGGTTCACGATGTGGGCATGGCCGCGCATGGCGGTGCTCACCGCCTCGGCGGTCCCGGGGTGGTCGATCTCGGCGACGATGTTGGCGCCGGAGACGTCGATGTCCTCTTCGTGCAGCAGGGCCAGCAGCGTCCGCACCACGCTGGCGTCGTCGGTCGTCTCGTCGATGACGAGGATGGATCGGGCCACGTCGGGCCGGCCGATGACGAGGTCGGCCGGATCGTTCGGTGATCCGGTCCGGCAGATCAGCCGCGTGTTCGACTGGGCCAGCTCGGGGACCTGGGCTCGGATCTCGTCGTACATGTCGTTGTGGTCGTGCGGCGCCAGGATCACGATCGCCGGGTCCGTCCGGTTCCGGTTGGCGATCACGAGCTGCGCCACGATCGTGAACACCTTCGGGGACCAGCCGAGGATCAGCGAGTGGTCCCGCTCGAGCACCGAGCGCCGCGTGCCCCGGGTGCGGAGCACGAAGAGGAGCTCGGCGAGCTTCGCGGTGATGAGCGAGAACATGCCGATGCCCACGATCATCGTGAGGATCGCCACCATCCGGCCGGCCTCGGACTTCGGTGAGATGTCGCCGTATCCGACCGTCGCCATGGTGACCGCGCTCCACCAGAGCGCATCGCCGTAGGACCCGATCGTCCCCGTCTCGGCCTCGAACCGCTGGACCAGCGCGGCGCTGGTGAGCCAGACGAACGGGACGATGAAGGCCACCACCCGGAACGGTTGGCTGCGCAGCTTCTGGCCGGAGCGTCGGGCGACCCGGCCCTTGCGCACGCTCTTGCTGAGCACGACGAACAGCCGGACGAACGCCAGCCCGGCTCCCGCCTCGCGCTCGCCGATGGCGATGATCGGCTGACCGATGATGAGGATCAGGTCCATCGACAGAGAGCGGACCTCGGCCCGACGGTCGTCGGTGACCACCATCCGGACGACGAAGTTGGCCGTGAACGCACCCCAGATGAACCAGCTGATGTCGGCGATGAGGGCGCGGTCCGGCGCGGATGGCTCGCCGGTCTGCACGATGAGCATCGGGATCGAGATCGCGGCGAGGAAGAACAGCAGCGGGTCGACCCACGAGTCCATCCACCGCAGTGCCGCGCCGCGCACCGCTCGGTTCGATCCGCCTGGTCGCGCCACGGCGGCGAGTCTAGGAGGATGGCGTCGAACTACCGGATGGCCCGGGCGGCGAGGCGCCCGTCACGCTCGGACACAGTTCCGCACCGTGGTTGCCTTCGGCGAGCACAGGTGGTCGCGCCCGGCTACCTGGCGCTCGGACGAAGCGCGCCCGACAGCGAGGGCCAACTCCACACCACCGATGGTCCTGCCCGTACCCGGGTCGGCCGACGGTCTGCGCCGACACGTGTCGACCGGTCAGGGTCCGCACCTTGGTTGCCCGCCGGACGCTGGCGTCAGCGGGCGCCGCGGCGGCGGCCGGCGGCGAACGCCGCGGCACCGGCGGCCACGGCCGTGGCCGCGGTGAGCACGATGGTCCGTGAGGTGATCGGAGCGTCCGGCGACGATGCGGGTGGGCCCGTCGCGGTCGGGGCACCCGAGGGTGGTGAGACCGGCGATCGCGTCGCGTCGGTCGCGCTCCGACTGGCCGCGACGCGACCGACGCGGCGCGGGTCGACCGGTGCGCCCGAAGGCGGGTGCGTCCCGCCGCCGGTGCCTGCGCCGTGGTCACGGGTGGCCGCTCTGGTCGGCATCACCACGGCCAGGAGCCGCGTGAGGAAGATCCACACGAAGATCTCGACCGGGGACCGCAGCGCGAGGCGCGGCGCAGCGGATGCAGTCGCATCCGACGCCGGGGTTGCCGCGGCCGCGGCCGCGGTGCCGCCCGCCGGTTCGTCGCTCACGACGGCAGGCTGACGCCCAGGTGGTCGGCGGCGTAGCCCTTCATGCGCTTGTAGTCGACCTTGCCGTTGGGGGCGCGGCCGATGGTGTCGATGCCGACCACGCTCTTCGGGGCCTTGAAGCTGGCGAGGTGCGCCTTGACGTGGGCGATGAGATCCTCGTCGGAGACCTCGGCCCCGGGCATGCGCTCGACCACCGCAGTGATGGCCTCACCGAACTTGTCGTCGGGCATGCCGACGACCACGGCATCGTGGACGCCGGGATGCTCCTTGAGGATCTCCTCGACCTCCTCGGGGAAGACCTTCTCGCCGCCGGTGTTGATGCACACCGAGCCGCGACCCAGCAGCGTGAGGGTGCCATCGGCCTCGACCGTGGCGTAGTCGCCGGGCACCGAGTAGGTCTCGCCGTCGATGAGCAGGAAGGTCTTGGCCGACTTCTCCTCGTCCTTGTAGTACCCGATCGGTGTGTAGCCCCGGACCGCCACGCGCCCGATGTCGCCCGAGCCGGGCTCGACGTCGCGGCCGTCGTCGGTGATCACGCGGGACGTGTCGCCGAGCTGAAACTTCGCGGTGTTGCTGCTGGCACCGGCGACCGACACGGACTGGCCCAGGCCGATGGCCTCCGACGACGAGAACGCATCGATCAGCATGGCCGCCGGGATGTGGCCGAGAAGGCGGTCCTTGGTCTCTTGGCTCCACATGACACCCGACGACGTGATCACGAAGACGCTGGACACGTCCCAGCGGCCCGGGTGCTCGTCGAGGGCGTTGGCGATCGGCTTGGTGAACACGTCGCCGACGATCACCCACATGTTGATCTTCTCGCGGTCGGTGACGTCGAGGAGCTCCTCGACGTCGAAGGTGCGCTGCTCGAGGGTGACGATGGCGCCGGCGCTGCAGAGCGTGAGCAGCGACGTGTACTGGCCGGTTCCGTGCATGAGCGGGCACGCCGGGAGCATCTTGATGCCCGGTCCGACGATCGTGGCGCGCAGGGCGTCGTAGTCGACCTCACCGCGGAAGAACGGGTTGGTGGCACCGACCACGGCGCGGATGAGCGAGTCCTGGCGCCACATCACGCCCTTCGGCATGCCGGTGGTGCCGCCGGTGTAGAGCATCAAGATGTCGTCGTCGCCCCGACCCCAGGGAGCGAACACGCGGTCGCTCTCGGTCTTGGCGGCGTCCTCGTAGGGCGTGGCCCAGCTCGGGCACGGACCCTCACCGTCGTCGACCCACAGCCAGGTCTTCACGCCGGGCACCCGATCGCGGACGCCCTCGATGCGCTCGCTGAAGATCCCGTGGAACACGACCGCAACGGCGTCCGCGTTGTCCCAGAGGTAGACGAGCTCGTCGTCGGCGTAGCGGTAGTTGGTGTTCACGGGCACGAGGCCGGCCTTGAAGCAGGCGAACATCGACTCCATGTACTCGGGGCCGTTGTAGAGGTACTGGGCCACCTTGTCCTGGTGCTGTGCGCCCGTCTCGAGCAACGAGCGCGCCACGCCGTCGGCCCGGCGATCGAACTCGCCCCAGCTCACGACTCGGTCGCCGTGGATGAGCGCCGGCGCATCGGGCACGTTGTCGGCGCAGATCTCGAAGATGGTGGCGTAGTTCCAGGCCCCCATGTGGGTCTCCCTGAGGTGAAAGGGCGGCGGCGTCGCGCCCGAGTCCCCCGGACGCAGACACCTGCCGCCGGGCGGCATGTCTGGCGCCCGACTCTAGTGCGGCCCCCACGCCCCCTCTCCCGCCGTGGGGTGGAGGTGCGGACGCGCTGGTCTGGTTGCCCAGTGGGCGTGTGGAGTGGAGGGGCGGTCCTGGCTGCCCAGTGGGCGGGTGGGGCGGTGGGGCGGTCTTGGCTGCCCAGTGGGTTTCGTGCCGGGAGCGCTCGCCGTTGCCCATTGGGCAGGTCGGGTGCGATAGCGGTCCTGGTTGCCCAGTGGTGAGTTGGAGCAGCGGACGCCCGCCACCCAATGGGCACCCCGGGTCTTCCGGCCCGCTCCCGAGCCCACTGGGCACGCAGAGTCTCCTGGCATGCTCCTGCGCCCACTGGGCAGAGGCCGGGACCGCAAAGGTCGTGTTCGGTTGGGAGGCGCTGCGGCGGATCGGTATGTCCGTTGCCGTTGGGCCCGGATCGCCGGCGTGCTGCCTCGCACTGCCCGATGGGTCGCTGGGGGCGGCAAGGCTCCCCAGGTGCCCATCGGGCAGGGCCCGCTCGGCTCAGCTCGGCTCGGCTCAGGCCGCCGTCCGCATGTGGGTCACGCCGTAGGCATCGAGCAGTGCGACGGCCCTGGACGGTCTCCGTACGAGGACGTCGTGGGTGAACCGCATGACGTGGATCCCGTGCGCCGCGGCCTCGTTGTCGCGATCGAGGTCGATCTCCAGCTGACTCACCCGCGTGTGCCAGCGACGTCCGTCGGCTTCGGCGATGAGGTTCCACGACGGGATGAACACGTCGACGTTCATGGTGTGGGGAACGCGCCACGGGAACGACCGCTGTCGCTCGAAGGAGATCCCGAGCATCCCCAGGAGATCGGAGAGCTCCGCCTCCAATACCGAACGTGGGGGCTCGTACCCCTTGCGCCCGAACTCCTGCACGATCGTCCGCATCGCGGCGATCCCATGCGGTCGGTTGGGAGCCAAGGAGAGGAACCGCTCGCCGAGCTCGTCGACGTCGAAGCGCCCGTCGGCGAACCCGATCTCGGCGGCGCGTCGCAACCGACGGAACGGCACAACCCCCGCAACGTCGAACAGTGCTTGGCACGCGGTCACGACGGGAATCCCCCGAACGACGGTGGTTGCGACGTCGGTGCGTCGGTGGACGACGGCGAGCGGGCACCGGTGGTTCGCGCCGACCGGCACGTTGATCTCCGGGTCGCTCGGGCTGAAGCCAGCCAGCTCGTGGGTCGCGGCGCCCGAGAGGCCGCACACCGCTGCGTCCGGATGCCAGAGGGCCGCGGTCATAAGCCGTTGGTCGTAGGTCCGGGCGAACGCGGTGTGGGTGTAGACGCCTCGGGCCTCGCGCCGCCACGCCCCGGTTCTCACGCGGGTGCGGGTGGCAGATGTCGATCCTCCGGCCTCGAGGACCTGTGCTCCGGTGAACGCGCCGTGCTGGCGCCGTGCGATGCGTTCGATGTTGCGGTCGATGGGGCCCATGGGCTCCTCCTCGTTCGATGGGGTGGTGCGTGGCCATCGCTTGGCGAGCCGCAGACGCCCTGCATCGCGGTGAGGAACAGTTTGCCGAGGGGCTGTGACACGCCGACATCGGTCCCGGTCGACTGCGGCGGATCGGCATCGCCGATGTCGTGCGTCGGCCGGCGAACGAGCGCCGCATCCAGATGCGCTCGCCGAGATCGGCGGCGCCGGCCGGCGTTGACGACCTGGTTGCCCAGCGGGCGGGTGGACCGTCCGGCCGCCCTTCGGCGCCCAGCGGGTGTTCCGGGCTACAGGTCGCCCAG
>Ga0105044_10003659_pt1 | contig 21086 bp, 12 predicted proteins | sample MAT01_FD_78092 | JGI IMG/M metagenome (GOLD analysis project Ga0105044, IMG submission 78092) | Freshwater microbial communities from Lake Fryxell liftoff mats and glacier meltwater in Antarctica - MAT-01 | ecosystem: Environmental > Aquatic > Freshwater > Ice > Liftoff microbial mat | place...
AACTGGAATTAATTTTCCATTATTTAAAACTGCAAAATGACCATCTTCATTCAAATATTCTTTTAAATATTTCAAATTAATAATGTGCGATTTATGCACACGATAAAAAAGCGCTGGATTCAAAATATTTTCATAAACTTTTAATGTTCGAGTATCTAAATATCGTTTACCATCTGTAAAATATAGCATGGTGCAATTGCCAGAAGCTTCAAGGTACATAATGTCATCTGTATCTATTAACTTAATTCCTTTAGTATGACTGATAGCAACTTTTGTTCCGTATCCTTGATTTTCAATTGAGCGCGACAAATTTCTAATTGACTCAAAATAAGTATCAAAATTGCCAGGGTTTTCTTGAAAAGTTAATTTGGCTTCTTTGACTTTTTGCACTGCTTGTTGTAAATCTTCAATGTCAACAGGTTTTAAAACGTAGTGAATTGCGTTTGCATTAAAAGCTCTCAACGCATAATCTTTAAAAGCTGTAACGAATACTACAAAAAAATTGCGATTTTCAATACTCTCTAATAAATCAAAACCTTCGGAACCGCTCGGCATTCTAATATCTAAAAAAACCACGTCTGGTTTCAATGCTTCAATTTTTGTTTTTGCATCAAGTATATTTGCTGCATCATCTATTACTTCTATGTCTTCACAATATTCTTCTAACAACATGGTTAGGTTTTTGCGAGCCAAATCTTCATCATCAATAACCAACGCACGTAATTTCATAATTTCTTTTTTAGGTTGTAAGCAAACACTTCTTTCTTTCGATTCCTTGACTAAAGTAAATATATTAAATAGTTATTGAATGAATGAAACCACAAAATTCTAATTTGCTACACTTTAATAGAACAATGAAGCATTATGCTTATTAAAGAATGGATTGCTCCTGAATCCGCATTAAATTAGATTTAAGAAAAACAAATAATCGTGCTTATGAGTTCAACTTTACATTTTGTTTCTGCATGCAAAATCTGGATTTTTAATGACAACGGGAATTAATTAAATCTGATCGCAAAAGAAAAGGGGTGGTGAATAAAATTCACCACCCCTTTTCAATTCTTGTCAAATCAATTAGCCTCCCTTACCACCACCAGTTGTACCCCCTCCTGTAGTTGGAGTGGTGGTGGTAGTTGTTTTACCACCACCAGTTGTAGTTGTTCCTCCGCCTGTGGTTGGAGTTGTAGTGGTGGTTGTTTTACCACCACCAGTTGTAGTTGTTCCTCCGCCTGTGGTTGGTGTTGTTGTACCACCGCCTGTTGTAGTTGTTCCTCCTCCTGTTGTTGGCGTTGTAGTATTGGTTGTCCCTCCTCCTGTTGTTGTAGTTGTTGTTTTACCACCACCTGTTGTAGTTGTACCACCTGTTGTAGTTGTGCCACCTGTTGTGGTTGTACCACCTGTAGTTGTTGTGCCACCACCAGTGTTGGTTGGCAGGATTTTTCCACCGTCATTTGTGTTCCCGCCATCAACCGGCTCAATGCGTCCAGAACTGGCAGGAGTATATGTAATGGTATATGAAATAGAGGCTGATTTATCACCGCTAGTTGCATTGATTACAATAGTATTTGCGCCGCTCCGTAAAGACAATACGGCAGTTATTTCTTTCGTTGAAGAACTATATGTGAAACCAGGAACTGCCGCACCATTCAATGTGATTTTTATATCTGTTTTTGCAGCTACATTTAACACTTGCGTTTTTAACATATAAGTTGAACTACTTACGCTTTCTGAAGATGCAGACGGACTTATCATTTTAAATTCAGGTGCAGTAACTACCGTATTGCCAGTGTTGATAATGCTTCCATTATTGATTGTTCCATCATTCCTTCCATCAACTGATGCAGTATAATTAAGTGTAAATGTAATTGTGGTTGACTTATCACCGTTCACCGCATCAATTTTAATTGTATTTGCTCCCGAGCGCAACGATAAAACAGCCGTAATTTCATTTGTAGAAGAACTAAAAGTAAAATTAGGAACTGCTGTGCCATTCAACATTAGCTTAATACTTTCTTTCGCGCTTACATTCAACACCTTTGTTTTCAACATGTAAGTTGTACTAGAAACTGATTCCGTTAATCCTGCAGGACTAATCAAAACAAATTCAGGCGCTGGTACTGGTCGAGTAACAACATCATCCACCACTACTTCTTTAGGATTGTAAGTGATAGAATAAGTCACAGTTCCAGATTTTGTTCCATTCACAGCATCAATTTTAATAGTATTGCCACCTGAAACAAGATTTATATTTCCACTCAACTCTTCCGTTGTTGAATTAAAACTGAATCCACTTGAAGGAACCCCATTAATAACAACTTGAATGTCTTCTCCAACATTTACATTGTCAACTTTTGCTTTGAAATTTAATTGTTGAACCGATGTTGTTACTGCCAAAGCGTTTGGTTGAATTGTTGTAAACTGAGGCGCAATATAGTTTTCGCCGGATTGAGAACCGCCAGAACTTTTTGGATTAACCGGTGCCGGACAATTGGCATTTTCATCGAGCGTTACAAGCATTACACAATCTTGATAATCGATACCAATATTACCTACAAATCGTAATTCAAATAAATAAATTACATCGTTTGGTCCAATCGTTACAATGCCATTAGCATCAATATAACCTACTAAGAAAGTTTCAAGAGACGCTTGCCCTTGTGCAGGGTCAAAACTTGGTGCTTGATCTCCATTTTGCAATACATAGACATATTGACTTCCAGAATTAGAAAGAAGTGTATTTGACCAATTGTTATTTGCGTTTGTGCATTTGGCTTTAATCACAATATTTGAACCACTTGGAGTTGCAACATCTATAGATTCGCCACCAGCAACATTATTATCATTGTTGAAACCATACCAAGAAGAGCCTCCATTTAAACTGAATTGAACTTTTACATAAGCCTCTTGCGAATTATTAAAGATGACAGACTCTCCTAAACATTTGATTGTTGCACATGCTTGTTCATTTACAGTAACGGTTCCATTATCTTGGACATCATAATCAATGTTATCATCTTGAACAGGTGCTGTGTAATTTACACTTAAAGTTCCATTACCAACTGAACATCCAGTTGCTTGAATTGCAATTGTATTGTTACCAGCAACTAAAGTAATATTGGAACTCAACTGATCTGAGCTGGCGTTATATGATGCCGGAGTTGCAACGCCATTTACCACAACAACAATACTTGTCGGATTATCAATATTAGTGACTGTTGCATTCAATGTGTAATTTGCTGTTGTAGCACTATTTGATGACGTAAAAGTAACTACAGGCGCATTGCACGGAGGTGCTTCGCATGGACTGGTTGGACGATTACCACCATTACCAAACGTCGGGATATTATCTGCATTGATACAAACAACCCAATGACCCATTGCATTTGGATTATCATTGCTCACAGTAACATTTAAATTGCCAGTAAATAAATAATATTGCCCTGGTGAAACTGCGTAAGGCTGTCCATCAACAAAAGCATCACCACCACCTGCAATTGGCTTGAAGAATAAACTAGTTGCAGAACCTGAGTAATTAAAGTTGATATCATTGGCTAAGTTATCTCTAGTAAATGTTCCGTTAGGAGTTACTAGACAAAATTCCCAACCAGAGTTGCCAGGATTAATTCGTGTTCCACAATCAGGAGCATCATAATTAACTGTTAAAGTTCCATTTGAAGCTTCACATCCATTAGCTGAAATAAGGATTGAATTATTTCCTTCAATCAACGTAAAGTTTGCAGTAAGAACGCCTGTACCTGTATTATAATTAGCAGGTATAGCAACTCCATTAAGTGTTACGTTAATATTAGAAGCGTTAGCAATATTTGTAATGTTCGCTACTAAAGAATAATTTGCAACGGTCACATTTGTACCAGAAGAGAATGTTATAACCGGCGGATTACAAGGAGGAGGTGTTGGCGTGTAGTTTACACCAAATACTGCTGATGTCGTTTCACATCCATTTGCGGTAACCGAAATAGTATTATTTCCAGAAACAAGTGTCAATAAACACGTCAAAACATCTGTTGAAGAATTATAATTTGCTGCAACCGGAACTCCATTTAACGTTACGTTGATTGCAGATGGATTATCAATATTTGAAACATTGGCCGTGAATGAATAATTGTCATCTGAACTAATAGTTGGAGATGAGAATGTAATAACTGGTGCAACACACGGTGCAGGCGGATTGTAATTGATGCCATAAGTAATTGTTTCAGAACTACAATCGTTCGTCAATGTCACAGTGATAGCATTAGTGCTGGCTTGAAGCGTGATACCTGAAATTGAAATAGTGTTTCCTGAAAAATTAAATGGTATCGCATTTCCATTTTGGAAGACACCAATATTTGTTTGAGATGCCACATTGTTTGCGGTTAACTGAATCGAATATGTTTCGTTGGTGCTAGTAAAATTATTTGTTGAAGGACTGACTAAACTATAAGTAATCGGATTGCATGGAATTGAATATGTAATTGCATAAGTTGCGCTCACCGCTTCACATCCATTTACATTTACCACTAAATTGTTAGCACCAACTTGTAAACTGAATTGTGCTACCAAATTGTGTGTGCCTGAATTAAAATCAAAGTTCACAGATGTACCGTTAACAAGCAATTGAATATCGCTGGCATTAGATATGTTGTAAACTTGACAAGAGAATGTATACAATGGATCCGTTACACTTGTGTTTAAACTTGTTAAATTAATAGTTGGTGTTTCGCACTGATCTGATTCAATTGTATACGTAATTGTTTCAGCGCTGCAAGGGTTATTAATTGTAATTAAAACCGTATTTGTTCCTTCAATTAAATTCGAAATATTTATTGAAACAACAGTTGATGTAAATGTAAACGGAACCGAATTTCCATTTAACGTAGCTGTAATATTACTGTTACTAGGTACATTCTGTGTAGACAAACTAATTGTTGTTGAATTGCCCTGAACCAATGTGTTTAATTGCCCTGGAGAAACCAATGAGTAAGTAACAGGTAAACATGGAACCGTATAAACAACAGTTATTGATTCGCTCGCATTTGCACAAGCAATTGCAACTAGCGAAATAGAATTTGATCCAACATTTAAGTTAAGATTTGCAGTTACAATTCCTGCACTATAATTAAATGGAACACTTGCACCATTCACGGTTAATTGCAATTGACTTTGATTGTCAATGTTTGCAACAATTGCACTGAATGGATAAGCAGTCGTACTAGATGCTACACTATTTGATGATAAATTAAGTGTAGGCGTATTACAATTATTAAATGTAATTGTGTACGAAACAGTTTCATTACTACAAGCATTAGATAAAGCAACGGCTACAATATTATTTCCAGGATTCAACACAATATTATTGATTGAAATAATGTCGTTGATAAAAGTAAAAGGAATCATGTTTCCATTTACCGTTACTGTAATATTAGTTTCTGCAACATTTTGTGCAATCAACGAAATTGCATAAGTTCCATCAGCAGTTGATGTTGAATTTGAATTTGGAGTTCCTAAAGCAAATGTGATTGGAATACATGGAACCGTATATACAATTTCTAAATATTTCATATCATCTTGACATCCGTCTGCTTCAACAACAACAGTATTAGAACCTTCATTTAAATTAATTTCTGCATTAATTAATCCACCAACCGGATTGAAAACAAATGCAATAGGTGCACCATTTACCAATACATGAATAGCTGATTGATTAGTAATGTTAGTTACTGAAGCATAGAAATTATATAATGAAGTGCTAACATTAGTTTGGCTACTTCCAATTGTAATTACTGGAGGTTGACAACCGTTGTATTGAATAGCGTACGATGTAGTAACCGCACTGCATGCGTTTGTTGTACTAACTGCAATTGCATTTGCTCCATTAATTAATGTTATCGATGAAATAGAAATTGTTCCACTTCCTGCATCAAAACTAAATGCAATTGGTGCTCCATTTTGAGTAACCGAAATTTGCGACGCATTATCAATATTCAAAACATTTAATGTAATTGTAAAAGCACTTTCTGTAACCGTTAAACTATTTGAATATGGTTGTATTAATGAAACAACAACATCTTGACAAGGAATCACATAATTTACATTTAGTGTTTGAGTTGCCGTTTGACATCCATTGACATTTAATGTAATTGTATTTGAATCTTCATTCAATAAAATAGTTGAAGTAAGTGTTCCATTTGTTTCATTAAAATCAAAACTTACTGCGGCACCATTCACCATCAAACTAATATTTGCACCACCATTTGAATTAAGAATAGATGCTGCAAAAGCAATACTGCTCGAGTTTACAGTTGCGCCATTTGCCAAACTTGTAATAGTAATAACAGGAGGTTGGCAACCGTTGTATTGAATTTGATATGTCACATTTGTTGAACTACACGCATTGGTCATGTTCACCACAATCGTGTTCATTCCATCGTTCAAAGTAACTGAAGGAATTTGAATGTTTCCTGTAATAGGGTCAAACGTAAAAGCAACATTAGCTCCGTTTAAAGTAGCAGTAATTTGCCCTGTAGAAAGTGTTCCCTGTGCATTTAAGGTAATGCTATAACTTGCATTCGTCACCGTAACATTTGTATTTGTTGGTGAAATTAAATTATTTGTAATTGGTGTACAAGGAATTTCACGCGTAACAGTTATTAATTGCGTAGCTGTTCCACACGCTGTTGTGACATTAATTGCAATTGTATTTGCGCCAATTAATAAATTTAAACTGGCAGCTAAAACATCCGTTCCATTATTAAAATTAAAGGCTTGAGAAATTCCATTCACAACCAACGTAATTTCTGATTCAAGTGCGTTTGCAACAGATGCAGTAAACGCTATTGTTGTGGATGCAGTTGCTGATGCATTAGCTTGAGAAAGATTTGACACAACAGGTAATTGACAAACTTCACGTACAATATTATAAGTCAATATTGCATTTCCGCATGTGTTAGAAACGGTAATAACAATCACATTATTTCCAACTGAAATTGCTGCATTATCTATGGTAATATTTCCAGTTCCTAAATCAAAATTAAATGGAATTGTAATACCATTTTTAGTAGCAGTAATATTCGTTGAAGCAGGCACATTTGTTGTTCCTGCCGAAACTGAAACAGAAGTCGCTTGTGTTACAATAGAAGTACTTCCTATCGCAGCAACGGTTGGATTAACACAAGGTGCATTTGGCACTTGATAATTCAATGTGAACGTTGCTAAGTTGGTCCCGCAATCATTTGTCGCAATTACTTGAATTGAATTTGATCCCGGATTTAATGTTGTTGATTTTGATGCAATAGATGTACCACTATCAAAGGTCATATATCCTTGACTAACGCCGTTCACTTTTAATTCAATCGTTGTTCCAACAGAATGATTATTTATCTGCGCATCAACATTTATTGCAGCATTTGTAACGATAGAATAAGGAACAGGTGAAATGTATCCAACTGTTGGAATCAAACAAGGAATATTTGCAACTTTTAAAGTTACTAATGCTAAAGCCGCATCTGTTCCATCTGCATTGGTAACTGTTACTTCGAAAATATTATTTCCCGAAGTTAATGTACTAGTATAAATAATTTGGTGCGAAGATGTAAATGTGTAATTCGCATTTGGAATTACCAAACCATTCATAGTAAATACAATTTGACTTTTTGAATCAATGTTTGTCGTATTTGCAGTAACAGTAAAATTTTCTACAGTAGAAATAAAAGGACTAGATGGAGGGTTTACAAACGCAACCGTTGGTGGCACAGGTACAATTGGTTTTTTATAAATTATCAGTCTTGTTTTTGAATCAGTTCCTGCCACATTTGTTCCAGTAATTTGTACTGTATTACTACCTTCCAAAAGTGTTAGTGGTAAATTCAATACTTTAGTAAATGTGTTATATCCAAAAGCAGTTGTTGCATTTCCATTCACCAATACTTGAATGTTAGATGCAGATGCAACATTTAATACTGTTCCAATCAACTCAATATTGGGTGAATTAAAAATTTGATTATCTGCAACAGGATAAGATATTTCAACAACAGGTGGTGCTTGAGGTAAAGTTTTTTTGTAAATAATTGTTGTTGATTCTACATCTTGTCCAAAACTATTCTGACCTTTTATTTCAATTACATTGGAGCCTTCAGCAAGGTTCGTTGTAAATGTCATAATTTTAGAAGAATTACTAAAAGCAAAACTTGTTGATACTACACCATTAATTTTTAATGTGATGTCAGATGCACCGGAAACATATTCAACTTTTGCCGAGACATTGTAATTTGAAACAAAAACAACCAAAGGGTCTAAAACCGGATCCAAGAATGTAACAATTGGAAGTTTAGGTGCTTGTGGTTTTACATAAATAATAGTTGTTGTTTCAATGTCTTGACCAACATTATTCAATGCTTTTATCTCAACAATATTTGCACCTTCAATTAAATTGGAATTCATCACCAATTCTTTTGTTGTTGTATTGTAAGCAAAATTTGTTGTGATATTTCCATTCACTTTTACTGTGATATTAGATTGACCAGCTACATTTAAAACTGTTGCTAATACATTTATGTTTTCTGAACCATGTGTGTAGGGATTTACGGATGGGAAAACATAATTAACAATTGGAGGTTGCGGTGCAACAGGTTTTGAATAAATAATTGTAACCGTTTTACTATCACTACCAGCGTTATTTGTAGCAGTAACTGTAACAGTATTCGAACCTTCATTAAAGCTTAATGTTGAATTTAATAAATGGCTACTTGAATTAAAATTGAAATTTGATAAATAAGTTCCATTCAAATAAACTTGAATTTGAGATTGATTATCGACATTTAAAATGGTTGATGTCAATCCAAAAATTTGGTCTACCGTTGTAAATGGCGTATACGGCGGATTTGTAATAGTAACAATAGGTGGAGCCAAAACAGGAACTGGTTGTTGGTAAATAATGATAGTTGTTTGATAAGCTGAACCAGCATTATTATAAGCAGAAATCTCAAATAAATTTTGTCCAGGATTTAAAATAACCGAGCTTGAAAACTGGTCGCTATATGGATCATAAGTAAAATTACTGTTGATGTTTCCGTTTTGTTTAAATGTTACATTTTGTTTTCCGTCAACATAAAAAATGTTGGCACGAATCACAAATTGATTATAAGTAGTTGTATAAGGACTTGTGCCCGGATCGTAAATTTCAATGATTGGTTTTTGAGCAGGTTTTTCAACAACAGGATTGATTGTATTAATTGTTTCTGTTGTATCAAAATTATAAACGTCGGTATCAGTATAACCATTACCACCTCCAAATAAATGGAATTTAAATCCTAAAGATGTATAATGATAAACATCATTTTTTGCCGATGGTAAACCGTCCATCGTGTTCGGCATTCCGTCAAAATTGTCGGTTCTAGTCCATGTCATTTTATGCTCAATTCCAAAAGAAACCGCTGGTGCAATTTGATAACTAATTCCTAAGCCAAAGCTTGGCATAACGCTCCACTCAAAGTTGCTTGATGTTCCAACTAAATCTGTTTCATATTCATTGTCTTGAAAAGCCAAGTAATTTGGTTTGGTTGTATTCGCGGTCATGTTATTGTAATCATACATACTATTGCTTCCAAAAACATCTTCTGTTAAATCTGTTTTTGTGTGATATCCTGTAAAACCAATTCCTCCAAATACTGATAAATTCCAACCTGTGCGCTCTCTTAAACGATTAGTATTTAAAACTAATTCTAGCGAATATCGAATAATGGTTGATTTAAAATTTGGAACGAAATAGCCAATTGAATCTTGATACTGCTGTATAATTGTGGGTGAATATAACGGAGACAAAGTAGAAGCAGATGCACTATCTAAATTATACTGTGTTGTAGATTGTCCAGCATAATAAGCATGCAAAAATCTAAAACGAACATCCCAAGCAAAAAGTCTGCCCGGATCCATACCGATAGATTTTCCGAAAGTAAAACCATAACCGCCTCGCGCCAAAACCGGAACCTCCGTTTGCGTATGAAAAGTTCCGCCGCCATTTATACCAATAAACCAACGTGAATCACGATCGTAATTAACATAGTTTTGCGACCATCCAGACAATCCAAAAAATAAGGTCAACAATGCGAGAGTAAAAATTCTTTTCATAAGCAAATTTTAATCGGTGTAAGTGGCTGAATTTGCACCTCTAAGTCAAAAATTCAATTTCTTTAAACCCAAATTTTTGAACAAAAAAGGTGAATTTCAGCGGTGTGTAAATTCTTCTATTTGGCAAGCCTAATACATTTTTCGTACCAAAGTTAAAAAAATGTCCTTAAGTCTGGCTTTTGAGAAGGTAAAAGTGGAATTTGAAGTACCTTATAGGACAAAGTTAAGAGGGCAGAGTTAAGAGGGTTTTAACTCACCATTAAAATCGTACATCATACTTACTTAGATGCGCTTCCACACTATTGCAGGATGCGCCAATAATTTTAATGATTTTTGATTTGCATCAATACCAATTGGATTTTGATCTTCCACTAAAAATGTCCAATCATTTTTTATAATTACTTTCATAAAACCGTAAGCTTCAAAGTCGGTTGAATCATTGTCATTTTTTACGCGATGATAATAGCCTTCACCAAATTTTAAATTTAACGCATTCATAATAAATTCACCATTAAATAAAATAACACCAGTTGAATTTTTTGCTGTGAAAAAAATTGAATGTTTCTTTACTTCACACGTCACCGTATAATTAGCTTCCTCTGCAGAAGAAATTAAAAAAACAACAAAGTTAGATTTGTGAAATTTATTTCTGAGCAAATACCAAAATCGGCCCAATTGCAAAAGGTAAATAAGTCCAATTAAACAAAGGCCTATAAACACTCCGTAAAACAAACTATCAAAAAACTGACTTCCTGCTGCTAGTTGTGGCATTGTTTTTTTTATTAACTGTTGGTATGATATTTACGGGAAATATTGATTTGGGTTACGTGGGTTGCTGTTGACTTCACTAACTGCAAAACTGAAAAATTGATCTTTTACCGCTTCAACGTGGGAGGGGGCGAGCCCCTCCCTTACATCGTATTTTTTTGCAGAGCGAGCCCCTCCCTTACATCGTATTTTTTTGCAAAGGGCGAGCCCCTCCTTTACATCGTATTTTTTTGCAAAGAGCGAGCCACTCCCCTACAATTAGAATTTTTTCTACAAAAAAATCCCGATCGTTTGCACGTATCGGGATCGTTGATGTACCATGGCTTGGTGCTATTGTCCTGCCAGCCACGCGTTGTACAAATCGAAATAACTTTTTGTTTCTAAAATCACTACTCCTCCTGTTGTGTCGCCGTATTTTGCGGGTATGCCTCCTGTGTATGCCTCCATGCTTCCAATCGCAACACCTGGTACACTACTCATGTCAGTTTGTTTTACACCATCAATGTAAAAAACAGCATCACCTGGGCGAGAACCTCTGATTAAAATTTGTCCTGTTCCTTCCATCATTTTTACATCTGACGAAACACTAACAAGCATGGTCAAAGGATTTCTGATATAAGGACTGTGCTCAATGTCTTCTGTTGAAATGGTCAATTTTGGAATGTTGATATCTATTAACGGATACTTATAAGTGAAAGCATCAACTACACCCAACGTACTATCTTTTGGCATCACCAAATTTAAAAAGGTTATATCATCAGGTGATACAGGAACATTACCATATCGTGCTTGTTTTTGTCCAGCAAATGTTGCGCCCACAAAATAAATGCCCGGTGTTAGTCCGTCCAATTTATATCGCCCATTTTCATCTGCAAGTACAAAGGTTTTCATTCCTTGCGACTCAACATAAACTTTAGCAAAAGGCATTGCGGTGGCGGAATCTTTTTCAAATACTTTACCGCTAATCGTACCTGTTGTTACTTGTGCATTTAACAAATTTCCTACTCCCAGAAAAAGTGCTGTCATTAATACTACTACTTTCATAAATTCTGTTTTTTATAACTTCAGTTTTTGCAATCAGGCAACGTTGAAGTTTGTTTACACCTATTAGATGCAAACCAAAAACGGATTCCATAAAAAAATACAAATTAATTTGAACAGAGTTGAAATAATATCAATCCAGATGGCGCATTATACCGTCAGAAAACAAGGCTAACCAGGCAGTTCGAACACCCGCAATTTTTAAACCTTCGTTGGTCCAGGCGTTACACGTATTAAAAAGATGATAGGCACCTTTGGCTTCATAAAAATTATCATTCTGCCAATAACCTTTGTTCGGAATCAAATCAATTTTTTCTTTATCTAATTTAAAAGAGTCTTTGATGTAATCAATGAGTTCAATATACTTTTTCGGTTCAATTAATTTTAATTTTGAGTTAGGTGTTACGTGCGGTTCGTTATCATGATAGGCTACGTGCATTGCAGTTTCACTTCCAGTAAATGCCGCGTTAAATACAGTACTAAATTTCAAATCGGCCCAAGTGGGTGTTTCAAGAAAAAATCCTTTATCGCCCCAACCAATAGAGACATAACTATGATTAGTGATTTTAGGAAAGTGTTTTGTTGGTATAAATGTTCGCCAATCAATATAATCTGTTACAACTGGTAAACAAAGGTCAGTATGCACGCCATTCGATTTGATGTAAATTTTTACGCCGTTAGTGATAGTCGTGTCTTCATTAACAGGAACTATTGAACAGATGATGGCGATTGAGAAATACAATGCAAAAAAAGAAAACACAAACTCAAAAAAGAAAAGGACGCCGTAAAGTATTTTTTTCAAAATTCGATTCATGGGGACAGCTATTTGTTTGTAATCATTTCATTCAACAACTAACCTAAGAAGTTTGTGTTAAATCCTCGTAGTAATCAATCGAAAATTATACATTTTTTATTCTCATGAATCATTTCAAAGTTACTTTTCAAATAACCTTAACATATATTTAGAAGCAATGCTAGAAAAAAACGTTGGCATCTTCGCTCAAGAAACACTAAATTTGTAGTATTGACACATCAATGAGCACTGAAAAAAAGAATATTCGAAACTTGACTTTAGAGGAGCTAATTACTTCATTGGAATCAATAGGTGAAAAAAAATTTCGCGCTAAACAGGTTTATGAATGGATTTGGAAAAAAGGAATTCGTTCGTTTGATGAAATGAAAAACACGTCAAAACACGTAATTGATTTTTTATCTACCAATTATTTTCTTGATTGCATTCACATTTCAGATCAACAAAAAAGCAAAGACAAAACTATTAAGTGTGCGTTTACAACTTTTGATGGACACATTACAGAAGGAGTTTTAATTCCTACAACAAATCGAATTACGGCTTGCATTTCATCGCAAGTAGGTTGTAGTTTAGCTTGTGCATTTTGTGCTACAGGTAGATTAAAATTAATGCGCAATTTAAGTGCTGGAGAAATTTATGACCAAGTACTTTTATTGACAAAATTAGCCGAAGAAAATTTTGGACAACACCTCAGCAATATTGTTTTTATGGGCATGGGCGAACCTTTGCTCAATTATAAAAACATGATGGATGGAATTGAAATGATTACATCTGAAAGTGGTTTACACATTTCTGCAAAACGAATAACAGTATCAACAGCCGGCATTGCAAAAATGATTAAAAAATTGGGCGATGACGATGTGAAATTTAATCTAGCCTTATCGTTGCACGCCGCTAACGATAAAAAGCGAAGTGAGATAATGGAAATCAATGATTCAAATAATCTTGAAATTTTAGCAGAATCGCTTCGCTATTTTTATGAGAAAACTGAGTCACGAATTACCTTTGAATACATTATTTTTAAAGACTATAATGATACTTTAATGGATGCACGGGAGTTAGCAGACTTTTGTAAAAATGTTCCAGTAAAAATTAATATTATTGAATACAATCCAATTGATGATGGAGGTTTTAAACAAGCCGATTCAGAAAAAGTAGATGCCTTTGCAAATTATCTTGAAGCGCTAAATATTGTTGTAAATGTAAGACGTAGCCGAGGTAAAGACATTGACGCAGCTTGTGGTCAACTCGCAAATAAAAATGGAGCCATTGCATTAAAAGAAAGAGTTTTAAAATGAGAATTTTTTCATATATATATTTTTTCCTGTGGATTAATTCCGGATTTAGTCAATTACAAAATCCAATTATTGGCAAAGAATATTCGACCGACCGTAAAGAAAATTTTAACGGTTTTATAGGTGAAAATTCATCTACCCTTTTCACAATTGATTATCTCTACATTACGCGTAAAAAACAAGAGTTGATTGTTCGCAAATTTTTAAAATCTGATTTGCAATTAGTCGATTCAAAAAATATTTATGAAAATCCACCTGACGAATTTTATGGCGAACCGTTAGAAGTTTTTTATAAAAGAGACACTATTTATATGTTTTCAAATCTATTTGATGAAAAACAAAAAATTACATTTATTACACTTGAACTTTTTACAATTAATTGCGAAAAAATAAGTTCGGCCTATGTTGATACACTTGCAGATGATGAAGATTTATTTGTACAGGAAGAAAATGATGGACATGGATTTATTTTAGCGAAAGCTAACAAATACAGTAATCTCACTGAGCAATCATTAGATTTAAAGTACGTAAATTCTAGCGGAAATATTGAATGGCAAAAAACATTAAAATCACCAATGGCCCTCCAAAATATTACCATCGAAAAAATAAGATTCAGAAAAAACGAACCCATTTTTGTTTTGTGCAACTATGCCTATGAACCACCCAATTCAATTAACGGAGAAGATAAAAGTCTTATCAATAATAAGTACGCCATTTGGGCCTATAACAAAGACACAAAGTTTTTAAAAGAGTTTGAAATTCGACTCAAAGGTAAATGGGTTAATGGAGTTGATATTGAATTGAATTCAGCGAACCAACTAATTTTAAGTGGTTTTTTTAATGAAACAAGATACAACAGTGTAGCCGGTTCCTTTTCTCTATTAGTTGACCATTCACTTAAAATTATCAACTCTAATTATTTTAAATTCGATGATGTAATTCTTCAGAAATTCATTGAAGAAAAAGATCGTGGAAAAACAAAAGATTTAGAAGATTATTCGCTGAAAGATATGACCATGTTGAATAATGGCTCTTACTTTTTAATGGGGGAACGGTATTTTAAACAAATAGAACGAAATTATGATCCCAGAACAAACATCACAACTACAACGGAGCATTACAATTACAATTCAATTATAGTAAGCTATTTTGATAGTTTAGGCAATCATGTTTGGACCGATCGTATTCCTAAATTTCAAAATACACAAAATGATTACGGCTATTTTTCTTCTTTTACTTATTTGAATAATGGCGAAGAACTATTTATTTTTTTTAATGACAGTGATAAAAACAATGAACTTGCTTTGAATGATTATTTTAATTACAAAGGATTATTCAACAATCGTCGATTTCAAATTTCGTATGTACACGTAGATAAAAGCGGTCCAGTTAAACGTGGAGTTTTAATTGGAGTAGAAAATTCGTATATACTAAGAGCCAAAGCTTGTCATCAGATTAGCGAAAACACCATGTTTTTATTGGGAGAAGTTGGTAAAGAAGCAAAAATATTTTCGGTTGAAAAAACCACCGATTAAGATAGACTATCCTTTTTTGTTTGCTTCTCTTTCTGCCTCACTTTTTGCTAAACGTTTAGCCGCAAAGCGACGAATTAACGCTGCAAAAACTGCAAACACAGGAACTAAAAAGTAGAAGCCCCATTTGTCAAACCCTTCTAGAAAAATCATCACAATTACCAAAACAAACATTAGGGCTGCAACTGTCCACCAAAAAATTTCAAGTACTCTATTTAATTTTGATAAGGTCATTTTAATGTGTCTTTATTATATTCGATTGATACTTTGTGCGTGTTATATTCACTAAATGTTTCGTTGGCATCCATGCCGTATCCACTTACGTAACTTTTTTCACCAATAATTTCGTACGCTTTTTCTGTATGAATTTTTTTAGACTGTTGATCCCAAAAAAGTTCTTCTGTTTTTAGCGTTTGTTTTTTTTCAAAGTTCGTAAAAATAACTTTATTTCTAGCAAAGAAAGAATTATCAGATTCTTTCATCTCGGCATAATCTGCTGTGAGGGTTGCCTCTATTGAATCTTTACTTTTAAAAAAATTAACTTGAAATCCATTTTTGAAGATGGTTTTTTTTTCAGGAACAGTAAAAACTTCCATTCGTGATGCAATGATTTCAAATCGCACAACACCCGTATCAGAATAAAGCGTGTGTATGTTGTTTACAATTTGATCAGGAGAATCGTCTGTTGCAGTTACAAGTTTGATGTTCTCTAAATCATTTACGCATGAAAAAAACATTCCCGCCACAAATAGGGCAGGAATGAAAAAGAAATGAATTTTATTTTGAAAAATCACTAGTATCTTGCTGTAGTACTTTCACCCCAACATTCCAAGTAAACGCTGGTACCTTCAGGAAATCCTTCATTAAAGCCTTCAGTTTGAGTTGGGGCGTTGCTCAAATATTTGCTTGTACTAACATCTAAACCAGCAGCTGCCGCTTTTCTGTAATAATCGTTGGCCAACCAATAATTTGCTTTGCGTTTAAATGTTGATTCACCACAACCATCTGCTGTAGCGGCAATCGCATCTCCACATATCTTTAATGCCATACCTTTAAACTCTGTGCCTTCAACAAGCTTAGCTGTTTTGAACGCTTGCGAATATTTTCTGTTACTGTATTGTGCAGACGCTAAATAAAAAGTGTACTTATCTTTATTGGCACCAGCTCCTTCCAATTCTACTGCTTTTTCGAAATAAGGCAACGCTTTTTCCACATTGTCACTTTCCAAATAATATTTACCAGTTAAAAAATAAGCCTCTGCAGTAGGATCAAGCAAAATCAATGTATCCAACAATTTTGCATACGTTAAAGTAGATTGACATTTTTTAGAATCTAACAACCCAATGTATGCTTTTACTTTAGCAGATTTTTCTTCTTTATTTTTAGGAAGCGAAACTAGTTTTCGTTCTACAACGGTGGTTAATGTTTCACAATCTTTCACAATTTGCAATAGATATTTATCCATGAATTCTTGTGCGCCTTCATATTTTTTTGCGTCTTCTTCAAGAGATGCTTTCTTTGCATCTTCAGCAGGCAAACCAGCTGCAGTGTTGCGTTTGTTCTTTGCACCAGCCGAACAATAATCTGTTAAAAGCATGTATTCCTCAATAATAAAACCGCTTACCTCATCCTTTTTGTCAACAGGCGCGGTATTGTATTTATTTATAATTAGATGTTTGAAATATTGACGAATATAAGTTGGTGATGATTCTGATTTCATCACATGAATACTACCGATGAAAAGTGAATCAATTTTTTCAAAACGTTTGTCTCCATCTGTTACTAACATGGAAGCATATTTACCTTTCCAATCTGGGTTTGGATCTTTAATAATTAAACATTCATGGATCCAATAAAGACTATCGCGCAACACTAATTTTTTTACACTATCCTTCTCAGCATCCATTAGTTTTATATATCCAATACGACCATTAATGAAAAGTTTTGCGTCTGCGCCTTCAAACCCACCACAATAATTGAAAGCTTGTTGCCAAAAATTCATGGCATCGCGATACATTTCTTGCTTCAAATATTGATAATACAGCGTTTTAAACTTTGCACAATTTGTAGAATCTGGAGCTTGCGCGCTCAAATTAATATTAGCCGCAATTATTAATACTAGTGTGAAGAAAATTTGTTTGAGTTTCATTGTGTTCGTTTTTATTTAAAATTTTTATTTAATCGTATTTACGTTTGACAAACCAAAGTTCATTGCGGTCGGGCATAATTGAAATACCAAAATATACTCCAATGTATTTTTCTCTTATCAAACCACCATCTGTCGTTCCCATATTTCACTACGAGGCGCCTAAATTAATGTTTGTATTTGTCGAATTAATATTCATTGGTATGCCTAATCCAAAACTCATGCCATAATTATCTAAATTTATTCCGTTAATACTTAGCTCTGTCTGCGCATAATTAAAGCCTATTCGATAATTTGTTCGTGAAAAAATATTAATAGTCGGATCATTGCCAATTACCGGAGAAAATTCCATACCAAATCCAAACGACAACCGGTCTTTAAATACAGGTGGGGTTTTTACGCCACCAAACTCTTCATAAAAGCCCGACCATTTTTGATAATTAACATCGGCGGCTACACGCAACAAGCGTTCTCCTTTGCGTGAAGGTTGCCAACCAAAACGGTATTCTACACCTAATTTAAATTGTTGCGGAATATAAATTGCACCTAAACTATCTGCTACATTTTCAATAGTATCTATCACACTGGCTGAAAAACCAGAATAAAAACTTCCAACATAAGTATAAGAAAGTAAATCTTGATAAGCTTTTAATTTAAATCCAGGAGAATAAGAACCACCTATAGAAATGGAGCCATTCATCAATGAATCAACATGCACTGGTCTGAAAAAATATTGATAATTAAATCCAAAATCTGCCGTAGCGTTTGCAATTCTTAATGAACTTTCAACTCTTGAATTATATGCTAAATTATTGTATCGATATTCCAAAGATTGAGTGCGTGCAGATGTGCCAAAAAGATAATTACCATGAATCCCTAATGAAAGCATATGTGTTTTTAAAACAGCACTCGTATCTTTTTTTGAATAATTTGTATCAAGTCGAGAATGATTTAGTGGTTTATATGCAATACCCAAAAACACTCTTGTTACTGCTCCAGTGCCTTCTTTTATAAACTGAATTGTATCTCCATCCGTAACAGAATAATTTGAAATTGTATATCCTGTAAACGAATAAGGAAGTAATCCAAATGATGCGCCCCAATTTTTTTTAATTGGTAAACCAAGTTGAAATTGATTTAATCCTAAATTTTGTTGATTGGATGATGCCGTTGCTGTTTCAAACCTTGAAAATTTACCATTCATTCCAATTTGAAAAACGGGTCGGTTGCGACTAAAATAAGCGTAAGATGCCGGATTGTTAAAGTTAGCAATTGTAGAATCTGTGCAAGCCATGGATACACCCCCCATTGACATAAATGCAGCATACTGCCCTGAATTGAGTTCACCAATTCCAAAAACACTATAAGGTGATTGTGTTCCTTTTTGAGCAAAACCGAAAGCCGACAAAGTCAATAAAGTAAAAAGGGCAATCTTATTTTTCTTGAACATTATGTCGTAAAATTTCATTTAGCCCTATCAACGTTAAATCAGGATTCGCAAAGATTGTATTTTTAAATGCTTTATCAAAGAATTTTGCATCGCCACCTGTCATAAAAATTGTTAAGCCTTTGAATTCCTCAGAATAACGCTCAATAAATCCATTTATTTCATGAATCATACCTTCTTTCACACCGGCAACGATACTTGACTCTGTATCTGTACCATAGAGTTGAGAATTAATTTCATTTTCCATAAGTGGCAATTGGTCAGTAAATTCATGCAATGCTTTATATCTCATAGCTAACCCTGGACTAATAGCACCACCAATATAGGCGCCATCTTCAGTTACTATGTCATACTTTATGCACGTACCTAAATCAATGGCTAACGAATTTTTCTTTTTATTTAATGACCAACAAGCAACAGCGTTTGCCAGTCTATCTTTACCAAGTGTTTCAGGAGTATTATAATTATTTTTAATGGGTAATTTTGTTGATGCATCTAACCTGAAAAAAGAAATGGCAGGAATGGCAGCCAATTCAAACTCCTTTTCTACAACACTGCACAACAATACATCCACAGGTGCTTCAACATTTGTTTGCAACCATTGCTGAGCAAAACCAAATTCATCATTTAGAAAAACAGCTTTCGAAATCAATTTATTATCGTCAAACAAACCGAGTTTTATAGCTGTATTTCCTTGGTCAACAAGTAATTTCATGGTGCAAAATTGCAGACTATTTCAGAAAGACTCAAGAAAATTCTAAAAAAAAACACAAAATTTCTTGAACTTGAAATTTGATTTATATCTTTGCGCCTTCGTTTAAGCAATGGTTAAGGCGATTTTAGAAAAATTTTACGGCAGGTGATGTAGCTCAGTCGGTAGAGCAAAGGATTGAAAATCCTTGTGTCGGCGGTTCGATTCCGTCCATCACCACAACAAAAAGCGAACTTTAGAGTTCGCTTTTTTTGTAAATTAGAGAGTTAGTTAAAATGGTACAGGAAAATATAATTTTTAATAAATCATTGTGTCGGCGGTTCCCTGCCTGCTTGACGCAGGCAGGCAGGGATTCCGTCCATCACCACAACAAAAAGCGAACTTTAGAGTTCGCTTTTTTTTAGAAATAATGTTGTGGAAGAAGAAAGTGTCTTTTCAGTTTATGTTTTAAAAAGTATCAACGAATCTAAACTTTATGTTGGTATCGCAATAAATGTAGATGAGAGATTAAATGAACATAACAGAGGGAAATCAAAATATACTAAAGCTTTTTTGCCTTGGTTAATTATTTACCAGGAGCCAATAGGTAATTCTGAATTGGCTAGAAAACGAGAAAAATATTTAAAATCTACTGCTGGAAAAAATTTCCTCCGTAAAATGAAAATCATTTGAGTCGGCGGTTCCCTGCCTGCTTGACGCAGGCAGGCAGGGATTCCGTCCATCACCACAACAAAAAGCGAACTTTAGAGTTCGCTTTTTTATTTTTTGGAAGTTTTACAATTCAACTAATCAACCTTCCGTAACTCCAACCCCGTTTTTACCGTATCCAATATTAGAATTTTGTATCTTTGTAAAACCGCATGCAACTTCATATTTACATATCGCAACTTTTAAATAATCACAACTGCGTGATTGTACCAAACTTTGGTGGGTTTATTGCAAATTATGCGCCGGCCAGTATCAATAGAGCTTCACATGTTATTTATCCTCCTTCTAAACAAGTTTTATTCAATTTAAACTTGACAAAAAATGATGGTTTATTAGCGAATGAGGTGATGACGAAAGAATTTTTGTCTTACGAAAATTCGTTGCAAAAAATTGAAACAAACGTAAGTGACTGGCGAAAAAAATTAAACCTTGGCGAACGAATTGAACTTGGTGAAATTGGTTTTCTCTATTCTCAAAGCGATCAAATTGTTTTTGAACAAA
>Ga0105044_10003660_pt1 | contig 21086 bp, 16 predicted proteins | sample MAT01_FD_78092 | JGI IMG/M metagenome (GOLD analysis project Ga0105044, IMG submission 78092) | Freshwater microbial communities from Lake Fryxell liftoff mats and glacier meltwater in Antarctica - MAT-01 | ecosystem: Environmental > Aquatic > Freshwater > Ice > Liftoff microbial mat | place...
AGGTATTCCTGAAAGGGGATATTTCGGGGTAGAGAATCGGTCTTAGTCGGCAAATGCAGGGGAATTTCTTTGTCTTGAACAAGTGCGCCACTTCATAAAAATCCTCGCCTAATGCTACCTCAAGCATAGGCGAGGAGTCGCAAAACGTCAACTATTTTCTGCTGCCCTCTGCCCGATGCAGGGGAAAATTCCGCGTTGAGAGTCTTATTCTGCGCTGACGATAACATCCTGTTCAACGTCCACCAACACAAACAACAGGACGCTTTCGCCGCTGACAAAACTGACGCTCCACATCCCATCACCTTGCTGCTCGACGTAGGTCGTCCATTCGTCATAGCCCTCTAGGGCAGCATCCGCGCCCTCAGCGCCATAGGCGAGGTTGATGGCCTGATTACGCGCTTCTTCTCGGGCTTCTTCTTCATCCAATATATTAGGATCAAGGATGTCCTGAAGGTAAACATCACCATTTTCGTCCACACTGGCATAGACGACGACGCCCTGAATTCCGCGATAAAATCCGATGTCCCAGCGTTGTTCCCAGCGATTCCAATCTGGGTAAACATCCCACAAGTTAGGGACGTTATTTAGCCAGCCCAACACCTCGGAGTCGGCTATAACATACTGCTGAATCAACGCTAACTGCGCGTCATAATCTTCCGGCGACAGCGGCTTGGGCGCAGACGACTCGGTGATTTCAAACGTGTTTTCATGGATGTTGGCATACCCCAACCACTCCTCCCACGGCTCATCATAAAATTCGACATACCAAATGCCGTCTTCGTCTGGGCCGCTGGCATTGAACTGATAATTGGGGTAATTGGGTAGCCAATCGGCGAACATCTCGGACTCGGTGACGGCTGCGAGTAATTCATCAGGCGGCGCAGCTTGCTCATCATCTTGTGCGGTAGCGAACAGACTCATGCTGAACAGGGCTGCAATGAGCATGGTAATGAGGGTAAATCTCTTGAAAATTGACATGATTTATTGCTCCATCTGGTGTTAGCGCGCCAGCACGATGTTCTGCGGTGTAGGGGTCAGGCCGGGAAATACTTGGTCAATGGCGGGGTTATTCAGCCGCCGAGTCAGGACTTCTGCCAGCACATCACGGTAATCGGTGGTGATAGCGAGGTCGCCATCGTTGAGAGCTTCCGGCGCGAGAGTCGGCCACTTGGCGTAGACCTTGCCGCCTTGCGCCCCGCCACCCATTAGGAGCATGAAGTTTCCGTGACCGTGGTCTGTGCCGAGGCTGGCGTTTTCTTCCACGCGGCGGCCAAATTCGCTCATGGTCACGACGCTGATATTGGACATCTGATCTTGCATGTCGGTGTAGAACGCGCTCAGGCCGCGAGCGAGCGTATTCAATTGATGTTGAAAGAAGCCGCCGTGCGTGCCTTGATTCTCGTGCGTATCCCAGCCACCGAGGTCAATACAGGCCACCTCAAGGCCGACATCAGCCTTAATCAACTGCGCGACTTGGCGCAATGCCAGCCCGAAGCCGTCATCATCCTCAAGGTAAGTTGCGCCGTTGGCCGGTTGATAGGTTTGGTTGCCGATTTGCTGGAGCATATCAACCGTCTCAAACACGACCTTAGCTTGCGCGTCTAGCCCGTCTCTGGGAGCCTCAAGTTGATATAACTGCATCAACGATTGGTGAGCGCGTCGCAATTCATTTTCACGCCCGCGCAAATGAAAATCGGCAATCGAACGCAACGATAAGGGCGTAACCGATCCGCGCAGTGAGTTAGGCGCCATATCACCCATCCCCACCGCCCGAAACGGCGAGTCATTCTGGGTGGCGAGGGTCTGTAAGTGACGGCCAATCCAGCCCGTCCCTGTGGTCTTGATGCCCGGCGTCCCATATTCCATGAACTGCATCGCGTCGAAGTGTGAACGGGTCGAGTCGGTTAAACCCGCCGCGTGGACAACCGCCAATTGTCCCGTTTTGTAAATGTCGGCCAGCGGCGCGAGGATCGGGTGAAAACCGAAGTACCCGTCAAGGTCAATGGCTGACCCTGCCCCGCTGCCCGGCTCGGCAACCGCGAGCGTCGGGCGGGCGTCATAATAGTGCTTGCCGTCCCCATACGGCACAACCGCGCTCAGGCCGTCAATCCCACCGCGCAGAAAGATGGCGACCAACACATCGCCGCGTACTTGTGCTTGTGATTTGGCAAAGGCCAAGCGCGGCATCCACTTGGGGAATAAATTCGCGCCGACGCCGACAACGCTCAAGAGTCCGGCGTTTTTCAAAAAATCGCGCCGTGAAGTTTTGTTCATCAGATTTACCCTTACGACTTGTTCTGTGACCGATTGGATTTAGGTGCGCGCTTGGGCGCGGTGGTGCGAACATGCTGTTCTATCAAATCGCGAACACGACAGCCGCCGCATTTTTGACATAGGGCGGCGCTAGTCGCAGGCGATTCGGCTGGTAAAGAGGTCGGCTGGGCGGGGACGCGACACATGCTGTTTTGCTACCTCCACTGATATAACGGTGACGCCAGCATCAGGCCAAACAGTGTCCCGAGTTTGTTGGCGATGAGTTTGGGGGTGACGGGAGCAGATTCGCCCGCCCCGTCCGAGGTAAAGTCGATAAAAGTGGCATAGTCGGCCTCTGGTAAAACAGATGTGCCGAATACACGCATGGCAACCTCGTCCACCAATATTCCCACCGTAGCGGGCGTGCCGATGAACAAGTCGAGCCGGTTGGTCATCTCAGCATCTGGGTCGCTATACGCGCTGTGCGTGAGCGTCATCGCCACATTCCAGCGCGCCAACAACCCGCTTGATCCCAACCACGCTCTAGCGACATCGGGATAACCGTCAGGCGGCGCCCAATCATAAGGTATCTGCGCGAGGTCGTTGAGTAGCTCAAACATAGTCCATAGATTTTGAATACGGGTATTGGTCACACGCATTGCGCCGACGAAAAAATCTAAGGGGCGGCGAAATTTTTGGCCGACGGATTGCATGAATTCCGCCGAGAGGAAAATGTGCCGCAGCACCGGCACGATGTCGCCGTCGTTGTCGCTCCAAACTTGTGTGGCGCTCTCAATCAGCGACTCCGGGGCGGCATCGCTCACAAAACGGATGCACAATTTTTTGCACAAAAAACGGGCGGTTTCTGGGTGATTCACCACGATACTCAGCAAGTGCAAGCCGTCCTCTATACCGCGCCCAGCGGGCATGGTATGGCCGAGGAAGGTCTTGGCATCGGTATCGTGAATTGACGGGTCAAAGTAGAAGCCGGTCTCGGTGGCATCATTGACACGCCAGCCGGTCAACGCCCGCGCAGCCTCTTTCACATCCTGTTCGGTATAGCCGCCATCAACGCCCAACGTGTGCAGTTCGAGCAGTTCGCGGGCGTAATTCTCGTTAGGGTGGTCTTTTTCGCTGTAGGTTTGGTCGAGGTAATACAGCATGACCGGGCTTTGCGCCGTACCCATCACCAGATTGCGAAAGTTGCCCAGCGCGTGCTTGCGGATGACATCACGGTGCATGATGGCGAGATCATGCACCAAGTCGTCGCTGGCCGGGATGTTGAAGTGGTCAGTCCAGAACTCAACCATGCGCTCATAAAGTTGACGACGGCTGAGGACGGCGCGCAGGGTCATGCCCTGTATCACGCTGTTATAAACGCGCCCGTCAAATCCCAACGTGTGAATCGCCTTGCGATCAAGCGACAAAATTGGCAGCGTCCACATCAGGTCATCGACAGCCGGGTCAGCCAGCGTGTCGGGCGCAAGCTGTTCTTCCAAGTACGCCTCTAGCCCGATCTGGTTCAGGCGAGCCACTTCCTCTGGCAAAACGCCGTAGGACAGCCGATTGAGCAGGTGGAGGCCGGGGTCATCGCTGGCCGAAAGCGGTGGGCTGGCATGAGCGCGCATCGCATCGCCGGTTGTGGCGACAGCCAGCGTACCACCCACCCATTTGAAAAAGTCACGTCGTGAAGATTGCATGGTCATAACTCTCATATCTCTGTCTGAGTTAGGCTTGGCGTGCCAAGCCCCTACTCCTTTACTGTATGACATGAGATGAGCAAAGTTTTGACGGAGTTATGACCGTTTCGTCACAATTGGCCTGTTTGGGGTGAGACAACAGTCCTATTCTTCACTGTTTTCTTCACCAGTGCTTTCCTGTTCGCGCAAGGCGACGGTGGCGGCTTCGAGCATCTCGGCTTGCGGTAGCCCGTGTTCATACAGCGCCAGTACGACCCAATCCAACGTCTCTAGCGACCCCCAATACAGGCCAAGTTCCCCCCACGCCAATGTCGTAGCCGCCCAATCCTCCATCTGATCGTAAAGGTGGAGTGCTTGCCACATGCGTGTCTCGCCTTCATCCGCAAAACCCGCGTTGATGAGGGCGACGCCGAGATTGTGCAAGGCAATCGCAACTTCCAACGAGTCTTGCAAGCTATGGGCAATGCTCAAGCCTTCTGTGAAATGGCGCACCGCCACATTCCAACGCCCCGACGCGGCGGCCAAAAACCCCAATTGCTGGCGCAGTCGATTCTGTAGCGCGGGCGACTCGTCGGCGCTGAGGCTATCTTGCAGCGCATTGGCCGCAGAATCCCAATCCCCCGCCTCAAAAGCTGAACATGCCTCATCCAAGAGTCGGGTGAAATCAACATTTTCCTCACTACGGACAAAACACGGGCCAAATCGCCAGCCGCGCCAATCCAATAAAACCCCTTGCCATTCGAGGTCGCCAAACGCGGGTGAAAGCCCCTCAATGCTGTTCAGCAAATCGTCAGGCTGATTGACCGCCTTCAGCGTCATTTGATAGGTATGCGTCCCATCGGCATACGCGCCGGTTGCCTCATTCCACGCCTCTGCTTTGACTTCTACGCGCACGCCGTAATCGCCCGCGTCGGGGAGATACAACGTCGAGTCCAGCAGTTCTTCGCGGTGGTTTGCCCCTTCCCACCCAAAATCAGCGGTTGAGGCGTTCTCAACCCACCCGAAATCATCCTCGGCTGAGTCAGGGGAACGCAAATACACATCCATCCCGACTCGGCCACCGCCTGCGCCACCGGCCAGCCAAATGGCGCGCCAATCAACTCGCAAGCGCAATCCTGTGCCGGTGTTGACCACAAAATAAACTTCATCGTCTGGCTCTTCTGGCATCATCTCGACTATGACAAAGCCGTCCCCGTTGAAGATTAAGTGCGGTGCGGCGATATTGGCGATTTCAACCTCGCTATCGTCCGGTGCTTCATGGGCGACCAAGCCCGCTGAAAATTGCGCTTGAACTTCCGGTGTGGGCGGTGGTTGAGGCGTCGGGACAACGGTAGGCGTGGCCGCCGTAATCGGTTCGACGCGCACATCAATGGCCGCGCACCCGGCGCTCATGACCAGTACACACGCCATGACAAAACGATAGAGTGGGGAATAGAGGTGAGGCATATATCTATCCTTTTTGCTGCGGTTTATTGAGGCGGACGGTCATGATCGTCCCGGCTCCAAGTCGGCTTTGTGCGCTGATGCTGCCGCCGTGCATTTCGATAATCTTCCGTACAATCGACAAGCCCAAGCCGCTACCGCTACCCGTTTGACGGGCGCGCACCAGCGGCTCAAAAATACGATCCGGCAAATAATCGGGCGAGATACCATCGCCATTGTCCTGTACGGTGACGACGTAATAGGTTTGGGCGTCAGTCAATCGTACCGTGATCGCGCTCCCATCGCGGGAATATTTGAGGCTGTTGTCGATGAGATTCTCAAACGCCCGCAGCAACAAGTCTCGGTCTCCTTCGACAGAAACGGGGTCAGATGGCACGTTCAGGCTCAAATTTTTCCCCTCGCGGGCGGCGCGATCTTCATGCGTATAGAGCGCCTCTTCCAGCACATCGGCAAAATCAATCATCTGGGGCTGCAATGGCACATAAGCCAAGCGTGCATCAAACAACATACTATCCACCAATCGCGTCAATCGCTGCGCCTCGCTCTCAATGGTCTGGATGGATTTTCGCCACGCTTCTGGCTCAACCGTCGGGGCTTGGCTGAGATTGGCGGCATGGCCGATAATCGCGGCCAGCGGGTTTCGTAAATCATGGACGATGCGCCGGATAAAATTTTCGTAAAAAATATTTTTCTCACCACCCACATTCAACGGACGATAAACCACGGCGTAAGTCTGACGGTCAAGCGGCAACACCTGAACCGCGTAACGCTCGGACTCCGACAAGTTGACAGTTTGGCGGATGAGTTGACCCGGCGCTTGCCGCTGCTGCTTGATTAGATTCGGGATGATGTCTTTCGCGCCGATTTGGACGAAAGATTGCGCCGTCGCGTTGTTCCAGCGCGGTTTACCCCGCCGGTCACACACGATAATCCCCTCGTCAAGCGAGGCCGACAGCGCCTTAAACTGCATCACCCACGCCAGATTGACCCGGCGAGCGCGCAGTATCCGTAAGACGCCCGCCAACAATAGCCCTGTCCCACTCAACAGCCAAATGAGCGCCTCATTTGATGATACGCGCACCGTAACCAGCACGTTCTGAGTGGATTCTGAGTATGTGTTTAAGAGGAATGTCAACGCGCCCCACGCCAATAGGCCGAGGACATATAAAAAACGATACACAGTCGCACTCACCCGGTAATCAGGCGATAGCCGACGCCATGCACGGTTTCGATCAGTTCATCACGCTGTAAGCCCAGCTTGCGGCGCAACGCGGCGATATGGCGATCCACCGTGCGCTCAAAACCCGCCCACGAGTAATCCCAGACGTGTGTCAGTAATTCATTGCGTGACCACTGTCGATTGGGGTGACGGGCGAGAAACGCCAGCAGTGCAAATTCAATCGGCGTCAAGTCGATTTGCCGCCCATTTTTGGTCACGCGCAAGCGTTCTGTATCAATTTGCAGGTCGGGGTGAAGGGTGAGCAACTTGGGCTGTGTTTCGGGCATCGACTCTTTGCGGATATGCGCGATTGCCCCCAACGTCGCCCGGATTTGATTGGCGAGCGCGTTGTTGTCCCACGGTTTGGTCACGAACGCAATCGCGCCCTGTCCGAGGCTTTCAACTTGCCATTCGGGATAAGAGGTCAACATGATAATCGGGATGAAACGTTCGCGCGCCCGCAGTCTTTGGCAGACTTCTAAGCCGCTCATTTGCGCCGGGCTACTCTCATCCAACACGACATCTAGCAACACGAGGTCAGGCTCTTGCTCATCGACCCAGTGCAGTGCTTCAACGCCGCTGGATGCGACCTGAACGCGATAGCCTAACCGCCCCAGAAATGTGCTGAGGGCGGAGCGGATGCTTTCTTCGTCATCGACAACCAAGATATTTGACACGGGCATGGGCATAGGACTTTTTGAAATTCATCTCTCACAATTCTACCTTAGCGGCAAAATTCTAACGTCGGAAGGCGTGCCTATGGGTACGCCCCTAGGAATGTACACGTAATGATCGGCTCTCATTTCACCGATTTATTTTAGAGTCAACATGAGTCGTCATCGCCGGATATAACAATTCCAACCCTTTTTTCACATCATAGGGTGGCGCGCCCAGCCGCCGAAGCACGCCCGCATCTATTTCCGGGACGGTGATCTGAGCCGGAGTCCAATGAAACGACTCCTCGCCCCAAAAATTCGCAATCTGTTGAGTGAGCGACACCGCCGCTGGCGCAGACGCAACAGCAATGTCTCCGTCATCCGACTTGCCCGCCGCCGCCGTCCTGCGTTGTCGTAATGCCTCAATGACCTGTTCCCGCGTGCGCCCGCGCAATGTAAAAATCACAAAGGGGTCTTGATCGAACTGCTCGCCCAATAAATAATAAACCGCCGCAATATGTTTGCACGGATTGCTATAATCTGGGCAGCTACATTCGGTTGAAAGATCGTCATAATGGGTCGGAAAAAGCGAGACCTCAGCCGTGTTAAAAACCGTTTCGATCGCTTGGGGCATCGTGCCATCTAATAATTCTGCGGCGAAAATCGCCTGCTGACTGGCGGCGTCCAGCACCTTCTCCCAGTCTGCATCGGTGATGGCTTTGACTTGGATGGTGACTTGATACGGTTTACGCTGTGATCCCTGTACACGCGCCTTGATTTGGCTGGCTGTGATGTCGATATTCAAGACTTGCCCGCGTCGTGCATAGCTTCGCCCACGCTGTAAACGACTGCCGATGTCATAGTCTTCAAGCACCGCCAACCAGCGTTTCGCCCACCAATTGGCCGCGAACGATCCCCGCTGATTACGGCTTTGGATGCCGCCCTCGGCCTTGATAGTGCGTGACGACGGGAAATACCCAAAGGCATCAAAATCTTGTTTATCTTTGCTTTTTGCCATCGCTCAATCCCCCATCTCTTGCAACCGCACCAAGTCGCGCAAACTGGCGGTATCCAACTCGGTTAACCAAGTTTCATCCGCCCCGACAATCCGATTCGCCAGCGCCCGCTTACTCTCGATCATTTCGTCAATTTTCTCTTCTAGCGTGCCTGCACAGACAAACTTATGCACTTGCACGTTGCGCGTTTGCCCAATCCGAAAGGCTCGATCCGTGGCTTGATTCTCAACCGCCGGATTCCACCAACGGTCAAAGTGGAAGACATGGTTGGCGCGGGTCAAGTTCAAGCCGACGCCGCCCGCCTTGAGCGATAGGATAAAAACTTTCGGGCCGCGCTCCGACTCAAAACGCCGGATCATATCCTCGCGGTCTTTCACTTTTGTGCCGCCATGCAGCCAAAGCGGTTCATCGTAAAAGGTCGCCCGCAGATGATCGCGTATCAACTCGCCCATCTCGGCAAATTGTGTGAAAATCAGCACACGATCCTCTATCGTGTAGACTTCCTCTAGCATTTCGGTCAGACGTGCCAATTTGCCAGAACGCCCGTCCAGCGAACTGCCATCTTTGAGATATTGCGCCGGATGGTTGCAAACCTGTTTCAACTGCATCAACAGCGACAACACCAGCCCGCGCCGAGACAGATTATTTCCGTCTGCTTCGGCCGCTTCAATCCGCTCCAACACATCTTTGACGATGGCCTCGTACAGCGTGCCTTGCTCGGCTGTCAGAGTGGTGTAAACCTTCATCTCTAGTTTTTCCGGCAAATCGCTGATGATGGTCGAGTCGGTTTTGAGGCGGCGCAAGATAAATGGCTCGGTCAACTGCTTCAGGCGTTTGGCGGCAACGGCATCGTCCAGTTTTTCAATAGGGATCGCAAAACGCTGCCGAAAGCTTTTTTCGCTGCCCAAATAGCCCGGATTGAGAAATTGAAGGATTGACCACAGGTCGGTCAGGCGATTCTCGACAGGCGTGCCGGTCAGCGCGATACGATGGTCGCCTTTCAAAGCGCGGGCGGCCTGTGACTGTTTGGTCACGTTATTCTTAATATTCTGCGCCTCATCCAAGATGATGGTTGACCACGTTATCGTCTCCAATGTCTCGCGGTCACGCGCCAATAACGGATAACTGGTCAGGACGACATCGACCCCTTCTATCTCAGTCGCAAAATCATCGCCGGATAACCGTTCGACGCCCTGATGCAGATAAGGTTTTAAGCCGGGCGCAAACCGCTGTAATTCGCGCCGCCAATTGCCCACAACCGAGGTAGGACACACCACCAATGCCGGTTGTGCGTTTGGCAAAGCTTGGTTTTTTACATACAGCAAAAATGCGATGGTTTGCAGCGTTTTGCCCAGCCCCATATCATCCGCTAGACACGCGCCTAGCCCATACCGCCGCAAAAATGCCAACCATGCAAAACCCCGCTGCTGGTATGGGCGCAGTTCGGCCTGTAGGTCTTTTGGCGATGGGATCGCTTCAATTTTCTCTGGGCTTTTCAACGTCTCCAGTAAGGTCTTGAGCCAGCCATCGGCCTTGACGGTTTCCAGTGGTAATCCGCCAACGGTATCCGCCTCTTCGATGCCGAGGCGTAAGGCTTCATCCAACCGAAACTCACCGCTTTTCTGTTCAAAGAAACGCAGACCGGCCTGAATTTGGGCGGCATCAATTAAAACCCATTGCCCGCGTACTTGGATCAAAGGTTGTTTTAGCGCAGCAAGGCGCATGAACTCCGCGTGGTCAAGCACCTGTCCGCCCAGCAACACCTCATAGTCATAATGCACCAGTGTGTCGAGCGTCAGCCGTGACTTACCGACCTGTTTGCCCCCGCTGACCCTCGCTTTGGCAGACAGGCGGGCTTTTTTGCCGCCCCACCAACGCGGCAGTAATACCCCAAAACCGCTGGCTTGCAATAATGGCGCGGCCTCTTGTAGAAACGCATACGCCTGCGAAACATCGAAATAACTGCTATCTGGCGCGGCGGTTTTTAAGCTGTCTTGAATCGGCGTGAACAGCCGTCCGGCAAACGCAAGACCTCGCAACAACCGTTCTTGTGGCTGATCAAAACGCTGTTGAATGTACCGATCACCTTGTCCGCGCCAAATTTGACCGGCGGGGATGAGCAAGCTGGGGTCATCGGTGGCTTGCAGCAAATAACTCAACTGCCACGGCGCATGAGGGTCATCGGTGGGCGCGTCGAGCCGGAAGGTAATCCGAAAGGCGCTGTTGCCCGCTGCGTCGCCCTGCCCCGCCCAAGTTTGCCACGCCTTAAACAAGGATTCTGCCTCGGTAGCGGGCAACTTGAGCAATGAGTCGCGGGCGGTCAGCGCGGCGAGCCATGCTTTGCCAGCGCTGCGCCCGGACGACGAGCGAAGCGGGGCATTAGCCTCTCGGATGGTCGAATCCACCACCCTCCCGACAAACGACCCTAATAATTTGTCTGGCGATAAGGCCGAGTCCGGAGTCTCAGCCCATGCCCGGCAAACCGGCGGCATCTGTGAGGCCAGTTCGTTCAGGCGTTCGGGATGCTCTGGCAACGCCCGCCAAAACGCCCGATAATTGAACCCGTCTTTCTCCAACGCCGGGATAACCTGCTGTCCGGCAACCAACGCCAACGCCTCTAACGCGGCCCAACGCCAGAATTGTAGGCTGCGCCCGATGTCATTTCGGTTTGCCAGCGCCAACAGGACATCCAGCGCGTCGGAAATACTGAGTATTATCCCGTCAACCGACCAGCGATGTAGGGTCGGGATTTGCGAGTCATCGTCTGCAAACACGCCCGTGGCGCGTAGTTCTGGCGACGCTTGGGGGTGTTTCTCATTCCCCGGCAGCCAAATCGCAAAGGGTTCTGCCGTTGGCTGGACGTGCGGGACGCGCTTAACCACCCACGCCTCAAGTTGTTTGGCGGAGGCCGAAAAAGGATGTCGTGCTATTTGCGGCTGACGACCCGCCTTACGGACGGACACGCTATCGGTCTCGCCCCATAGCTTGAAGTGATCAGAATCGGGGTGAAATATGCCGTGGAGGATCAACATTCTGCTCAACACTTGATGATTTTATTATTGCCCCAAAGTATAGCGCAATCAAAAATGTTTTGCGTCTATCGCAGATCAATTTGTGCGATGAGTGAAATAAGATCATGGGCGCACACCTCGCCCGCACGATTGAGGAGGTCGTGGGGCTAGTCCGTTTTTCCCTCAACGTCATCGACAATCATGACCCGGAGAGCGCTGGCGTGAGTCATATTGATGAGCCACCGCGCCATAAGCTGAGGCGTGTGCCACAACCCGCCGCACTCTCTAACGTCAGCCTCGCCCCGATAGACTGGGCGCGCTCGCGCATGACTTCTAAGCCAAAGTGATTGGGGTGCGCGCCAGCGGTATACATAGCTGGGCGCGACTCATCCGTGACCGTGATTCCGGCGCTCCCTCTGCTCATCTGTCTGTAGCTAAAACCCCAATCCCGCCCGCGTCGCGCCCGCCTTGAGGAAAGCCAACCCCTCACGCGCCAGCACCTCGGACGATTGATTGGGTGGGCGCCACAAACAGGTGGCCGCTTGCAAATCAGGGTTGATGGCCGCAAACGACTCCAAGACCAGATACCCCTGATAATTGATCTCGGTCAGAGTCGCCCAGACCTGATCCCAGTTCACCGTGCCGCTGCCGACCAACCCGCGATGCGACTCACTCATGTGGATATAGTCCAACACGTCCGCCGTGGCGCGGATGGGTTTGGCAAATCCTTCCTCCTCAATATTCATGTGATACGTGTCGGCATGAAGTTTCAGGGTATCCGACCCCACCGCCAGAATCGTCTGACGGGTGTCCTCTAGCGTGTTGTACAGATAGGTTTCATAGCGATTACAGGCCTCTAAGCCCAGCCGAATCCCCCGGCGTGCGGCCTCTCCCGCGAGGTCGCGCAACACTTCGACCACGGTAGCGCGTTCTTGCGCGCTAGGCGGCTTGCCGGTCAAGAACCCCAACTCATACGCGATACAACCGCACAGATAATCCCCCTCTGCCGCTTGGATGGTATCCAGCGCGCCCAGCAAAAACGTCCGCGCTTTTTCGGGGTAAATGCTCATCTGGTGGCCTTTGGGCAAAACCAGTGAATACGTCGCGCTGATTCCGGCCTGTTTTAAGGTAGCCGTATGGCTGGGGACGTCAAACGCTGCCGGGTTCAGCAATGGGATTTCGATGAAATCAAACCCGTGTTTTCCGGCCTGTTGGATTGCATGATTGCCTGCGGCTGTATCCCACGCGCCAATCCAGACAAAAGCATGTGCGCCAAATTTGTTCACAGGTCTTTTTCCTTCTCAAATAGAGTCATGATACAAGATGGGCAATTTCCCAATCGTGGCTATTTTGCCGCACTGAACAAGGCCATTCGAGCCTCAGCGATACGCGGCTAATCCGCCGCGTGCGCCATCGTCGTCATCAGCGAGATATTGCGCGTGGTGCTGTACATGCGGCTGTATTGCACCACCACCGGCACATCAGATAACACCCGCAAGCCATACGGCACATCAAATGGGACAATCGTTCCAATCTCTTCAGGTCGGTCTGTCCGCAAATGTAAGCAACGTTTGGCGGGAATGGTCACGCGCACCCCCTCCAACGGCTCACGGTTTGGGAAATAAAAATCGAGCGTCAAGTGTGCATCATCCGCCGTGGCATTGATGACACAGACCGCCTCGTGATTCTTATAGGCGGGGTCGTCGTCTATCGGCTTAGCGAGATAGCCGTCCGGGATATACCAAATTTTCGCGCCGTCCGGGTGCATGGGAAAAGTCCTGAGTAAGGGACAACGCGGGCGTTGTCCCTGCCCGTATATAAACGACATGCAAAAACAGGATTAACTTGGGTCGTATGGGGCATACGCTACGCCCCTACGACCCAACCGTGATGAGCGACTCTGAGGTGTTTACCTCTCATCACTCATCACTCAAAACTCATCACTTCTATATTAGAAGTCGAAGTCGTTGATGTTTTCTTTGTTGAAGATGAACGGCGAACCCAGCAAGATTTCGCTGCCGTTGACCACTTGCAGTGTGCCGAGGCGGCCCGCTTCTACCGAGGTTGATTCCGGGGTCAGCGTGCCGTCAATCGCTGCGCGCAAAACATAAGCAGCAGCGTAGCCGAGATCAATCGGGTTCCACAGCACAACCGACAACACGCAGTCGGCGTCAACGTATTCTTTCATGGCGTTGGGGGTGGCGAGGCCGATCACGGCTACTTCACCGCACAGCCCGGCTTGGGTGACTGCATCCGCCGATGACGGGGTAGCGACGCTGGTCATGCCCAGTAAGCCGTCGAGATCGTCACCGTATTTGTTGATGAGGGTGGTGGCTTGGTTGAATGACAGCACGGCGTCTTCTTGCGCTTCCACGGTCTCCAGCCAAGTCATATCTGGGTAGCAGCTCTCTTGGTAGGCTTGCATTTCAGCAATCCAACGCGCTTGGTTGGGGGTGGTGAAGGTGCTGGTGACGATACCGAACGAGGCCTCAGCGCCCTTCTCGGCGACGAGACTGTCAATCATCGCCTTAGCGATACCGTTGAATTCAGCTTGGTTGACGAACCATGAGCGCGCATCGGGGGTGCTGTTGGCATCATAACCGACGACCTGAATACCGGCTTCCAGCGCTTTCTTCAAGACGGGCGCAATCGCCACCGGGTCGTTGGCGGCGAACAGGATGCCGTTCACGCCTTGCGTGATGTAGTTGTCGATGAACTGGATTTGATCGTCAATGTTGGCCGAGGTCGGGCCGTCGGTGGTGGCGGTCACGTTGCCCAGTTCTTCAGCGGCCTGCTGGATGCCCAGCGCGGTTGCGTTGAAATAACCGATACCGATGAGCTTGGGGACATCAACGATCACGATGTCTTGTCCGGCAAGGTCGGGCGGGTTGACGGCGAGGCCGCCGTCATAAACCGGAGCTTCCACAATTTCACCTTCGACGGGTTCTTCAGTGGCAACCGGCTCTGCGCCTTCGGCAAGCGGGCAGGCCAACGGATGGGTGTCTAGGTCATCCGCGCCATCCCAACGGTCTTGGGCAGCGGCGGGCAAGGCGACAATAGAGAGCATCGAGAAGACGATCAAGAGCGAAAACAGTTTGCGGGCCATGTCTTTGTGACTCCTATGATGGGTAAAACTGAACGAGCGAAAAAGATTTAAGGTCGGGCGGTGTTTCGATACGTGCGGTTTTGGCATCACCCCCTTTCAGGATTCTCTAGGGTATATCACGGATAGTGGTGGGGCGCATCATGTCCTACTTAATGGAGGCGAGAATTAGACTCTAGATGATGATCGCGCTGATATCGTCTGATTTCTATTCCTGTTCCCGCTTACTCTCGCCCGGTGATGAAATTATTAATCAAGATAGCGAGGATCAACACAGCGCCAATCACGACGATGGTGGCGTCACCCGTCACACCGTTGAGCGCCAGCCCGTTTTTGAGCAGTTGAATCAGGATGACGCCAATCATCGTCCCCAAAATACTGCCTTTGCCGCCGAAGATACTCGTGCCGCCCAACACCACCGCAGCGATGGCGTCCAATTCAAAACCCATCCCCATATCTGAACGGGTGGTCGTCACGCGAGCGACGAAGATATAGCCCGCCAAGCCCGCCATGAAACCGCTAAAAGCATAAATCAGCAGCTGGGTACGATTGACCGGCAGGCCGCTGAAGCGGGTCGCCAGTTCGTTGCTGCCGATGGAATACAATATCCGCCCAAATACCGTCCGCGATAATACGATCCCACACAAGATGGCGGCGACCAGTAAAATCCAAACTTGGACGGGAATTCCGAGGATATTCCCGTTGCCGATAAAAGCGAACCAATCTGGAAAATTCTTGACCGAACGCCCCTCGCTGACGCCTTGCGCTACCCCGCGATAAATCGCCAACGTCGCTAAGGTCATAATCAGCGGTGGCACGCGCAACCACACGATGAATAATCCGTTGAGGAAGCCGCCTAATGTGCCGATCCCTAGCGCGAAAATGATCGCCAGTTCGAGCGGGAAACCCCACACAAACCACGCATGACCCATCAGGATGGCGCACATGCCGAAAATCGACCCCACCGACAAGTCAATCCCGCCGGTGATGATGATGAAGGTCATCGGTAGCGCCAATAAACCGACCTCAGCCAAAAACCGCCCTTGTTGAAGCAGGTTATCGGCGGTCAACAATTTATCCGTCCGAGAGGCCAAAAAACCAATCGCCAGCACGCCAATCACAATCAAGACAAATTCTTGGCTGCGAAGCAATGACCTCAAAACCGACATGGCGCGGCTTTCGGGCTGAGATCCAAGGGGTTGAACGCTATTCATCACGCATCACTTTCAACACATCACTCATAATTGCCGACGACGGCGCAGCAGGTCAGCCAAGACGGTCAGCAGCACCAAAATACCCTGTACCGATTGCAACCAAAACGGCGAAACATTGATGAAGACCATTGACGAGCGAATCGCGTTGAGCAAAATCGCCGCCAATGCCGCCCCGAACACCGACCCCGTACCCCCCAAGATGCTAATCCCACCGACCACCGCTGCGGTGATAATCAAAAGTTCAAGGTTGGGCGGGACAGTGGACTGAATAACGCTCAATTGAGTGGCATACAAAATTGACGCCACGCCGACGATCATGCCATTGCCGATGAAGGCGCTCATCACCACTCTGCGTTCGCTAATACCCGACAAACGCGCCGCTTCTTTATTGCCGCCGACGGCGTATAAAGACCGCCCCATCGGGGTATATTTCAGGAACAACACGCCGCCAATCGTCATCACTACCATGAATACAATCGGCATTGGGATCCCCAGCGGCCTCATCTGGGCAAGCGCATAGCCGGGCGGGAGCTTATCAATCCAGTTGCCTTTCGTCACCATAATCAGGCCGCCTTGCAAGATGCTTAACATGCCCAGCGTGACGATAATCGACGGGATTTTGAGATAAGCCACTAGAAAGCCGTTCAACGCCCCTGCCAGCCCGCCGATAAATATCGGCATAATCCATGCCAACGCGATCAGCCCTTCAACCGGAAGCGCAGGCGTGCCATCCGGCGCTTTTGCCACCGCGATGCTGCCACTAATGGTCGCCAAGACGCCCACCAGCGACCCCACCGAAATGTCAATATTGCCACTAATAATCACCAACGCCATCCCCACGGCGGCCACGGCAATATAGGCATTGCCTTGCAGGACATCGCTCAGATTGCGCTCGGCCACAAAGCGCGGATTCGCCAGCCCAACCAACAACACCAGCAACATCAGCGCCATGCCCAAGACCGCTTCTTGGTTTCCAAACGTCTTTCCCAGCGGGGTCTGACCGGCGGGGCGCGGCACGAACGCTTGCACAATCAAGAGCGCGCTGAGGATCAACGACAGCCAAAAGCCCATCCCAGCCGCCGCCGCAAGGTCTAATCCTTCAGCGCCCGCGTCGCTGAAAGCGATGACGAAAGACTGAAGGCCAAACCCGCCGCCCACCGCCGCCAGTAGCCCAGCAGCCCGATCAGACTTGGGGCTGACCAGCGCCCATACGCCCGCAAGCCCCGCCAATAGCGCCCCCAGTGGCACGAGCGCGAGGCCATTGGTCATCACGCCGATTTCGTTATTGGCGCGAGCAGCGGTCAAAAGGCCGGCGGTGGTCGCGCCAAGCCCCGGCTGATTGACCCACGGCAAGGTCAGATACGTGAAAATCAGGACGACGGTCAGGATCAACGGTAAAACACGAGTCAACGATACTCCAGTAAATTTGGCCTGTGTCCGAAGCGGGGTCGTATGGGTTGCGCTGTTCATGCTCCTACCTCGTGGCGCGATCCCATCATGGCCGCGCCAACCGCTTCTTGGGTGGCCTCAGCAATGTCAAATTCGGCCACAATCCGACCTTCACGCATGACCAACACGCGGTCACTCATCCCCAAAATTTCCGGTAGTTCCGATGAAATCATGATGACGGCCAGCCCTTGCGCCGTCAATTCGCTTAAAAGACGGTGTATCTCGGCCTTCGCGCCCACATCTACCCCGCGAGTCGGCTCATCGACAATTAAGACACGCGGATTGCTGGCGAGCCACTTCCCGACGACCACTTTTTGTTGGTTGCCGCCGCTGAGTTTACTGACGATTTGCTCGCCGCTGTAAGCGCGAATCATGAATTTCTCAATAGATTGATGCGCCAATTGGCGTTCACCGTCCCGATTAATGAAGGTCGCCCGCGATAGTTGTTTGAGGACGGCCATTGATGAATTTTCACGCAACGTCATAGCGCGCACCAAGCCCTGAGTCCCCCGGTCTTCCGGCACATAAGCGATCCCATGCCGGATGGCGTCTGCCGGGTTTTTGATGCTGACGACGCGATGGTTAACCTTAATCGTCCCACTTTTGGCGGGGTATATCCCGAAAATGGCTTGCGCCGTCTCGCTGCGGCCAGAGCCGACCAGCCCCGAAATGCCGAGGATTTCGCCAGCACGCACGCTAAACGAGACGCCCCGCGTATAGGGTTCGCGCATCAGGTTTTGCACTTCCAATACCGTCTCACCGATTTTGCTGGGCAATTTGGGGAACAGTTCATTAATCTCGCGCCCGACCATCATTTCTATCAGCATCGGCTCGGTGATATCTTTCACCTCTCGCGTAGCGATGTACTGACCGTCGCGCAGCACTGTCACGCGGTCAGCCACCTCGAACACCTCTTGTAACCGATGGCTGATATAGACGATACCGACGCCGCGCTGACGCAGCAGCCGGACAATCGCAAATAATCGTTCAACGTCCGATTCCGTCAAAGCAGCCGTCGGCTCATCCATAATTAGGACGCGGGCGCTCAGGCTCAACGCTTTAGCGATTTCGACGCGCTGACGGTTGCCGACGTTGAGTAAGCCCACTTTGGTCGTCACATCAAGGTCGAGGATGTCCAATGAATCGAGGATTTCACGCGCACGGGCATTCATAGCGCCCCAATCGACGACCAGCCCGCCCCACCGCCGGGGGTGATGCCCCATAAAAATGTTCTCGGCTACTGTCAACTCTGGATATAGGCTTAACTCTTGGAAGATCGTGGCGATTCCGGCCTGTTGTGCGTCGCGTGGGCCGTTGAACTGGACGGGTTTACCATCAATCATCAGCGTGCCACTATCCGGTTGATGGACGCCGCTGATGATCTTAATCAAGGTCGATTTGCCCGCGCCGTTTTCGCCCAACAGCGCGTGGACTTCGCCGGGACGCACACCGAGGCGTACATCAGACAGGGCTTGTACGCCCGGAAATCGCTTTGAGATGTTTTCTAAGGTCAAAAGTTCCGACATCACGCAAATACCTTCACTTATTTCGTTTAACTTATTTCTGGCAATTGACTTAGATGTTCAAGGGCAGAGTCTTAAAACGTTGATATTGCTCCTCCCAAACAGCCCCGTGGGTGGGATGATAGGTCTGAGTCTCAATGGTTTGCGCCAGCATCGCCCGCGCTTCGCTCATATCCCGTAAGTCGCCTAAGCCAATGAGTTGGACGATAGCGTTGCCTAGCGCGGTGGCTTCAACCGGGCCGCAAATCACCGTCCGTCCTGTCGAGTCAGCGGTCATCTGTGAGAGTAAAGCGTTCTGGCTACCGCCGCCGATGATGTGCAGATGCGGCGCCCGCCGCCCGCTGACCGCGCATAGGTTGTCGAGCGTCAAGCGATATTTGAGCGCGAGGCTTTCATAGACCGCCCGCATCATCTGACCCGGCGTTTCTGGGACAGGTTGGCTGGTTTTTTCGCAATAGGCGCGAATACGGGCGGGCATATCGCCCGGCGGCAACATTTCGGGCGCGTCTGGATCAAAAATAGACCGAAAAGGCTGCGCCTCACCCGCCAAACGTACCAGTTCGTCATACGGGTAATCTTGCCCGTGTGACAGCCAAGTCGCTCGGCACTGCTGTACCAGCCACATGCCCATCACATTTTTCAGCAAACGAAACGTGCCATACGCGCCGCCCTCATTGGTCAGATTGGCGGCATAAGCAGCCTCATTAATGATGGGATGATTCAGTTCCAAGCCCATCAAACTCCACGTCCCACTGCTGATATAGGCAAAATCTTCTTGTGTGCTAGGGATAGCGACGACGGCGCTGCCGGTATCATGTGCAGCTGGCGCAATCACCGGCACGCCGTGATACGCGCCGACTTGCTCACCGGGCATGACGATGCGCGGGAAAATGCGGGTTGGAATGTCTAACGCGCTTAACATCTCGACATCCCAGCCCAGCGTGGTCGGGTTCAGCATTTGGAGGGTGGTGGCGTAGGTGAATTCACAAAATTTTTCACCCGTCAGCCAATAATGAAACAAATCAGGGATGGTCAAGAGCGTCTCGGCAAGCGCAAGCTGTGGGTCGCGGTATTCGGCGCGTTCGGCCAACTCATATAACCCGTTAATCGGCATTAACTGAATGCCGGTGTGATCAAACACGGCGCGCCGCCCAAACCGCTCAAACACGCGCTCCATCATCGGCACGGTGCGGTTGCGATAGTGACGCGGATTGCCCAGCAGCACGCCCTGTTTATCCAATAGCGCGTAATCGACGCCCCATGTATCGACCCCAATCGAGGTCGCGTCTAAGATTTTACTCAGACCGTCGGTGATGTCGCCCCATAACCGCAGCACATCCCAATACAACACATCGCGGGCGCGAACCGGCACATTGGGGAAACGATGAGCAGCTGACAGCGACAAGCGTGCGCCATCAAAAGCGACACGCATCACGCGCCCAGACTCCGCCCCCAAATCCACCGCAATCACCGTCCGAGTCGTCATGGATAAAACCCTATCTCACGTAGGCGGTGTTCACGCCGCCGTCTATGGTCAAGACACCGCCGGTGGTCTTACTGCTACGTGGGCTTGAAAAGAAAGCCACGCCCTCAGCGATGTCCTCCGGCAAAACTTCGACCTTGAGGATATTGCGCTGGCGATAAAATTCATTCAGATCGTCTACGCCAACACCGTACTGCTTGGCGCGAGCCGCCTTCCATTCGCCATCCCAGATGGACGAGCCACGGATAACACCATCGGGCAGCACGCTGTTGACGCGGATGCTATCGCCGCCAAGTTCTTCGGCCAAGCTACGCGCCATGTGAAGTTCCGCCGCCTTCGCCGCGCTATACGCCACCGCGCCTTTGCCGGGAGCAAGGCTGTTCTTGCTGGCGACAAATATCATCGAGCCGCCGATGCCTTGCGCCTTCAGCACGCGCACCGCCTCACGCGCAAACAAGAAGTAACCGGTAGCGAGGATGCCCATATTGCGATTCCAGATTTCGAGCGTGGTATCCTCAAACTTGGCGCTGTCAGCGATACCCGCGTTGTTCACCAGCACATCAACGCCGCCATAGGCCAAAATCGCCTGATGATAAACGTGCTGCACTTGCGCCTCGTCGGTCACGTCGCATTTGACGAATAGCGCCCGCTTCGCGCCGTATTTCTGAGTCAACTCGGCAGCGACCCGCTCGCCATTTTCCGCGTTGATGTCGGCAATCACGATATGCGCGCCATCTTGTGATAAACGATGAGCCACCGCACGGCCAATCCCGCTGGCGCCGCCCGTCACGACAGCGATACGCCCCGCGAGGTCGCGGTCAGGCGGGGCGAGGCGCAGTTTATACAATTCCAGCGGCCAATATTCGATGTCGTAAGCTTCTTTGGGCGTCAAACCGACATAGCCGCCCAGCGCCTGACAGGACCCCAACACCTCAATGGCGCGGTGATACAACTGCTGACTCACGCCCGCATTGGTCACATCTTTACCCGTATTCACCATCCCGAGGCCGGGGATG
>Ga0105044_10003663_pt1 | contig 21075 bp, 20 predicted proteins | sample MAT01_FD_78092 | JGI IMG/M metagenome (GOLD analysis project Ga0105044, IMG submission 78092) | Freshwater microbial communities from Lake Fryxell liftoff mats and glacier meltwater in Antarctica - MAT-01 | ecosystem: Environmental > Aquatic > Freshwater > Ice > Liftoff microbial mat | place...
GCTATTGCGCCACCGCCTCGGCGGTGGACAGCGAGTTCAACGTGGTGACTGTCGAGACGGGTTGTCGAGCACCCGCACCGCGACCACGACTAGGCAACACCTCGTCCAGCTGCGGGCTCTGTGGCAACGACGCGATCGACGAACTCTGTGCCCGCCTGCTGCCGCTGCCGGCGACAACGCCGATCCCTTTCGATGTGTTGCACGCCATTCCCGACGCAGTCCGCACGGCGCAGGGCTTGTTCGACAGCACCGGTTCGGTCCACGCGGCGGCCGCATTCACCATCGGTGGCGCGGTGCTGATGACCCGCGAAGACGTCGGCCGCCACAACGCCGTCGACAAGGTGATCGGGCGCCTGCTGCTCGACGGTCGGCTGCCGGCCACGGGCCTCGGGCTGTTCGTCAGCGGGCGCGCCAGTTTCGAGTTGGTGCAGAAGGCGTGGGCCGCCGGCTTCAGCACGCTGGTCGCAGTCAGCGCACCAACTGCACTGGCCGTCCATACGGCCCGGCGGGCAGGGCTGGTGTTGGCCGGATTTGTGCGTGCCGACCGGCTGAACATCTACTCGCCGGAGCGCATTGCCCCGTAGCCTGAAGTCATGAGCGAACCCATCAAGCCCTCCATTGGTCGGGGCATGTTGCACCTGTTCTGCAAGGCAACGCCGATGTTCGACGGTGAGAGTGTGGTGGCCGCGGTGAAATCTGCCGAGGCCGACGGTGTGCAGGTCGTGGCCATCTCCACCCTGGGTCACAAGTGCGATGCCGCCTTCATGGCCATGCACGAAGACTGGCAGGCGCTACGCGCCCTGCAGTCGGGCTTGCAGCGCGCCGGGCTGGAGGTGGTCGACAGCTACGTCAGCCTTACCGAGGTCAGCGAGTACTCGAAGGGCATGCCCGAGGAGATGCTGCAGGGCCGCCTCTACCCCGAGATTCCACCTCGGGCTCACCACATGCCCGCATGGTGCTTCTACCCGATGTCGAAGAAGCGCGAAGCCGACGCGAACTGGTTCACGCTGCCGTTCGAAGAGCGCAAGGCACTGATGCACGAACACGGCATCAGCGGCCGCAAGTTTGCTGGTCGCATCGTGCAGTACATCACCGGCTCCACCGGACTGGACGACTACGAGTGGGGTGTCACCCTGTTTGCAGTGCACCCCGACGACCTCAAGGAAGTCGTGTACACGATGCGCTTCGATGTGGCCTCGGCGAAGTACGCCGACTTTGGCCCGTTCTACACCGGAATGGTCGTGTCGGTGGAGGAGCTGGTCACGTCGCTATGAGACGAAAGCATCAGCCGATGCCGATCGCAACCACTCCGTCGGCTACGTCGCGCCCGCTGCTGTCGAACGTAAATCGCTCGAAGTTGGCTGCGATGACGTTGCCGTTGTCGTCGATCGACAGGTTCCCGCTCGGTCCGTTGTAGTTGATGTTGCGGCCGTCGGAGAGCGATGCGTTGCAGCCGACGAACATCGCGCAGCCGGTGCCGCTGGCGGTGACGGATGCGATGGACCGGGCAATCTCCGTGGGTTGGTCGGAGCCGGCGGTTTGAGCTGCCAACGCAATGATGGCGAGACAGTCGTATGCGTTGTGGGCGTAGAGGCCGCTGGCGTCTGGGTTGATGGTCAATAGGGCCTTGGTGAACATCGCCGAGTCGGCGTAGGCCACGGGCGACACTCCGCTGACACGGAGCGCCAAACCTGGGCTGAATGGCTGCGCAGATGCGGCGGGCCGACGAATTGCATCGTTGACCACGTAGGTGAGCCGGGTTTGTGCTGCGGCGTCGATGGCATTGATGATGGCCGGCCCGGTGACGCCGTCGGCGATCACGGCAACTACCTGCGGTGTTGCTGCGAGCGCTTCTTCGACTGCAGAGGAAATGGACTGCTCGTTCGCTGCGAAGCCGATCGTCGCCGCCACGTTGGTGCCGAGTGCGGAGATGGCGTCCTCGGTTGCCTCGCCGAATGGGCGGCCGTAGCCATCATCGAGATAGATCACCACAGCGGTGCTACTACCGGTGGCCTCGACCACGTTGGCGATGGCCTGAGCCTGCAGTGAGTCGCTGGGGATCGTGCGAAAGAACAGGCCGTCATCGGGAAAGCTGTCGAGCGCCATCGCCGTCGCAGTTGGGCTGCATGTGAGTACACCGGCTTCGACGGCCGCACCGAGCGTGCCGAGTGTGTTCAGCGATGAAGTCGGCCCGATGATGGCGTCGACCCGCGGTGCAAGACTCTGTACAGCAAGCGCCGCTGTGGCTGGGTTGGTGCCCTCTTCGGCCGTGATCAGCCGCATCGGCCTCCCATTGATCCCGCCGGTGGCATTGATCTCGGCGATGCCCACCGCCAGCGCGTCGCTCATCGACGACCCCAGGTCGGCGGCACCGCCACTTCGCGGGAGGATCGCCCCGATGACCAGGGTGCCGTCGTCGGGATGGGCGGTCGTGCTGGTTGCCGCGACCGTGTCGACGGATTCCGCTCCGGCGCCCGACCCTTCGCCATCGCTGCAGGCAGCCAACACGACGAGCGACAGCGTGACGGCCGCACCAACGGCACGAAGGTGTGTGGGGAAGGGCACGAGGGAAGTGTAGGAGGCCGCTCGGATCTGACGTTGTCGTTTCGCGACCAGCCGAACGAACGGCACCTGGTGGTCTGTGGAAGGACCAACAACGACCGGTGTCAGGACCAACTACGTGATGATGAATCCCGCTGGTCGCCGACGCACTCGATCTCCGCAGCGCCTAGGGTCGGGGCGTGAGCGACGCCACACCTCAGGACTTCACACGCGACCTGGCCCGCTGGAGCGAAGCTCTCGCCGGCATCGCCCGAACCGGTCTCGGCTTCACCCAGAACTTGTACGAACGCGAGCGGTTCGAGGAGGTGCTGCACGTTGCCGCCGACATCAAGGCGGCCGCTGATGAGGCACTGGAAGTGCAACGCGAGACCGACCATTTCATTCAGGAATGGATGGACAACGTAGGCGAGGGCATTCCCGGCTACGTGACCCCCAAGGTGGCGATTGGTGCGGTAGTGGGCAACGAAGCCGGCGAGATTCTGCTGGTGCAGCGCGGCGATAGCGGCGTGTGGCTGTACCCCACGGGGTGGGCCGACAACGGCTACTCACCCAGTGAGGTCGTGGTCAAGGAGGTGCTGGAGGAGACTGGTATCGAGTGCGAGCCGGTGCAGCTACTGAGTGTGATCGACGGGCAGCGAATGGGTTTCACTCGTTTCGCGATGTACCTGCTGCTCTTCCACTGCCGGGCGACGGGTGGCAGTCTGGCGGCGCACCCGCTGGAGACCGCTGACCTCGGCTGGTTCCCACGCGATCAGTTGCCGCACCCCACTGTGGGCGCAGACTGGTGGGGGCCGATGGCGTTCGCCGCAATCGACGGCAACCTACAGGCCGCTACGTTCGAGGCGCCGCGCCGCCCCGTGTGGCGCGGGCCGCACGACTGACGATCGTTACTTCTCGCCCTGCTGCTCGTTGCCCTCTTGGTCGCGTAGGAACCGCTCGAGATCGGCCATGAAGGCTTCGCTGTTCACTTCAACATCAACTTCAACATCAACGTCGACGTCAGGTGCTAGTTCGCCACCAACGGTGTCGTCGTCGTCGTCCTCGTCGTCGTCCTCATCGAAATCGGTGTCGTCCAGTTGCCCGCTATCCGAGAGCGACTCGAGTCGTTCCACGTAGCCAACGAGATCTGCATCGTTGGCGACGAAGGCGGTGACGCGAGAGTCGTAGGCAACCGCCTCGGCCTGCAACCGCGCCGTGGGGGCTGGAGTGCCGATCATCTCGCAGGCGCGCTCCACGAGGGCCAGCGAGGCCTTCGGTGACGGGACCTGTGCGGCATAGGCGGGCACGGCCGCCCACAGCGAGGCGCATGACATATCGGAGCGGGTGCACGCATCCTGCACGACGCCGACGATGCCGGTGGGGCCCTCGTAGCGGCTGCGCTGCAGATCGAAACGGTCGATCACGTCTTGCTCGGTGGCAGTACCGATCAGCTGCACGGGCCGGCTGTGCGGCACGTCGGCCAACAGCGCACCGAGCGTGAGCACCATCGAAACATCGAAGTGCTGAGCAATCCCGATCAGTTGCTGTGTGAAGAGCCGCCAGCGCAACGCAGGCTCGGGGCCCAAGATCAGAATCACGTCGCCGCCTGGTGTGCTGGCACTCCAGGCGCCAACTGTCGGCCAGACGATGGTGCGCCGTTGCTCGGCGGTGAGGCGTACATGTGGGCGAACCGTGGCGAAGTCGGTGAACTCCTCCGGATCGATCTCGGCGAGCGGCTGTGCCCTCCATGCTTCGACGAGGTGTCGAACGCTGTTGCTGGCTGAGTCGGCCGCATCGTTCCAGCCCGTGAATGCCGCAATCACGATGGGACGCTGTAGCGAAGGGTGCGCCAGCCAGCGGACGTGCTCCATGACCTGCAACGCTATCGGTATGTCCGAGTCTGTGAGCGTGACCCCAGAACCGTGGGTAGGTGAGGCTGCTGCGATTGCTCGCACCAATGTGCCGGTTACCCGCGCTGTCATGGTGGATGCGCTGCAAGCAGCGGGTGTTCAGCCCGGTGGCGTGGTGATGGCGCACACGTCGCTGTCCCGTTTGGGGTGGGTGGTCGGCGGTGCCCACACGGTCGTGCTGGCCCTCACCGAGTCGGTCGGGCCGGCGGGCACGATCGTGATGCCCTCGATGTCGGCGAACCTCAGCGAGCCTTCACGATGGGAGGCGCCGCCGGTACCGGACTCGTGGTGGCAAACGATCCGCGACGAAATGCCTGCCTACGATGTGGCGCTCACGCCAATGGTAGGGATGGGTGCGGTCGCTGAATGCTTCCGCCATCTCTCCGGCACGGCTCGCAGTGAACACCCTGCCGTGTCGTTGATGGCGAATGGCCCTCTGGCACAGGAGGTTCTGCACCCTCACAGCATGAGGGTCGCGTTCGGCGAGGGTTCACCCCTCAGTCGCCTGTACGAACTGGACGCGCGAATTGTGCTCGTCGGGGTGGGGCATTCCAACAACACGTCGCTGCACCTCGCCGAGTCGCGCACCCGCTGGGCTCGCGAACACGCCATCACTTTCGGCGTACCGATCACGGTCGACGGCGAACGTCGGTGGATGACTTACGACGACGTTGACTACGACAACCATGACTTCGAAGCGGCGGGCGCCGCGTTCGCAGCCGCGACCGGCGGCGAAGTCAGAGTGCCGTTGGGCGCCGGGGAGTTGATCGCCTGCAATGTGCGCGGGATTGTCGACTTTGCGACCGAATGGTTGGACTACAGCCGTGGCACCACGGTGTAGGCCTCGCCGCCCCCGGAGGCGATGACGTCGTCCAGCCAGTTGCCTTCGTAGACGTCGGTAGGGCCTTGCATCAGGTCGTTGTCCTCGGCGCCTTCGGCGGTGGTGACCAACGTCCAGGCTTGGCGCTTGTACGTCCAGTTGGCTGGGTAGAGGCGATGTGCTTCCCGCCACCACGCCACGGCAGCATCCGGCCCGACGGTGCGTCGCAGATACTCACCAAGCTCGAAGCAGGCGGCCGCACGAGCTTCATCGTTCCCGCGCGGTTGTGAGCGGGCAACGACCTCGTCTGCTGGCAGGACGTAGGGAGACGCGTCGCCATTGGTTGCCCAGTCGACAATCGCGGCGCGGTAATCGACCGCGATGTCGGGGATCTTCTTCACCTCGGTCAGCATGCGCGTGATTCGCTCGGGCAAACCCTCGGGGATGTCCATGTTGCGTAGCGGGCTGGTCTCGATGGACGCGCCTTCGGCTGGACGCACGATGGTGCCGGTCTCGTCGATCCACACAGCCATCGGGATGTTGCTGAAGCCAAACAATTCATCGGTGATGTGCTGCGTGTCGATCAGGTTGGGGTGGGCCTGCGTGGGGTTGGCGGGTCGTGCCGCATCGATCCACTTGGTGGTGTGGGCGGGCTCGACGTCGAGGGCGACGGTGACGACGGTGAGGCCGAGTGCTGCGAGTTCAGTGTGGAGTGCCTGCCACCCGGGCAGGCTGGTGCGACAGCCTCAATAACTGGACCAAGCGACCAGCAACACCTTTCGGCCATGCAGCGACGACAGGCGAAACGGCTGCCCGTCGTGCGTCACCAGTGCCGGATCGGCGGCGGTGGCCGTGGTGAGCGCCTTGCCCCCGAGCGTGGCCGGGCCCAGGGCCCACACGCCATGCTCGGCATCGTGCACCAGTGGCATACCCAGCCGCTGCGCAGCGATTTCGATGTCGACGGTGCCGTCGGCGCGCAGACTGCCCGCGGCGGGCACGCATAACTCGCCCTGGCACAGGCCCTCAGCTTTGGGGTGCCAACCGGTGTGGTCGGCAAACTGGTCGGTGCCGACGTCGGCGAGCGTGCGCAGGATCATGTGCGGACGGTATCAGCGGCCGCCGGCCACCTGGGTAGCGAGGTCGGCAAGGTCGTGTGGACCCGAGGAGGGGTAGCCATGGCCGGCGCGGATTGCTTCGCCCCACGGCGTGAGGATGTCGACCAGTTCCTGCAACCCACTGCCCATTCCACGAACGATGCCGGACATCTGCAGATCGGTGTTCATCTCGACTTCCTCGCGCAGTTGGCGACCGGCAGTCGTGAAACCGATCTCGTCGACCAACCCGCGCGACCGCAACCGTTGGTGTGCGGCCTCGAATTGCTCGTCGCTCCAGGCGCGGGTGCGGCTGTAGCTACGCATCGGAAGCCCCCAGTACAGTTCGCTGAGCAAGCCGATCTCGGTGGCATCCATGCCGAGGCTGATCCAGGCCGCTGTATGGCTGTCGCCGCGGTATTCGCGAAGTTGGTCGCCGAGACGCCACACCACACCCAGGTCGGTGGCCGGCATCGACAGTGAGCGTACGCCCGCATACAGCGGGCGCCCTTCTGGCCGCAATGGCTCGACGGCGCGGGTAAGGATGGCACGGGCGCGCTCCACACCAGCAGGTGCCGTGCCGAGCAGCCGTTCCAACTGTGCGATTGCGCCGTCGTCTCGCGCCTGGCAGATGGTGACGGCGTCGGTGAGCGTCCAGCCATGACGCACAGATGGGATGACCGCGGCAGGGTTGAAAACGGCGAACGCGGCCGCGACCACTTCGCCTGGCACCTGGCCCATCACCGAGCCGCGACTGGTGAAGTAGGCGGGCCCGTCGGGCAGCGCAACCCCACCAGCCTGATTTGCGCTGGCAGCGAACCCGAGCGCGGCGTAGCCGGCGTGGCATTCCGGGGAGAAGTACACCTGGCCAACGACGGGTTCGAGGGCGGCTGCGAGAGCGCGGGCTGGTTCCATGAAAGCGCACCATACGCGGCGGCGCGTCGCAAGTCGCACTGGAGGAAGCTCTAGCGTGCTGTGCCGTGAGCGTGACGATCGAGATTGCCAACGAAGCAAATGATGAGTTGGTGCAGGCGTTCGCACACCTGATTCCTCAGCTGTCGCAGAGCGCGCCGCCTCCGGATGCTGCCCAGGCTGCACTCCTGGTCGCGGATCCGGGCTCGGTGGTCTTCGTTGCACGTCTCGACGGATCGATCGTGGGCACCCTCACTCTGGTGCTCTACCGCATCCCCACCGGTGTGAAGGCGTGGATCGAGGATGTGGTCGTAGATGGCTCTGCTCGCGGTCACGGGGTTGGCGACGCACTCAACCAGGCAGCGCTCGGCGAGGCCCGCATTCGGGGCGTGAAGGCAGTCAGCTTGACGAGTCGGCCGTCACGCGCAGCGGCCAATCGGCTGTACCAGCGGATTGGTTTCACCCTGCGCGAGACCAACGTCTATCGCTACGACCTCTAAGCCAGCGGTTTGGGGTGGGCGAGGAGGAAGTCGATGACCTCCTCGCTGAATGAACTCGACAGTTCGGGCACGTGTTCGCCGCCCATAATCGTCCACAGTTCTGCGGCACCACCGGGCGCGCATGGGTCATAGCGAAGTACGTTGGTCTCCTTGCCGGCCAGCGCACGGTCAAGGTCGAGAGTGGCTTCGGTGACCGTTGGAGCGCCTTGGCACTCGTTGTAGTCGGCCCATTGAGCCACTGTCTGTCGGGCACTGGGGTGCTGCGTTCCTGCGAACGTGCCGCCGCCGTACGCGATGGTCTCGTCGTCGGTGCCGTGAATTTCGACCACGCTCACCGGGTCCGCTGGCGTGCACTGCGCTCGGTCCAGGAATGATGCCGCGTTGATACTGACAATGGCGGCGATGACCTCCGCGTGGTCGCACGCCATTCGGTACGACATGAAGCCGCCGTTCGAGTACCCGATCAGGAAGACCCGTTGCGCGTCAACGACGTAGTCGGCCTGCACCCGCTCGATCACGGCTGCAAGGTACGACGAATCATCCACCGATGCGTCAGAGCCACAACAGGCGTCGGTGGCGTTCCAGAACGGCGACCCATCCGCGTTGCGGGTGCCGTCGGGGCTCACCATCAAGAATCCTCGAGAGTCGGCAAGGTCCTGAAAGCGAAAGAAGTTCTCCTGCATCGCGCCGGTGATACCAAGACCGTGGAGCAGTACGACCAACGGCATCGGCGTGCTGCCGTCGTACGCCGTAGGGACGACGACGTCGAAGGGGCGATCGGCAAGGAGGTCAGGCGCAGGGACTGATGTCGACACGGGGAGCAACGTGGGCACAGGAGGCGAGTTCAACACGACGGCAGTCGGCTCGGTTGAACGAGTCAACGCTTCGTGCTCGCCGGAGCATGCGCCCACAGTGAGTGCACATATCGCCAGCGCGGCCGCCGCCAGACGCATGATCACGGCTTGGGGCGGGCGAACAGGAAGTCGATGATGTCGGCGCCGAAGGTGGGCGACAGCGACGGAATGTGCGGCGCCTCGGGGATCACCCACAGCTCGACCGCTCCACTGACCGGACAGCCGGTGTACTCGGTTGCGATGGACTCGTCGCCAGGAATGCTCGCGTCGAGATCGAGCGGGGTGGGTAGGTCAATGGTTGGCCCGGTGCACCCGTTGTTGGCCGACCAGGTGGCCACCGTTTCGCGCGCTCCGGGATGATCGTTGCCCAGAAACGTGCCACCCTCGAAGCCAATCGTGCCGTCGGCCGTGCCGTGGATCTGCAACACACTGACCGGCTCGGACGGGTTGCACTTCGTGTTGTCGTCCCACGTCGCTCCGGCCAGGCTGACGATGGCAGCGACCATGTCGGCGCGATCACATGCCATCCGGTACGACATGAAGCCACCGTTGGAGTGGCCGACGAAGAAGACACGCTTCGGGTCGACGTTGTAATTGCTCTGCACGTTCTCCACGAGGGCGGAGAGGTACGCCACATCGTCGACCTCGGAGCCGAACCCACAGCAGGCGTCGGTTGCGTTCCAGAACTGCCTGTCGATTGCGTTGATCGTGCCGTCGGGGTGCACGTACAGGAAGCCTCGGCTCTCGGCCAACGGCTGCAGCCCGAAGTACAGGTTCTGGATGATGCCGCTGGCCCCGAAGCCGTGCAGCAACACGACCAAGGGCATCGCCGTGTCGGCGTCGTAGCTACTAGGAACAAAGACGTCGAACGGTCGACCGGCAAGCGGGTCTGCGCCGGCGACAGCAGTGGTTTCCGGCACGGCCACCACTGTGGTTGTGGCCTCGGCGGTTGTTGCCGGGGCGCCAGTCTCGACCACGACAGTCTCGACCACGACAGTCTCGACCACGACGGGCTGCGTCGTGGTGCTCGCCGTTTCCCCGGAACTGCAGGAGACGATGACAGCAGCGGCACACAACAAACCAACGAGACGGCGCACCTGGGCACTGTAGGGCAGCTCTCTGCGTAGTGGACGATCGATGAGTTGTGTCATTCGTCTCCCTTCAATGGAACGGCCCCGCCCCCCGACGGGAGTAGGGGGCGGGGCCGAAACTGTTGTCATCGAACCCTCGTGGTGTCTTCCGAGGGTCTACAGGTGGATTAGGCGACCACGGTCTTGCGTCGACGGCTGAGAGCCAAAGACCCGATGCCGCCGATGAGCAACACAGCTGCGCCGAGGGCGATGCCTTCGGATGCTGCGCCGGTTGCCGGCATCTCACCAGCGGGCGCCGTCGGAGGCAGCAGGACTGCGTCGATGACGTGGATGATGCCATTGCAGGCCTGGACGTCGGTGGCGATGACCTTGACGGTGTCGTTCAGGAACACAGACCCGTCGACAACCTTGATCTTGATCTTCGCACCGTTGAGGGTGGTCGCTTCGGACAAACCGACGACCGCGGCGGCGTTCACTTCGCCGGCGACGACGTGGTACGTCAGCACGCTGGTGAGGAGTTGCTTCTGGGCGAGGAGCTGCTCAGCGGTCATGCCGAGCGCTGTGAGTGCGGCGGCGAACGCATCGTTGGTGGGTGCGAAGACAGTTGTCTTCGCGTCGGTGCACGAGTCGAACGGACCGACGAGATCAGCTGCGCCGAGCGCTGCGACGAGCGTCGAGAACTGGGGGTCGGCCGAGGCGATTTCCGCAATGGTCTTGGTGGGGTCGCCAGCGCTTGGGGCGGCACTTGCCGATGAGGCGATGGGCAGCACGCTGGCGGCGGCGGCTGCAACGAGCAGAACGAGCTTCTTCATGAATTCTCCCTGGGGTCAGGCCGGCGAGTGCTGGCTGGTTGAGGGGTCGTTCGGAGCAGGGTCGCCTCTGGATGGGTATTAGTACTAAGAATTTTCGGTGGTGGTGGCAACGTCAATGTCCATATGGGGCGCCAGGTCTTCGGCGGCCTGGCGTACCTGCCAATCGCGGTCGATCAAGGCGGCAGCAAGTGCTACCTCGACCTCCGGACCACTGAACGGCGCCAGGGCCAGCACGGCTCGTCGTCGGATGTTGGGCTTGTCGACGCATGCGCGCAGGATCACGGGCAGCCCGCGCTCGTCACCGATGGCCCCGAGTGCTGCGACGGCGGCTTCACGAACGAGCGGGTCTTCGGCCTCGTTCCCCAAAGCACATAACAGCATGAGCACGTCGTCGTCGACGTGTTCTTGCTCACCAGCCGCCCAGGCGGCTGCTTCGATGACCGCTGGGTCCGGGTCGCGAAGCATCGTCACTACCGACACCTCACGATGGGTCGCGGCCAACGAAACCGCGCGAGAACGGACAATCCCTGCGTGGTCTGTGAACGCGGAGCGGAGGTCGTCGTCGGTAAGTGCGTCCATACGGGCGAGTGCGCCGAGCGCCAGTTGCCGGGAGACCGGATCTGCCTCACGCAGTGCGGCGCGAGCAACGGTTTCGTTGCCCTCGTGGCCGGCGATCACCAGGCTCCGCCAATGGTCCTGTGTTGTCATTGCGACGGCCCGTTGAACGTCATCGTTTGAGCATGTTCGTGAGGGTGATGACCAGCGCGGCCGTGCCGATACCGATGATGGTCGCCAGCACAGCGCCGACCCAGACTGCGAGCACAGTGCCCGCCACAACGGACCACAGGCGGCGCCACCAGGGCGACCGGCGTGCCATCGGCGCCTTGATTTCTGAGACCTCCACGCCAGCGGGCGCGGACAAAGGGCGTCGGGCGCGTGCCGGATCGGCCGTCGCTCTGGCAGGCTTTCGCCATCCAGCCGCGATCAAGGCCACAATGGCAAGACCGGCAATCCAGCCAGCAGCGGTGGTGACTTCAGTGATGTTCACGCAAGAAGAGATGGTACCGGAGCCCGCACCAGCGGTCAGGGCGCCGCGCTCGAGCAACCGACGGTGGGCGATCCCGCTGGCGGCCGTGGGCATCGCTGCTGCGGCCGCTCCGGTCGTCTTCAGCTTCATCCCCAGCTCGGTCTTCATCGAGGAGGCTCGCTGCCGTGAGTTCGATTCGTCCAACCCGTCCGAGTGCGTGAAGCCGACATCGGAGGCCATGGAGTTCGCACTGGTTCCCGCAGATGCCGAGGCTGTGGAGCCCCGTATGTCGATCACCGGTGCTCCCACGTTCAACTCGGCTGGTCAGGTGTACTTCGTGACGATCACCCAGCCGAACATCAGCATGATCGATTGGTTCGTCGCGCGACACAACCCGGCTGCGCGGTTCATGAGCTATCGCGACAAGTACGGTGACCAATCGCAAGCGCAGCTCATTCAGGCCGGCCAACAGCAGATGCGCAGCGCGAAGGACAACGCGATGTACGTTGCCCTCGAGGCAGCGGGTTACCCGGTGCAGATCGAGCCCGGGGACGTCATCATCGATTTCCTGCTGTGCCTGGAGGCCAATGAGGCAGGCACCGAGTGCTTGCAGTACAGCCCGGCAGACACATTGCTCGACGCAGGTGATGTGCTGAAAAAGGTCAACGGCGTCGACGTCAGCATCATCGACGATCTGCCCGAGGCGCTGAACGGCGTGAAGCCCGGCGACATGATTGACATCGAGTTCGAGCGCGCAGGGAAGGAGATGTCTGGCCAGATCGAGACGATTCTCGCCCCGGGTGAAGACCCGCCGCGCACCATCATCGGCTTCCGGCCGATCGATACCACCACGGTCGCATTGCCCGATGGACTGGACGTTGCCATCGATACCGACAGTATCGGTGGCCCCTCGGCCGGGCTGGCGTTCACACTGACGCTGATTGACGAGCTCACCGAAGGCGACCTGATGGGTGGCAAGCGAGTGGCGGTCACCGGCACGATCGACGTCGAGGGCAAGGTTGGTGCCATCGGTGGCCTCAACTCGAAGGCCTCAGCGGTGATGCAGGTGGGCGTCAAGTACTTCCTCGTCCCCACATCGCAAGATCAGCAGGGCACCAATGACAAGATCGCGGCTGCCCGCAAGGTCGTCGGCGACCAGGTGGAGATCATTCCTGTTGCCACTGTCGAAGAAGCATTGGCGGCGCTCGAAAGAATTGGCGGTGACCCGGTGACTCTGGTCAACCTGCCGGCGTCCACCGACGCGTAGCTCACCAGCGAGGTGCAGGTGGCGCTGCGAGCGCTATGCCACCCTTTCGAGTGCCATCGCACCTACGATTTATGCTCGATGGCCATTTCGTTCTCACGTCCCGACCCCTCGTCGCCGACGGCTGTGTCGACGGCCAACTTTTCGAGTGCCCGACGAGGGTACGAGCCGGAGGAAGTGCGCGAGTTCTTGCGCATGGTCGCCGCCGAGTTGGCTCGCCTGCAGGAGCGCGAGAAGTTCCTCGAACGCGAGCTGCGCACATCGCAGCGCAATTCTCCGAGCGCAGGAATCGCGCTCGACGAAGAGGTCGTCACGCGCATGCTCGGCGAGGAAGCCATACGCATCCTCTCCACAGCGCGCGAAGCCGCGACGCAGATCAAAATACGCGCCGAGGATGGCGCTGGACGAGTTCTGCGCGAGGCCACTGACGAAGCCCAGCGCTTGCGTGAGGAAGCCGAGATCGAATCGTCCCGACGCCGTCAGGACGCGAGCTCTGACGCCGAGTCCGAACTGCAGATGGCCAAGCAGCAGGGTCGCGAGATGGTCAACGAAGCGCGCGCGTACCGTGAGCGCGTGTTGGGCGAGCTTGCCCGTCGCCGCGAGCTGGCACGCCAGCAGATCGAGCAGCTGGTGCATGGCCGCGACAGGTTGCTGAATGCGTTCGAACGCGCCCGCATCGCGGCGGTCGACGTGATGGCGGAGATGACTCCGCTGGGTGAGCCCACCGAGTACGTGAACCTGTCACCGACCACCGGGCCGGTGCCGTTGATGGTGCCGGCCACGGATGCACGGCCGAAGCTGGTGATCTCCGACCTGGAAGTGGACCCCGGTCTCGAGCTCGATGCCGAGGCTGAGCGTGAGCCCGTACTCGCCGAGCTGGTCGAGATCGAGGCGGAGGAAGATTTCGAGGCCGCTGCATCGGTTGACCAGGCCTCCGATACCGACGACGACCCGATGGCGAATGTCGTGTCGCTGTTCGAGGCGCCAGACTCTTCTCACGCAGCAGACGTCGATGTTGCAGACGTCGATGAATCGGGTGAGCCAAAGGCGTCAGTCGAGGATCTGTTCGCTCGTCTCCGCGCCGCTCGCGCCGACAAGGTGGTGCAACGGGTTGCCGTAGCCGACGCAAATGTTGCCGCTGACGCGGGCAGCAACGCTGATGCGGTGCTGGTCGTTCTCGCCGGAGCGTCGGTGGAAACCGATGCCACCGAGGAGCTTTCGGTGTTCCATGCCTCGCCTGCTGCGCCAACACTGGTCGTCGAGGCTGACGACACGCCCTTTGGTCGTCGCGATGCGGAACTGACCCCGCTCATCGTGGCCGCGGCGCGCAAACTCAAGCGTGTGCTGGCCGACGAACAGAACGAGGTCCTCCACATACTGCGGCGCACCGAACCCGTCCTGGTGTTCGACACGCTGTTGCCCTCGCCCGCCGATCATGCGCACCGCTATGCCACCGCTATCGAGGGCGAGCTCCGTCTCGCCGCGTTGGCAGGGGCAGCCAGTGTCGACGACGGCGACAAGGGCGACCACCTGCACGAAATCAATCGAGCCAAGGCACTGCAGCCGGCACTCGAGGCGTTGGCAGTAGCCATCATCGACCCGTTACGAGTTCGTGTGGCACGGGCCGTCACGGACTCGGCCGGCGACAACGGTGAGCTGGCCGATCTGGTGCGTGCCATCTACCGTGAATGGAAGACCCAACGGATCGACGAGCATCTGGACGATGTGGCCCGGATGGCCTTCGGTCGCGGCGCGCTGGTGGCGTTGACCCCCGGTACGCCCGTGTGCTGGTCGGTCGACCCGAATGGACCTGCCTGCCCAGATGCCGAGGACAACGCTCTCGCTGGTGCGATTGGCGCTGGTCAGCCCTTCCCGACGGATCACGTGTGCGCCCCGGCACATGAGGGTTGCCGCTGCATGCTGCAGCCAGCACCCCTGTAACCTTCGCCGGGTGCGGAACCCTGCCGACATTCCCAGCCGAGCTCGCAAGCCAAGTCGCATTGGTGACCGTGGTCGAGCACTACTGATCATTGCTGCTGTGGTGTTGGTCGGGCTGCTGCTCTCGGCCCGCTTCATCTCCAGCTTCTTCGTCGACTACCTGTGGCATCAGTCGGTGGGTCGCACCGATGTCTTTTGGGGCGTACTCGGCGCGAAGTTCACCATGTTCGCGTTGTTTGCTGGCACCTTCATCGTGCTGGCTCTGCTCAACCTGATCATCGCCGATCGTTTGGCGCCCACTACTTTCTCTGCCAACACCCATCCGCTGGTCGAGCGTTTCCACGAGTTCTTCGGACATCGCATGCGTCTGTTCCGATTTGCGGTGGCGGTCATTTTCGGGCTGCTCTTCGCGGCGCCGGCCATTGCGCGCTGGCAGGACTGGTTGTTGTTCCGCAACAGCAAGTCGTTCGGCATCTCCGACCGCCACTTCGGCAACGACGTCGGCTTCTACATGTTCAAGCTGCCGTTCATCACCTTCGTACTGGACTGGCTGTACCTCGCAGTCCTGTTCATCACGCTGCTGGTGGTCGCAACTCATGTGCTGTCCGGCGGCATCCTCGTCCAGCCGCCCAAGCCGAAGGTGAGAACGGCCACGAAGGCTCACGTGGCGGTGCTGCTGGCGCTGCTGGCTGTGCTCAAGGCGGGTGACTATTGGGTGACTCGCTACGAGCTGACCACCGCCAACCGCGGCGCAGTGCGTGGCGTCACCTATGCGGTCGACAATGCGCAGCTGCCGGCCGTGATGCTGCTGGCACTGGTGGCGCTGCTCACCGCCGGACTGTTCCTCAGCACACTCAAGACGCAGCGCTGGCGGCCAGCCGTGGTGGCGTCAGGTCTGTGGGTGATTGTTGCCTTGGTGGGTGGCGTGATCTATCCCAGCGCGGTGCAGTCGCTGGTGGTCGCACCGAACCAGAAGGACAAGGAAGCCAAGTACATCGCGTACAACATCGAGGCGACGAAGCACGCGTTGGGCATCGATGCCGTGACAGTCGCACCAATAGAGTTCGGAGATCTGACCTCCGCAGAGCTCACTTCCAATGTGTCAGCGTTGCAGGATGTGCGGCTGCTGAAGCCCACCGAGGATCTCGAGACCCGTTTCCAGGCCGACGTCCCGCGACCGAACACCAGGGTCAATGATGTCGACCCCGATCGATACGAAATAGACGGCACCGTCCGTCAGGTCATCGTTGGCGCCCGCGAACTCGATCTCACCAACGTCGGCAACAAGTCGTGGCAGGGAATCCATCTCATCAACACTCACGGCTGTGGTCTGGTTGTCTCGCCTGCCGGCCAGATCACCGCCGATCGCAAGCCTGCCTATGACGACTCGATCGTGGCCCTCGATCGGCCAGAGCTGTACTTCGACAGCTCGTCGTCGGGCTACGCAATTCTCAAATCATCCGTGACCGAACAGCCCTGCGAGGGTCAGGAAGTGGCTGCGTACGAAGGCAATGGTGGTGTTCTGTTGAACTCCACTCTGCGCAAGCTGGCCTTTGCCCTCGATGAGTGGGACTACAACCTCATCGCTACCAGCTCCATCCGCGACGACTCGCGCTTGATCTCGGTGCGCAATGTCAGCCAACGAGTTGCCGCGATCGCCCCGTTCCTGTCGCTCGACGGCGACCCGTACCCGGTGGCCATCGATGGTCGTGTCGTCTGGGTGCTCGATGGTTACACCACCAGCAATCGTTACCCCTACGGCGAGGGCGCCGACCTCAAGCAACTCGACCCGGGAAGCGGCCTCAACCTCCCGCTGAACTACGTCCGCAACAGTGTGAAGGCTGTGGTCGACGCCTACGACGGCTCGGTCACTCTCTACGAGATGGACTCTGTCGACCCGATTCTGAAGGTGTGGGAGTCGGCGTTCCCGAATCTGGTGCGGCCGCTCTCCGAGATGCCTGAAGAATTGCGCAACCACCTGCGCTACCCCGAGGAACTGTTCCGTATCCAGACCGCTGCGTACTCGAAGTACCAGTTGCCGGCCAGCGAGTTTTTCGAGCGCAAGGGTGCGTGGTCGGTGGCCCTGGCCGCACCGGAACAAACCAAGAATCAGCTCGATGTAACGGGTACCGATGCCACAACCGAGGCGGTGGTCGAGACCGTGAGCAGCGACCAGTTCGCGTCGGACAGCGACTCGCCGCGCTTCGAGCCGTACTACGCCATGTTCCACGCTTCAGGGGGTGAGGCGGCGAGCTTCCAGCTGTATCGCCCGTTCCAACCGTTCAGCCCCAATGACCAGAACAAGAGCCTCATCGCGTACATGACCGCGAGCAGCGACCCGGCCACCTATGGCCAGATGGTCGCGTACACCCTGTCCGACGCCGCTCAGATCGATGGGCCGTTCAATGTCGGGGCGTCGATGGTGTCGTTCCCCGATGTGTCGGCGTACGTCACCGTCAACAACCAGCAGGGTTCGGCGGTTCAGTTCGGCGATCTACAGATGATGCCGGTGGCTGATGGCGTCTTGTGGTTCCGGCCGCTCTATGTGGAATCGAAAGGCTCCGGGCAGCCGCTCACCAACAAGATGATTGTCAACTACAAGGGCAAGGTAGCGATGGCCGATTCGTTCACCGGTGCCGTCCGCCAGCTGTTCCCCGGGTTCAGGGCCGACATTGGCGATGTACTTGGCGCCACGCCCGTCGACCCCGGCACCGAGCCCGTCGACCCCGGCACTGTGGACGCAACGGCGCAGGAGTTGCTGACCTCGGCCCAGGGGCTGTTCGATGAGGCCGATGCAGCGTTGGAGGACAAGGATCTGGCGACCTACGACGTGAAGGTGAAGGCTGCTCGGGCGCTCGTCGCCCAGGCATTGGCACTGCTCGACGAGTAACCGACGGCCAGCTGACGCGCTATGCCCTGCGGCGAACCTGTTCGGCCAGTGAGGCGAGGTCTTGACGAAAAGCGATCTCGTAGCGCGCCTGCTCGGCCGCCAGCTTGACCTGGGAAGTCTTCAAGCTGTCGATCACGTCCTCGCTGACGGTGCCGCCGGCGAGCCCGTTGCTCTGTGCAGCCAGACCGTCGATGTCGCGTCCGAGTTCGCTGACCTGGTTGGCCAGCTCGGTGCTGACCGAGTTGAGTCGTTGCTCGATGGCCGCGACCTGTTCGGTTGCCTGGCGTGTGGACGTGTCGTTGGTGGCCACGCGCTCGGCCAGGAGTGCGATTTGGGCGGCGATGCCGTCATTGGCGCCGACCCGGTCGGCGATGGCGTTGACCCGGTCGCGTAGGTCGGCGTCGCCGGAGGCGGCAAAGACTGCGGCTCGGCGGTCTTCGGTTTCGTTGCCGAGCTCGCTGATGCGGTCGCGCAGGCTGCCCAGCTGTGCGCCGAACTCCGCCTGGGCGCTGACGCGAGCGTTGAGCTGAGCAAGTTGGCCACTGAACGAGTCGATCAATGCGACCCGCTCACTGAGCGCATCGATGCGGGCGACGGTGTCGTCGTCGGGGCCGGCCGGCGCCGGGGCAACGGCGACCTCGGCCGGCTGCTCGGCCTTCGCTACCAGCTCACCGACGCGTGCCTCCAGGTCGACGACTCGTGCCGTATCTGGTGCACCATCGATGCGCGCGCTGAGTTGGTCGAGCCGTGCGAGTAGGCCAGGGTCCGGTGCAGGACCCGCTTCCATCTTGGCGGTGAGCGCCGCGAGGCGAGCCGCAATTGTCGGGTCCGCAGAGCTGTCCGAACTGACGGTCCCGAGCTGGGCGGCCAGTGCGTCGATTCTCGCAACCAGCGCCGGGTCGGGGCTTTCAGCGGTCGTTGACGGCGTTGATTCGGCGGGACTGTTTGCGGCATTGGTGGCGACGGTTGCTGCGGCGGTTGCCTTCGCTGCTGCGTTCTCGGCGTTGGCGTGTGCATTTGCAGCCGTCTCGGCAACGACGTCGAGCCGGGCTTGTAGGTCTGTCATCTGCGTGCGCAGGTCGTTGCTGCCGGGGCGCTCGGTGGACATCGCGGTGGTCGTGGCGTCGAGCGCCGCGAGCCGAGTTTCGACCAAGGCCTTGGCGTGCTCGCTGGCGTCCAACCGGGCGCGCAGATCCATCATTTCGCTGCGCAATGCCAGGAAGTCGGCTGGGTCGACGGAGTTTTTCTTTCCCTTCGCGGGCTTGGCTGGGCTCGTGGGGGATGGCGGCCTTTGCGGCTGAGCGGCAGTGGAAGGCTGGCTTGCCGGCGCAACGGCGTTTTCGGGTGCCGCGGACTTCGGCTTCTTGCTGAACAGTCCCATGAGCTTCTCCACACGCGAGGGGTTTACGATTGAGCATCGCTGCTCGCTACCGTACCGCGGTCGGGCTCTTGGGAGGTTGACATGTCCTACAACCAACTCGATCGTTCGGTGTACGACGCTGATGCGCACATCATGGAGCCACCCACTTGGCTGCGTGATCATGCCGACCCCGATATCCGCGATCGGCTGCCCACATTGGATCTCAGTGGCGGCAACGAGCTACAGCAAACGGGTTCCGTCGAGGAGCAGTTGGCCGATCTCCACGTGACGTTTCAGAAGCTGACTGCGCGCCATGGCAGCGATGAGTACCGGGCTGTCGAGGCCGAGGAGATCATGCTGCGTAAGAACTTCGCAGCCACCGGTTCGTTCTTGCCGGAGGATCGTTCGCGGGCACTCGATCTGTTGGGCTTCGAGAGCCAATTGCTCTTCAACACGTTCCACAACGGTCGCCTCTTCCACTGGGAGCACACCGGTGATATGGCCCTGGCGTACGGCGCCGCCCGCGCGCACAACCGAGGCATGGTCGAGTTCTGCTCGGTGGATCGTCGGCTGCTGCCCACGTGCTATGTGCCGCTGGCCGACTTCGAGATGGCGGCCACCATGGCCGCCGAGTCGGTGGCCATGGGTGCCGCTGCGCTGTTGATTGCCAGTGGCTGCCCTGCTGGTCACTCACCCTCGCATCGATCGCTCGATCCGGTGTGGGCGATAGCGCAGGAGGCCGACATCCCGGTGGTGTTCCACGTTGGTGGCACCGGCGATCTCATCGACCGCGACTACTTCAACAACGGCTTGCCAATCCCGCCCGACTTCCATGGCGGTGCGGAGAACTTCCGGTCCGTCGACTATATGGCAATTCCCTTCCCGCCGATGCAGACGTTGGCAACGATGGTGTTCGATGGCGTGTTCGATCGTTTTCCCGGACTCCGTATCGGCGTCATCGAGCAGGGGGCCATCTGGCTGCCCAGTTGGATGCGACAGATGGAGAGCGCGTTCGAGGCATTCGGGAGGCACGAAGAGCGCGTCCGGTCGCTGCAAATGCGGCCCAGTGAATACGTGCGCCGGTCGATGAAGTTCACGCCGTACCCGACCGAGGACGTCGGCTGGATCATCGAGCAGGCCGGTCCCGAGACGATGCTGTTCAACAGTGACTACCCACACGTCGAAGGCGGCCGTCGACCGATAGAACGCTTCGAGCGAAGCCTCGGTGATGCCAGCGAGGCGGTGCGCCAGGCGTTCTACTGCGACAACTTCTTGCAGCTGATGGGTGCCGCCGCCCGCCACCTGCAACCGGTCAGCTGAACTACCCCTACGGCTGAGCCGCTGCCGCCTGCTTCTGGCGTCTGCGCGGTGGCTAGCGGACTCGGTAGCGTCGTGCTCTATGTGTGGTGAACGTCGTGTGTGGTGAATGTCATGTGTGGTGAACGTCGTGTGTGGTGAACGTCGTGTGTGGTGAACGTCGTGTGTGGTGAGCGTCATGTCTGGTAACCGCCGTTCGGGTGATGGCTTCATGCGCTGCTCGGATGGGCACACCCGGTGGGGGGTGTTCGGGGCGGCAGGGGTCGTGTTCGTCGTTCGCCCGGTCGGCGAGCAGCCGTCGGTGATGCTGCAGATGCGTTCGGCGTGGGCGCACGAGGGTGGCACCTGGAGCTGCGCTGGCGGTGCGATGGATGAGGGTGAGAGCACGTACGAATCTGCGGTGCGCGAGGCCAGTGAAGAGGTTGGCGCGATCCCGGCCGACCACCGCCAACTCGGTGAGTACGTGTTCGCCCCGGCCACCGACTGGAAGTACACGACCGTGGTGTTGGAGGTGGACGAGCGCTTTGGCATCTCGGCCAACTTCGAGACCGACGCAGTTGCGTGGGTACCGCTCGACGAGGTGGAGACGTTGCCGCTCCACGCCGGTTTTGCTGCCGCCTGGCCGCATCTGCGCGCGATTGTCGAGCGTCCTGATGTGGATGGTCCTGAGACGAACGGTTCAGCGCGGGCGTAAGCGCAGGCCGGCCATTCCGCCATCCACCGCCAGCGAGGTACCAGTGGTGGCACC
>Ga0105044_10003664_pt1 | contig 21071 bp, 19 predicted proteins | sample MAT01_FD_78092 | JGI IMG/M metagenome (GOLD analysis project Ga0105044, IMG submission 78092) | Freshwater microbial communities from Lake Fryxell liftoff mats and glacier meltwater in Antarctica - MAT-01 | ecosystem: Environmental > Aquatic > Freshwater > Ice > Liftoff microbial mat | place...
GAGTTTCATGTTTTTTCTCTCTCCCTGCACCCCTGCTCCCCTGCTCACCTGCTCCCCTGCTCCCCTGCTCCCCTGCTCCCCTGCTCCCCTGCTCCCCTACTCCCCTGCTCCCCTGCTCCCCTAACCTGAATTCCGTCTATGCTTAGTGTTTTAATTCTAGTGCCGTTAATCGGCGCAGCTTTAATTGGTTTCTCGCCCTCTGGCATCAGTGGTAAATTCGCCCGTGGGGTGGCTTTGGTCTTTGCCAGTATCGCTTTCTTGTGGACAATCGTACTAGCAATTCAGTTCCATCCAGGAGAAATCACTCAACAGTTTGCCGAGTCTGTCCCTTGGATAGATGTTTTAGGCTTGAACTATAACCTGGGAATAGACGGTTTATCTTTGCCACTGCTGGTTTTAAATGGATTGTTAACTTGCATTGCCATTTACAGCAGCGATGAATCCCTTCAGCGTCCTAAATTTTATTACTGTTTGATACTATTATTAAGCGCTGGGGTAACTGGAGCTTTTCTGGCACAGGATTTACTATTATTTTTGTTATTTTACGAATTGGAACTAATCCCGCTATATCTATTGATAGCTATTTGGGGTGGGGCCAAGCGGGGTTATGCTGCAACAAAATTTCTCATTTATACTGCCGTTTCGGGAATCTTGATTTTGGCAAGTTTCCTCGGCATGGTTTGGTTGAGTGGTTCCTCTAGCTTTGCACTAGCAACCTTGAACCCTACGACTCTACCTCTAGCGACACAGCTTTTACTGCTAGGGGGAATTTTGGTAGGTTTCGGGATTAAGATTCCCTTAGTTCCCTTCCATACTTGGTTGCCAGATGCTCACGTTGAAGCTTCCACACCAATTTCTGTGCTGTTGGCTGGAGTGTTGTTGAAGTTGGGAACTTATGGCTTACTGCGGTTTGGCATGAACTTGTTACCAGAAGCTTGGGCTTATGTGGCTCCTTGGTTAGCGACTTGGGCAGTAGTAAGTGTACTGTATGGTGCATCCTGCGCGATCGCCCAAACTGATATGAAAAAGATGGTAGCATACAGTTCTATTGGACACATGGGCTACGTGCTGTTAGCGGCGGCGGCTTCCACACCATTAAGTGTGTTGGGTGCTGTTATGCAGATGATTAGCCACGGCTTGATTTCCGCCATGCTGTTTTTGCTGGTAGGGGTTGTGTATAAAAAAGCCGGAAGCCGGGATTTAGAAGTCCTCCAAGGGCTGCTGAACCCAGAACGAGGTATGCCCGTAATTGGTAGCTTGATTGTTGTGGGAGTGATGGCCAGTGCTGGGATACCAGGAATGGTAGGGTTTATTTCCGAATTCATCGTTTTTCGGGGGAGTTTCCCAGTTTTTCCAGTGCAAACCCTGCTATCAATGATTGGTACAGGCTTAACTGCGGTTTACTTCCTAATACTTCTCAACCGTGCCTTTTTTGGACGCTTGTCTGCACAAGTTACCAACTTACCACGGGTGTATTGGAGCGATCGCGCCCCAGCTGCAATTTTAGCTGTGCTGATTGTGATTTTCGGCATTCAACCTGGTTGGTTAGCACGTTGGACTGAACCAACAATTACAGCAATGGTGAATAGCCAAAACGTAGTAGTAGCAGTGTCCTTGGATAAAGCAATGGGGACTAGGGAGTAGGGAATAGGGAATGGGGAATGGGGAATAGGGAATGGGGACTGGGGACTGGGGAAGAGTTTTCCCAATGCCCAATGCCCTAATCCCTAAAATTTTTGGAGAGATAGCAATGGTAACTATTAAAAAGAAAGCGGCTCACAATCCCTTAGCTGAGTATATTGAACGTTTGCAAAAAGGAGAGGCATTACTTCCCGATAATCCAGAAAATGTGCTGGAAGTTGTTGGTATTCTTAAAAGCTATGGCGTAGTTTTAGATGCCTATTCAACAAATCTTAACTATATTGCCGAGCATCAGTTTTTAATATTTTTCCCATTTTTTAAATACTTTAATGGAGAGGTTTCTTTCCAGAAATTACTCCGTCACTGGTGGCACGATCGCATTAATTTTGAATATGCAGAGTATTGCCTGAAAGCAATGATGTGGCACGGTGGCGGCGGACTAGATACGTATTTAGATACAATAGAATTTAAAGAAAGAGCGCAAGCCGTTATCGCCGCAAAGTTTAAACATAATCCCTTAATTTCGGGTATTAACCAACTGTTTCCAGATTTCTTAACAGAACACTTGCGCGTCTCTGCTTACTACACCGGTTTAGGTCAATTCTGGCGAGTAATGGCTGATATGTTTCTCAGCTTATCAGACCGCTACGACCAAGGCGAAATCAAATCGATTCCCCAAGTTGTAGAACACATTAAAGCAGGGTTAGTGGCAAATGCATCAAACCCAATTACCTACACCGTCAAAATTCGGGGTGAGGTCTATGAAATCATTCCTAAAAGCGTTGGTTTGACCTTCTTAGCAGATACAGCCATCCCTTATGTAGAAGCAGTATTCTTCCGAGGAACTCCTTTCCACGGGACAGTTTCATACAACGCCCAAGGATATCAAATTCCCCCAGATCAAACTCGATTTCAATATGGCGCATTGTATGCCGATCCTTTGCCCATCGGTGGCGCAGGTATTCCTCCTACCTTGTTGATGCAGGATATGCGTCATTATCTTCCAGAATATTTGCACGAAATTTATCGTCGCAGTCTTCGGGGTGAAGATGATTTGCGGGTACAAATTTGCATTAGTTTCCAAAAATCGATGTTTTGCGTGACAACAGCAACGATTTTGGGACTGATACCTTATCCTTTGGATACTAAAGATCCAAATGAGGAAAAAGGTAATCGAGTTTATTTAGAGAAGTGGATGAGTCGGTTAGAAACTTCGCAGTTGCTCGATGTGAATAAATAGGTAAAGATTAGACTTCTGGTTCAATGCCTAAAGAGCGCAATTGAGCAGTTAAGCGATCGGCTCTTTCCTCACCAGTCAATAACAAATTACCTTGCAAATCCCACCAGCGTAGCCAAGGTAATTCCATATTCTGATATTGTCCCTGCCAAATTCCTAACTCAACCCCTAAAGGATGTATGGGATAATGTGCGCGTTCATTTGCTGTTAATAACTGATATTGTCCACCAATTAATTCATAAACTTCTACGCTGGCTTTGTTCACTTCATAAATGCCGTAGAAGGGAGGACGAATCACCTGCTCATAAATCCAAAATTTCCCTTTCCAAGGAGTTTTGTCTCGCTCCTGGCTACCATCGCCAGAAACAAATTCCAATGCAATCAATGGGGCAATAAATTCTCGCCAGAGTACATAAGACCTGCGTGTTTGCCCATCCAGAGTAGGTGGTACATTCCCTACATAGAACCAGTCGGCGGCTTCTGCGCCTTTTTCTGGGGGGTCAGTGATGCGCCAGTAGATACCGCTATCTTGACCAATACAGTATTGCCCATCAGGATGACGCTTTTGCAATATCGGTTTAATCGAGTCCGTTAATAGAATGCTTTGGGGATGTTCCTGAAAGTTTTTGCCTCCGGCACGCTCCGCGAACACAAAAGTACCATCAGACTCAGGGAGCTGCGTATGGTCTGGGAAAGGGGTAAGGTCTGTGGATGAGTTAATTGCAGAGGTCATAATGCTACCTTTGCATGGGTAAGGGTTATTTTTTAGTTTAGCAGTGGAAAGGGAGGTGGGGCGATCGCAATATTTCTATCAAGTTCTATACTTCACTGTAGGAAGATGGCGACCAACATAGCCAATAATCAGTATTCCCGGTTGTTCTGCTAAAAAATGGATTCGCCAGTTGCAGAACCTCAATTTAACGTGTCGTTCAAATAAGCGATCTTTACCATCAGGACAACGAAAAGTTCTTTCTTTAAAATATTTATCAAGTGTTGGTTTACTTTCTCCCGATTCTTCAATAGGATACCCGTCGAGATTGAAATAGCCATTATTCCAGTTTTTACAGCATTTGTGAAGCTCAAATAATATGTTCACAACAGACTGTAATTCCAACTGTCCAGTACGGATATCTTCTAATTGCCTTCTAACAGCATCGCAGAATTCTAGGTTAGGAAATAATTCCTGTCTACGATTCCAAACTTCTAACCCATCGCTAACATTTTGATAAATGCGCTCTTGGTGTTGTTGAATCAGACTAGCGTGTTCTTGTACATGGCTGCTACGGCTAGCATGGATAATTTCTACAATTTCGCTGATTATCTCTCCATCCTCATCCAAGCATCGAAATTCAAGTTTTACACGGTTACAATCCCAGGATTCTTGAGAAAGTAAGCTAATTGCAATCGTATTAAGTAGATAAGCAATACCAAGCCCAATAGCCATTTCTCCTTGATGAAGAAATTCAGACAAGCTAACATTATTATCAATCTCTTGGATTTCGGAATTTGCTATATTAGTTGAGAAAGGTGCTTTAGTTGCAAGAGTTTTGATAAAAAGTCGTTCAACTTGATCCGCGTCATTAAGCCAGTGACGAAGAGGATAGTTAGGTGCAAGTATTATTGTATGGAAATCTTCTTTAGTGCGGAGGCTTACCTTTACCCCTTGAGCTTTGACTGCCTTTATGGTCTTAATTAGCTCAGACATTCTTTGCTGTGCTACTTGTTCATTCGGAGCAGGATTTTGCAGAGATAACTCATTTAATATTAAGTCAAAATCCACCTTTTACTCTCCCGCAGGCTCAAGTAAAACATCTAAACTTTTTTCCCACTCATCAAAGAATCCATCAGGCCATCGATCAATTCTGCCATTCCGATCAATATGTGGAGATACTACTTCAGTAACAGTTTGCCCTTCTTTTTCTTGTCGCTGAAAATAATGTAACTGAACATCGTATGGCTTAATTTTTCCTCCATGAACAGCAAGACGAATACCATTTAAAACATGATCACTATGAGTTTCTATTACTATTTGAATTCCACAACTAGCTGCAAGCGATAATAATTCACCCATCTTGACTTGTCCTTTAGGATGTAGATGTGCCTCTGGATTTTCAATTATAATTAGTGTACCCGGAGAAGATGATAAAACTGCTACTATAATCGGTAATGTGTAACTAATTCCAAATCCGACATTAGTAGTACGATAGGGGTTACTATCCCCATAAAAATATTGCAAACTCATCAAACCTATATCTGAATTTGAGTTGATTTTAATCCTTGTACCAGGACTAACTTCTCTCATCCATCCTTCAACCTGGTTGCTAAGAGTGTTAGATTTTGCCATCGGATGTCTTAGTTTGCTTTGAAGAACATCTTTATCTTGATTAATCGCTAAAAAATGTGCAGTATATTCACCTTTGCTACCTAACTGTCCTAGCCGTCGTGCTTGATAATCTGACATATCATAAGATGTTCGTGGCCCAAGACGTTCAGCCTGTAAATAGTGAAATCTTTTATTGAAAAGACTTGAACTATAGACATTATCAATCGGTAATTTTAAATCTAAATTATTTAAAACATCTGCACCTGTCTTAATTGGATCATAGCTAAAACGCCAAATCCCTTTTTTTCCCTCATTCCAAATAATTTCAAAACCAAGGTAATCCTCTTTGGCTCTTTCACAAAATGCATCTTGAGCAGTACCAATGCGTACTAATTCACCATTCAATGCTAAACCGACATTTGGCAATAATTCTTGTTGATAAGATTGACGCAGCAAAAGTAGCGATTGTAATACAGAAGATTTTCCTGTACTATTTAGACCAGAAAGTAAAGTTAGTGGTTTAAATTCTAATAACTGATTTTCAAATGCTTTGTAATTGGTCAATTTAAGATAATTAATCATAATAATACTTCTTGGATAATTTTCTGAACTGTTTCAAATCTATGCTCTATTTTGTTTACTGCTTGAGAAATTGATACTAGAAACTCTGTATCGTTATCTACATATTTAACAAAAGTATTTATTAGTTCTTTTTTCTTTTCCTTTAATATTTCAATCTTGGGAATGTCGAGCATTGCAAGATTTACAGACCAAACTTCAAACAATGATTTATTTAGGGGAAATTTTCTTTTATTTTTCTTAGAAATTTTGCGAAAAGCATTATCATTAAAAATATCAAATGCTGCAATCATCGCTTTTTTAAAAATGGCTTCTAATCTTTGTATTTCCTGTGGAGAAAGATTATTTATTTTCGACAAAGCTTTACTTAAAAAAGAATCTCTGGTTTCATCTTGATACTCTTTATAAGAAATTAAATAAAAGGCAAGAAATCCTAGTACAAACTCTCTATCATCCATTCTCTTTTTTTTATCTTGGCTAAGATTGACAACATGTTTAAACTCTGGTAAAGAAGCTAGATTAGCCAAAATTTTTGTAGCTTGTCCAGGATTCAAAGCATGTCGCAGTTCTTGATTTGAAAGACGTACACCTCCTGTATTGATACGTTTGAAGATATTATATTTAACTTCTAAAGGTGTACCTTTTTCAATTAAATATACTGTCACTTGAGTTTCTAAGATACGACGTTGATATCTTCGTTCTAATTCGTCATAAGTTCTATTGTTAAGCTCTTTCAGGTATTCTAATCCAACTAATTTAAGACTTTTATCAATAACAAAATGCTTGAGAGCAGACAATCTTTGTAGCCCGTCTACAACTACCCATTTATCTTCATTTGTAGCATCAATATAAAAAGCAGGCAATGGGATTCTAATCAGAATAGATTCAATTAATTTACTTTTTGCTTCCAGAGTCCATATATTTGCTTGTCGTTGAAATTCAGGTGCTAAATCAAGCGCTTCTTCGTCAATTCTTCTGAGTAATTGCTCAATAGTTGGCTCTCTTGTAGCAATATTAATTTTTTCTGGATCGTATTGAAAAGTTACTTTTTCATATTGTTCTTCATCATTATCTTCTTCATCTATGGTTTCTTCATTAGCTAATTCTGCATTGTAATTATTTAAATTTACCACGGTGCTTACTCCTTATTATTAACATCGGTTCTGCTGATGCTTCCTGCTACTACATCAGCAAATAGGTTTATTTAACTAGCGTACTTCAATCCTACTATCTTCCAAAATGACAGAGACGCGAAATTTCGCGCCTCTATGTACCTAGTCTATTACTTGTTTACCTTCTTTAAGCAAATCGAAAATTGGTGCGATCGCACCCTTAAACCAAATACTTAAAACTCTGGTTCAACGCCGAGCGATCGCTAAATCGATAATCTCAAAGTACACGCAGTAAGCTGGGAATACTTTCGATCGCTGACAAATTCTGAATGTCTGCCAAAGCTTGCCTAAAATTACCTTCCCGCACATCATGGGTAACAACCACAATCTCTGCTAGTTCCCCGTGAAAGCCAGTTTGGACAATTGACTCTAAGCTAACGCCATAGTTACCAAAGCAAGTACCCAATTTACCGATAACTCCAGGTTGGTCATTAGTGAGGAAACGCGCGTAAAACCGAGTTATCAATTCTGCCATTGGCGCAATTTGGCAATATTCCTGATGTCCACAAGCTAATAATGGATTTGCAACTGCTGTATTGGTTTTGAGGACAGCAACTAGATTTAAAATATCTGATGTCACAGCACTAGCAGTTGCACCAGCACCAGCACCGGGGCCAAAAAACATTACTTGCCCAATTGGTTCTCCTTCGACAAGAATGGCATTGTAAACGCCGTTGATGCTAGCCAAAGGGTGGGCTTGAGGCACTAATGTGGGATGAACTCTCACAGAGAGAGGAGATGAGGGAGTATCACGTTTAGCGATCGCTAACAATTTAATCACAAATCCCAATTTTTCGGCGTAGGCAATATCTGTTTTGCTAACTTGCCGAATCCCCTCGGTATAAACATCTTGTAGGTTGATGCGTCCACCAAAGCCTAATGATGCAAGGATAGCAATTTTATCTGCTGCGTCTAAGCCATCAACATCAGCTGTAGGGTCAGCCTCAGCATAACCCAAGCGCTGGGCATCAGCTAAGACATCATTAAAGTTGCTGCCTTCTGTTTGCATCCGCGTTAGGATGTAGTTAGTTGTACCGTTTACAATGCCAGTTACAGTATGAATACGGTTAACACTTAACGACTGCTTTAGAGGTTGAATCACCGGAATGCCACCACCCACAGCAGCTTCTAGCATGACGTATACGCCAGCTTGATTGGCAGTTGTGAAAATTTCCGCCCCAAAGCGAGCGATCGCTGCTTTGTTGGCGGTGACTACGTGTTTACCATTACTTAAGGCTTTGAGGATTAGCGATCGCGCCGGCTCCAGTCCGCCCATCACCTCGACAACTATATCTACCGCCGGATCGTTGACAATGGATTCTAAATCTGTAGTTAAGACTTCCGTAGACAATTCTACTGCACGGGGTTTATCGAGCGATCGCACTCCCACCCGATAGATTTCTATCTCTTGCAACAATGGGTGACGTCCAGCGCTATCTTGCAACAACTGCACTGTTCCCGTTCCCACGGTGCCTAATCCCAGTATTCCTAGTTTCACACCCATTTTGCACCCAATTTCACCAATAACAATTGTAGGTAGAGCGTTTGCCCTACCTACTGATTATCCTGCTTCCTTTGTCATTTGTCCTTCGCCCTTCGTCCTTTGTCTAAAACTAATACTTCTCTACGAGAGGCTGCGCCAACGACTTCTCTACGAGACGCTACGCGTAGCTTGCTTCCCCGCAGGGGTACGCTCAGTACAAGTGACTAATGACCAATGACTAATGACTAATTTAGTATGTTTCTACGTGCCAGCGACCGGCTTTCTTGATTTCCTTCTGGTAAACACTCCAGGTTACGCCTTCCTTAGCAGCAGCAGCAGTTAAGGCTGCATCAATACCTTCTTCCATACCGCGCAAACCGCAGATGTAGGTGTGGGTTTTTTCATTTTTAATCAACTGCCACAATTCATCAGCGTGTTCTGCTACGCGGTCTTGAATATACATTCTACCGCCTTGGGGATTTTTCTGTTCGCGGCTGATAGCAGCAGTGAGGCGGAAGTTATCAGGATATTTTTGTTGAATTTCTTCCAGTTCTTCCTTATATAAAAGGTTTGGAGTTGTTGGTACGCCAAATATTAGCCAAGAGAATCCTTTAAATTCGTATTCTGGGTTAGCTCCTCTTTCTGCATCTTTAAACTGACGCCACAGATAAGCCCGCATCGGCGCAATACCTGTTCCGGTTGCCATCATGATGACATTAGCATCAGGGTCATTGGGTAACAGCATTTCCTTACCCACAGGCCCGGTAATTTTTACCTCTTCCCCTGGCTTGAGGAAACACAGATGTGTAGAGCAAACCCCGTAGACTGTTTCGCTAGTTTCTGGGTGCTTGAATTCCAATTGGCGGACGCACAGTGATACCGTTTTATCATCTACATCATCGCCATGACGAGTTGAGGCGATGGAATATAGTCTAAGTTTTTCCGGCTTGCCGTTCTTGTCCAATCCTGGCGGAATAATCCCAATACTTTGACCTTCTATATACTTCAAATCACTGCCAGATAGGTCAAATTTAAGGTGTTGAACAATACCAATACCGCTTTCTTTGACTAGCGGTTCATTAGATATTACCTTGCCAATAAACGGAGCATTGGGACGGTAAGTGTTAACAGGAACGTCACCGTGGTCTTTTTTGGCTTTCGCTTGAGTCATGGTGTTGCCTTTCTTGTCCTTGTTCTCTTCAGCACTATGAGCATTTACAGGTGTGGCTTTACCATTCCCTTCACTGTTAGCAGTTTCCCCAGATGTAGCTAACTCGCTGACAACGCTTGTAGCATTCCCAAATGAGGCTTTACCAATAACTGGCTGTAGCGCAGTTACAGGTTGGATGCTAACAATTGTGCCGCCTAGACGAGTGATACGTCGCATTTCTTGATTCATGCGGTTGTAAGGCACTCTGATGAACACACTGCCACTTTTCCGAATTGGGTAGTTAGTTTGATCAGTTTCTTCGCTCTGACGCAAACCCACCACTTCATAAAGGAAGATGCGGCTACCTAATTCTATGTTGGCAGCACCCTCAACAGCACCTTGATTGTACATTCGTTCTACCACTCCGATAATTTACTTAACCGTTTTTCAAAAAAAAACTATTCCCATCCCATGCCAGCTTTAGTTTACCGGATTTTCGTTTCACAAAACTAGCAATGATGGAAAAACGGCATCATTAAATTAATGCCTAGCTAAGTACACTCACCGAAGACATGCAGGCATAGCAAAAAACACACCTGTTCACCTTCTAAGGTAAAGGATAAGTCTTGTGGAGAATGTTAATAATGAGTCAATTTAATCTTTTTTTCGTTAACTACCACCCCCATCAGGGAGATAGTTTTTTGCCTTACTTCTCCAAATCTACTATCTCGGAATATTGTTAGCTATATTCATGACCTGTCTATGGATAATTACACGACTCTGACAACTCCAGCTACAAACATAACGACATAGAGAACCGTGATTTCAGCAACTGGAATTAGTTTCACTTGATGTGAAAATTCTGTCAACCCCTATCAGTACTTTGCCATAACGTCAACGCTTCTATATGAGCATATCTGTAAATTTAAAGCCAATAATTTTATTAATGCAAGTTCTTTGCTCATTCGTTGGATAGATTTTTGCTTTGAATATATTAAGTATTGTCGAGCAGGAATTACAATTTAGGAACATCAAAGAATTCGCGGCAATAATAAATTATACCTTATAGTCTTGTTTATAGTCACAAGTGGCAGACTGATAAAGGCGCAACGCTGATGGGCGGTGCTGATCCCCATTTTTAAATTAACAACTAAATCAACAAAAAAATGATTCATGAACTACCCTAATTCTTCTTGACAGCAATCTTGTATGGGATACCCCCTTCTGTTAAAATCAAATATACCACTAGGATTAAATACTTACCGGCACCAAAATTCAGGCTAGTCCGACGAGTAGCAACTTACATTACTTTTGTTGCCTACTTGCTTGGTGTCTTATAGATGTGCTAGGTAGCAAGAACGCAGGATAAACCAATGGGGTAAACTCCTGGCTTCAGAATCTGCTGTGTGAAAAAATATTGAGACAATTTTAGTATTTTAGAGGAGATTTATGACAAATAAGCCGGAACGCGTGGTACTGATTGGAGTAGCGGGAGACTCTGGGTGCGGGAAATCAACGTTTTTGCGTCGTTTGATAGATTTGTTTGGTGAAGATTTAATGACAGTCATTTGCTTGGATGACTATCATTCTCTAGATCGCAAACAGCGTAAAGAAACGGGGATAACGGCATTAGACCCCAGAGCAAACAATTTTGACTTGATGTATGAGCAAATTAAAGCGCTCAAAAGTGGTCAATCGATCGATAAGCCGATTTACAACCACGAAACCGGCTTGATTGATCCGCCAGAGCGGATAGAGCCGAATCATATTATAGTTGTTGAAGGGCTGCATCCTTTATATGATGAGCGGGTGCGATCGCTAATCGACTTCAGTGTTTATTTTGACATTAGCGATGAAGTCAAAATTGCCTGGAAAATCCAGCGAGATATGGCTGAACGCGGTCATCGCTACGAAGATGTGTTAGCGCAAATTAATTCCCGCAAACCTGACTTTGATAAGTTTATCGAACCACAAAGAGAATTTGCTGATGTGGTTCTCCAAGTATTACCCACAAACTTGATCAAAAACGACACGGAGCGCAGAGTCCTGCGGGTACGTATGCTCCAGCGCGAAGGTAAGGAAGGCTTTGATCCAACCTACCTATTTGATGAAGGCTCAACAATTAATTGGACTCCTTGTGGACGCAAGCTGACCTGTTCCTACCCTGGTATGCAACTGTACTACGGTTCAGATGTTTACTACGGCCGCTATGTCTCAGTACTAGAGGTCGATGGTCAATTTGACAACTTGGAAGAAGTAATTTATATCGAAACCCATCTCAGCAATACATCCACTAAATATCAGGGTGAATTGACTCACTTATTACTCCAGCACCGCGAGTATCCAGGTTCCAATAATGGTACCGGTTTCTTCCAAGTGCTTACAGGTTTGAAAATGCGTGCTGCTTATGAACGGCTGACAGCTACGGAAGCAAAGTTAGCAGTTCAAGTTTAAAGCAGCAGTGTTTGTGTCAAAGTTTGTGGGGACGCTTCTGGGTGTCCCCTTTTTTTTGTGTTATTAAATCCTTTTAACCATAAAATAATTAGCATAAATTGATCTTGTTTACAGATACTTACCTGATAACTAGTGGTTTTTATCGATATTAAGAAGATATTAACGACTGAAGTATAAATATTGTTATGATTTCATAAATTAATGTGAGTTCGGCGGCTTATGTGGTGTTCACCTAACGAGCCGAATCAAAAGACCTCTAAGAGGTTTTACTATGCAAAACCGTGTCTCTCCGAGTCAGAGAGGGACAGACTTGAACTTTAGTTCAAGTTAGGGAGAGATTCATCTAACTCACGTTAAATTAGATAGTTGAACTAAATACTACATTTAGTTCAGCCAAAAAACTCAAGTCAGGAGGAATTTCCTTTGTCTCGTCGATATCTATTTACCTCCGAGTCAGTCACGGAAGGTCATCCAGATAAAATCTGCGATCAGATTTCTGATACCATTCTGGATGCCCTACTGACACAAGACCCCAGCAGCCGTGTCGCTGCTGAAGTAGTAGTTAATACTGGTTTGGTGCTAATCACTGGTGAAATAAGCACCAAAGCCAATGTAAATTTCGTCAATATTGCCCGTCAGAAAATTGCCGAAATTGGCTATACCAATGCCGATAATGGTTTTTCTGCTAACAGCACCAGCGTTCTGCTGGCTTTAGACGAACAATCACCCGATATTGCCCAAGGCGTTAACACCGCTCAAGAAACCCGCCAGCAAGATAGTGATGAGCTATTCGATAAAATTGGTGCAGGCGACCAAGGTATAATGTTCGGTTTTGCCAGTAACGAAACACCAGAACTGATGCCCTTACCCATCAGTCTCGCCCACCGCATTGCTCGCCGATTGGCAGCAGTTCGCAAAACAGGTGAATTGTCATACCTGCGTCCTGACGGTAAAACCCAAGTAACTGTGGCCTACGAAGATGGACGACCAGTAGGTATTGATACTATCCTGATTTCCACCCAGCATACAGCCAGTATTGGGGAAATCACAGATGAGGCGGCGGTACAAGCCAAAATTAAACAAGACCTCTGGTCAGCAGTGGTCGAACCTGTTTTTGGCGACATTGAAATTAAGCCTAATCAGGAAACACGTTTTTTAGTCAACCCTACTGGCAAATTTGTCGTTGGTGGCCCTCAGGGAGACTCTGGTCTGACAGGACGGAAAATAATTGTTGACACCTATGGTGGTTATTCACGGCATGGTGGCGGCGCTTTTTCTGGTAAAGACCCCACCAAGGTAGACCGCTCTGCTGCTTATGCTGCTCGTTATGTGGCGAAAAATATTGTCGCTGCTGGGTTGGCAGAAAAAGTTGAAATTCAGCTATCCTATGCTATTGGCGTAGCGCGACCAACAAGCATTCTGGTTGATACCTTTGGCACCGGTAAAGTGGATGAAGAAACCTTACTGGAATTAATCAACCAGCACTTTGAACTCCGTCCGGCGGGGATTATTCATGCCTTCAACTTACGTAACTTACCAAGTGAACGAGGCGGACGTTTTTATCAGGACGTCGCGGCTTACGGTCATTTTGGGCGGGCTGATTTAGACTTACCTTGGGAACATACCGATAAAGCCGAATTGTTGAAGCAAGCAGCAAATAAGTTTCTTTCGGCAGTAGTTGCTCAGGCACTAACTTAGACTTATACGCTACTGCAAAAACTTAGTTTATATATCTGAGGGTATTGGCAACTTCACAAATTGTTTATACCCTCATTTATGTGACATACTCCACACACTCCCCTTTCAGGGTGAATGTGGGCTTCTCAACGACTCTTCTATGAAGACATTAATTGAGCTTTGAGGGCGTGCGTCCCACGCGCCTTTATGTTTATAGAGGCATTCAGATCCCTGCACAAACTGATATTACAATTAGGGCAACTGTGCATTCTTTGCGATAAAGGCTTTTTGACCTTGTTACCACAACTAGAACATTCTTGACTAGTACCGTTTGGGTTTACAGCAATTACTTTTAAACCAGCATTTTCGGCTTTGTTTGAAAGTATGGTTACGAAGTGCCCCCATCCAGCATCATTGACACTTTTAGCCAGCCTTGTTTTAGCGAGTCCTTTAATATTCAACTTTTCAACAGCTACAACATCATACTTATCAAGCAATGCTTTAGCTGTTTTAAAGTGGAAATCTCTACGAGTATCAGCAACTTTTTTATGCTTGATTCCCAATTGCTTAATCGCTTTTTTACGACGGTTAGAACCAATATGCCGACGAGAAACTTTACGCTGTGCTGATTTTAATTTACGTTCAGCTTTCCGCAAATGTTTTGGTGCTGCAATTCGGGTATTGTCAGAAGCAACATAAAAATCTATCAAGCCTACATCAATGCCAACAATATTATCAGCGTTAAAATCTGGTTTAACTGTTGGTACTGTTTTGTCATCAAGGCTTAAGGTGACGTAATATCCATCGGCTTTTTTTGTGACCGATACAGTTTTTATATCAAACCCGTCAGGCATTTGACGATGAACAATAACTTTAACGCCACCTATTTTTGACAGTGTAATTATACCGTTAGCAAAATGGTATTGATTGAACTGAGGAAAGGTAAATGTTTTATATTGTCCCTTTCCTTTGAATCTCGGTCTACCTGATTTTTTGCCATTAGCATCTCCTTTCAACCATCTCTCAAAAGTTATCTCAACCTTTTTAGGGACTTCTTGCAGCACTTGAGAGTGGATCTCTTTGTACCAGGGTCTATCTATTTTTAGCTGAGTTAGTGATGCTTTCTGTCTGTAGTAGTTAGGTTTGTCCTTTAGTTCTGGTAGATGGCAAATGAGAGGGCATCTATCAATTAGAGAACGATTCATCTCATACCAATCGAACCGTTGAGCAAGTAGGTAATTATATTGATAACGCAACATTTCAAGTGTCTTATCAATTTTTTTCGCTTGTTCTTTGTTTGGCTTGATTTTGTACTGGTATGAAGTTCTCATTTTAATTAGGACTTACGCATTGACAGAAAAGACCAAATATGAATGTTTTAAAAAACCACATCTGTCGTAAGGGCACAGCATTGCTGTGCCCCTACAGCGCGGGTCTATTTATCATCAAAAAATGATTAATAAAACCCTGAGACGACGTAATTACGTTGATGCACAACATAATTTTTTTGTACAGTGCGTAAGTCCTATTAATATAAGATTGTTTTTCGACCTCTGATAATGATAGCATAAATGCAAAGACGTTGTATAGGCATTTATGAAAAATAAAGCATTAAATCTGAGAATATCGGAACGCAGGTTAAACAAGCTACGTTTATACTCTGTCCAAAAAGATACAACTATGACCCATATTATTGAAGATTTTATTGATTCATTAAAACTCGAAAATGGCGATTCCTTATCGACCCCTTGCCCTCTCAATTCTACGAATTGAATTGGTTAGTGGTCAATTCGTCAGACGCCGGAGTACCGGCTACCGCTTCTCTACGAGACGCTACGCGAACGCTATCACCCAAAAATTCATCCCACGCTCCCCTGAGTACAGGGTGAGTCGTGGGGCTTCTTTTCGTTTAAGCTAAAAAATAAATATATGATTTGGACTTTGCAATACTTGAATTGAATTGTTTTTTTTGGGAATCTTAACCCTATCTGGGATGTTAATCTGTCGCGCAGAGATTGGCGACAACTATTTTGAGAGGAAATTATGCAAGAGTCGGTGATTTATCAAGATATCCTTCAAAAAGGAAGACACCAGGAAGTGCTAGCACTGATAAAATGCGAACAATTGCAGAAATTAACGAGAAAATCAGCCGCCAACGTGCGGTAGTGTTGACAACTGAAGAATTAAAAGCACGAGTTGTAGAAATCGGTGTTACTAAAGCTGCTAAAGAAGTTGATGTAATCACCACTGGCACGTTTGAGCCGATGGAATCAAGTGGTGCAATTATCAATCTCGGACACACTGACCCGCCGATAAAAATTCGCCGATGCTGGTTAGATGGCGTACCAGCATACTCTGGTTTTGGGGCAGTAGATTTATATTTGGGTGCGAGTTCTGCTGTGGAGACGACGGACGGGGAAGAAGTTAGAGAACGTGGCGGGGGTCATGTAATTGAAGATTTGATCGCTGGTAAACCCATACACGTAAAAGCGCAAGGACAAGTAACAGATTGTTATCCCAGAGCAACTTTTGAAACTACAATTACCAGTGAAACGATTAATCAGTTTTATTTATTCAATCCGCGCAATCTTTATCAAAATTTTATTGTTGGGGTAAATGGTGGCGATCGCCCCCTCTTCACCTATCTCGGCCCTTTACAACCGCGTTTAGGGAATGCTGTTTACTCTAACGCCGGTGCTATTTCTCCCTTACTTAACGATCCTGATTTGCAGCTCGTTGGTATAGGGACTCGAATTTTTTTAGGCGGTGGTATTGGCTATGTCGCCTGGGAAGGCACTCAGCACTTCCCCTTACAAAAGCGTTTAGCTAATCGTACACCGATAGGGCCTTCCGCCACTTTAGCTTTAATTGGTGATGCCAAGCAAATGGATGCTCACTGGGTACGGGGATGTTACTTCAAAAGTTATGGCCCCTCATTGATGTTAGGTGTTGGTGTACCACTCCCTGTATTAAATGAACAAGTAGTTGAACACTGTGCCGTCCAAGATCAAGACTTAGTAGCCCCAATAGTGGATTTTTCTATTCCCCGGCGCGTCCGTCCCACCTTTGGTTTGGTAAGTTACGCCCAACTTAAATCCGGGCGGATCACCATTGAGGGCAAAGCTGTACGCTCTGCCCCCTTAGCGAGTTTGTTTTTTTCTAGGCAAGTCGCCCTAGAGTTGAAAAAGTGGATCGAAGCGGGTACGTTTACCCTTACAGAACCAGTTTCCCCAATTCCGATGGAGCGATCTTTTCTACCCCAAGACCGTCGGACGGATTTTTAAGGGGATGAGGGGGATGAGGAGGAGCTTACTTCCCCTGCTCCCTCATCTCCCCCTGCTTCCCATACCCTACTCTTGAGCCGGCTTCGGTCGCTTTATGGGCTTAGGAGCGGGTGTTTTGGGTATAGGTTTTGACACCACAGAGGTGTCGCCGCCTGCATCTGTTTTTTTGATAGGACGTGGGGTTTCGCCACTGCGCCTGGGGGGGAATGGTTTTCTACCACCAGCACCACCGCCACTGCCAGCCCGAGGGCCACCTTTGAATGGTGGTTTGCGTTTTTTGGGCAAGTCAGCGATCGCCTCAGCTTTTTCTACAATCAAAACGTCAGCTTCTCGCTTGGCTTGGAAGTCCCAGAACTTTCCTACTGCTTTGGTGGTCAACACACCCCTCAATTTCAACTTGAAATACTTGGGTTTGTCAGTTGGTTTGCGTGCAGCCTGCCTAATTTTGACAACCAAACTTTTAGCATCAAAAGATTGGTATACTACCTCACCACGAACAGAAAAACCACCATCTGCTACTTCTGATGAGGGAATTACAGGAATTGTGCTTAATTCAGAGTTTTCGGATAAGCCATCATCGGGTGTCTGTAACTCTTGCAAATCCAAGTCTGGCTCGTCTTCATCTGTTGAGTTTTTAGCCAAATTTTCTGGCTCCCAAACTCCGACGATTTGGATGTGCAAGGTATCATTCTCTTGCCTTGTCCGTGGATATACTACCCACAAGTGTTCTTTTTCTAAGTCTAGGTGATTCTTGACTAAGCTCATAATCCGGCCTAGGAGGACGGCATTGAGTTCTACACCATCTGTGGTCAGCAGCGTACCTTGAGTAAATTGTTCACTGCTAGCATGATAGCGACCCCTGACTAACCCGATCGCTCGATATTGCATCGGCTCACTGGGAGGCGGAATCGGTTGCTGTCGATTTACTAAGTTCCCATTTGAGTCAGTCTCGGTGGGGTTAGGCGGATTTTAAGGTTTAGAGGACTTGGCTGCTATGTGAACATTAGCGGCTGCCTCTATGTTAGTTGGGCCCTGGTTAGAGGCAGAAGAATTGGAAGATTCAGGCAACGGCATCAGGTCGGAATTCATAAAAACTCCTTGCGGCGGAGACACATCCCATTGTGGGATTTTACAAAGGCATCTGGAAAGAGCATTTGTGCGACTAATGAAAGTATATTGGCTTTTAACAAAGTCACACTAGGGTACTCTATAACAATACTAAAGGCGCTAAATTGAGTGTATAAACACTAAACGTGTAATTTAGCGCCTTTACACTAGTTTCGGAAGCATATCATAGCTACAATTCTGATGGCTCCTCCTAAAGTCATCACTTACTTTAGCAGTGTAAATAGTTAATTGTTATAAAATTCACAGGCAATTGGCGGTATTCCGCAAAGTTTTGGAAATTTTTAACTTTACGATTTGTGTAAATGATAATGTCATTAAAATTTAGGAGAAAGACAAAACTGTGTCTCAACCGCGCAATCGTTGGATGGTTCAAGTCGTCTTGGCGCTGGCAATTCTCGCTTTTGTGGGTGTTTCGGTGATTCCCATAATTGGAGCATTTAATAATACGCCACCCTCAAACCAGAATAGCGCTAGCACCAGAGGCACTTTGCCCTCCTCTGACCAAAAATCAAAACTGGAAGACGAAGTACGGGGTTATGAACTGGTTTTGCAAAGAGAACCAGAAAATCAGACTGCGCTCAAGGGCTTATTGCAGGCGCGGCTACAATTACTGAGTCAAAAAGAAAAAAGTGAGGTTAAACCAGCTGATATCCAAGTTGTCATTGAACCTTTAGAAAAGTTAGCCAAGCTGAATCCTGAACAGTCAGAATATTCAGTGCTACTGGCTCAAGCCAAACAACAAATTGGCGATCGCGAAGGAGCCGCTCAAGCTTATCGCTCGATTTTGTCTACCAAACCAGGCGATTTGAAGGCTTTGCAAGGAATGGTGGATCTGTTAATGAGTCAGCAACGCCCGGAAGCAGCCATTGGTTTGCTGCAAGAAACCCTCTCTAACGCTACCCAAGCAAATACAATTCAGCCTGGAAGTGTAGATACAGTAGCCGTGCAGGTGCTGTTAGGTTCTGTTTATGCTTCCCAGAAACGGTACGCTCAAGCTAGCTCTGTATATGATCAGGCAATTAAAAAAGACCCCAAGGATTTCCGCCCCGTTATGGCAAAAGCTATGCTCCTGAAACAACAGGGCAAAGACGCAGATGCAAAACTTTTGTTTGATAGCGCCGCAGCTTTAGCACCTGCTCAGTACAAAGACGTAATTAAGAAGGCAGCAACGGCTTCCCCCATCCCTAATCCTGCTGCATCTCCCGCGCCTTCATTGGAAAGTACGCCTAAGTAATGGGCATTGGGCAATTCAATTTTGGATTTTGGATTTGAGATTTTGGATTAAATTTCAATCTAAAATCCAAAATCTAAAATCTAAAATTCTTACTCCCCTCACGCTCCTTCAATGGCAGCAACGACACCAAAGACTAAAAACAGGCATCCGCCAATCAAGGTGAGTTGACGCTCAGAAATGCGTCCGGCAATCATTTTGCCGCCGATAACTGCGATCGCAGCACATAAGGCATGTCCTAAAATTGCACCTATTGTAACTCCAATGGGATTATTACCTGCCGCTAGGGCAATGGTGGCAATTTGGGTGCGATCGCCCCACTCTGCCATAAATGTCAACACAAAGGCTTCTATGACAATTGCCAAGGAAGTCTTTTGCTTTGGTAACTCCAAATCTGCTTTTTTCACCGCAGCTTCGGCTTCTTCTACAACTTCTGGATCAGAACCAGCTGAAGACATCTTACTAGCGTCGTATAACAACTTGATACCAAAGGTAACAAATAAGCCTATTTCGGCGTAATGAATATAAGCTTTTGGCAAGAAAGATACCACTTGTCCAAATAGCACCGAAAGGATTGTCATCGCGGCTAAAGCGGCTGTCACACCGATAAATACCAGTCGCCGCGGGTGGTGCATTGCCAAAATCACAGCAATAAAAAATGTTTTATCGCCTAGTTCTGAAACTGTGATTAATAATAAACCTGCGGTAAAAGCTGTTAACACTCTCTCAAGCTCCTGAAGAATCCTTTACCGATGTGAAGCTTGATGAGAACCAAAAGACCTCACCAAGTTTACACTTTTCGGTGTGAACTTAGTGAAGGTCTCGCTTTCAAATATTGATTATTCGCCATCTGAACCAGGGCTTTATCGCCCAGTATGTTGATTCAGATGTACTGGCTTTCATTTTTTGCCAGCAGCTACTCCCCTTCAATGTGTCTCTAATTTTACATCTATTACAGGTATAAGTCAAGAGTAGAGAATAGAGAGGTGTAACTGTAGAGAGAACGAAGCGGCACATACAGCTTGATTCAGTGCTTACTGATGAGGTAAAAACTCATCATCTGTGACTTCTGGTAGTTGGTATGGACACACCAGAGGAAAGGATTCCACTGACAAACCAGTTTCAGCTTTTGCTTGCTTAACCGCTTGTGCATAACACTCCGCAAAAATGTTATCAAGATAGGATTTGAGACTAGGCGAATCATCTAGAGCTTCTTTGACACGTCTACGATGTTCAATGATGCTTCCTTGCCAACTACCACTTCTCTTATCGGGTTGAAATTGCCATTTGAGCAAATGCACCAGAATTACAATCAGATTACTCTTGAGACTCCGACGCTCACTCCTTCCCATGTCGGCAATTTCTTCGATCAGAATCTCCCAATCCACGTTCGCGTAGTCGTGACTTTGCAATTTTTCTACAGTCGTTTCTATCCATTGCAAGTAATCCGTGTCATATAGCGTTTGGGAATGCGCCTTTAGGGAAGACATGGCAGTTTCCATCGGAAATGGTTAGATAATTTCTCGCATATCTTTACGATTAACATCGGTGCGTTAACAGAGTGTAACGCACCTTACCGATTCTAAGAAGTGGGAGGTATTAATTTTCCATCAATACCAGGTGGTTTAGGTGGTTTCCCCAAACCTTGTCCACCACTGCGTTTTACCTTTGCCATCACTCACCTTTAGAGGTCATTTATCAAGTTAAAATCA
>Ga0105044_10003665_pt1 | contig 21071 bp, 15 predicted proteins | sample MAT01_FD_78092 | JGI IMG/M metagenome (GOLD analysis project Ga0105044, IMG submission 78092) | Freshwater microbial communities from Lake Fryxell liftoff mats and glacier meltwater in Antarctica - MAT-01 | ecosystem: Environmental > Aquatic > Freshwater > Ice > Liftoff microbial mat | place...
ATTATTACCCCTGGTCCCCGATGGGGCTACACCCCTGAACGATCGAATCAGCGTCGTTCGGAGAAATGGCCACTGTACGTATTTTTGCGGTGTCGAGCCTGTCTTTCTACATGACGAGAGCCACCACATCTCGTTTCGAATGTTTACTTCCAGCTCGTTTGCCAGAGAGCTTGCAAGCAAATTGAAATCGTTAAAGCGTTTGGGGTGACTGCCAAGAGCGTTGAACGAAGCGTGAAGAAATTCCGCGAAGAGGGAATTCAATCCTGCTATCTGCCGCGAAAACCTCGCGGTGCGACCGTCATGACTGATGACGTGATCGCAGAAGCTCAGGATTTACTAAATCGTGGCCAGTCGCGTCGACAGATCATTGAAAAGTTAGGGATCAAGTACGACACGTTAAGCAAAGCTATCAACCAGGGGCGACTCAGAGAATTATCTCAGCCGCCATCACAACCGCACGTTGCACAACCTACAGCACAATCACCCACAGCACAATCACATCCTGCTCCATCGCTCATTCTGCCAACAGACAAGTCGCAACGTGGTGTGGCAGACGTAGCGGCAGAGATGGGAGTTGCTTGCACACGTTCCGAGGAACGCGTGCTAACCGCGTTTGGCATGTTGCAGGGAGCATCGACGCGGTTTGAAGAATGTCGCGACGTTTCTTTCGGAGGTGTCTTGTGCGCGTTACCTGCTCTAACTGCCAACGAATTGTTTGACCATTTGCAAAAAAGCTTCCCGGTGCTAGGTGGCTATTACACAACGCTGCAAATCATCACGCTGTTAGCTTACATGGCTTTATGCCGCATCAAAACAATGGAACAATTGCAGTACGAATCGCCCGGAGAATTGGGCAAACTGATGGGGCTTGAGCGTGTGCCGGAAGTCCGCTACCTGCGATCCAAGTTGGCCCGGTTGAGCAAAGATCAGGCTCCCGAATCATGGGCCGCTGTCATGTCACAGCAATGGTTGCAGGACGACTCTGAGCTCGCGGGCACATTGTATGTAGATGGCCATGTGCGGCTCTATCACGGCACGCTAACTGAACTGCCAAAGCGCTACGTGACGAAGAATTTCAAGCGAACCGGAATCTCTGTCGTTTCGTGTTGGTGTTTGATCGTGAAGGTTTCAGCCCGGTTTTTTTTAAAGAGATGTGGCAATCGCATCGGATCGCTTGCATCACGTACCACAAGTTCCCTAAAGAGAACTGGCCTGTAGAGGAATTCCAAGAGACGCTTGTGACGTTGTCTTGCGGTGAAGTGGTGAGGAGCTTCCTGAGCCATGGAAATTCGAACGACTGTCCCCAGTCGCAAACACTTGACCGATACGGTGAAGATGATTGCGCACCGCGCCGAGACGTCGATGATGCAGATCGTGCGAGAATCATTAGCGAGAGAAGATGACAGTCGTTCCGTGGTTCGAGACCTGTTGCGAACGACAGCGGACCTGTCTCTGGATCTAGAACGAGGTGAATTACGGGTAACGGTTCACCCTCTATCCAAACCTCGATCGAACCGTGCGGTGTCAGAACTCCTAACTGTATTGAACGCGACCGAAACACATTACCCAGGCACGAAGCCGAAGCTAACGTACGCCCTGATCGGAAGCCAAGAATCCCAAAAACCGCCCACCTAATTTTCCGCTCAAATCAGGAGTTCTGAGCCTTGACTGCCAAAACGATCTTTTTGGCTGCCGCACTGGCTCCCTTTTAGACTGCCATTTCCATACCACTTTGGTTGGCGGATTGGGTATCAGAGCGCAAGTGCATCTCCAAAGCGGTCCCTCTCCATTTGCGTGATTCGATGCATGTCGTAGATAAGCTGTACGTCGCAGCCTCTTTGCTGAACATCGCGACGCGCAAACATGCGTTGTTGAGTGCTTACCATCACTTCGGGCGGTAGGCTGGCAATTTGGCCGAACAAACGGGCATAGTTTACAAAACTGGGGACATTGCTGGTAACGAAACCGTACATCATGCTGCAAACGCCGATCACTTTGCCGGTAAAGATGCCTGTATTAATGGCGGTTTTTGAGTAGTCTCCCATGATGCAGCCGAGGAATTGCATGTTGGTCGCGGCCTTGCCGAAACCGTATTCCATATTGACCGCGCCGTAGGTGTTCTTCAAATCGCTATTGCAGGTTCCCGCCCCCAGATTGATCCAACTGCCGAGGTAGCTGTGACCGAGGAAGCCGTGATGCTGTTTGTTGGTGTAGGGCTCTACGATCGATGCCTCCACCTCTCCGCCGATTTTTGTTGTATGGCCCAGAGAAACCGCATCCTTGATGGCAGAGTGTTCCAGAATCCTAGCTTTCGGACCGATGTAGATTGGGCCTCGCAACAAAGTGTAAGGACCGACTTGAGCACCTCGATCGATGACGATGGGACCTTTGCGGGTATCGGTTAGGACATACTCTCCGACCGATGCGCCGTCAGCGAGAAACAAGCCGTCATTCATTTGGCGGAGCGTGTTCACAGTCGGTTGTGTTGGGTTCGGATCGTTGCAACCTATGTCGATCCGCCATTCTAAGCTATCGCGAATACAGGCCATGTTGCACGCGATCAACTCGTGCGGAACGGCAATAGTGCCCAACTCGCAACCATAGGTCTCGAAAGCTTTGGACTTTTCTAGCCATTCCTCGACTCCCAGGTACCCGATCTGAAAGAGCTGTTCCACAGTCCAGGGAGGGTTTACTACGGCGGCTACGTGCTCGCGATCCATTACCACCAAAGGGGGTGATCCGGCCAGTGCGTTGGTTGCAAGTCGATGGAGGAGCTGGATCTGGAGAAAGCTATCCTTCCTGGGAGCAATTCTTGCATTGAGCAACAAGCGGATCGGACGTTCTGATCCACCATCATTTGACGGTTCATCCAATAGCCTCAGAGTTGGAAAGTCGATGCGTTGGAGTGTTTGAAGATGGGGACGCGATATCCCAAAGACTTCTTGCCCAAAGGGCTCCAGCAAATCGACCAAGCGAAAGCTCCCACAGGTCACCGCCGCCGCCAGCCTAGCGGTAGTGACCGGTGCGAGCAGTTCACATTGAGGGTCTTCGAAGACGACAATAGACATCGTGTTTAGGCCTGTTTTGGGTACACTTCGACAATGCAGACGGCATTGCTGGCCAGAAATTCTGACACTCGGACTCCATTGTGCCGAATTCACAAGGTTTGCCTAGCTTTTTCTGAATCCTTCCAAATCGATAGCTTGCCACGTAGTGGGTTTGCTTCGTTTGCGTAAAATGGGCTGGGCGGTAGAGTGCCGGTCCAAGGTAGATCGATCGATTTCTTCAACGAACAAGCAAAAATGCTAGACCTTTACGACAAGATTCAAGACGCCACGGCGGCCATTCGCAAAGTTTGGGGGCGCACGCCGCACGCCGGTATTATTTTGGGAACCGGACTGGGGTCTCTCGTCCAACGGATCGAAGTCGAAGCGACGCTGGAATACTCCGACGTTCCCCATTTCCCCAAGTCGACGGCCACCTCTCACCGAGGCAGATTGGTGTGTGGGATGCTTTGCGGATTACCCGTGATGGCCATGGAAGGTCGCTTTCACATGTACGAGGGCTATGAACTCAAGCAAATCACTTTACCGGTGCGGGTCATGCATGCGCTGGGTGCAGGTTTGTTGGTCGTTTCCAATGCATGTGGTGGAATGAACCCGTTTTACAAATCGGGCGACATCATGATGATCGACGATCATATCAACTTGCTCGGTGACAACCCGCTCATTGGAATCAACGACGATCGACTCGGTCCCCGCTTTCCCGACATGTGCCATCCGTACGATCAGAAGCTGATCGAGGCCGCATTGGCAACAGCTCGCAAAAACGACATTGTCGCGCACAAAGGCGTATTCGTTGCCGTCTCAGGTCCAAACCTAGAGACGCGGGCTGAGTATCGATTCCTTCGAGCTATCGGGGCCGATGTGGTCGGTATGTCGACCGTGCCCGAAGTGATCGTGGCCGTTCATGCGGGCATGAGGTGCGTTGGCTTCTCGATCATCACCGACATGTGTTTGCCAGATGCATTGGAGCCTGCAGTCGTCGGCAAGATTATCGCTATCGCCAACGATGCGGAGCCACGGTTGACTACTCTTGTGACGGGCGTTTTGGAGTTCGAAAAAGCCAACCTTCCTTCGTAGAAACAGCAATCATGCAACCCGTTCATCCTGAATCAACACGCATCGGCTGGATCGGCACCGGAGTGATGGGGCGCAGTATGTGCTCTCATCTCCTCAAGGCTGGTTTCAAGACTGCCATCTACAACCGCTCGTCTTCCAAGATGGCGGACCTTATCCACTTAGGTGCAACCGCGTGTTCTGATCCGAAGCAGGTCGCACTGCAAAGCGACATCGTCTTCTCGATGGTGGGTTATCCGGCGGACGTCGAGTCGGTAATTCTGGGCGAGGACGGAGTGCTTGCTGGAATGGCTGCAGGGGGCGTGATTGTCGATATGACGACCAGCCGACCGGGGTTGGCCCAAGCGATCTCGGAACGGGCCAAGGCCGCCGATGTCATCGCATTGGATGCTCCCGTTTCCGGCGGAGACATCGGCGCACGCGAAGCTAGGCTATCCATCATGGTGGGTGGGGACGAATTGGCATTCCAAGCTCTCTTGCCGATTTGGAAGTTATTGGGCGGAGTGCACGTGTTTCATGGCCCAGCTGGTTCAGGCCAGCATGCCAAGATGGTGAACCAAATCCTGATTGCTGCAGGCATGGTCGGTTTATGTGAAGCGATGCTTTATGCGAAACAGAGTGGACTCGATCCGGAGCGGGTACTGAAATCGGTTTCGAGCGGGGCGGCCGGCAGTTGGTCCCTCACCAACCTGACGCCTCGAATTTTGCGAGACGACTTCGCGCCTGGGTTCTTCGTAGATCACTTTGTTAAAGATCTCGGAATCGCCCTCGAAGAATCGGAAAAACTTGGGCTCCGTTTGCAGGGTGTCGTGTACGCTAAGAAAGTGTACGAAGACTTAAAGTCCATGGGGCACGGAGGCTCGGGGACACAATCGCTCATCCTGGCGTTGGCAAAAGAGAACGGTGTTGATTGGAAGTAGACTTTGCCTGCCTGCCGGGCAGGATCAGAACCGCTGAACACTAGATACCCGACCTATAGGGTAAAACGTACTACACCATTCCAAACCGGCAGGTTGGATCTACTTGGGACATTTCGATGGCTTCACTTCTGGTTGTGCGCGGTACCAACATTGGCACCCACTATTTGATTCGTGAGGCCAAGCAACGTTTGGGACGCGAAAGCCAGTGCGAGGTGCATCTCGAAGATACCGAGGCATCGCGGGTTCACGCCGAAATCGAATTTGTGGACGACCAGTACATTCTTCGCGATCTCAAAAGTAGCAATGGGACCTTTGTCAACGGTACGCGCGTCGAGCAACATACGTTGCAGATCGGCGATCGCGTCCAAATCGGCAGGCAGTTGATGCTCTTTCGGTTGTCGTTTCGACCGTTCGGTCCATCCGACAATGACGTCGATATTGTACCGAGCACCCACAGCGATTCCTCCCAGATCGTCGGACGCCTGGATATCGAGAAACAATTGCTAGAAAAAACGGCAGATTGGACCTCGCAGATCCGTAATGAACAGGCGTCCTCGCAGGCTAAAAGTCACTGGGAGGTAATGTACCGCACATCGCTGGCCGTCAGCCGGACGTTGGATATCGATCAGTTGTTGCACCAGATTTTGGACTTGATCTTTCAATGGGTCAACTGTGACCGAGGCTGTATCATGCTAGCCGATTTGGAAACAGGTGTCCTCATGCCGAGTTGTCGACGGAACCGGGGTGCGAATGTATCCGCTCATCGGATGACGATCAGCAAAACGATTCTCGACTATGTGTGCAAAAAGGAAGAAGGCGTTTTAACCAGCGACGCTTGTGACGACGAACGCTGGAACAGCAGCGCGAGCATTTCGTCCGGGGGCATTCGCGAAGCGATTTGCGTTCCGATGAAAGGTCGCTACGGCAGTGTCGGGGTTATTTACATCGACACGTCCGTTTCCGCAGGACAGTATGCGATAAAGCCCATTCGTATCTTTAATGAGGAGCACCTTAAAATGCTTGTCGCAATCGGCCACCAGGCCGCGCTAGCTATCGAAGATACCAACTACTACCAAAGTATGGTTCAAGCAGAACGCCTCGCTGCGATGGGTCAAACCATTGCAACGCTGTCGCATCATATCAAGAACATCGTTCAAGGACTTCGTGGCGGCGGCTACTTGATCGAGGAAGGAATCAAGAATGGCGATCTGAAGGTGGTGCAAAATGGCTGGCGCATTTGTGAACGAAATCAAGTTCGCATTGAGTCCTTTGTCATGGACATGCTCACGATGAGCAAGAATCGAAAGCCTGACCGGGCCGAAGTCGATTTGAGAACCGTAATCGAGGAAGTCCTTGAATTGATGGGTCTCCGAGCTTCGGATAAAGGAGTACGGATCCTTTGGAACCGACCGTCACAGTTTCGATCGATGATGCTGGATAGCGAGGCGATTCACCGCGCCCTTTTGAATCTGGTTGGGAACGCTTTGGACGCGTGTGCGGATAAATCGGATGGCTGCGTGGAAGTCGTGCTCATCGAGTCGGAGGGCTCGGCCCATGTTCAAGTGCGCGACAATGGGATCGGCATCGCTGAAAAGGACCTCGATCGGGTTTTCTCGATGTTCGAGTCCAATAAAGGGAACCGAGGGACAGGACTGGGATTGCCGGTAAGTCTCAAAATCGCAAAAGAGCACGGTGGTACTTTGGCCGTCCGTTCCGAAGTCGGAACGGGAACGGAATTCGAATTGACCCTTCCGTGGAAGGCCAACCGAGTGCCCGATTTGCCTGGCCCTCCTCCCACCATTCCCGGCTAGCCACAGTGCCGGCGAGCCCCAGGGCATGCTAGCCCCAGTGCATGCTAGCCCCAGTGCCGCAGCGGATCGCAACTGGATCCTACGCCAATTTGATCCTACGCCAATTTGATCCTACGCCAATTTGATCCTACGCCAATTTGCTCAGTCGTCGTATCAGCCATTCGAGCGATAAGCATCCGACGATCCAGGCCATCAAGATACCCATCAATCTCTGTTGGAACTCTCGGTCCGGCGAACCTGGCAGGAAGTTGGTTTGATCTCGAGACTCAATCGATTGCACCAACGAGCTAGCCGTTTCGGGAGAACCCAATTCGGTTGACTGCGTCGGTTTGGCGGAAGCCGCGAGCCCGAGCGATTCCATGCCAATCCAGTACTTACCGCCGGTACGGCTGGCCAATTCACCGAGCATTGGATCGTTTCGCTGCGGTCGCTGGATTTCAAGCGCCGGGACACGTACTGTGACTTGCTGCGTCAATAGCTGCTGGTCGGCCAACCCTCCGACCGGGAGTTGTACTTCATACGTGCCGGTTGCCTTGGTAAAGAACTGACCAACGTAAACCCCAGGTTGGGAAGGATCTGGGATGGGCGTCAGGACCAGCGGCGAACTGCGGCCAGAAGGTTCCAGTAACTTAGCTTTTGCGTCCGGTAACAGAGTCGGTTGAAACTGAGCATCTCGAAGCACGGCGCGAACCATCACCTGCTCCCCCATGATCGCTTGCTGTTTGTCCAACAGCAAAATTCCGCGATCGGAATCTCGAAGCAAACGCCCTTGTCCGGCCCAACGGATCATTTTGGTGTAGTACGTATCGAAGTATTCCTCGCCCACCTCTCGCAGTCTCCAGAACTCACCTCCTGCTTGGAATGCAACTCGGCCTGCACCATAGAACTGTGTGGCCAAATAGATCGGCTGTTTGCCGCTCACCACGGCTGTCGGATCCGAGAAAAAGGCGACAGGAGTCGCACCTGGCTTGGGCTCGTAGCAAGCGTAAAAACTATAGACGCCACGAAAACGATCCCAGACGTTACGGCTTTCTTCCAGCGTCTTGGCAACTTGGATGAAGTCCGTTTGCCATGCATCGTTTGCGAACTGCAGCGGCCAAGCTGTCTCGGCCTCGAATCGTCCGATCGAAACCATCCGAGCACCTCGTGTATTGACCACGAGCGGTGACAGATTTCGGAGGATTTCGGCCTTGCGATTTCCGTTTCCTGCGCTGCCAGCCCATTTCGGCGTAGATACCGGTCCGGCTACAATGACTAGTCCGCCAGCTTGCTCAGCGATCCATTTTTCCAACACCTCGACCTGTTCAGACTCCAGCGCAGACCAATCGGCGTCGAAGCCGATCACGCAATCGTATTGGCTCATTTCCAGGCGTGTGCGAGGGAACTCGGTCAACAGCTTGTTGGATTCTTGCGAAACACCAGGGCCTCCTGTTTGCAACAAGACGTGCGATTGCACAGTCTTGTCTCGAAACAACAAATTGCGAACAAATTGATACTCACGCGTCGGTCCCCCAGCGACGATCAAGACCGTCGACTTCGGCTCGACGACGCGAACTTCGCTCTCTAAGGCGTCGTCGAGCGGATTCGAATCCTGTTCGGGTGCCAAAGCTTTGACCTCATAGATCCACGAACCAATTTCGCGGGGCAGGATCTCGAACGCCAAGCTCGACATCGTATCATCCGTTTCGAGAGTGATCGTTTTCTCCTCTTCGATAGCCATTCCCGCATTCTTCTGGCCGCCCGGACGACGTCGCAGTTGCACCGTGATTTGTTTTCCTTGCAAACCCGAGGCTTGCAGCAGAGCCGTCAATCGAAATCGATCGCCGGGAAAGACGCGTTTCGGTGCTTCGATATCGACCGTACGTACGTTGAGTGGGTTCCGTGCCGTGCCCATCCCGACGGTATGAATGGGAACACCTTGCAGAGTCGCTTCGGAGATTGTCGCCAATGGGTCTAACCCAGCGTTGCTCCGGCCGTCGGAAATGACGACGATACCGGCCAGGGGGGATCCCCGTTCTTGCTCCAGGATACTATTGATTGCATCTCCCATTCTGGACTCGGCGCCGGTGGCGGCCAGTTGCGTTTCCCAAGCAACTGCATTCGGTTCCGTCGGACTTTGTTTGTCCATCGGCTCCTGTTGCAAGTCGCTGCTCCCCAGCGTTACTCCAGCCGGAAAATCAAAACTCCAAAGGCTCTGCCACGGCAATTGATCTGCACGAAGAATGGCGGTCGAAACGACGACAAAGCCAGACACAATAGTCACTATCGAGGCGATCAATACGTAAGGCCACATCGGGCGGAGGTCACCGTACACTCTAGCTAGCAACGCAGCGGTCATCATTAACAGACCGACGATTGCGATACACGAACCAATCCACGCGGCTCGGCTGAGCCATTGCCACAGCGAGACCCGAGCCTGTTCCGAATCGACACCAGCCCGGGATTCCTTCGGTTTAGAAAAGGTGGCTACAGCGCTCGGACGGGGGCTTTGGTCGAATCGGAACACGCTGACATCATGTCGCTGTTGCAATCCTTTTAGCAAAGCGGATTGGCCGAACGCCTGATGGACCGACGCAATACGACTGGTGGTTGAGGCCGTGTTTGTGGTTGCACCCGTGGTTGTCTCGCTAAAACTTTCGTCCTGTTGGGGCATCGACATGCTGAGAGACGTATCGACCAGGACGGCTAGTTTGGAGGAGCGCGTGATTCGCTGCTCAGTTCGCTTTTGCAGATCAAAAAAGAAAATCAAAATACCTAGCATCGCGAAGAGCCGAAGAGCCAGGAGCGTCCAGCCGATACCCTTGGGCAACTCGACCCAGTCCCTGCGATACCAATAGACAACGTACGAAGCCAGTCCGATAAGGCAGCACGCCAGCACAAACCAGTGTATCCATTGATCCATCTGTTCGATGCGCATCCACTGGTAGAAGACTCGCATGTCTTCTTGCGCGAAGCATCGGAAGTTGTCGATCGAAAAGAAGAACATGGAGTTATGCTTTTTTCGGCAAATGGTACGAGGCGCTCCAGGCGAGCCATTGTTCGAAGAGCAGTACTGACAGGAGCAAAGCCATCAGCAACATATTGCGATTGGCGAAGCCAGCCAACGACGTGCTGGCGCTAAGCGACTCGGCTGTTTTGTAAGTGAACTTCACACCGCTCAAACTGCGATTCAACTCGATGCCTGTTATTTTTTCGGTTTCCCCTTCTAGCGGTGGTGTGTTACGAGCTATGTTCTTGACGATCCGGTCCCCCTGTGTGGATGTACCCCACCATTCGAAATTCCCGCCTGCCATCACCGCCCGAGTCGACTCATCGGTATCCTGGAGGGAGAGCGTATCCAGCGACGCTTGAAAAGCGGAGTTTCCGGCTGGCTTGGCATTGATGTTGAGCAGCGATTTGGCCCCGCTGCCGATCGGTGGAGGGCACAGTACCTGTATTTCCGGCAGCATTTCTTGGGAAGAAAAGTCCCATCGCATGGGTGTCCCAGCCATCCGGGCCGTCTCGGGGGAGTTGAAGGAAGATAAGTAGCCAACCATCTTTAGGGCTGCAACGACAAAGGTTATTTCATCTTGCGGCCAGTTGGTCCATTGCCGATCGAGCGCAGTCAATCCAAAGAGCACCCGGCCTTCGCCGATTGCATGATCGACGAGGAGAGGTTGGCCGTTGCGAAGCGTGGCTACCGGCCTCCATTGGGTTGGATTTTTTGACATTCCATTGACGGGCACGTTCTCTGGTAACGCTTTTTCTAGCTCCAGAAAGCGCTGGATCCGAACGAATTGAAATGGGGAATTGCTCAGGTTCAGAAAGGACTCAAAGATTGGATGCGTATCGGCCAACAAGTCTGGGCTAGTATCGCCAGCGACTTTTGAAAGCTCTGCCGAACCCTTGATCGTAAAGGGCATGAGCGGGGTGGCATTGTCCGCGGCATTGATCGGTTTGGTCCATTCGTTGTTGATTCGCAAATAGTCGCTGATGGACATTTGTTCGCCGAAGAACACTGCTAACCCGCCTCCTCGCGAAACGTAGCGGTGCAGGTTCTCAAGCGCGCGCGGAGAAAGCGTAGGGACCGCTTGCAGGATAATGCAGGCATAATTTTGGATCGCAGGTAAATCCGAATTTTGCAAGAACTCTGGTCCTTGGCGAGTCGTCAGCACTCCGGTCTTAACGTTGCCTCCCGGGTTGAGCGCAGATTCGAAGAAAAACGAGTGCTTACCTGTCGCATCTCCATCGATGAGCAAGACCCGCAAACCATCTTGCAAATCGAGGACGCACCGGGCGGAGTTATCGGCTGCCAGTGCGTCGGGAGGTAGTTGCGCTTCGATCACATGGGAGCCACTTCGCGGAAACAGAATTTGCACATGCCGGGTGACCAGTTCGCCCGGTTCGATGCGTTCGATCAATACAGGTGGTAACTCGGTTACCAACCCAGAAAACGGGAGGGTCGGTTTCGGTTCCAGCTGACGATCACCGTAGTCGACGGCGGTGACGCGGACTGCCACATTGCGAACGGGCGATATTCCATTGTTGCGAACCGCGATGTTGAGCATGGCGGGAACGCCTGCGGCCAGGACCTCTTGCTGAGGCAGGACCGACACTAGCGTCAGGTTTTCGTGGCGATCGGGTACGCAGTCGATCAATTGCAAATCCATATTGCTGTTGGGCAAGGCCAACAGCTGCTCTTTGAGCTGAACCGCGTTGCTCCAGTCCTTGTTGCGGAAGTCGCTCATCAAGTAGACGACTGCCTTTTCGTTTGCTCCCTGCTGCAAGAGCGGGGAAATCAATTCGATCGATTCCCGTAAAGTGGAGTCGAGGAAGCTCGGCTGAGTTGCATTGATTTTGCTCAATAGACTTGACGCGTCCGATGGAATCGTGCGAGCAAGCAATTCGGCCACGGAGTCGGCTTGCGGGAAGGTTGGCTCAATCGCATCGGCGGTTTTGGCAACGGACGAGTCGGCAGCTTTGGAAACATTGGCTTGTTGGCTGCGTGCAGAAGCTAGCGCTGCCCGAGAAGCTCGCACGACGGTCAGGAGATGTGAGCCGTCTTGCGTGCTCGCGCTGGCAGCGATCGATTGAACCGCGTTGAGTGCCGATTGGTATGCTGATCCGGTGGAAGACGTATCGCTCATCGATGCTGAATCGTCCAGTACGATATAGTGATGCGTGGTCGATTGACTGATCATAGCCAGCCAACGCGAGCCGCTGACCCATTGTGCCAACATGGCCACCGCAATGGCCACCGCCAACATCCGCGAAGCGATGAGCAGGACCTGCTTTAGCCAAACCCAGCGTCGCAGTTTGCGATAGCTTTCCAGCAAAAACTCCATGGCCGCCCATTCGGTCCGACGATGGCGAACCATATTGATCAAATGGATGAGCAACGGAAGTAGGACCAGCACGAAGCCCCAAGCCAAAGGTTGAAACAAGAACTGCATAATCGGTTACTTCTTCCTCATGTGTGCCATACGCGAGGTGAGATATGCGGACAGTGCCGCGTCGATATTTCGACTCGTTCGAATCAATTGGTAGTCGATCTGGTAGCTGGCACAGGCGTGACGCACACGGTCCAGGAACCGCTGTAGGGATTCCAAATAGCCCTCTCGAAGCGCCCGAGGGTTGCAAGTCAAATGGTCCGCGGACTCCATCCCCTCGAAGCGAGTTGGATCGTTGAATGGAAAATCCAACTCGTCATCATCCATGATATGAAACACGAGGATGTCGTGCCCAGACCGCTTGAGCGACGCCAACCCCTTCAACGTTTCCGCTTCACTCCCCAGAAAATCTGAGGCGATGACCATCAAAGATCGCTTAGGATAGGTTTCGTTGATTTCGCGAAACACTTTGGTCAAGTTGGTTTTGTCTTTCGGCGAGGTCTGTTGCAGGGAGCGAAAGATGCTTTGCAAATGCGAGCGGCTCGATCGCCATGGCAAACGGGATTGGATTTTTTGGTCGAAGAGAGTGAGCCCGACAGAGTCTTGCTGTCGGAGTGTCAGGTAAGCTAAGCATCCGCAGACGGTGGCTGCGTAATCAAACTTATTGAGTGGGCCTCGTCCGTAAGACATGCTCGCTGATGCATCTAACAACAAGGTGCACCGGAGATTCGTGTCCTCTTCGTATTGTTTAATGTAGAGACGATCCTGCTTGCCCCAGACCTTCCAGTCAATGTGTCGGAGGTCATCGCCTGGAACATACTGCCGGTGCTGAACGAACTCGACCGATTGGCCGAAGTACGGACTCCGGTGCATCCCCGATAAAAAACCCTCAACGATGTTGCGGGCTCTCAGTTCCATCGACGCAATGCGCCGAATGGCTTCAGGATGCAAGTATTCTTTGGAATCGGGCATCGCGTAGCAATTCGTCTTGGGCGGTTGGAGTGTTGGAAATGATGCGTTCGATAACCGAGTCGCTGGTGATGCCGTCACTTTCGGCGGCGAAGTTCACGACCATACGGTGTCGCAGCACAGGCTTGGCACAAAACTGTACGTCGGCGGGATCCACATGGGATCGCCCTTGAAGTGCAGCCCGGGCTTTAGCTCCCAGGATAAGGAATTGAACGGCCCGAGGACCAGCTCCCCACGCAACTTGATCGCGAACGAAATCAGGAACGCCCGCTTGTCCAACCCGGGTTTGGCGAACGATCGCGAGAGCATAACGGATCACATTTTCTGAAACCTCGATGCCTCGGATGAACTCCTGAAGGCTCAGGATTTCCTCGCCCGAAAGGACCGGCTCAATCTCGGACGAACTTCGGCCAGTGGTCCGTCGAGCCACTTCGAACTCGTCCGCAAAGCTCGGATAGGTCACGTGCACTTTGAACATAAAGCGATCCTGCTGGGCCTCTGGCAGGGGGTAGGTACCCTCCTGCTCGATCGGATTCTGGGTCGCTAGGACAAAGAACGGATCAGCGAGTGTATGGCGAACACGCCCGATCGTAATCTGCCGCTCTTGCATGGCTTCGAGCAATGCAGCTTGGGTTTTGGGGGGTGTGCGGTTGATTTCGTCGGCGAGAATCACGTTAGCAAACAGTGGCCCCTCCATGAATCGTCGTTCCCGTGCTCCGGTGGAGCGATTTTCCTCAATGATTTCCGTGCCGGTGATGTCGGCTGGCATGAGGTCCGGGGTAAACTGAATTCGGCTGAAGGACAGGTTCAGAGTTTTGGCCAGCGAACTGATCATGAGGGTTTTGGCCAAGCCGGGGACACCTTCGAGCAAGCAATGGCCGCGAGCGAATACGCTGATCAGCAGTTGTTCGACGACGTCGAGCTGTCCAACAATCGTTTTGGACAATTGGCCGAGGATTTGTTCTCGAGCCTTCTGCAAGCGATCCAAATCCGCTTTGGCTGATCCGTCGTTAGTCATGCCGTACTTTCTAAAGGGGGCAATTCGGTGGGACTGGGCAAACTGTGCGGATGGATTGTATCATTCCAAGCTCAACAAAGCATGTGGGGGCAGACAAAGAGGGCAGCGAAGGATGATTGAGCCATTGAAGGCAGGAACCTGAAAAGTGAGCTTATGGACAATGACAAACGAAAGCATTGGTGGTGGCTATGGGCGCGTTTCGCGGTCGCTCTCGCGGTTCCATGTACGGCTCCATCTACAGCGGATGGCGACGAACCTCATCCTTGGTTGGCGACCGCTCCCGGCGAATTGGTCCGTTTCATTGATTCCGGTGGTGTTGAGATTGCCGTCGACGACGATCGGATCCGTCAGGCTGGTAAAACCGCGTTGACCGTTTTCCAATTCAAAGTCGACAACGATTTTCGTTTCAGGCAACATCCGCTACCGCAACGCAATGTAAAGGAAGAATGGCAGGTTAAAATTAACGCGTGGATGGATCAGCCCAAACTTAAGCTTAGCCATCGGATTCTGATTCAGTCGACTTTTAATCCTCCGATGCCTTGGCAATCGCGATTATTGCTACACGAGTTCGATCATGTGGCCATCAGCACAGACCCTCGATTGCTCAAAATCATTAAGCGTCTGCTGGCTCAGCGGCGTCAATGGACCGCCAAATGGGTACAACCCCTCCCGCCAAGCGTTTCGGAAGTTCGCGAACGCATCGAAGCGACTTTTCGCGGCGACGTCATGCGGCTCGATCGGTTGGTTCAATTGCAATACGATTGGTTGGATAGTGAGTCGGCAAACGGTCAAAAAGAAGTAGGGGACCGCAAAGAATTTTTCCTGGGGCTATACACCCTGGATGGACTCGATCGATGCAAATTTGAGATGGATGAGACAATGCGTGAGTTTGTCAAGCAGCGAATCTCAACCCCAGCTAGCTTGAAAGAAATCGAAGCACACTATCGGTTTCGTTAATGTTCGATGGCAGGCGACGGGGCTGGAATGGTTTTGTCGGCAAAGGTTCCTCGACCGAATCTTTGGCTCTCGCCGTCAACTCTTTGCCAGGCCGACGAACTGGACCGGCTATGCTACAATTCTTGGTCTTTCCATCGTCTTCCATTCCAGTTTTCAATTTTCAGCGTGCTAAAGTTGGCTTGCCAAAGGTCACCATACCCCGCCCAATCTGGACTGGAAAGGACACTCACCGTCAAATGCTCATGCGGCATCCGCTACCTGAATTACAATTTGCCTATCGATTGCCATACGGAGCGAACGTAACCGAACGTGGAGTTCAGTTTACGATCTTCAGTCGATCCGCCACAGCCATGCGGCTGTTGCTTTACAAACATGTGGATGACCGTGAGCCTTCAGAAATCATCGAGTTTGATCGACGCAATGATCGCTGGGGTGACGTCTGGAGCATTTGTGTTCCGCATTTGCAACCTGGCCAACTCTACCACTTGCAAGCCAACGGGCCGTTCGACCCGGAGATCGGCCAGTGGTTCGACAGCAATGCTCGTTTGGTAGACCCCTATGCGAAGGCCCTAGCGGGCTGTTGCCAACACACGACCGACGGCGTGATCCGGCCCCCCAAGTGTGTTGTGGTCGACGATGCCTTTGACTGGGAAGGGGACCGGCATGTGCGCCGCTCACTCAGCGATAGCATCATTTACGAGATGCACGTGAAGGGTTTCACGCAAAGCAAATCCTCACAGGTCGAGCATCCGGGAACCTACCTGGGTGTCATCGAAAAGATCCCCTATCTGAAGAGCCTCGGTGTCACGGCCGTGGAGCTGATGCCTGTGCATGAGTTTCCCATTTTGGACGTTCATGGAAACACGCCAGAACGACCGAACTATTGGGGTTACGATCCGATGGCTTTCTTTGCTCCGCATCGCGGCTACGCGTTTTCGAAGGAGCCGGGTGCCCAGGTGCTCGAGTTCAAGCAGATGGTCAAGGCGCTGCATCAGGCGGGCATAGAAGTGATTCTCGACGTAGTCTTTAATCACACGTGTGAAGGAAACGAGCGAGGACCGGTATTGACGTTCAAGGGACTTGAGAACCAAGTCTACTACATTCTCAATTCGGGCGGAGCTCACTACAGCAACTATACGGGTTGCGGGAACACCTTCAACGGCAATCATCCTATCTGTCGCGAGTTGATTTTCCATTGTTTGCGACATTGGGTGCACAACTACCATATCGACGGCTTCCGATTCGATTTGGCCAGTATCCTTTCGCGTGATCGCTATGGCAATCTGATGCCCCATCCACCCTTGGTCGACCTGATAGCGGAGGATCCGATGTTGGCCGATACCAAAATAATCGCCGAAGCGTGGGATGCGGCAGGAGCCTACCAAGTAGGCTCGTTCGGTGACCTTCGCTGGGCTGAATGGAACGGTCGCTACCGCGACGACGTTCGGCGATACTGGCGAGGCGACTCGGGCATGGTCGGTGCGATGGCGACGCGTTTGAGCGGTTCCTCGGATTTGTACGAGCAATCGGGTCGCGCTCCCTATTGCAGCATCAACTTTGTAACCTCTCACGATGGTTATACCATGAATGATCTTGTGAGTTTCAAAGAGAAACACAACGAGGCCAATGGCGAAGGTAACCGAGACGGGGACAACAATAATTGCAGTGATAACTACGGCGTAGAAGGTCCGACTAAGAAACGGAACATCGAGGCCATTCGAGTTCGCCAAGTGAAGAATATGCTGTCCTCGTTGATGCTTAGCCAAGGGGTACCCATGTTACTGATGGGGGACGAAGTGCGCCGAACCCAGCGAGGCAATAATAATGCGTATTGCCAAGACAACGAAATCTCTTGGTTCAACTGGAGCAATCTGGAAAGTCATCCGGATATTCTGAGATTCACCCAAGCGTTGATCGAATTTCGCAAAATGCAACCGTCGTTGCGGCGCGAGCGATTCCTCACGGGGCGACCTCAAGACAACCGGGGGGTACCAGACGTGAGTTGGTTTGAATCGACCGGAAAGCCGATCCATTGGGATGCGCCGGACGGTACGTTGATTTGTTGGCTGGGCCGGCCCTCTCAGGTCGATGATCCGGACAGATTCGGTCGCGACATCTTGATCATGCTCAACGGGACGCCCGAATCGAAGATCTTCACGATTCCGCAGCAGACTCGCGGTATCCGATGGCGAACATTCTTGGATACCGCCAAGGATTCGCCCAAGGATGTCTACCCCAATCTGGATGGTCCATTCTCGCCTGCCAACCGGCAGATTGAATTGATGTACCGTTCGACAATGGTCTGGGTCGGTGAGGACAAATGAGTTTGTAGATTGGCCGGTTTCGATTGGCAGAATGGAATTGGGGCTCGGGCTACGTAGCGTCGACAGTCACCACTTTGCCGTTCTGCCACTGGAGCTCAATGATCTTGTCGGCATACTGTTCGAACAGGTGCCGCTCATGGTGGCTGATCATGAGTATTTGGAAACCGAGTGCTTTGCCGGCATCGTGAATGATTTTCACCAGTTTTGGGACCAGATCGGCTCGAAGCCAGCAGTCTTGTTCGTCGAGTATGAGGAAGCGTCGGTGGGTCGATGCGTCGAGCGTCGTCAGGGCAAAGATTCGGAGGCAGACACTGACTATATTTGCCACGGAGCCTCCTTGACCGTTGAGCAAATCCTCTGGCTTGCCGTTTCGCTCGATCCAAAAATCGACGCTCGCGCTGTTGCGTGAAAATCCCGCCTGGGCATGAAACGTGATGGGCTGCTCCAGAATCTCTTGAAGCGCGATCGTGATTTTGTCCTGGACCGTTGCGAGCACGTTGGAGAAAAGGTCTTGGTTGAGCTTTTCTAGGGCGGACGATACCTTCTCGGCAGTTTTAAGGTAAACAGCGAGTTTGCTCAGTTCCCGGAGATTCGCTTCGAACTCCAAGATCGCTTCTTGCCGTGCGAATGCCAACTGGTCTAGACGCCGCCGGAGACGGATCGGGTCAGGTTCGTCCGTTGTTAACCCTGTGTCAATCATTGCGTAGCCGGTCTAAGGTAGAGACTTGAAGTCGATGATTGGCATCTGTCCTGCCGTCGATGTTCGTTGAAAGGCGGAGCCGGGAGCGATTGACTCATCGAAAAATCCTCCGTTACGCAGGAAGAACTTTCCGCCGTCAGCCCCACCCGCGTAGTCAAGCCGATGACGCTCCTTGCCTGTTGGATCGACAGAAAAGTGCGCAGTTGTGCTCTCATGCCAGCGCTCCTCCGTGTCGCGTGCCCATACATTGCCGTGTTGTCCAAGACGCTCCAAATGCCCTCTCGTCGGATCGAAATTTTCGAGGAACGAATGAAAGCCAACTAAGGAAGTGTTGGTCTTGGGGCGTCTAAATCGCGCGATCAAACGCCACGCGTCGGAATCCGCTTCCCCGAACCAAGAAGCGTAAACAGTATTGCCTTGGCCATCAGGCTTTACCTGTGTAAGGAACTTGTAGGTGGTATCTGACCTCCATGGGTAGATAAGATAGCTTTGTCCGCCGGAACCTTCGTTTCCAAACTCCCCAAGCTTTACGTCGGTCCCATGGTCGAGAGGCACAATTCTCTGATCCGGGGGTATATCCTTGGGGTTGTCCGTCTGGAAAGGGCTCCAAACGGAGAACAAGATTCTTCGTTCCCTTTCAGAATTCACTTGAATGCCAAAGTAGCCCTCAGCGAATCCGTTCGCCATGAAATAGGAACCAATAGGGTCTTGGCCCAACGGTACCGTTATCTCGCTGTAGGCGTATTCGATTCGCAAATCGCGTGGCAATTCGTAACTCAAGTGTACGGATGGTCCCCTTCGTCCCCAATAGAACATTTGGCCATCGTCGGTTTTGACAAAGTCCAATTGCAGTCCCTCGGTCGCGGAGACCACGATCAAGTCCTTAAGCTCAGCGGAGATTTTGCCGTTCTTGGGCATCCCCTTTAGGTCGATTCGACAGTATCCTGCCTTTGGGACATAGATTTGTCCCACTCTGTGTTCTTTGGATTTGTCCCCCTTCAATATCACTTTGAAGGATTGTTTTCCATAGCGCAGCGACATACTCGATGAGTCTTTGGGCACTCGAGCTGTGAGGGACAGATCGAGGGTTGCGGGGCGATCTACACGGAAAAAAATGGAATACACTTCGGCGGAGTCTTCCCAAGCCAGGAGATCCTTGTGTGTCCCTATCCGACCAACCTCGGGTTCTGTTCGAAAAACATTCCCCATGATCGGGATGGACCACTGAGCGGCGTGTGCGGCAGCGCGAGCAAAAAGCGACTCCATGGACAGGAGAACCGCAATCAGCAGGATACGAAAAGGATACATAGTGGTCGGTAGTTCTTGAGGAGACGGATCGATCGACGACGTAGGGATTGTAACCTTACATGCAGTTTGTTGCAGGGTATTCAAGCGACACTCGATCCATTGCAGCGAGACAACCATTGCGTTTCGAAACGGAGTACCGTAATCGACTTGTATTCCAAGAAAACCCTGCCACTGGTTTGTGGATAAGATGCTTGGTTACTAGCCCATCCGCTACATTAATTAGGTTGTTGGTGAGTTGAGAGGTGTGAGCAATTGGTTTTCAACGGATCAGAGTTTCAGCGGATTAGGGGGAGAGAGAATGAGCGATTGGCTTGAGGTGGGGGGTAAGGCGCCAGCGTTTACGGCGGTTTCGGATTCGGGAAAAAAAGTGAATCTGAGCGACTTTAAAGGTCAGGCTGTGGTTCTTTACTTTTATCCCAAGGACGATACGCCTGGTTGTACGAAGCAAGCGTGTGCCTTTCGAGATGCGAGCGAGCAACTCAAGAATCTCGGAGCTGTTGTATTGGGAGTGAGTCCAGACGAGGAGGCATCGCACGCAAAGTTTCGGGACAAATTTTCACTCAATTTCCCGTTGTTAGCAGATCCTGAGCATAGCTTGTCGGAGTCGTACGGGGCTTGGCGAGAAAAGAATATGTATGGAAAGAAGAGCATGGGAGTACAACGCAGTACGTATTTGATTGGCAGAGATGGCATGATCGTCAAAGTCTGGAAGAAAGTGAGTGTGGATGGTCACGACACGGCGGTGCTTGAGGCCTTGCAGGAGTTGGCTGGCCGGGGTTAAATCAGATCATCCTCTTTTTCTCTGACCCAATGCATGCAGCTATGACTGTTCCAATTCGACTAGCCATTCATGGTGCCACGGGACGCAATGGGAGGCGACTGATAGCACTGGGCAGCGCTGACTCAGAGGTCAAGATTGTGGCGGCAATCGCGAGAGGGAGTTCGGAACAGCTTGGTCAAGACGCAGGTTCAATGGCGGGCATTCCACCGATCGGACTGGCCGTGACGAGCCAATGGCCGGAGCACATCGATGCGGTGATTGATTTTTCATCGCCGGATGGATGCGAAGCGGCTGTCGACTACTGCGCAGCCAAGAAGTTGCCAATAGTGATCGCCTCTACGGGTTTAAGCCCAAAGCAAATAGACGCAATTGCCGATGCGGCCAAGGTCATACCGGTTTGCTATGCTCCCAACATGAGTGTCGCAGTCAACTTGACCATGAAGTTGGTCGAGCATGCTGCGAGGGCGCTCAAGCATACGCCGGGGGGCGCGGACGTTGAGATCATCGAGCGTCACCATCGATTCAAAGAAGATAGTCCGAGCGGCACGGCGCTGAAGTTTGGACAAATTGTGGCGCAGCAGATGGGAATCGATCAACATGTGCACGGGCGAGTCGGGCAAGTAGGTCAGCGGCCTCATGGCGAGATAGGGTACCATGCTGTACGGGCTGGGGATGACGCGGGGCAGCATACGATCATCTTCGGTATGCTGGGAGAGACGATTGAGCTGCGTGTGGCGGCCTCGAATCGAGACTGTTATGCAAGTGGTGCCATAAC
>Ga0105044_10003668_pt1 | contig 21057 bp, 19 predicted proteins | sample MAT01_FD_78092 | JGI IMG/M metagenome (GOLD analysis project Ga0105044, IMG submission 78092) | Freshwater microbial communities from Lake Fryxell liftoff mats and glacier meltwater in Antarctica - MAT-01 | ecosystem: Environmental > Aquatic > Freshwater > Ice > Liftoff microbial mat | place...
GCAAGAGTGGGCCGAGGCCGCCCGCGGCCTCGGCAATAACCTCATCGGCGTCGCGGGCGGCGACACAGCCATCCCCCGCTACACCGAGGCAGTCTCCGTCCTCGGCGAGGCCATAGACGCCTCGGCCACTGGCACCGTCCCGCTCTTCCGCGCCGCACTCGGCAAGATGCGCGGCGAGGCGCTTTATCGTCACGGCATTTTGCTGGAAGGCGACTCGCGCGGCTTCATGCTCGCCGACGCTGCCAATACGCTGGCCGATGCCATGGAGCTGGTTCAGCCCCACGAAAATCGCGAACTCTGGATGGAAGCCGCGACCTTTCGTGGCGCCGCCCTCCACGAACTCGGCCGCCTCAAGGCCGGCCCCGAGGGCCTCGCCTGGATGGACGAAGCCGCCACCTGCTTCGCCGAAATCGCCGAATACGGCGCTGATAACGGCGTCCACCCCATCGGCCTCTACAATCGATATGCAGTCCTGGAGCAGCGCGGCCGCCGCACCGAAGGCATTGCCCGCAATGCGATTCTTCAACAGGCGCGCATCGCGCTTGTTGAGGCGCTCCAGACTGAACCCTTTGCCGGCCGGCCAGAGATGGCCGCGCACCTCTCCGAACTTGACGCCCTGATCGCCATCTCAGGCTGAGAATTCCCGGGCCGCTAACATCATAGGCGTTGCTCCGCCTCGCTCCTTCTTCCAAGCTGACCTCAAAAGAGGGGTGCCCACGATGGCGCCCGAAGCACGTCGGAAACGTTAGGGAAACAACGCGATGCATGGTGCAGAGACTGGCGCGGCACAACGGCTTCCGACACGGACTTTGCTACTCTACGGAGTCCCAAATCTTTCGATCTCGATCGCCCAATTGCCGGTCGGTCTGTATCTCAACGATCTTTACACGACGGCGCTGGCGGTTCCGCTCGGCCTCGTCGGTCTCGCAATCTTTCTCTCACGAATCACCGACGTGATATCCGATCCGATCATCGGATCGCTCAGCGACAACTGGAAGGCCCCCTTCGGCCGGCGGAAGTTCTGGCTCATCATCGGCACACCGCTGATGGCGATTTCGCTCTGGCTGCTTTTTGTTCCGCCGCCCGGCGTCGGAGTCTGGTGGCTCTTTGTCATGGTCAGTCTGTTCTACCTCTCCAGCACCATGATCGACCTGCCCTATCGCGCCTGGGGCGCAGATCTTAGCACTGACTACCGCGAGCGTTCGCGCGTCACAGGTACGCGTGAGATTTTCGGCCTGTTCGGAAACGTTCTCGTCTTTCTCATACCCATTGGAGTCGGCGCATTTCTGGGCCTGACCGGGATCCAGGACTGGACCCGCGCAATCGCGGCATTCACGGCCATCGCCCTTCCCATATTCATCCTGATGGCCGTCATAGGAGTGCGCGAGCCCGATCGTGAGGAAATCAATACCCAGCCGGTCAACTGGAAGCATGGACTCTCCATCGTCGCCCGCAATAGCGCTTTCATGCGTCTCGCTTCGATGGGATTTATTTTCACGTTGACGGTCGCAATAACGACCGCGACGTCCCTGTACTTTGTCGATCACATCATGGGTGTCCGCGCGCTCTACCCCTATGTGCTGCTTGCTTACTTCCTCGTCTCGATCATCGCGATTCCGGTCTGGCTGCGCATAGCCCACGCGCTCGGCAAACACCGGGCCGTCGCCCTAGCCATTCTCTGGTTTGCCTTCGGCTCGGCGCCTATGCCCTTCATCGCTGGCGACCAGTTCTGGGTCTTCGTGACATTCATGATGATCAAGGGCTCGGCGATCGGCGCATTGCTTTTCATTCCACCGTCCATGGCGGCCGACGTCGTTGACCTCGACACGCTCGAAAGCGGACGCCAACGCACCGGTCTCTATTTTGCTCTGTGGGGCATGATCGTGAAACTCGCGGCCGGCGTCGCGCTGCTCGTAACAGGCATCGTCGGCCTCTTGGGCTTTGAATCCGGCCTCGCGTCTCCCAACAAAGCTGTTTCCTTGCTGCGCCAGGAAGCGATCACAATCGTACGCGCTGAGAACCCGGGTATACCGGTGTCTAAACTTCAGCCGCAGATCGCCGCCGCCGTAAGTGTTGCAACGACGCCTGAGCGCATAACGGCCATCCAGAACCGAGATCAGGCCGCCCTCGACCGCCTGGCCGCAGGCAAAGTGATAATTGAAGCGCGCGCCAATTCGCCGACAGCGCTCTTTACGCTCGCGCTCTTCTACAGCTGGATACCGGCGCTACTCTCGCTCCTGGCCCTGCCCTTCATCTGGATTTACCCGCTCACGGAAGTGCGCCAGCGGCAGCTTCGGGCTGAAATCTCTGCCCGCCGCGATGCAAGACCTCAGGCACCGGAGAAGCCTCAATCCGTCTGATGGGCCGGGCTATCACATGCCTTTAGGCCAATGCCGTTAAGGATCGTGTTGGCGAGGTCTGAGGTCTCGCCGGCTTGCAGCCTCTCCCAACTGGCGGTCTGATTGCGGAACCACGTCGATTGCCGCTTGGCATAGCGCCGTGTTTTAAGCTTGGCATCGAAGACCGCTTCATCCGGCGTCATCTCGCCGTCGAACATCCGCTTGAACTGCGGCATGCCCAGCGCCCGCGCGGCAGGCAATAGTGGATCTGGACTCTCCGCCCAGAAGACCCGCGCCTCCTCAACCGCGCCTGCGGCAATCATCTGATCGAACCGCGTATCGATGCGCTCATAGAGCAGCGACCGTTCAATATCGATCACATAACGCCGCGTCCGCTTGGGCTCGATCACCGGCACCGCCTCGCCACCCTCCTGCCAGTCGGTAAGCCCGCGCCCTGACCGCGTCACGACCTCCCATGCGCGCAATGTCCGCTGCGTATCGCCGGGCGCTAGCACCGCCGATGCGGGATCGAGCGCCACCAGCTCCGTATAAAACGCCTCGGCCCCCAACGTTTCACGCCTTCGCCGGGCGGCCGCCCGCATTTCGGGCTCGGAGGTCGGCGCAGCCGCCAGCCCCTCCTCCAGTGCCTTGAAATAAAGCCCCGTCCCGCCGGTAACGATCGCCAGCTTTCCCTCGGCGTTCAACGCGGCCAGCACAGGCCGCGCCGCATCCAGCCAGCGCGCCACCGAGAATGGCTGATAGGCATCGGCGAACCCGAACAACCGGTGCGGCACGTCCGCCTCGTCTGCTGCCGACGGCCGCGCCGACAGGATCGGCAACTGCCGATAGACCTGCATCGAGTCGGCGTTGACGATGACCCCACCCGTCGCGTGCGCCAGCGCCATCGCGACGGCGGATTTGCCGCTTGCAGTCGGTCCTGCAATAAGCACGCATTCAATTTTATCAGCCATACCGGATCTTTAGCCCATGAACTGGATCGCTGTCCTTGTCGGCGCACAAAGCGCGGGTGGCCTGACCGACGCCGTCGCGAATGCTGCACGCGCCGCCGTTTCAGGCGGCCCACTTACATGGCTCGCGCCGGGCCTCGCCTCCGAGTTTCCCGTCAGCGCCGATGCTTGGCAGACCGCCGAGCACGCCATCCGCCAAAGCCTCACCGGCGCGTCCGTCGATATTGCCGTTCTGCCGACCGATAACCGCCGCAAGCGCCTCCTCATCGCCGACATGGATTCCACCATCATCGGCTGCGAGTGCATTGACGAACTCGCCGATTTTGCAGGCGTGAAGGCCGAGGTCGCGGCCATCACCGAGCGAGCCATGAACGGCGAAATCGATTTTCCGGAAGCCCTCCGCCACCGGGTCGCCCTGCTCAAAGGCCTGTCCATCACGGCGCTACAGCAAGCCTACGACCAACGCGTTCGCCTCAATCGCGGCGCCCGAGCGCTCGTGCAGACCATGAATGCCACGGCACTCACCGCCCTCATCTCAGGCGGCTTCACCTTCTTCACAACGCGCGTCGCCGAAGCCGCCGGCTTCGCCGTCAACCGCGCCAACATTTTGCTTGAGGATGGCGTCACGCTCACCGGCGCAGTCGCCGACCCGATCCTCGGCCGCGAAGCAAAACTCGCCGCGCTGCGAGAGCTCGCCGCAGCGAAACACCTCGAACCTGCCGACTGCGTCGCCATCGGGGACGGTGCGAACGACCTCGCGATGATCGAAGCCGCAGGCCTCGGCGTCGCCTACCGCGCGAAACCGGTCGTCGCCGCAGCGGCACGCGCTCGGATCGACCATGCCGACCTGACGGCGCTGCTTTATTTTCAGGGCTACCACGCTGGTCAAATCGCAGCCGAAATTTAGTTCGGCCTCTGCGCAATCACGATGACCCAATATTTCGTCGCGCCGGCCTCCGCCATTCCGAGGCCCATGGCGACTGCGTTGGGGTCCAGCAAGGCGGGCGTCATGTCGCTGCGCCCCATCCAGAACGCCATCGCATCGCTCACGGCACTCTTGTTTCGAGTATGAAGTTGGTTCGCGCGCGCACTGCCGTAGCCCGACTGAATCAACATTTGGAGCACCGCGCTGCCGGACGGCTGACGGATCGCATTGGCGCGCGCATTGTTGTCAGCCAGTGACTGCGCCACCTGATCCAGGGCGGCGCTCCCGGCGATCTGCGGTGCGCTGCTCCGCGCCCGGAAGGCATTCAAGAGGGCTAGCGCCTGCGCGCTATAGTTGCCCGATACGACCGGCGGTGGCGCCGGCGTCGGTCTGGGGGTCGGCGTTGGCGACGGCGTTTGCGTTGGCGTTGGCAGAACAGCCGGGCCACCATAGCCCTCCGGCGTGACATTAAAGCCCTCCAGCCGCGAGCCGTCCGGACCGGCGCGGCCGATATATTTGTCATCCAGGATGACATCCAACGCGCCTGAATCGCCTGCCGAGACTGCGAGGTCGCTGCGGTTCGGCAGCCGATAGCTGTCGCCCTTTTTCAAGTCGCGGTTGATCAGCTGATCCTTGCCGCCGCCGATCACCGTCAGATGCGTCGGTCGCCGAATAACATAGACGATGCGGCCATCGCGGTTCTGCGTACCGTACGCCTTGCCGTTCTGCGGCTGAATCTTGGTGCCGCGCGGCACGCTCTCGATCTTGCCGGAGGCCAGAGGCGACTCCGGCGTGGGTGTCGGTGTCACCTCGGCTGTTGGCGTGGGGGTCGGTTCCAGCGTCGGCGTTGGTGTCGCCTCAAGCGTCGGTGTAGGCGTCGGAGCCACGGTCGGGCTCGGCGTAGGCGCAGCCGTGGGTGTCGGCGTCGCCTCGACCGTAGGCGTCGGTTCGGCAGTAGGGTTCGGGGTTGCGGCAATTGTCGGCGCGACCGTTGGCGTCACGGCTGGCGTCACGGCTGGCGTCATGAGCGCCGGCGTCGGCATTAAATCGCCGCCGCCCTTCTCGCCTGAAGGCAGCACGAAGAAGACAACCGCCGCGCCCACCGCTGCCAGACCGACGAACTGAGCGATTGAAACGAGCGGCGAACGCCTCGCCACGACGTCAGCTTCAACCGCAGTATCAGCATTGGCGGCTTCTTCTTCGAATTCAGCCTGCACCGCACCATTGGGTTCGGCGATGTCCGGCAATGCTTCGGCCGGCTCAAAGGCCTCCGACAAGGCCGCCTCATCGGGAATCGCAATCTCCAGATCGGGCGCGATGGGCTGCTCTGCCTCTACAACCGGCAGCACAGTCTCCAACGTGGCCGCTTCGGCATCGCTCGGCACCGGGATCAGCGGCGGCAGATCAGGCGGCGCGTCCGACATCATCTCGAAAAGCCGTGCGACTGCATCCATATCCGGCGGACGGTCTTCGGGGAGTGGCTGCAGGATCTCCGTCAGCACCAGCGCCAGCGCCGCAGGCACATCGTCTAGCGGCGGCACCCCGATCCGCTTCGCCTTCGCCGCCTCGATGTCGCGCCCCATATCCAGCGGCTTGCCGCGCGCGAACGCCGCCATCAACAGGCCAAAGGCATAGATATCGATTGAAGGGCCAAGCCGCGTTGTGTCGAACGCAAACTGCTCTGGTGCGGCATAGCTGAACTTGCCCGCGAACGCGCCGCCCAGCGCATCGCCCTCGCCCATCCGCGCGATACCGAAATCGATCAGCGTCGCTTCCGAAAGATCGCCCTGCGTGACGATCACGTTGTCCGGCGCCAGATCGCGGTGAACGATGCCGCGCCGGTGTGCCGCCGCCAGACCGCTGGCCAGCCGCACCGCGACCGAGCGGATGTCATCGAGCGTCGGCGTATTCGTCCGCCGCCAATCCCTCAACGTCGGTCCAGGCACGAACTCGGTGACAAGATAGAATTGGTCCGTTTCGGCGATCCGGCCGAACACCCTGTACTGCACCACCGCCGGATGCTTCAGCCGGAGCAGCGCGTTGGCTTCCAGTTTCAGAAGCTGCGCGAACCGCTCGCTCGCCGCCACGTCGGGCAGCAGCAGCTTCAACGCGACGCGCTCGTCCTCGTTGTGAATATTGGCGGCCTCGTAGACCGCGCCAAACCCGCCGGCACCCAGGCGGCGTACAATGCGGTACTGGCCGACCTCGTCACCCTGCCGCAGATCGCCGGGACCACCGCCCCTCAACCGTGCAGAGACGACCTTCTCGCTGACCGACGGCGTGCCCGAAACCCCGCCGGAACGCGCTCCGGAAACGCCACCGACCGACGGCTGGGTCGGGCGATGGCCGGAAAGCTCCTCGACCTCACCCTTCATCACAATGGTCGAACGCTCGAAATCGAGCTCATCGCCCTCCGATGGCTGTGAGGCCTCTTTGGAGCGCGTCGCAGGCAGCTCAGGCGCAATCGCCGCGCCAACCCGCCCGCGCAATTGCCCGATGACCTCTTCAAGACCGGCTTGCCCCGCCGTCCAGCTCCGCAAATCCGCACAGCGCAATTGCCGGAAACCGAGCGGCGGCCGGTCGACATCCTTCAACACCGGCAGCAGTACGCCCCTGTCGAAGGCCTCCTGGGCTACATCGCGCACCCAGTTGGAATTGCGCGAGGCCGTCGACCAGACCGATATGATGGCTTTTGCGTCCGAAAGCTCTTGATCGACATCCCGCTGGGTTGATTGCCCCAGATCAGGTGCCAGATCCCAAAGAACATCGAATCCGGCAGCCGTCAGCGCATCGGCGAACGCGCCGACCCAGGCCCGGTCCTCGGGCGCAAAACTGATAAAGACGTCGGCCACGAAACGACGCTCACACGGAAAACTTGCCGGAACCTAGCAGGGTCAGCCTTGAGCGCCAGACGGGACAGCCTCATTCACCTAGGCGAATTGCCGCAAAACTGAGATCGCCGCTCCGGTTGAGCAGGAACAGCACGACGCGGTTACTGGCCTTAACGGCTTCTCCCACCTTGTCGGACACGGCCTGAGCCGTCGTGACCTCCTGCTGACCGACCTCGACGATCACATCGCCGACACGAATACGGCCTTCGGACGCAGCGGCACCCGCCGGTGAATCCTGCCCGATATCGGTGATGACAACGCCCTGGACCTCGGCGGCGATCGAGAATCGCTCACGCAGCGCATCGGTCATTTCAGCGACTGTCATGCCCAGCGCGTCGATCCGTACAGCGCCGGCCTCGACCTGCGGCTCCGGCGTAGGCTCAGGCGCTGTGGGCGTTTCGCCCGAAGCCTTCTCGAAGTCTTCCAGCCGCTCCAGCGTCACCGTCAGGATGATCGCCTGCCTGTCGCGCCACACCTCGATATCGGCCGTCTTGCCGATATCGCTGTCGGCGATCGCCCGTGGCAACGCCCGGCTGTCGCGGATATCCTTGCCATCGAATTTCAGGATCACATCCTGCGCCTTGATACCGGCCTTCTCGGCAGGCCCGCCCGGCGTCACTTCCGCGACCAGCGCGCCGCGCGCCTTGTCGAGCCCCAGCCCTTCGGCGAGTTCGGGCGTGACCACCTGGATACGCACGCCGATCCAGCCCCGGCGCGTTTCACCAAACTCGATCAGCTGGTTGACCGTGTGTTTCACGATAGACGAGGGAATGGCGAACCCGATGCCGATCGATCCGCCCGAGGGCGAGATGATCGCCGAGTTTACGCCGATCACATTGCCATCCATGTCGAACAGCGGACCACCCGAATTGCCGCGATTGATCGCCGCATCGGTCTGAATGAAGTCGTCATAGGGGCCGGCCGCGATATCGCGGTTGCGAGCCGAGACGATACCCGCCGTCACTGTGCCGCCGAGGCCAAACGGGTTGCCGATCGCCATCACCCAGTCACCGACCAGCGCTTCGTCGCTATTGCCGAACGCCACAGACGGCAGCGGCGTATTGGATGTCACACGCAGCACCGCAAGATCGGTCTTCTCGTCCTTGCCGACGATCTCCGCCTTCAGACTGGTGCCATCCGGGAAGTTCACCGTGATCTCGTCGGCGCCTTCGATAACGTGGTTGTTGGTGACGATCAGGCCCTTGGGATCGATCACGAAGCCCGACCCCAGCGACGTCACCTGCCTATCGCGCTGCTGGTCGTAATAGTCCTTGAACATCTCTTCGTAAGGAGAACCCGGCGGAAATTGCGGCATCTGGTCGAGGTCGGCGCGCTCGATCTTCTGGCTGGTCGAGATGTTGACGACGGCCGGCGACAGCCGCGTCGCAAGACCTGAAAAGCTGTCCGGTGCGGCTCGCGCGGCTGCCGGGGCGACCAAGGCGAGCGCGATGGCGCCGCAGCGCAGGAGGGCAAGCGAGGCCAATGGACTACTCCTGTTCAGGCGCAAGCCGCGCCGCAGATCGGCATACTGCCCAATTCACGCGCCGATCTTGATAACAATGCGGCGAACGGCGGGCGCAATTAGGCGCCCGCCATTTTGCCTCACTGAGGCGTGGCCGGTGCAGGTGCTGGTGCTACCGGAGCCGTCGGACGCGCGCCCGAGGGGTTGGCACCCTGCTTGAAGTATCGGAAAAACGACGAATCGGGTGAGAGCACCATCGTCGTGTCGCTGCCCGTCATCGAAGCCGAATAGGCCTGCATCGAGCGGTAAAACTCGAAGAAGGCCGGGTCCTGCGAGAAGGCCTCGGCATAGATCCGGTTCCGCTCGCCGTCACCTTCGCCGCGCATCAAGGCGGCAGTCTTGGTCGCTTCGGCCACGATGATCGTCGCTTCCTTGTCGGCCTTGGCGGTGATCTCCTGCGCAGCCTGACCGCCTTTGGCGCGGATATCGGCGGCTTCACGTTCACGCGCCGTCTTCATGCGCGCGAAGATGGCTTCGCTGTTCGCCTGCGGCAAGTCGGCGCGGCGGATGCGGACATCGACCACTTCCATGCCCCAGGCCTGCGCTTCATTGTTCGTGCGGTCGCGGATCGTGGCCATGATCGCGGTACGCCCGCCGGAGAGCAGCGTCTGGAACGAATTGTTGGCCAGCGTAGCCTTGATGTTCGAGTTCAGCGACTGGCTCAGACGTGCCTCTGCCTGCACGCGGTTGTTGACCGCCTGATAGAACAGCAGCGGATTGACGATGCGGTAGCGCGCGAAGGCCGAAACCACCACGCGCTTTTCATCGCTCGAAAGCGATTCTGCCGGCGGCGCATCGATCTCCAGGATGCGGTCGTCGAAATAGACGACGTTCTGGACGAACGGGATCAGCACATAGAGACCGGGCTCGGTCACCGTGGTCTGCGGCTGGCCGAGCTGAACGACCAGCGCCTGCTCCCGCTCTTCCACAACGAAGAACACGAAGTTCCATAGGAAAAAGAGCGTGCCGAAAATAACCGCGAAAACAATGAGGATCGTACGCATTAGCGGCCTCCTCCGGTCGTCGCAGGTTCCGACGGCTTCGGCTTCAACACCTGGTCAAGCGGCAGATAGGGGATCGCCCCCGCCCCGTTCGCACCGGAATCGAGAATGATCTTGTTGGCGCCGCCCAGCACACGCTCCATCGTTTCCAGATAGATGCGCTCGCGGGTCACGTCCGGCGCCAGCTTGTACTGCTCGTAAATCGACAGGAACCGGCCTGCTTCACCCTGCGCTTCGGCGACAGTCTGAGACTTGTAAGCCTCGGCGTCCTGGGTGATCTGCGCCGCCCGACCCTGCGCCTTCGGCACTTGCTGATTGCGATAGGTCTCCGCCTGGTTGCGCATCTTCTCGGCGTCGGCAGCCGCAGCCTGAACATCGCGGAACGCGGCGATGACTTCCTGCGGCGGTTCCACCCGCTGAAGGTTCACTTCACTGATGGTGACGCCCGCGCCATAGCCGTCGAGCGTCCTCTGCATCAACTCCTGCACTTCAGTCTGAATCTGCTCGCGCTCTTCGGTCAGAACGCGCTGCTGGTTCTTGCGTCCGACCACTTCGCGCATCGAGGACTCCGCGACAGCCTTGATCGTGCTTTCCACGTCCTCGACGTTGAACAAATACTTTCGCGCGTCGGCGATCACCCAACTCACGGTGAAATCGGCATCGACGATATTTTCATCGCCCGTTAACATCAGGCTTTCATCCGAACCGCCGCGCGCCCCGGTAGACCCTGCGCCGACGCCGACGCTAATCAGATTCTGCGACGTCACCTGCGGCTTCTCAACCGTTTCGATCGGCCATGGCAGCGCATAGCCGATGCCCGGGCCGGTCTGGCGGTTGAACGCGCCGAATGTCTTCACGACGCCCTGCTCGTTCGGCTGCACGGTGTAGATGCCCGTCGCCAGCCAGGCGATGGCTGCAACCAGCGCAATCAGCAGAACGCCGCGCGTGCCCATCGGGCCGCCCGGCAGCACCTGCCTCATCCGCTCCTGACCCTTGCGGATCAGGTCTTCCAGATTGGGGGGCTGATTTCCGCCGCCGCCACCACCCTTATTGCCGCCACCCTGGCCCCACGGACCGCGATTGCCGTCCTTGCCGCCGCCTCCGCCCCAAGGGCCTCCGGAATTGTTCTGCCACGGCATAAAAGCGGGTTCTCCCAAGACAACGCGATGATGCGTCAGATTGGCGCAGCACAGCGCCGCCCCTCATATCCGATGCCGGGGGCGCGAAATCAAGGTGCGCGGCCTCGCGCCGTGTTATCCAGCATTGTCATGACATCACCTTCAAAAAACGAAATCGCCGCGGTTCTCAACGCCATTCCCGACCCCCAAACCGGCCGCGGCCTGATCGATTCAGGCCGTGTTCAAGGACTTGTCATCCGGGGTGAGAAAGCCGGCTTCATGCTGGAAGTAGCGCCGGATCAGGCCCGCGCCTATGAGACCGTCCGCGCCGCCGCCGAAGCCGCCGTGCGCGCAATGCCGGGCATTTCAGGCGTCACCGCCGTTCTTACCGCTCATGGCGAAGAACCCGCAGCGCCGCCGCCCCGCCCAGAGCGCGCCGGGCCGCAAGGCATTCCCGGCATCAAGCACATCGTCGCCGTGGCCAGCGGCAAAGGCGGCGTCGGCAAATCGACGGTCTCCGTCAACCTCGCCCTGGCCCTTTCCGCGCTGGGCCTCCGCGTCGGACTGATGGACGCCGACATATACGGCCCCTCGGTGCCGCATCTCCTCGGCATCACCGAGAAGCCACACGCCGGGGCGGACAAACGCCTGCAGCCGATCATCGCCTACGGAATCAAGGCCATGTCGATCGGCCTGCTCATCGACCCCGCCTCTGCCGCCGTGTGGCGCGGCCCGGTCGCCACCGGTGCGCTCAACCAGTTGCTGACGCAGGTCGCGTGGGACGATCTCGACATCCTGCTCATCGACATGCCGCCCGGCACCGGCGACATCCATATCAGCCTTACCCAGCGCGTGGCGCTCGCGGGCGCGGTGATCGTCTCGACGCCTCAGGACGTCGCTTTGCTCGACGCCCGCAAGGGCATCGCCATGTTCGGCAAGGTCGCCGTGCCGGTGCTCGGCATCGTCGAGAACATGAGCACACACATCTGCTCGAACTGCGGCCACGAGGAGCATCTCTTCGGCCATGGCGGCGCGCGTCTCACGGCGGACGAGCTGAACGTGCCCTTCCTCGGCGAGATCCCGCTTCATCTTGCAATTCGCGTCGGCTCGGATGCCGGCGCGCCGGTTGTCACCGCAGATCCCGGCGGGCCTCAGGCCAGGGCCTTCTTCGACATCGCCGCCGCCACGCTGGCGCAGCTTGAAAAAGGCGCGGTCAAACCGCCGCCGCGCATCGTCTTCGTGTGAAACAAAGACAATCTCAGGGGAAAAAAATCATGTCCTATCCGGGTTTTGAAGACGCCATCCGCCGGGTCATCACCGGCGACGATATGGACGGCAAGTCCGTCATCATCATCGACGGCCCGCCAGGCGCCAGCATGGCTGAAGCCGGGCTTGGCGGTCTGCTCGACATCTGGGCCGACACGCACGGGCCGCTTGATCCCAAGGATCGCACGCCCGCCAATCTCGAGCCGGTCAATCTCCACCCGCCCAAGGGCGGCGTGAAAGTGCGCTGGTTCGTCATCGAACCTGCCCCCGCCGGCGTGCCGCCTGAAATCATGAACAAGGCGACCAAGGAAGCCTTCGCCCGCTTCCACGCCGCCGATGCGATCATCGACCAGACCCGTGCGCCGGGCATGCACGAAACGCACTCAATCGACGTGATCTGCCTCCTCCAGGGCGATGCATCGCTGATGCTCGAAGGTGCCGAGACGCGGCTGAAGCCCGGCAACATCGTCATCCAGCGCGGCACCAACCACGCCTGGATCGCCCATGGCGGCCCGGCCCTTTTCCTGGCCGTTCTCATCGACCGCGAGATCGTGCGGACTTAGTTCCTATATTCTGTGGACTCCTCCACTGGACCCACAACGACTCGTTTTGCTGTTTTTGATGATTTTGAAAACGAACCCAGATCTTGTGGCTGGTCCCCACGCAGATCCACTAGGACTCGTTCTGTGCTTTTTGATGTTTCTCTTGGCGCCTTCCCACAGGGCGACGCCTTGATGGCCCTGCCGTGTTAGGAATATAAACAACAACACCCCGATTGCAACATAATCCTCATGGCCGGGCTTGACCCGGTCATCCAGCGCGTCGCCGGCCACCTGACTGGATGGCCGCCTCAAGGGCGGCCATGAAGGTCGGGGACAGCTCGCGCTATGCGTTGAAGTTTAAACGCAGCCCCGCATTCGCCCACGGCATCGAGATCAGCTTTCCCGAGCCCGAAAGCGTGATGTAGGCCGTCTTCATGTTCTTGCCGCCAAACGCGATATTGGTGACCAGCAGATCGCCGAACTGCGCCAGCGAGGTCAGCTTTACCTTGCCCTTGGGCGATATGGTCGAGATGCCGGCCTGGAAGATGGTGGCGACGCAGACATCGCCGTTCGCCTGGACGGCCAGCGAATCATAGAACGCATAGCCCGGCGTCTGCCCGACATAGGTGCCGCCCGGCAGCACGCCCTGCCCCTTGGCCAGCTCGCCCGGCTTCTTGATCGGCGCAGCATAGAGGCGGCCCGACAGCGTCTCGGCGTAGTAGATGGTCTTCTCGTCCGGCGAGAGGCCGACCCCGTTGGGTGCCATGATCTGGTGGATCTGGGTCGAGATATGGCTGCCGTCGATCTTGGCGTAATGCAGCGAACCCCATTCACGGTGGTCATGCGTCGACTTGGCGTGATCGGAGAACCAGAACCCGCCCTGCTTGTCGAAAACCAGATCGTTTGGCCCGCGCAGCGCCTGTCCGCCGCTATGTGTGTAGAGCACCTCGACCTTGCCGGTGGAGAGATCAATCCGCTCGATCCGACCGCCGGTATAGCTCGCCGCCTTGTGGCCGGGGATCGTCAGCTTGCCCGCTTTGTACCATTCGAAGCCGCCATTATTGCAGACATAGAGCGCGCCGTCGGGGCCGATGGCGGCACCGTTCGGTCCACCGCCAGGCGAGGCAATCACCTTCTTTTTCCCGTTGGGCAGAACCCGCGTGATGTTGCCCGACTGAATCTCGACCACGACGACCGAGCCGTCATCCATGACGACCGGCCCTTCGGGAAATTTCAGACCGGATGCAATTTCGGTAATGGCCATGAGCTGAGCGTCTCCCTGATGGTTTTTTGATTTTCTCGCGGCGGCACGTTAGGCGGCTGAGCCGCCAGCGCAAGATCAGGCCCGCTCCAGAATCCGGAACGTAAATCCCGGAAGCGGCCCCAGCGCCGGGTGAGACTGCACGAATTTCTCGACCCACTCCGCGTGGTTGAAGGGCGGCATGAAAACGTCTCCTTCGGGCGAAATGCCGACATTGGTGAGATAAATCCGTCCGGCCCGCGGCAGCGCCTCGGCATAGAGCGACGCTCCGCCGATCACCACGATCTCGGGCGATCCCGCCGCCGCCGCTATGGCCGCATCGAAGCTCGTCGCCACGCTCGCATCCTCGGCGACATAGCCGCTGTCATGGGTGACGATGACATTCTCGCGCTTGGGCAGCGGCTTTTTGGGCAGCGACTCCCACGTCTTGCGCCCCATCAGAACCGGCTTGTTCAGCGTGTGCATGCGAAACCAGCGCATGTCTTCGGGAATTCGCCAGGGTAGTGCGCCCTTGTTGCCGATGACACCGTTATTGGCGACCGCAACGATCAGCGAAATCAGCGGATCGCTCATGGCGTGGTCAGCGCGGTCAGCGCGTCACCGCTGAGGCGATAATTGCTCCAGCCCTCGTAAGGCGCGGCACCCAGGCTGCGATAGAAGCCGATGGCCTTCTCGTTCCAGTCCAGCACCGACCAGTCGATGCGGCCCGCGCCGATGGCCGCAGCGTTGTGCGCGAGATGGGTAAAGAACGCATTGCCGATCCCGTGTCCACGAAACGCCTCGCGCACAAAAATATCCTCAAGGAATATGCCGGGCCGGGCACGGAACGAGGAATAGGTTCGGTACCACAGGCACACGCCCGCCGCTTGCCCCTCCCAGAAGGCGAGATCGGCCTGCACCTTGGGCGCCGCGCCGTAAAAATCGCGCGCGACATCCTGCAGCGTCAGCTCGAACAGTTCCGGCGTATCGAGCTTCTCGTAAACCGCCAGCTCGTGCAGCAGGTCATAAACGAGCGCCGCCTCGTCCGGTGTCGAGGCGCGGATGGTCAGGCTCTCGCTCACACCGCCACCGGGGCGGCGATGTGGGGATGCGCCTCGTAACGCTCCAGTTTGAAGTCGTCATAGGTGAAGTTGAAAATGTCGGTGATCGCCGGGTTCACCCGCATTACCGGCAGCGCCTTGGGTGCGCGGCTGAGCTGCAACGCCGCCTGCTCCAGATGGTTGGAATAGAGATGCGCGTCACCCAGCGTGTGGACGAAATCGCCCGGCTTCAGCCCCGTCACCTGCGCGATCATCAAGGTCAGCAGCGCATAGGAGGCAATGTTGAACGGCACGCCGAGGAAGATGTCAGCCGAGCGCTGGTAGAGCTGGCAGGAGAGTTTCCCCTCCGCGACATAGAACTGGAAGAGGCAATGGCAGGGCGGCAGCGCCATCTTGTCGACATCGCTGGGGTTCCAGGCCGTCACCATCAACCGGCGCGAATCCGGCGTGCGGCGGATCATCTCGATCAGATTGCCGATCTGGTCGATGGTCGAGCCGTCGCGCGCCGGCCATGAGCGCCATTGGTGGCCATAGACCGGCCCCAGCTCGCCGCGCTCGTCCGCCCACTCGTCCCAGATGCGGACGCCGTTTTCCTTCAGATAGGCGATATTGGTTTCGCCCTTCAGGAACCACAGCAGCTCATGGACGATGGATTTGAGGTGCACCTTCTTGGTGGTGACCAGCGGAAAGCCTTCCGACAGGTCAAACCGCATCTGGTGCCCAAACACCGACAGCGTGCCGGTGCCGGTCCGGTCGGTCTTCTTGACCCCGGTCTTCAGCACCAGCTCCATCAGGTCGAGATATTGCCGCATCGCCTAATCCCTAAAGTCACGAACTCGCCTCTGATTCGCGAGCCCAAAGCCTAACATCGCCCGCCGCCCCGGTCGGCGGCCCCGGAGACTAGTCCCCAGCTAAGTTCACCTCGCGGCCCGGAAGCATCCGGCGCACCGCCGGTGGCCCGTCGAGCAGGAAGTTACACAAGACGGCAAAGATATGCGCCCCCACCAGCAGCCCAAGAGCCAAGGCCAGATTGGCATGCACATCGAACCGCGACAGGTCGGGCGGCGCCACCTCGCCCAGCCCGAACAGCGGCAGCGGCGCGCCCTTGGTCACTCGGGTCCACGCCGCTATCCCGGCCAACGGCGTCGCGATCATCAGCGCATAGAGCGAGACATATTCGGCGCGGGCATAAAAGCCCCGCCAGCCCCGGTGCTGCGGCGGCATGGGGCGCGACAGGCGGATGCCCACCCGCACCAGTGTCGTCAGCAGGATCGCCTGCCCGATCGCCGCATGCCAGCCAAGTGTCGCCAGCGCCGGGGTTTCGGCGGCCGAGGCGATTCGCAAACCGAGCCCCAATTGCGCCATCACCAGCATCGCCCCCGCCCAGTGCAGGACGACCAGCACAAGCGGAAATCTCAGCGGGCGCGCGCCAGAGGTCATGGACCGATAGAAACAGAGCCGCCCCGGCTTTGCCTACCGCCAACTTGGCAACCCCCGGTTCCGCGCATTTTCTGACACTGCCTCCCCTTTTCGGCGGATCGTGACCGTCTGGCGCTGCGTGTCATACTAAGGCCGCAAAAGGCCGCGCCCTTGGGGGCGTCAGCCAGACGGGGATTTTCATGTTTCGACTTTTGATGGGCTTGCTTGTGGCGTTGGGACTGGCCTTCACGGCCTTGCCCGCCCGTGCGGATCTGGCTGCCGCAGAGGCCGAGACCGCTCCCGCAGAGGCCGAGCTGAAAGAGTGGTTCTATGCGGTCGATACCGCCGTCATCGGTCCGATCGGCCTTACAGAGCTTCGCCGACTCGCCGGGGCCGCCGTCCAGGCCGCCACCCAAGTCTATGTCGAGCGCAACGGCTGGCGCGAGGCCAAGGACCATCCCGAACTCGCCGATCTGTTCGCCGTCGCGGCCGTGCCCGTTCAGCCCACCCAACCCGTCGTCGCGCCACCGCCGCCGCCGCCTCCTGGCCCCAGCCAGGAATCGCTAGATGCCGCTGCGGTGAGCTATTTCACCGGCACCTGGCGCGCGGAGTTCCCTTCCGAACTGGAGAGCGTTGATGCCAGCAATAATTTGGTCAAAATCAAGTATCGCAACGTCGTCGACGTGACCTACCAGGCTGGCGGCAAACTGGTCGGCATCTGGTCATCCTATGAGATGTCCGGCGCCCTCTCGCTCGCGCTCCAGATGGAAGGCACGTACACGCTCAAGGCGACGTCGCAGACCAACTTCATTCTGAACGCGCGCTGGCGCTACCCGAACAGCCCGTTCCCGCCGCCGCAGGATCCTGAAAAAGCCTACGATTCGACGACCGCGAGCCTCGATATGGTCGACGCCAACACGCTGAAGGACGCAGTCAACGGAAATACGCTCCGGCGCCTCCGCTAGGCCGGATTTCCGCCTCCAAATTCAGGTGATGCATTCCTGACGCCGGCACCTTATATTCATCGGTGCCGGGCTTGCCCCGGCTATGGCGATAAACGCGCGTGTAATAAGCGGCTCGGACCCGGGGGCGGTACCCGGCGCCTCCACCAAGCGGACCTCGGCCTGTTGATTTTGGGGCCCGGTTGTTGGGGGCGAAATAGCATCGACGGACGTGTAAAGGCGTAGCTTTTGCTCCGAATGGTTCCGCGGTTATCGGGCCGTTGTTTAGGTGCCAACGACAATGAAATGGCCCTCGCTGCCTAATAGGTAAGCGCAGCCCGGTGGGGAGCTGGGCAACAGAATCCCCACCACCTTTTTCCGCCGTTCGCGGCGACCGAACGCTTGAACGAAAACTGTGGGGAGCTGGGCAACAGAATCCCCACCACCTTCTTTTCTAGGTGGCTCTTGAGCGACGACCGCAAGATCGTGAACCTGGGCGCCGCCCGCCGCGATCGCGAGCGTGCCGATCGCGATGCCGCACGCGCGGCGAAACGTGCTGCACGTCCGCAGCGCGAGGGTGTGGCGCCACTCTTCTATTGGGGTGTCGTTCTGTTCCTGATCTTCGCGCTCGCCGGTGGCTATACGCTGATCGCAGCGCTCTAGCGGCGCAGCTCCGGCTTCACGACGATGAGCTTCGCGCCCGAGCGCTCCGGCTGAGCTGGACCTTCAAGCGCCGCGTTCTTCACAGGAGCCGCCTCCTGCTTGGGCTGTTCCCATTCGCAGAAGATACGCTTGCCGACCTTGATACGGGTCTCCGAGATGATGAGGCCCCGGCTCCCATCCTTCTCGCCGCCATCGAAAAGCAGTTCACCCGCTGTCTCGACGACGCTGCCGCTCCGATTGCCACCGGCATCGCCATAGGTGCCGTTCGCGCCAAGCTGAAACGTCGAGCCCGTTTCATGCCCGGCGGGTGTGCGGCAGACATATTTGCCCACCCGAATCTCGGCACTGGCAGACCAGGCCATCGCGAAAGCGGCTGAAAAAACGGCAACGGAAAAAAGGATGCGCATGGAACGGCTCCTCGGCTGCGTCTTTCATAGCGCCGCACGCCGGCTGCGGGTCCAATCAATCCGAGACGTCGTTAACGCGCGCGCCGCAGCCATAACGTCGTAATTCCAGCCAGTGCGCAGACAATGCCGCCGCAGGTCAGTGTCAGTGCGACCCCGATATAATGGGCAAGGGCACCGGCGGCCAGCGATCCGAACGGCATCATGCCTAGGAACGACATGGTGTAATAGGCCATGACCCGCCCGCGCATCCGGTCATCGACGGCGCTCTGCACGATGATATTGGTTGCGCTGCCCTGCAGCATCAGGCTGAACGCCGTGGGCAGGATCAGCGCCATCGCGACCCAGTAGTTGGTGGTCAGCGACAAGATAGACATCCACAATCCAAAGCTGATCGCCGCGAGTTCCGGGGCGCGGCGCAGCCGCTCGCCCGACAGGCGGCTCATGGCGAACGCCCCGATCAGCGCCCCTAGGCCCACTGCCGTCATCAGCAGCCCGTAGCCGGCCGAATTGGTGCCGAGAACCTGCTGGGCAAAGACCGGCATCAGGGTGAGATAGGGTCCACCTGCGAACGAGGTAATCGCCAGCGCCAGCAGACCGGCGCGAATCTCGCGGTGCTGAGTCACATAGCGGAAGCCCTCGATCAGATCCTGCAGCGGGCGCGAAGGTTCACTCCGGCGCACCGAGACTGTACGCATCAGCGTCAGACTGCCGAGCACGGCTAGATAGCTCGCCGCATTGATCGCAAAGCACCACGCCTCGCCAACAGCCGCAATGACAATGCCGGCAAGGGAAGGCCCGACCACGCGCGCCATGTTGAACATGATCGAACTGAGCGCGATGGCGCTTTGCAGATCCTCACGCCCCACCATCTCCACGGTAAACGACTGGCGCGTGGGCACGTCGACGGCGTTCAGCAGCCCGAACAACAGCGCCAGCGCCGCGACGTGCCATATCTCGATCGTGCCGGTGAAGGTCAGCACGGCCAGCGTCACCGCCTGAAACAGGAATGCCGTCTGGGTGACGATCAGCAGCGTCCGCCGGTCGACCCGGTCGGCGATGGTGCCGCCCAGAGCCGAGAAGAAGAACACCGGCCCCTGCTGCAGAAACCCGATCAGCCCCAGCGCCAGCGGCGATTCCGTCAGGCGATAGACCAGCCAGGCCTGCGCGATGATCTGCATCCACGAGCCCATCAGCGACAGCAACTGGCCTGAAAAGAACAGCCGATAGTTGCGGTGCCGAAAAAGGTGCCTCAGCGGCGGGCGGGCAGTCTGCGGTAAAGGGGCGGCGGATGACATGCGATACCCGGATAAACGCCGATCAGGGCGCATTCGCAACGTTTCAGGGCCGTGGGCTTTACGAAATCGCCTTCACGTCCCATGTCAGCCCGGCAACGCAAAACAAGCTCCTGGGGAATTTCGCCATGTCGTCAATGCTCGACCCGCTCTTCACGCCGTTCAAGATCGGCAAGCTGACCTTGCCCAACCGTTTTGCGATGGCGCCGATGACGCGCTCGAAATCACCAAACCAGGTGCCGGGAGACGACGTCGCAGCCTACTACCGGCGCCGTGCCGAGGGCGGCACCGGCCTCATCTTCACCGAGGGCACCTCAACCGATCACCCTGCCGCAGCCAACGACCCCAACGTGCCGCGCTTCCATGGCGAAGATGCTCTCGCCGGCTGGGCCAACGTGGTCAAAGAAGTGAAGGCCGCTGGTGGGCACATCATGCCGCAGCTCTGGCATGTCGGCTTGATGCGCCGTGCCGGTCAGGGCCGCAATCCCGATGTGTCCGCTGTCGGCCCCTCGGGTATCTTCAAGCCCGGCAAGAAGGTCGGCGACCCTATCACTGAAGAGGAGGTTGCAGACCTTATCGGTGGATACGCCCGAGCCGCTGCCGACGCCGAACGCCTCGGCTTTGACGGCATCGAACTTCACGGTGCTCATGGCTATCTGATCGACCAGTTCTTCTGGGAGGGCACCAACGCGCGCGAGGCCCCGTATGGCGGCGATATGGTCGGCCGCACCCGCTTCGCGGCGGACGTTGTGCGGGCCGTCCGCGCTGCCGTCTCACCGGATTTCCCGGTCGTGCTGCGCTGGTCCCAGTGGAAGCAGCAGGACTTCACTGCCCGTCTCGCCGCAACGCCCGAATTGCTGGAAGTTTTCCTCGACCCGCTCACCGACGCCGGTGTCGATGTCTATCACTGCTCAACCCGCCGCTTCTGGGAACCCGAATTCGGCGGCTCGGACATGAACCTCGCGGGCTGGGTGAAGAAGCTCACCGGCAAGCCGACCATCACCGTCGGCTCGGTCGGCCTCGAGACAGACTTCATCACCTCAATGACCGCATCGGAGGTCGACAAAACGGGCGCCAATCTGAAGGGTCTCGTCGAGCGTTTCGAGCGCGGCGAATTCGACCTCGTCGCCGTCGGCCGCGCCCTCATCGCCAACCCGGATTGGGTAAAAAAGGCGCAAAACGGGGCGTTCGATCAGCTTCAGGCGTACAGCGCGGAAAACCTGGCGACGTTGTACTGAGCTAAACCGTCCCGGCCATCAGCGCCTCTGCCACCGCCTGATAGGCCGGCAGCACCAGATGATCGGTCGCCGTATTCGCAGCGACCGTGTGCGAGCCGACCCGCGAGATCACCATCTCGGCCTTGGGATCGATGTAGATGTTCTGCCCGTAAATCCCGCGCGCCATGTAGGCGCCGTGCGCATTGTTCGAGACCCACCACATATTCCGGTAAGCCCAGCCCGGC
>Ga0105044_10003674_pt1 | contig 21041 bp, 20 predicted proteins | sample MAT01_FD_78092 | JGI IMG/M metagenome (GOLD analysis project Ga0105044, IMG submission 78092) | Freshwater microbial communities from Lake Fryxell liftoff mats and glacier meltwater in Antarctica - MAT-01 | ecosystem: Environmental > Aquatic > Freshwater > Ice > Liftoff microbial mat | place...
ACGCAACTGGTTTTGCGCGAAGGTGACCAGTTACCCGCGTTGGTGCCGGAGGGGGCGCGGATCGCCACGATCGGATCGCCGCGGATGTCGGGCGTGGGCCATCTGTTTTTTATGGCGACGCTGCGCAGCCAGACCGGGGAGGGGTAGGACTTTCGTGCCCGGACGCTGCTAGGGACGGACCGGAGCGGGCAACTGATGGTGCTCGCGCAGGAAGGGACTTTGTTTCAGGTGAACCCGGGGGAGATGCGGACGGTGCGTCAAATTATATTTGAGAGCGGGGATGAGTATGCGGGGCAGGGGGCGATCGCGGCGGATGGGACGGTGATCTTCAAATTAACCTTCGCCGACTTAAGCGAAGGCATCTTCACCGCGGCACTTGGGTGCCCCGTTGATTTTAACTCAGATGGAGGGATCGACGGGTCGGATGTTGATGCGTTCTTTGTTGCGTGGGCCGCGGGGGACCAAACCGCGGACTTAAATGAGAACGGCGCGGTAGACGGGGCGGATACTACCGAGTTCTTCCGGCGCTGGTCTGCGGGAGCGTGCTAGTGACTGAACGTAAATGGTAGAGGGCGTGCCTCGTGCATTTGGTTGGCGAGCGACCGTGCGGGGCCCCGCTACTCGTCGAGGGTTTTCTTACGTCTTAGGATGTGGTGGTAGTGTTGGGCGAAGCGATGGGCTTCGTCGCGCACGGCCTGGCAGAGCTTGAGCCCCAGGTTCTCGCGGCCCAAGCGGATAGGCTCGCTGCGCTGTTGAATATAAAGTATTTCTTCTTTCTTCGCTAGCGAGATGACCATCGGGGGCTTGATGGAGAGCTGCGCGAACGCTTCGAGCGCGGCGTGGAGCTGGCCCAGACCGCCGTCGATTATAATTACATCGGGGTAGAGCTCTGTCCCATCGCCGGCCTCGCGGTAGCGACGCGAGACCACCTCGCGGATACTTGAATAATCGTCGTTGCCCCCCTCAACGCTCTTAATGCGGTACCGGCGGTATTCGCTCTTAAAGGGGCGACCATCAATGAAGCAGACTTTGCTTCCCACTGTCTGATCGCCGCCCAAGTGGGCGATATCGATACATTCAAGGCAGCGGATGGGGTCTTCGAGGCCCAGGGTACGTTGTAAGCTTTTGAGCGCTTTCTCGGGTTCAAAGATAAACGACTCGGTCTCGGGCTGCCAGCCGTCCTTGCGGTCTGCGCGCTCGTCCAGGCGTTCGATGGCCTTGATCTGGTCGCGGAGGGTGGCGGCTTTCTCAAAACGTAACTCTGTGGCGGCGCGCTCCATCTCATCGCGTAGTTCGCGGAGCATGACGCTGCGCTTGCTGCCAACAAAGCGAAGGAATCGTTCGAGGTCCGCGCCGTACTCGACTTTATTTACCTTGTCGGCGCAGGGGGCCGTGCATTGGTTGATAGCGTAGAGCAGGCAGGGGCGAAAGAACTTATTCTTAGGATCGCCTTCGAGGATGTCCAGCTTGCACGTGCGGAACTTAAAGACTCGCTGGAGGACGGAGACGGCCTCGCGGAGGGAGCCCGCGTTGGCGAATGGGCCGAAGACCTTGGCCCCCTTCATCTCCGGGGCGATCGAGCCGTCTTCCTGCACGCCCGCGGGGTTGCGGGTGACAAACACCCGGGGGAAGTCTTCCCGCTGGGTTACGATCAAGTATGGGAAGGACTTATCATCAGTGAGCCTTACGTTGAACCGGGGCTTGATGTCCTTGATCAGCCGATTCTCGGTGAGCAACGCCTCCCACTCACTTTCGACTTCAAGGATCTCAAAGTCCTGGACGAAATCAAGCATGGGCTGCTTGTGCACGCCAAGCTGGGTGCTGGGAATAAAGTAACTGGCTATGCGGTCGGGAAGGTTTAGCGCCTTGCCGACATAAACCACCACACCCTTGTGGTCTTTCATAAGGTAGACGCCGGGCGATTTTGCGAGTGCGCGGGCCTTACGAGAGAGGCGGAACATCCGCTCGTCAAAGGATTCTGTACCCCAAGGGGGCGGAGTGTCTTTGTGGGCGAAGCCCTCTGCGTCGGTCGGGGTTGGGATGGGATCGTCGGACACCGGAGACTTAGACTGTTTTGTCGCGCGAGGCCGCGGTGTTTGGTTGGCGGCGGAGACTCGCTACGCGCGGAAGAAGCGTTTGATGGAGTGGAGTGTGACCGCCCGGCCCATCGCGGCGATGCTTTCGGTGAGGGGGATGTGTTTGGGGCAGACTTTGACGCAGTTCTGAGCGTTCCCGCAGTCGTTGATGCCGCCCGAGGCCATGAGCGCGTCAAGGCGTTCATCTTTAAGGATCTTGCCTGTGGCGTGCTCGTTGAAGAGCCGGGCTTGGCTGATGGCATGAGCACCGATGAAGGTTGAATCCCAGGTGGCTTTGTCTGCTTCAAGATCAAACTGAGGGCATGCCTCAAGGCAGCAGCCGCAGGACATGCATTCGCTTAACTTATATCGAGTGGCTTGGTTGTCGGGTGATTCGGTGGGGCCGCCACCGAGATCGTAAGTTCCATCGATGGGGACCCACGCCTTGATGCGGGTGAGGTTATAAAAGAGGCGGTCGCGATCAACCCAGAGATCGCGGACTACGGGAAACTTGGACATCGGTTCGAGGGCGACCACGTCGTTCTCCGCGGGCGCGTAATCGTCGATGAGGGCGGAGCAGCTTTGGCGGACGCGGCCGTTGATCACCATGGTGCAAGAGCCGCAGACCTCTTCCAAGCATCCACTATCCCAGACCACCGGGGTAGTTTGCTGGCCCGATGTGGTGGTGGGGTTGGCGGCGATCCACTGAAGGCAAGAGATTACGTTTGCGCCGGGCGGCACGGGCACCTTGAACTCCTCCCAGCGAGAGGCTTGGCCCGGCCCCTCGCAGCGCTTGATTCGCAAGAGGACGCTGCGGCCGGGCTTGGCATTCTTACGATTGTTTGCGCGGGCGGCCGCGGCGGGATCAATGTTGTTGGCGGTGAAGTTGAACATAATTGTCACTTTCTTGCAGGTGAGGAGGCGGGGGGCGAGTAGCGGGCGTAGAACGCGGACGGGGACGTGCGCCGGGGTTCATGAACCTCGTCGACCAGGTGTTTAAAGGCACCGCGGAGGGCCGTGGGAAGCTTGGCGGCGTAATCTCTCTTAAGCGGAATAGCCTCAATAAGATCGAGCACGTGAGTTATATCTCTACTTCGACCTATTCCCTTCAGCCCGAGCGTAAGCTTTGAGCGGATAAGATCGGCCAGCCCGATGACCTTTACTCCCCGAATCGTGCTCAGCCGCGTGGGAACTCCGCCAAAGGTCTCCGCCGGAACCATATGAATTGGAACGCCATCGATAAGATGCTGTTTCTGGCTGCCTTGCCAGAGCATTCCGGCGGCTTCGAGCTTTGTGTGCGTTTCCCACAGGTTTTCCGAATAGATATCAATGTCGCGGGTGGCGCGAGGGCCCCCGTGGAGAATGACCGCGATACCACCTATGACCGGGCAACCTGTTACATCTGTCACCCGCTTGGCTAATGAAAGAACTTCGGCCTCGCCCAAGGCAGGGCCGGGCGAGGGAGGGTGACTAGGGGATTGCTTACGCGGCCGGGTGGGCATGTTGTTTAAAGTAAGTGCTCAGCGGACGGGCTCGCGGACTACACGCGGGCTAACTCGGGTTGAGCGACCTTTGCGGGGGAAACTTCGACCTTGCCATAGGTCCGGGCTTCGGGGAGGATGAGCGCAGCATCGACTGGATGAAGTTGCACACTGCTCGACTGCGTTGCTGGATCAAACTTGGCGACGGTAGAACCCATGAAGTTATCATCGTCGCGGTAAGGGAAGTCGGTGCGATAATGGGCACCGCGGCTTTCCTGACGAAAGTGGGCGGCCTTCACCATGGCTTCAGCGATAAGGACCATATCGCCTACTGCACGCGAGTATGAGAGGCTCTGGTTGGTCCAAACCGCGCTGTCTGAAAGGGTGGCTTGCGAATAGCGGTCTTTGAGTTCTTCCACCTTCACGAGGCATTGCTCCAGCCGGGCCTGACTTCTTACGACGGTGCACGCCGCGGTCATCTCGTCGCCGAGTTCCTTGCCGATCGCGTAGGGGTTATAAGCAGCGGCGGAGCTGCCCTTGCCGACTGTGGCGAGAAGTTTATTGACTTTCGCGTTCTCTTGTGCCTGCGCGGCCTCAAAGATTCCGGCTGGCAGATCGACGGCGGGCGCGTTGGCCGGGGCTTCGTTACGTACATAGTTCGCTACGCTTACGCCGCAGAAGAGCCCATCGAACAAGCACGAGAGGAGCGCGTTGGCGCCGAGGCGGTTGGCACCGTGATAAGCGAAGTTCACCTCACCGAACGCGTAGAGCCCCGGAACGTTGGTCATCATGTTGTTGGGCGCGCCAAGCTGCATGCCTTGGCCGACCTTGTATTCGATGGGCGCGGGGCTGCCGCTTTTGTGCTTTTTGCGGGCAATCTCGGGATTGTAACTGCCCTTGGTGAACTGGGTCCAGAGCCCGCCCATGCTGTAGTGAACAGCCGGAAAGATCTTCATCGGTGTGAAGCGGGGGTCATCCCCGACGAACTTCTCATAGATCTCAAGGATGCCGCCCAGCTTCTTAGTGAGATATTCGGGGTCACGGTGAGTTAAGTCAAGGTATACCTGATTCTTCCCATCCACGCCCATCCCCTCATTGACGCAAATGTCAAAGATCTCGCGAGTGGCGATGTCACGCGGCACGATGTTGCCGTATTTAGGATAGCGTTCCTCTAGAAAGTAATACCGCTCATCTTCGGGAATTGATTTGGCGGGGCGGGATTCACCCTTAGCGCGGGGGACCCAGACGCGGCCGCCCTCGCCGCGCGCAGACTCACTCATCAGCCGTAACTTGTCAGCACCTGGAATCGCGGTGGGATGAACCTGAATCATCTCGGGGTTACCGTACCAGACCCCCGCCTGATAGCACCGCGCGAGAGCCGCACCGTTACAAATTACGCTGTTGGTGCTCTTCCCGAAGACCAAACCATTGCCACCTGTAGCGATGATCACCGCGTCAGCACGAAAAGTGCGAATGCCCATCGTGCGCATGTCTTGGGCAACGATCCCTACGCACCGGCCGTCGTTCATCACAGGCCACAGAAACTCCCAGAACTCGTATTTGGTTATTTTACCTTCAGATTCGTATCGGCGGGTCTGCTCGTCGAGGGCGTAAAGAAGTTGCTGGCCGGTGGTGGCTCCGGCAAAGTGGGTACGCTTAAAGAGCGAACCGCCAAAGAGCCGGAGATCTCGTCGCCCCTCACTGGTGCGATTGAACGGAACGCCCATGCGGTCAAGGAGATCGATTATTTTGGGTGCCCACATCGCCATTTCGAGCACGGGGTGCTGATCGGCGAGAAAGTCGCCACCGTAAATGGTTTCATCAAAGTGCTCATACTCGCTGTAACCCTGCTGACGGGCCACCTCGTTACAGGCGTGAATCCCGCCCTGTGCACAGACGTTGTGTGAACGCTTGACCGGAACGACCGAGAAGAGATCCACGTCAAGCCCTGCTTCGCCCAGGCGAACACATGCGGACAACCCCGCTAATCCGCCTCCAACTACAATGACTCGATGCTTTGACATGGTTTAGGTATCCCTGTTGATTGCGATCTCAGACGCGATGTCATCAAATGTTTTCGCGGCTCGCCTAGCGAGACTTGTCTGTAGAAATTCTAACGCGAGTTCAGGACTGTCCGCCGCGATTCCGGTTGATGGCGATAAGGTGTTCTCGCCTCCGATGGTTCACTGATCGGTTCGTTCAGAGCTGGCCAGTAGATGAGGGGGTAGGAGTCTAATCGTAGAGAGCCGTTAGCCGATCGGTCACTTTCCGGCGGGACCAAGGCTGCTGGGTATAACTTTGGATTCGTCAAAATCAGGAGTAGCCAAGATGGGTCTGACCGATTGAGAGGGGTCTGCGGCGATTCCCTGCGGGTCGTTGGGTGCGCTCGTGCCGCCGCGGGGAAGACCGAATTTGATTTCAGTCTGCCTGGCATCGCCATAATGAAGAGTTGCGAAGCCAATCACAGCGCTCCAGCCCATGAGCATCATTCCTGCGCCGATGCCCGCGCACGCGTAGCCCCACCGGCGTTGGGCAGCGGCAGAAATAGTGAGCCCCCAAGTGATCGCGGCAGTCCAAAGCCCGTTCGCAAAGTGAAAGACCAACGCGGTAACGCCAAGCATATAGACGCTGCTCACCGCGATGCCCGCCGCCGTGATATCGCCGGTTCCGCCGCGGAGAATGGCCGCCATGGTGGAGGCTGAATACTGCGCGGACCACGCGGTGCCACCGGGAGTTAGAAAGGTCCAGTTCCAGCGAAGCGTGCCAACGTGGTAAATGATGAAGAAGATACCGATATAACCCGTGATGCGCTGAAGCCGGTACCGCCAGTTTCCGCCAAAGTTATACTGACCTGTATTACTGCTGCCGGTCATGGCATAGTAAGTACCCAAGATCGAATGAAACGCGATAGACACCCAAAGTGTGACCTCGATAAACAGCAGGAAGGGGATGCTGTGTATGAAGTCAACTTCGTGCTGGAAGGTAGCGACACCGCGGTGGCCGTACTCGGATTTACGTGCGTCAAGGTGTCCCCAGACGATCGACGAGTTGGTGAGCATGTGGGAGGCGAGGAAGACGCCGATGGGCACGATGCCCGTGAGCGAATGTAAGCGACGTAGCAGGTGATGGTGCTTCTGAAGAAACGACTGTTTTACGGGGGTTGGGTTGTCGCTCACTGCTTGCGGTTCCAGGGTTTTAAATCGGGAGAGGGGTACACGTGGAAACGTAATGTTATGTCATCCTGGCTACGACGGCATGACGAGTCCGCCGTGCGCAGGACCGACCTTACCCGCTACTTGCCCGGCCATTGCGCCCATCTCAGCGGGACCACCCATCTGAGTTGGCTTGATCTTGCCTTCCTTCACGGCCTTGGCGACCGCGAAGGAGATTTCAACGAAGGCCGAACGCAACTGCGAAAGTGTCTTATCCAACGCGGCCTTCTCGTCGGGCGTGAGATTGCCCTTCGTTTTTGTCTCCAGGATTCCCAGCAGATCAACGTGCAGCTTGGCGTACTCGATCGACACCATCGCCTGACCGGTGTAGGGGTCCGGAACGTAACCCATATACGAGAGTGCCTGGGTGGCCAGCATTCCTACCAGGTCCTCGAACGACACTGGACGGTTTTCATCGGCGGCCGCGGGGTCTGAGCCGGGCGTGGCCGCTTTGGGAGCCGCCTTGGCCGCGAGTTTATCTTTCTCGGCCTGCGCCTGAGACTTCCAGTCAGAGTCGATAATCAGTTTGGGTTCATCAGACATGGGCGGCTCCGGGAAAAGTCATCGCAGGGAGGCCGTTGATGATCAGGGGAAATGGATCACAGGAATCTGGCAGTAGGCTTCGCAATCGCTACGGCTTCCGATGAGCTTAATCATAGCGACACCGAACAGAAGAGGGCCTGCGGGGGCATTCTGCAAGGAGCAGCGGCGAGGCAGGATGAATCGGCTCAGATTCTCCCCTTGCGGCTCGCGTGAGAGTTGCAGCTGCGCTCTCTGGGTGAGTCAGCTTGAATCCCGGCAAGGCCGTAGCGTGCAATCGAAAGCGCGATGGCGTTCGGGGTTGCTACCGTGAGGCATGCAGCAGTTGATTCACGCGCGCGTCTGGGGCATCGGTGCCAAAGGTTCAGGAGTAGTTGCAGGCATTGGGATGTGCTTCGCCCTAGCCACAGTGATCGGATGCAGCTTGGGTGGCGAGGCGGAGGCTCTGCGGACTGGTGGACCGGCGCTGAGCCCGGGGGAGTTTATTGACAGTTCGGTCGAGGTGGTTGAGACGGGCACCCCGCCGCCACTGCTTGCAGTAACCCCGGCGAATACAACGGGGCCCTTTGCCGCGTCGGGAGGGATTTTGGACGTGACGACCATTCCTGGAAATCCGGCGGAAGCTGCGATGGCTGCCGTGGCGGCCCGGGTGCCTGGTGCGGGCGACGCACTTGATACGGGTGCCGTGGCCGTGCGTGGGAGTGGAACGAGCGAGGGAACGATCGGCGTGTCGCTCGTGGATGTTAAGGTTGGTGATATTAACGGCAAGCCCGTCTACGCGAACGCATTCCTTGATGATCTTGCGGATCAGTTAAGAGCTGAACGGGTGCGGATGAGGCGCGAGGAGTGGCGGAGATTTGCAAAAACTCAGATTGACGAAAAGCTTAACTTACAGATTCGTGACGAACTGCTGAGGGCCGAGGCGGTGAATAACTTTACACCCGAGCAGAAGCAAGGATTTTTTTCGTTTATGCGGGGCGTGCAGCAGCGCATCGAGAGCCAGAATCAGGGCAGTCGGTCGGCAACGGACGCACGCCTGGAACAGACGGAGGGGATGTCGCTTGATCAGTACATGAAAAAGCGCGAGCAGGAAGAGTTAATTGGTTTTCAGCTACGGGAGAAAATTGATCGGCGGGTCAGTATCCCGTGGCGCGATATTAAGCAGGAGTACGATCGATACTTTGATGCGTTCAACCCGCCGCCCAAAGCGAGATACAGGCTGCTGCAGGTGATGCCCGCCAACCAGTCCGCTTACGACACCGCTCGGGCTGACGGCATCGATTTCGCAAAGATCGCTGCGGACAAGTCCATTAATCGGTATAAGCCAGAGGTTGGAGGGTTGGAGGAGCGCGAGATCAAGGGTGACCGCGCGACTGCCGCGCTGTTTGGAAATGAGGGCTTGAATATCGCCGCTCGTTCGATGAGCCCCGGCGAAATCGCGGGACCTATCGCGGTGGGCGAAACTCAATCTTACTTATATTTGGAGGCGATCGTCGAGAAGACTAGAAGCTTGTACGACGCCCAAATGGATATCGAATCCATAATGCGTCGTCGGCGGAGTGGCGAGCTGACCGATCGGTACATCGCGAACTTACGCGAGCGGGCGAGCATCTCCTCGGTTTCGGAGATGAGTGCCGAGTTGCTTGATGTCGCAACTCGCCGTTATTGGAATGCGGGCAATAAGTAACGATTCTTTACGGCCATTGGCAAGCAGCGGTTGGGCAATCGCGACACGCGGGGAGTTGAGTAGCGGTTATGCTCAGCGTCAAACGAAGCTGGAAAAAATGGAGCAGCGGAGCGGCGTCTGCATGGCGGTCGACCATCGCTACATTCCGCGAAATGCTGCACCTTGGTGAACCGGCTCGTAAGCGGTTGGGGAGGCAGGGCGAGGATATCGCCGCGAAATACCTCCGTGGTGAGGGCTACCGGATTGTCGAACGTAATGTTCGGTGTACGGTGGGCGAGGTGGACATCGTCGCGCTGACCGCCGATGGATCCACCTATGTTGTCGTCGAAGTCAAGTCGCGGTTGAAGGTGCAAGGCCAGGCCGAGCGGAGTGCGCTGGCCATGGGCGAGGAGAGCATCACGCAAGCCAAGGCGAAAACGCTGCGAGTGTTAACTCGAAAGTTAAGTCGTGCCAATGGATGGGCGCAGGCACGTATCGACGTAGTTGCGATCGATTTTCACGCCGACCGTGTTGAGTTGCGTCACCACGCGGGTGCCGTCTCGCTCTAACTTCGCGGCTGATGGTCAGTTTGCGGCTCCCGCGGCGTGCTTGCTAAGCGAGTATTCTACCAGAGGCTACGCGATTGTCCTGCTCAAGCCTACGCGATTGTCTTGCTCAAGCCTACGCGATTGTCTTGCTCAAGCCTACGCGATTGTCTTGCTCAAGATAGCTGAGCGGTAGTTGGTATACGGCCATTGATGGTGGCCGACCATGCGGTACCCGCGGCGGAAGTAGAAACTAATAAGCTCTGTGTCGGGCTCCGCCATCGAGCAGGCAATCTCTTGAGCTCCGGTCTCCTTAGTGCGATTCTCAACCTCTGTCAGAAGCATCAATCCAAGGCCTTGGCCCTGGTAAGTGGGATCAACGGCGAACTGCGAGAAGCTCGCAACGTCGGGCTTACTAAAGTAAGCGGGACCCTGCGATTCTTCGATCTCGTGAAAGAGGATCGTGCCGACCATCATCTGTCTGGTCCGGCTATTCTCGCGGGCGAGGTGGTGAATCGCAACATAACATTCGCCGCTGAAAACCCGCTTCTTGGTCATCGCGTCGTCCTGCCGCCCGGCGAGTGGCCGCAGGCCCATCGCCATCTGCTTCGCATAAGCTCGATGAAGAAGGCCGGTCAACTCCGAGAGCGAGTCTGTAGGTGCGAGCCGCCGCACGGTGATAATCGGCGCGGGTGCAGAGGGCGTCGTCGCGAGCTTTAATGATGGACCGGCACGGGGTGGTGCATTTGAGCTTTCTTGAGCGGGTATCTGCGACATCAGGCTAAGTATAGTGCGCTTTGCTACGCCATCGTCGGCTGGGTTCCACGCGACCGCGCGGCACGAAGCGCGAAAAAAACCCCCCAAGCGCGGGGGGTTGATGCCGATAAGTTTTATCGCCGCGCGGAGTTCGCGGAATTGGCTCAATTGACGCACACCAAGGTGCGGCGGGGCCGGTCAGAGAAAAGTGATGGCCCGACGACAGAAACGTAACTAGTCTTATCGAGTACTGCTCAGACCATTTCCTTGAGGCCCTTGAGAGGCCGGACTTTCACAATCGTGCGGGCTGGCTTGGCCTTCACGGTCATCATCTTGTCTTTGTTGAAGGGGTCCTTGCGCTGCATCGCCTTGGTCGCGGACTTATAAATAGCGCTGATCTTCATCATTCCGGGCACGACAAAGATCTTGGGCTTGTCGGGCGAGGGCTTGGCGAGGTCGGCGCCGATGACCTTCTGAAGTGCTTCAAACACCGCAGCGACCTGCTTCTTGGTTACATCACCGACGTGATCGGCGAGGGTGGAATAGAGCTCGCTCTTCTTGCGTGGCTTGATGCTCGCAACTAACTTCGGGGCTTTGGGGGTTGTGGATTTGGCAGCCGTGCCAGCTTTCTTCGCCATCTGTTGGACTCCTTCACGACGACTTTACTTCGCGGCCTCATCGGGAAAACGCGCGTTTTCCGCTAGAGCCGCTATTGTTTTAACACTACTCGCGGCATTTCGCAAGTAAAAACAACTGTTTTTCCCCAAAATTGTCCAATTTTCTTCGCCAAAGCCGGAAAAACGTCGCTTTTCGGGGAGGTTTTCCACAATTGGAATCGACTCGACCGGTCGCCCGCCACTTATGTTTCGCCGCGGACTGCAACCAAAAGAGGGCTGTGATCAGAAACCCCGGTTTCACGCAGGTGTGACAGATGGCTCATCCGCTCCACCCGTGGTGCGAGCGCCGCACTGGCGTACGCGGCATCGATTCTTCGGCCCGTGCCCCCGTGGTCAACCCAAGTTGCAGCGTCACGCTGATCGCGCGGGCTGCGCGGACGTAGAGAAAGGCGTTCGTTGTGCTCGTAGCTTTCGGCTGGCATATGCACGCCAACGGAGGGGTCAGCGCGTGCGTCATAGGACTCCCAAGGAGGCGAGCTTGCTGGCTCAGAAGCTGATTCCGAGATCGGCCAGAGGTCTTTGTAGCCCAAGGAGCAAAGTTGCCCTAGTCGTTGTGCGCAGTGCGAGGTAGAAGCAAACCGGGGTGAGCGGGGCGCGTCAAGGCCTCTAGTGGTATTAAGATCACCGATGAGCAGGTGCTGGCTGTCTCGCCGCTCGCGTGCAAGCGAAGTTAAGCGATTCCAGTGCTCGGCCTTTCTGGTTTGCGCTGCATCGTCGGGAATATGCACCGCGGTTAAATACCCTCCGGCGTGTTCGATATCGATCTCACGCCCTGCGTGGGCAGTTGATGCAACGTGTTTGAATGGCAGCCGCGAGGCCAGAAACATTCCGTTCCGGCGTGACGAGGCGTGCGAGATAGCCTGAAAGACCAGTCCATGGTCCTGAAGTGCGGCACGAAGGATGCTGCCGCGTTCAACGCGAAACTCGCAGAGGGCGACGATGTCGGCTTCTTGCTCGAGGATGGCGAGCAGGATTTCGGGTGTGCGGCGTGGTCCGCCACCGTGCAGGATGTTCCAGAAAAGTATTCGCAAGGTGGGGGGGTGGAAGAGTTAAGTCGGCGAGGGGGACGCAAAGTTAGAGGCAGCCAGTGTACCGCAATTGGGCGCAATACGCTTGTCTTCATGCCGCGGGTTGTGCCGATCACCGAGTTTGACCTAAGCACACACCCGCTCTTGGCGGACTACGCCAATCTTACGGATGCTCAGTTGCGAGGACGCGACCTGAAGGGTGAGCAGCTGCACTTTATCGCCGAGGGCGAGGGAGTAGTGAGGCATCTGATCGCATCGCGGTTTCAGACTCGCAGCCTGCTCGTCACCCCGCATCACGTCGCTGAGAAGATGGCGGACATCGTCCCGACTCTCGGTGATGACGTAACTGTGTTTGTTGCGTTACCTCAACTCGTCGAAGCCATCACTGGCTTTCCGTTTCACCGCGGGGTGATCGCGAGCGGCGCGGTGGGGAGGCCGCACGCGGCGGAGACTCTGATCGCCAATGCTTCGCTGCTGGTAGTCTGCGAGCGTTTATCGAATATCGAGAATATGGGGGCGGTATTTCGTAACGTTGCGTGCCTAGCGGGTGAAAACGCGGCGGTATTGCTCAGCCCCGAAAGTTGTCATCCTCTTTATCGTAAGTCGTTAAGAGTATCTATGGGCCACGCCCTGCGCGTGCCATACGCGCACCTCGTGGGGTGGCCTGACTCGTTGCAGATGTTGCGCCGGGCGGGCTTCCGGTTGCTAGCGCTCACCCCACGGCGCGACGCGGCGGATATCGCCGCTGCGGCGGCGATGATCGATTCACATCATCCGGGCGTTCGCGTCGCGCTCTTGGTGGGAGCTGAAGGGCCGGGCTTAAGCGAAGGGGCGATCGGTGCTGCGGACCTCGCGGTAAAGATACCGATGCAGCCGGGTGCTGATTCGTTGAATGTGGCCACAGCGTTAGCGATTGCTCTCCACGCGGTACAAAAGTAATGTCATCACAGTCGGCCGGTCCATCCGATTGCATCGGCGCGGTTCCTCGCTTTTCTCGCTGAGCCGAATTTAAATTAATTTTGAAGTTGAGCGTAAGCCCTCAACAGCCCGTGGAATCAAGCTCGCAAGTTCAGTCGCAAGCATGCCTCCGCTTGCCTCGTTCTGCGCCGCCCACAGTTCACCCGCGATAGCGTGGGCCTCTACCGCGATGCACGTCAGTTCGATTAGGCTTAACTGGTGTGGACCCTGCGCCGGCAAGGGTCGGCCCGACTTAGCCGCGGCGAGCGCGATCAACGGGTTATGAGCTTTGGGAGGATGCTGAGCGATGATACCGGCGATCACTCCGGCGAGAACATCGCCACTTCCTGCGGTCGCCATGCAGGGGTGACCTCGTTGGCAGACCCAGGTGTCGAGCCCGTCAGTTACAACCGTCCGATCACCCTTTAGGACAACAATGCATCCGATGCGGCGGGCGAGTTGCTCCGCCGCGGCGGAGCGAGTGGAGGGGTCGACAGGGTCTGCGGTGATGCGGAGCGCTTCCGCCAGACGGCGGAACTCGCCGGGGTGAGGTGTAAGCACCGCGCGGGCACGGAAATCCCGAGTTAAGTCGGGGACCTTGGCGAGCATGGTGAGCGCATCGGCATCGACGATCACCGGGCACTGTTCCTGCTGGACTGCGCGCAGCGCGATGGCCTGAGTTGCGCTGGTAATTCCCATTCCCGGGCCGACGATAAGAGTTGTAGTCTGGATGAGTGCCGCGTCGAGCGCCTCGGCCGCGCTGCTGGCGAGAAGTTCACCGTCGGGATCAACCGTGAGCGCGACCGCGGTGGCACTTGGAACCAACTGGAGAACATCAATTATGAGCGGCTCGGGGCAGAGTAAAAGGGCCAGGCCGCACCCAGCACGCAGAGCGCCGAGCGCGGCGAAAGCGGGCGCGCCGAGCATGCGGGTGGCGCGATAGCAGCACCCGCCCACCACAGTCACTGTGCCCGCAGAGCCTTTGTGCAGGTGAGGGCTGCGAGGTGGAAGCGGTGGAAGAGATGCAAGCCTGAGGGTCATAGATCAACGGGTAAAGTAAGCGATGCTAAGTCAACGGTGAGCGGCCAACGGCCAGACATTGTAAACCGCAATAGGCGCGAATCGAAGAAGAGTGTGAACATTCTCGTCGCAGCAGACGCGGCGGGCGTACCGTGATGATTATGGCCAAACGCACTGGAACGGGAACGACATCGGGCAACACAGGGCCTAAGGCCACCGCTGCAGAATCGCGGGCGAGCGGGGCGCGGGCACCGACGCGAGCTCCGAAGGTGACGCAAGTGGAACCACACGATGAGCCGGCCGTGGTGGGTGTTATCATGGGCAGCCGGAGCGATTGGGAAACGATGCGGCATTCTTGCGAAACACTCGAGCGGTTGGGGGTGGCGTATGAAGTTAGTATTGTTTCGGCGCACAGGACCCCCGACCTTTTGATGGAGTATGCGGCAACAGCCGAATCACGCGGCCTGCAATGTATTATTGCAGGGGCGGGCGGGGCGGCGCACCTCCCTGGGATGGCTGCGTCAAAGACGATCGTTCCGGTCGTGGGCGTTCCAATCGAAAGTCATGCGCTCAAGGGGCTTGATTCACTGCTCTCGATTGTGCAGATGCCTGCGGGCGTGCCGGTGGCGACGGTGGCGATTGGGCGGGCGGGTGCCGTGAACGCCGCGTTGCTCGCCGCGGCGGTGGTGGGGCAACGGGACGCGGATGTCCGTGAGCGGCTGCGAAGTTATCGCGATGCGCAGACCAGAGCGGTTCACGCGTCGCGCGATCCGCGAACGGCCAAGTAAAAAGCCCCATCGCTTTTTGCGAAGGGGCCTGGTGATAAGTTGAAGATTACCAACTGACCCGACTGGCGAAACTATTTGGACCAGTGGTCAGACATGGCGGAGACAAGCGAGCCGGTCGTCTGGGCTACCAGCTCGTCGATAGACTCGTTGAATGTAAGCAAAGATCCCGCAAGCTCACGCTGGACGCTGGTGGAAGCCAGCAGCGTTTGCGATTGGGTGTCATAAGCTTTTACTGTGAAAATGACGCGTGTGGGCTGCCCGCTGGCGCGGTCTCTCACCAGCTTGCCGACCCCTGAAATTACGACACGAGCGTTGGCGGCTTTGGCAAGTTCGAAGGCCAGCGATTGCTCAGTTCGCCGGATTGAGAGGGCCTCGGGGCTGCTTAATACTTTAGACTGTGCGGCGGAGAGGTCCACCACGTTGAGCCGAAGCTGCAAGAGGCGCTCGACCAGCTTGGCTTCAAAATAACTTACATCAAGTTGACCATCTTCGCGACGCTCAACGCGGCGTTCCTTAAACTCATCGGTGATGCCCTTGGCCACGAGGTCTTCAAGTGATCCGGGTTTACTTAAGTCAATTCGATTGCCCACAATAATGTTGGGCGTGATGGCGGGGTCGGTGGTGACGGTCCGCGCGGGTTCGGGGATCGAACCCGAGGAAGGGGCGGAGTTTTCAGCGAACTCGTCGGCGACGGAAAGTCGATTGATCGTAACGGCAATGGTTGGTGATCCCGCCTTCTCGTAGGCGATAGCGAGGGCGTCGCGGTTTGACCGATTACGTTCGGTGACGCCGCCACCCGCGACTGCTCGCTCCTTAGGAGATAGCGAAAGCGGAGTCAGCCTGATCGAGATAGTTCCCTCGCCCGCGCTAGTAATGGCGGCCTCCATGAAAAGTTCGTTGATGGCGGCCTTGCGGAGATCAGAACGTAAGTCGATCAAGTCGCCGCTGTAGAAGAAGCTAAAGACCGAGATTTTTTGCGAAGTAGTGGCGTCCTCACGTTCTAGCCGCACGGAATCGCCCTTGGCACCGGGGAGCGAGCGGAGCGCATCGCGAAAACTCTTAAGATCGTCATCGGCATAATCGCCCACGAGTTGGACCGTGAATGAACGCATCCCTGCGACCGCGCCGCCAAGGGGGAATGAGTCGACGAAGTCATAAGACATTCGAGTAGCAATCACCGAGGCATACTGGCCCATCCGGTAGGCATCGAGCTCGCCGCTGTTGGGATCCTGATAAACATCCCAAGCGAATGAACCCAAGGATTGGCCCCGACGCAGGTCGGCAACTGTGTACGAGCCGGTGTATCGCACGCCATCCACTCGCCCGGTCTGCTCAATGAGCCGAACGTACATAACCACTTGGGCGTCGGTGCTCGCCGAGAGTGCTTTGGCCGCAGCGAAGCCCTCAATCCGGGTCAAGGCCGCGTCGTTCTCGGCGCGCCTAAGTTGGCTGGCGCCGCCGGAGACGATAAAAATCTCCGCGTTACGGAAGGCATCCTGCATGCGGGATGACAAGCGGGCGGCGAGCGCTTGATTATTAAGTGTCTTGGAGGAATCACCGGCCACGCCGAAGACCTCGCACGCAATGAGCAACTTCGGGCTGCCCGCTTGCTTGTATGACTCGATGAACTGAACCAGGTTGGGGATGCGGAACGGCCCGGTCTCCTGGACAGGTACGGGTGGGTCGGGCAACTGCTGGGCAGTAGCACTGGCCACAATTCCAGCACACACGAGTAAAGCGGCCGCCGAGGCCACCTTTGAGAAGCGGGGAGAAAGCAGGCGAAACAAGGTGGAGCGTGTAAACATAACCTTAATCCAACTATCCATGTGTGAACGAAGATGTCCTTCTAACAAGCCAGCCGCGATACAACCGAGCTCAAGCTAAACGCATTGCGACAGTCTGGCGATTCTCACCGCCCGGACTGAATCTCGCAGCGCCAGTCAACAGCGGTCGTGTCGATGGCGTTCCCCTGCAAAAACACCTGATTGCGGGGCTCGAGCCGGAGGTAACGCCAGTCTGATTGGCTGCGTAGAGGAAGCCCCGCGGCATCTAGAAAGATGAAACGATACTGGACCCGCGCGAACTGATCGGGCGTCACGCTCAGCAGACGCAGGGGAACACTTACCGTCAAAGGTCCGGCGTTAGCCGACCGTGCAACGACGGGTTCGGAGATCACAAGCCAGCGTGAAAGCGCCGCCTCGACCACAACCCGTGGGTATGAGGCCTTCAGGAGTTGGTCGCTACCGGGCGTAAAAGGGGCTTTTACGGTATCTCTTTTGCAGCCGCCCAATCCCAACGCGAGCGAAACAATGGCACATGTAAATAGAGTGGCAGTTTTCATGAGTGTGACTTTCGAAAGCATTGGCGCGGGCGGTGGGTAAGAATCTGCGAACTGGTTTGTGGATGAAGCTTCTTAATTCGGGAGTAGCGTCAAGGCGGAAGTGTGGTACGGGCGGTTGCAGAATGGCGCTCGATGTAATCGCGCAGTGCCGCCGAGCGCGGCTGGTAGGGGGGGTGAATCTGACCGAACAGGCGCTTGTAGCCGGTGGTACCTGCGAGGGGGCACAGCAGCGAATCACCGCCTTCGAGGATGTGTTTACGAGAACCGCCGCGTTGGTCCTCCGCCGTGAAGGTAATCCCTTCTTCACGGTAAAGCGTTGCAAGGTCAGACGCGGTTAAGTCGGTTAAGTTCCCCTGCGAGTGGTAGTAGCCCATCGTGCGGGCGTCGGGGTAGCGCACGCACCGGCCTCCCATCAGAAAAGGCATCTCATCGCCGGGCACCCGTCCCGAGGAACGGTCGTTGGCATAGACGGTGAACTGCGAGAGAGCCCAGGCGGGCGCGGGCGTGGCCTGCACCATCCGAACATAACGCAACTGAAGAGGTAAGGTGCCAGCGTTTGCTGGCGGAGGGGCAAGATCGGTGAGCGTAACCTGCGAGGCGCCAGCTGAAAGTGTCACGAGTGACCCGGCACTGGGGATCATCACAGGGACGATGTACACCGACTGCGGAAGAAACTCGCAGTAGCGGGTGTCGGCCGATGATGATGCCTTCAGTAAAAGCCCGAGTCCCAGTCCGATCAGACCCGCCATGCGTGCTTCATCGTCGTCGCTTGCCACGGCGACACCCGCGCCCCCACCAACGAGCGCGGTGCCAAGTAAGCTTTTGACCGATCGAAAATTTTCAAGATTGTTCCAGGTCGCACTCGCGGCCATCTGGTTCACATCTGTAATCGGGGAGTACCCCACCGGGGCTGAGGTCGAGGAAGTGCCAGCGGGAGAAATAACTTGCGCTGTCACCGTTTGAGGGGAAGAATATTGGCGAGGCTCGAACCGCGCGAGCGAGTTATCTGGACCATAAGTTACCTTCGCCGGACCAGGGCCGACATCGATCACAAAGACTGTGTTATAATTATTTTCAGCCAAGGCCAGGGCCACCGGCCTGGCGGAGGGATTTATGGCGGCAGCGGCGTTGAGATGCTCAGTTGCCTCGTCATCTCGACCGAGCGCGCGGGCCGCGATGGCGGCGAGCAGATGGCCGAGACCGAAGTTGCTTTCTATAGCCGCGTATGTGGCACCAACAGCAGGTTCTCGCCCGTTCATACTACGGGAACTGGCCGCCGTGGGCCTACGACTTACATCCCCGGTTCTGCGACCGCGCAGCTGCGCCCCGCTGGTCCGGGCGGGTCGGGTATCGGCGCGTTCGTTGTCCGAAAAGTCTTTGAGCAGGAAGAGCGAGTTGTTAGCGGCGGCGCGGGCGTTATCCCACTCACCAAGCATCGCTTTCTGAATGCTTATGTACGAGTAACCGAAGGCCTGCTCGAAAGGCTCACCCTTCCAAATCTTCACGCTTTCATTAATCACCGCCGATGAAACGGTGCGGTCGGAGTTGATCCCCTGCGTTGACAACAAGCGGAATGTTTCACCCACAACCACTTCGGCGGCTTGCGGTTGTCCATCGGCAAGTGTCAGAATAAGCAAACGAAGCCTGCCCAAGATATAATTACGATCGCTTGTATCTTGATCGAGGTTTTCCTGCAGTGCAACGCGCGCACCGCCGTACCGACCTACTTCGGTGGCGCTGATCAGGTTTCGATCAAGTGAGCTTTGGCACCCCAGCATACTTACCCCTGCTGCGAGGCTGGCGACCAAGTACGTCGAGTTTAAGCCGATCTGAGGGAGGTTGGCCCCAGCGATAACACCCGCGATCCCAGCCGACCAGGATCGAAGTAACTTTACGTAGCGGCCAGCACTCGATGCCGCGGATGCGCAAGTCCTTCGCTGATGATTACTGAGGGAATAGCGCACGTGAAGGAGCTCTGCGATTGCGGGGTGAGGCGTTGCGTAAACCTGGATTGGAGTTGCTTTGGGAGAAACTAACGTGTCAACGGTCGAAATGAGTCTGGGCGAAGGGATTCGTTTTAACTAGAGGGGGGCGTACCCGGAAAGAGGCGCAGGATTAGCGTTCAGGTGTCAATCGTAACTGCGGCCGTAACCCGTACGCTTGAAACCCACCGTGTCCACAAACGCGAGTTCGCCGGAGGTGAGGTCGGTAATTCTAAACTCGCAGTCGTACCCCTCGGTGCGGTTCAGACCCGCGGCACGCCGCGACGAGCGGAACGTGGCGGTCATTTCGTGCGTAGGACGCCGACCGCCCGGGGTTACCAACGCCCGCGATTCGGTCGCGGACGGGTCGACATTCTGCAGCTGTTCGGCGGGGATCACGAACGAAATATTACGATCAGTGCGGAGGGCGGAGATGGGCAGCGAATCGCGGACGCGAGTGATCAAATACCACTGCTCGCCCTTGGAGATCAGGTCGTTGGATAGGTTCTGCACGCTCGCCACCGCGATAACGACGGGCGTTGAATCGTTGGTGCGATTGCGAAGCCACTCCGAAGATTTCAGTTTCTCCGCCAGCTCAGCCGAGGTTGACTGTAAGTCATCCGTGGTGAGCGCCGTAGAGCCGCCAGCACGCACAGCGCAACCGGAGGCAACTCCCAGCCACCCAACGAACAACAGAGTATAAGTTAGGAGTGAGGTTAAGATTGCCGCGTAACTACCCATACAGGACCCACGCCAAACCGCTCGCATACTGGCGTTTGCGACACCCGTTACCACGTTACTTCGGTGCAGTGCCATTGCCTTTTCCTCCCGCGCCTCGCGTAAGCAGGCCCCTCCAGTCCTTTTGGTCTAGTTACGAATCTGCTTGATCTCGTACGGGCTGCTGGACCAGACGATCTCGCCGGTAGACATACTTGTTAAGTTATAAGTCATGCTGTAAAGGTTGATAGTGCTGTTTCCCCGGTCTACCCGGTACATCTCACCGTTGAGAAAATAAGTATACTGATCGTTGAGAGGCTGTACCCCACGAGCACCGCTCCCATCCTGCAGCAGGTCCTGCCCTGACGAAGCACCCTCGCGGGCGCGAAGTTGTTCTACGCGTGAGCGGTTTTCAACCCACCGGACTTTTTCACGAAGCATCTGGCTCTGCATGAGCCGCGCCCGAATCTTGGTGCGAAACGCCTCAAAGTCGCTGGTGGGCACAATCTGTGTCTTGTTCACGATGTCGCCAAAGACAACCGTTGACCGAAAGCCTGTATTGAGCGCGGGAAGCGAGTTGAGATCAGCCGCGAGCTGCTCAGCGGTGAGGTCGGACTGTTCGGTCAGTCCCGTAAGGGAAATCTGCGGGCTGTTGCGCTCGGCGGGTGTCGTATCCGTGGGTGGAACGCGCCCGGTCCCTTCGCCCTTCGGAGGCGAGCAGGCACCAACAACGATGGGGAGAGCAGCGAGTAGCGAGAACTGAATGTGGCGTGCGTTCATGGAAGGCGATTCCTTGGCTAGCTAATTGGGTACAACACAAGTTAGTGTCTACAAAGGGTAGACGGTTGCGCGGCTCGTTGGTTCCAACTTTCAGGGCATAGCTGTGGGTTGCAAGGCAGGGCGTAAACTAGCCGTGTGCCTACGTGAAGCATCGCTCATACTGAGCTTTGCCCAGACCGAAAACACTCCAGCCCACCCGGTGGCCGAGCTTCACGGCGGCTCTGCGCGAAACTGGTCCAAATCGCTTCTCTGTCCACTTTGGCGTAAAAGAGCCCAGCATATCTCCAAGAACTGAGCGGCCCAGGCAGAAAACTGGACAGACCCAAGTTTGGACGCGGCTCGTGGCCTTAGCGGGCCGGGCGATATTGCTCGGCTTGCCTCCGGCTGAGATGCGCTTTTTTTCCGCACTGATAACATACTACTTAATGCCTCTTGCCGTAGTTTGGCTTTACGCATTGTTCGGAATCGCGTACACT
>Ga0105044_10003680_pt1 | contig 21022 bp, 11 predicted proteins | sample MAT01_FD_78092 | JGI IMG/M metagenome (GOLD analysis project Ga0105044, IMG submission 78092) | Freshwater microbial communities from Lake Fryxell liftoff mats and glacier meltwater in Antarctica - MAT-01 | ecosystem: Environmental > Aquatic > Freshwater > Ice > Liftoff microbial mat | place...
GCCATCATGTCGAGCACCTCTTTGGACTTGCTGCTATTCCCATTCCGCAACCGCTTTGACGCTTCGAGCAAGTCAACTGCTTGGTTGACGCTCATCAAGGAGAGTTTTTGGCTAGCGGTTCCGGGGGTTATTGCCCATCGGATCTGCCGTAGCGGCGAGCCATCTTGGTAACACCGTATCGGTCGACCAGTCGCATGCGTGCCATACGCACTCGATACCTCGCAATATGCGATCTAATTTCAGCCAGGTTATCCAGGGACTTTCGGACCACGGACGAACTCTGCGATTGTAGGGGGAGGGTTTAGCCGGAAACCCTGAATGATCCGCAGCTCAAGGCGAGCGGGATTCGAATACCACAGGCTTGTCCTGTGGATTGTTATGCTTTGAGGATACTGTGCAATCGCTGGCCCGCAATGAGTCTTTGTCATGGACTGCTTCGAAAGATGGCCACTTCGTCGATGCGCCCCTCCCAGCTGGAGTCTCTGCCGCCGCGACCTCCGATAAAAATCTCTTCGTGTTCCAACGGTAGATCCAACGGTATCGACACGCTGATTTCGGGTTTTGGATTTCCATTGAGAAACACCTCGGTTCGATTGCCGTCTCGGACCAATTCGATCTCGGACCAAGTCCATCTTGGGATAACGGTGCTTCCGAATGCTGCAGGATGATTCCCGGTCTGGAGGATAAGTTTTCCGGCGTTGTCACCTTGGCCAGAGAGTCCGAGCGCGTCACCACACGGTTCGAAAGCGTGATCTCGACCTCTGCCGAACATCCAACCGCAGACTTCTCGGCCATGGAGCGGCATGCCGTTCCAAACCAACATCGACACGCGATAACGATCTCGCAACCCAGCTACGCGGGCTAGCATTCTGCCTCCTGCCATTTGCGCTGCGCGATTCGTTTCACCGTTCAAGCAGTATTTGTCCGACGCTGGTCCCTCGAGAAAAAAGACGACGCCGGGCTCATAGATTCCATCGGACTGGTTGCCCGACGAATCCAGCGCACGCGAACCGGACATTTCATCCATCCGCCAATATGCCGCTGGACGGTTGGCGAGTATTTTGGTCACAGCAATTCCCTGGCTTTGAGTCGTAGGCATGCGGGGTGCATTGCAGACCCGTTCGAGTTGCTGCAGGCAGGCTTCTACCATGCGTGGTTCTGCCTCGACCTCGAGGCCCGCGGATCTCGCAGCCCAAGTGTTGTATCCCCCTAGGCTATGTTGCTCTGGGGGTGGGATATAACCGTCTCCTCCGTTTGCAAGCTCGATGACCATGGTTTGCGCAAGGGGACTCTGACGTTTGAGTTTGATTCCAGTCAACGCGTAGGTTTCCGTTGGCAACGAGGTGATTGCGATGGTTCCGATGCGGATGGCTTGAACGACCACTTCGGTTTCTTGCCGCTCGTGCAAAAGCACTTGCTCGCGAGCGTAGACCTCTTGGGTTGTCTTGGGGAGTTGGCCCGCCATTGCGGCGACAATTTCTTTGGCCCATTTCAAACGCTGCTGGTCGGGAACGCGATACTTTAGAGGCAACCGCGCTTCGCTCATCGCGAGATCCGCCTGATCGTTGTATTGGATGGTCTCGTAGGCTTGAGCGGCAATGTTGACCAACCCTTCGGAGTACGCTTCGATCGTGATCGTTTCGAATTCTTGGGGCGTATTCTTGGAATAGTCCTTGCGCCAGATGTCTCCGCTGCATCCGTGCGACATTATGGCGACGAACGGCGGTCGAGCGGTTGAGGTTTTGCTCGCCACACGGGCCTTCATCCCATCGCAGAAGCGACCGAAATAGTCGGCCCCGACGGGGCTTTCTCCGCCGAAGTAGTGCATTGAGAAATTGGCCAGGATCGCGATCGGGTCCCCTGATTGCGATTCTATCGAAATCAGCGAAAGGTCAGGATCTTCTGGGCCAGCCTCGCCAATAACGTCGTCCAAGTTGCGTCCGGCATGCATGTTGGCTCGAACCGATTTGTTTCCGAAGGGATCTTCCTCGATGCGATCGGGACGTCGAATCCAATGTCGGACCGCGGTATAGTTAGCTGCATTGCGAACAGCCCAACCGATTCGAGCTGGCTCCATTTGCAGGTTCGCCAATTCGATTGCCTCTACCAACTTGATGCGAAGGTAGGGGATATAGTTTGTGTCCGCGTCCGTTCCTAGGCAGCCCATTGCGGCTGGGACCGAATGAGCATGCGTGGCAGAAATCAGAATGCGATCCGAACGAATCTTTGTTCTCTGGCTCGCCATTGCCTTTACCTCGTCCAGGAATGGACGTGGCATCATACAACTGTCGACGACGACTATTGCAATTCGCTCTTTGTTATCTTCAAGAACAATAGCCCGCGCGTAGATCTTCGTCGTAGCCGTCGTGGCCACACTGCTGGTCATATTCCCATTGATCAGAACTGGAAACGAGACAGGTGTGATATCCACGCAGCTCGCCCCAGCGCGAAAGTCTCCTGCGGCATAATCTCCCCAGAACTGTGAGAGGAGCAAAAAAATAGCGAGTTTCCCCCAATTCAAGAACATTTCTGTGCTCCTAAGGTTCCTGTTTCCTAGGTGAGACGATGGGTTGGCACCGGGCGGCCTGGACGGAAACTCTGAAGCGTATTAATTGTTTCCTCAACTTGAAACTGATCACACACGCTTCGCACTGACTCCCGTATTGCCTGAGTCAGCGACTCCGGATCGATCGCAACTCGAGCGTTGATGACGACGTCTGCCAGCTTTGTCTGCGCTTTGGAGCCGATCGATAGTTTGGCTGCACTTGCACTGCTAACGAGGTTGGCTACTGCGTAATGGCCATCGACCATTCCGATTACTTTCAAGTGCGCGACCTCTGCTGCCGAGCTCGCTAACGATTGACTGACTTGATCGAGAAGTCGCATGAGGAAGGAGTCCAAGTCAAATGCGAGTTCGCTTTGCACCGAAATTTGCGCATTGAGCCAACCAAGCTCGGCTTCTCCCTGCGCGTAGATATCGTAGTCGACGTCCATCACACGTTTGCCGAATTCGCCGTTCTGCTCAAGATGTTCACATACCTTCTCGAATCCTTGCCCAGTCGTGGCAGACATCAATAGGCACGGGATACCTGGGAAGGTCTCTGCGATAAGGGACTGCAATTCAGCCACGGTCTCTTGGGGCAACTCGTCGATACGATTCAAGATTACGAAATCCGCCTCTTCGATCTGCTTTCGAAAAATGTACTCCGCTTGCGGCGAAAAACCACCCTTGCCCGTCTTCTTGAGGATCTTCAACCCATGGCTCGGTTTGAGAATCACTCCGTACGGCGCGATGTCGAACGGCTCGGCGTAAATGTGTTGAAGCGGTCTAATAACCGTAGCCACCAAATCCGTGCAGCTTCCGACCGGCTCCGCGATAATAATATCGGGACGTTGATCGACCCCTAGACGTTCCACCGTGTTGGTGAGCTCATTAAAATTACAACAAAAACAGGAACCAGCCACTTCACCGACGTCGAACCCTTGGGACCGCAATGAGTTCGTGTCGACCAAGTCCGTCGCTTGATCGTTCGTGACAATGACAACCCGTTTGCCGGCGGATTGATAGTGGTGGGCCAAGCGAGCGACTGTCGTTGTCTTGCCTGCTCCAAGAAAACCACCAACCATGATAAAACGCGGGTTATCAAACATGTTTCGCTTGCCTCGACAAATGGGATAGATCTCTACCGAAAACAGTCTAACGTTGGTAAGAATGTCCGGCAAGGGACGCAAACGCTCGAGCATCGTTTACCACGCAACTCCTGTTCCCAGCTAAAATGAGGTTCCTGTTCCAGCTAAAATGAGGTTTAGAATCTGCCACGAAATCTGACACGAAATCTGACACGAATCTGACACCCAAACTTGAAACCAGAAAGCTACCCACTCTATGACTCATCCACCACGAATGACCGGACCGCAGAATTTGTTCAAGGTATTCCTGTCCATGGCTACCATCGTTGCGGTCGTCACCGCACTCCCAATGCTGATGATCGTTTGTCCGTCCACAGTTGCCAACGCGGTTCAAGTCGATCCGGTTGAAACGGAAATTGCAAGCATGGTTCAAAAGCAATCGGATGCTTGGAACCGTGGAGACATTCCCGAATTCATGGTTCCCTATTGGCACGATGATCGGTTGACCTTTTCGTCAGGTGGCGCCACCACTCGCACATGGCAGGCAACATTAGATCGCTATCGGAAGAAGTACCCAGACAAAGCGACCATGGGTCACCTGACATTTTCGGAGTTGGAGACTCAGCGGCTTGGTCCCGATGCCGCCCTCACACTCGGTCGATGGCAACTGAAACGGGAGTCCCCGGTTGGCGGCAACTTCTCGCTGGTCTGGAAAAAGATCGACGGGGTCTGGTTGATCATCCATGACCACAGCTCGTCCGTGCCGTAGTTTCACTGGGTGCCGGTCATGCTCAACGGCATGCTCAACGGTATGTTCAACGGCTGCGAGTTTGTGTTGCGGAATTCGGTCCAATTCGAGGGGACGTGTGCCAGAGCGCGCGTCTCACCCAGTTCTTCTCGGTTCTTTTGAAACCATGCGGTTACCAACCCAATGGTTTCTTCATAGCGCAAATAACCAGATCCAACCGAGTTCGTGTGGCTATGCCATTTCGAGAGTGCAGTTCGAGCGGTTCGCCATTGCGTTGCGTTTTTGGGACTTGCAAGTGCATGCTCGACTCCACCTTTGCGAATCAAATACCAAATGTCGCGACCGTCAAATCCCTTGACGGAGTAGATAAAGGAGTACTGTTCCCGTGCACGCTTGAAATTGGCTAATCGATTCGACAACCACTTGAGTATCTTCCAATCGTCTCGCATGCGGGCCGCATGTTCAAAGTGTTGCCCGACAGCCGCTCTTTGCATGGTCTCCTCGACTTGTACCAGAATTTCGGTCGACGAGCCATTGAGGAACGCTAACGCTTGTTCGAGCTGTTGACCGTATCTCTGTCGGCTACAGGTTCGCAAACAGGGGGCGAGGCACGTACCAATTTCTTGTCGAACACATCCAGCCCGCATTTCGATGTCAAACAATTGAAGCTGGTCCGTGTACAGCATCGGAGTTTTTTGGCTGCAATCGCGGAGCAGATACAATCGGTTGAGAATCTCGACGGCGCGGTGCAAGTTTCCCATGCCGTGAAAGGGGCCATGACAGCCTGTGGCTTTGGGATCAAACTGCTTGCTCAAGTAAAAGTGTTCGGCGGGCGCGTTGCCAAGACATAAGAACGCTTGCTGTTGGCGTTTGGGCATGCCGACGACATTGAGCCGGGGCTGCCAGCGCCGAATGAGCATTTGTTCTCGCAGCAGCGCGGCGAAGTCGCTGGGTTGCTTTTCCCAAACGATCGACTCCGCGGCTTGAACTATCCGGCCCGCTTTCTCATCGGTGTTATTGGGCATGAAATAGCTGAGCAGGCGATTGCGGAGCGATTTGGATTTCCCGACGTAGATCAACCTACCCGTCGCGTCCAGCATGCCATAGACCCCAGGAACTTTGGGAGCATGTTGCGCGGCCAACGTACGAAGCTCCTCGGTACGCGGTGAATCGATTCTGACCAAATCCGCGATCGAATAAGGCATCAGCGGATCGTCGCCGAAATTGACAAAGGTCTCCTGCCAGATTGCGTCCATGCTTTACTCTCGGGGGAAATTGAAGAGCGACCATCCTAACAACTTTCGACGGGAGCGGCTATGCGCTAACGTGGCTGGCAACAATCCTGGCTGGCGGGGGGCTTGGCATCCAGGCCAACGGGCATCGAATTGAGATACAATGCATTCATTCGACGGTACTAAGTCCGCTTATAGGACCCTAACCAGCTTGTCTGGTTGGTGAACGTAGTTGCATAGCACTCGTAAAACTCAACCCGACTCAACTTGTGGGAGATGAAATTTTGGCTCGCGATACATTGTTCATGCTGAAAGAAGACTTTAACGATGGCAAGGGTCTTCCTTACTTTTGCCCAGATTGCGCGATGATCACGGGAGTGCTAGCTTACTTCCCCAAGCTGCGTCATCGCTTGGACGTACGTTACGTTGATTTCTCGGGTCCGCGGACGGAAATCGTCGCATTGCTCGGCAATGAGAACCAAAACTGCCCGGTCCTTGTTTTGGAAAAATCGCCGCCGCTAGATGCCATCGGCTTTCTCACCGGCGAGAAGGATGGACGTTGCTTTATCTCAGGTGCCAAAGCCATCTCCAAATACTGGTCGCACATCTTGGGTATATCTCGCCCTCATTGAATGCGATTTGGAAAAGTGGCCGGCTGTTAGTAAAATCGCTACCTCAACGCCGTTCGGGCTGGGGCTGACGGTTATCGCAACGCAGAGGCCGTTGGGGAGACTGCGTTGCGTGCGATTTGTTCCGGCGTGCCGACAGCGAGGATGGTTCCACCTGCGTCGCCACCGCCAGGACCGATATCGATTACCCAATCGCAGCATCGGACCAATTGCATATGATGTTCTACCACCACCACCGTGTTCCCTTTTTCGACGAGCCCTTGCAACACGTCTATGAGGCGAACGACGTCGTCCATGTGTAGACCGGTGGTCGGCTCATCCAGCAAATACAGAGTTTTGCCCGTCGCGGGCTTGGACAACTCACTCGCGAGTTTGATGCGTTGGGCCTCACCACCGCTCAAAGTGTTGGCGGCCTGTCCTAAGGCAACGTATCCCAAGCCAACTTGGACCAAACATTGCAATGGCCTGCTCAGCTTGGGTACTGCGTCGAAGAACTCAGCCGCTTCGGCAATGGACATGTCGAGACAATCGGCAACCGATTTCCCTTTGAAGCGGACCGCCAGGGTCGCTCGATTGAAACGACGGCCGCGGCACAATGGGCACGGGACGAAGACATCCGCTAGAAAACTCATTTCCAGTTTCTGACGTCCTTGTCCGTTGCACACTTCGCAGCGTCCAGCACCGGTATTGAAACTGAATCGGTTGGCTTGGAAGCCCCTTTGTTTCGCGTCTTTCGTCTTTGCGTAGACCTTGCGAATCTCGTCCCAGAATTCGCAATAGGTCGCTGGAATACTGCGTGGCGAACGGCCGATTGGAGACTGATCTATCTCAATCAACTTATCGATACCATCCATTCCCTCTATCTTGCGAATGTGGGACGGAAGCGATTCTCCCTTCAGTAATTTTCGGACGGACAAGGCCAAAGAATCGTGGACGAGGGTGCTCTTTCCGCTACCGCTTACGCCCACTACTCCAATCAATCGTTCGAGCGGAAACTCAACTCTCAGGTCTCGCAGATTGTGCTTAGTAACGCCCGATAGAATAAGACTCGGGTGCGATTCCGAAACGCCGCGTTTTCGGCTGCTGGGCAGCGGCATCTGCCCGTACAGATACCGAGCCGTCAAGGACTCGTCGTTATGACTTACGAATTGATCGGGAGGGCCGACCGCTACCACTCGACCGCCATGCTTTCCCGCGCCTGGACCGATATCGACCAACAGGTCCGCGGCTCGCATGACCTCCTCGTCATGCTCTACCACGACGACGGTATTGCCTCGTTCCTGGAGAGAACGCAACGATGCGATCAAGCGTTCGGTGTCTCGAGGATGCAAGCCAACTGAAGGCTCATCGAGAACGTAGCAAACACCTATCAACCCGGTACCGATACTGGTGGCCAGACGGACACGTTGCAGCTCACCACCGCTCAAGGTTTCTGCAGGGCGATCCAAAGTTAGGTAACTCAAACCCACTTCCAACAGAAAGCCAATCCGTTGCCCAATCTCTCGCAAAATAGGTTGCCCGATCTGCGACTGTCTTTGACTGAGACGCAAATCGCGGAACCACGGTAAGGCTGCGTCCAAAGGCAATCGAGCAATCTCTGCGATCGATTTCCCATCCAAACGAATTGCTAGCGACTCTTTCTTAAGCCGTTGGCCGTGGCATTCGCTACAGATCTTGTCTGGCAAACCATGCATGGTGCCGAAGCCATCACAAGTCGCGCAGGCACCGTACGAGCTGTTGAAACTAAACGTCCTAGGTTCAATCTCCATGAGGCTCAGACCGCATGCAACACACGCAAATCGGGTGGAGTACAAAGTTTCGAATACCGACTTTACCCCGGATGGATTGGCTGAGATCTCGACCAGGCCATTGCTCAATCGGAGTGCGACCGCAACGGCTTGTTCGATCCGTTCGCGGCTGTCGGCCCGGACAACGATGCGGTCGACAACGGCAGAAATCGAATGCTCTTTGCGGACCGCCAGGACAGGGAGCGATTCTAGCTCGTGCATTTCGCCGTCGATTCTTACTCGCAGCAATCCTGCTTTGGAAATGCGTTCGAAAACTTCTGCGTGAGCACCTTTTCGTCCGATGATGATGGGTGCGAACAGGGTTAGTTTGGTTCCGACGGGCAGCGCGCAAATCGATTCTATGATCTGGCTAGGTGGCTGACGATCGATAGGTTGTCCGCACCGATGGCAAGCCGGAATCGCGATTCTGGCCATCAACAATCGGAGGTAGTCATAAATCTCGGTTACGGTTCCAACGGTGCTGCGAGGGCTTATCGCTCCTTGTTGTTGGTCGATACAGAGGGCGGGTTGTAGCCCTCGGATGGAATCGACATCCGGTCTTTCAATTTGCTCCAGAAATTGGCGAGCGTAGCTGGAGAGGCTTTCGATGTATTGCCGTTGCCCCTCGGCGAACAAAGTGTCGAAAGCGAGCGAGCTTTTGCCGCTACCGCTCACGCCCGTGATGACGGTGAGTTTCCCTCTCGGGATGTCGAGATCAATATCTTTTAAATTGTGGGTGCGAGCGCCCCGGATTTCAATATTGTTCGTGATCAATGGGCTTGAACTATCGCGCCAGGCCGGCTTCGTAAAGGAAGTAAAGTTTGGGTTCGAACAAACTATTGACGGGCGATGGGATCTTGCCGTTGTCCAAAGCGAAGGTCTTCGAGCATTCGAAAATCTCGTTCGACAAGTATTTTCGAGGCAGGTCGGCCAGTCGCATCGGGGTAGTAGAGAGCGAGTTGCCGGATTTGCCTGCCAATTGAAATCCCCACTCGCCGAATGAGTTCAGATGGGTGCGATACGGGGTGACATGAAAGCCAGAGGATGCAATGGTTTGCTCGATACACCAAAATGCTTCGCGAGTAATAATCGGCGAGCCGCTTTGCGTTACGAACGCTCCATCGTCTGTCAGCACACGGTACACCAGCTTGTAGAACTCGCTGCAATAGAGTTTGTTCAGTACTTCGCTGTGCGGATCTGGCAAGTCGATAATGATCCGATCATACCATTGGCCGGTGGGTTGGATTCTCGCGTAAGCTTGTTGAACGTAATTGAACGCGTCGGCGTGGACGAGGGTTACTCGTTTGTCCTCCAGACTATCTTGGTTAAGTTTGCGAATCGCTTCGAAGCGTCTGCTCAGAGCGGTCATGCTCGGATCGATATCGACCAACTCGATGGACTCCACCGAGGAAAATTTAAGGACCTCGCGGATCGCGAGACCATCGCCACCTCCCAAAACGAGGATTTTTTTGGGTGGTGGTCCCACGCTCATCACAGGATGGACGAGCGATTCGTGGTATCGGTGTTCATCGAGACCTGCGAACTGCAAATGGCCGTCTAGATACAGCCGGACTTCGCCATTCCGCGGATGGCTAGTAACCACGATTCGCTGGTAAGGAGTTTGCTCCGTATAGATCATTTCGTCCCCGAAAAGCTGCCCCTCTGCGAACTTGGTGATTGCACCCGAGGCGATCAAGCCCGTCAGCAGTACACCGATCACGAGCAACGCGTATATCCAATACGAATGGACCCTGGGGTGCGATTTCCCGAACATGACCAGCGCGATCGCGGCCACGCAGATGTTCAACAAACCTATCGCAAACGAGGAGCGGAAGAGGCCCAGGCTGGGCAGCAGCAAGAGCGGGAAGCTGACGGAACCGATCAACGCGCCGATGTAATCCAGACTGAGTACATGAGCTAACGAATCAGAGAAACTGGCTGATCGCGAGAGAATACGAGTCAACAGCGGGATCTCCAACCCTACCAGAGTACCTATCAGCAGGATCAAACCATACATCGTCGGCTTGTAGAACGCGTAGTAGGGGAACACCAGAAAGAGCAAAGCAGCGGACAGCCCGCCCACCAATGCGACCAGAATCTCGATCTGTATAAATCGTTCAACCAATCGATCATTGATGAACTTGGTCAGGTAGGATCCGATGCCCATGGCGAACATGAACAGCCCGATGGTGATCGAGAACTGCGCAACACTATTACCCAACAAATAGCTGGAGACGGCGGCAATAATCAGTTCATAGGCAATTCCACATAAGGCTACGATCAACACGGATAGCATCAGCCATCCGGTTTGTTGTGGTGATAATTGCGTGTACGAGCTATTTTCAGATTCCGGTTGGACACTACTTTCCAAAACTAAAGCCCTTGGAGCCCGTTCGGGCACGTGCGCCGGAGCTGGAGCTGGGCACTCGCGACCGAACGGAGCTAACCGCAGAGGAATGGTAGTTCGATGGGCTCATCGGTGTGTTGTTGAAACTGGGTCTGGCTCCGGACGCGGCCCCAGAATAGTGACTCTTTTGTCTTCCCAGCATGGAACCGAGCATGTATCCCATCATCATGCCACCAGGTTGGAAGCCATAAGGACGGTGATATCCGTTGTTATCGGATGCCACCAATCGCTTGTTCTCGGGATCGATGGTGACCGAAAACTCCTTTGTTTCTCCCATGTCTTGAACCGTATTATTGTTCGAATCTTTGAAGCCGACAATTTCTCCGCCGGCCGTCATGCTGACTCCGACTGGCGAGCTCATCACCTTCATTTCATTGAGCTTGGCCGCATACTTGGCCAGAAAATCCGACTCTTTCGTGGGATCTTGCTTGGTTGGATCGATGGCTTGGATTTCGGCATCACTGGTGACTTCGGCGTTCCCATCGGTAGCGGCTAGGCCGACAGTTCCGTCGACTGGGATGGCTCCCTCGGGTGTCGTTGCTGCGGATACTTTGGCCGCAGCCCCCTCGTCGAGGACTGCGACTAGTGCATCGACCACTTTATTGAGATCGACGACGTCGACTTGGTTGGAGCCGCAACCGTTGGACAGGACGAGCAGCGATCCGATCGAAACCAAAGTAGCAAAGGAAGATTTCATGATAGGGACTCCGTCATAACTGGGCATTTTGAGAAAGGAAGCACGTTTAAGAATAGCAAAGTGGTCCATGTAAAGCAAAGGGCGAATCTGTCTCGCTGCACGCAAAGGGCGAAGATGTCTCGCCGCGTCCATCCCATTATTTGCTACAATTCGCTCTCAATCGGTCCTCTTCGATTTTTTAGAATCGTATCTTTCGTACCTGAATGGAACAGACAGTGCAAACAGGCAAATTGCAAAAATCGGACTTGGACCCTAGTACCTTTCCAACCCTTTTCGGTCATCCGACCGGGCTTTACACCCTGTTCTTTGCGGAAATGTGGGAACGTTTTTCCTTCTACGGTATGCGGGCATTATTGCTCCTGTACATGATCAAGGGCTTTTTGAAGTTTGGGGACAAGGATGCGAATGCCGTCTATGGTGCCTATACGGCGTTGGTTTACATGACACCATTTTTTGGCGGGATGATCGCCGACCGGATGCTGGGAAAGCGTACATCCGTCGTGATCGGTGGACTACTGATGGCAGCTGGCCATTTGCTGATGATGATCGAGCAGCAGTTCTGGTTCTTTTCAGCCTTGGGGCTTTTGATCGTTGGCAACGGATTTTTTAAGCCAAACATTTCCTCGATGGTGGGAGAGCTTTATGCCGAGCACAGCCCAAAACGGGACGGAGGATTTACTATTTTTTACATCGGTATCAACCTGGGTGGGGGCATGGCGCCGCTTCTCTGTGGTTACGTTGGAGAAACGTTCGGTTGGCACTACGGTTTTGGGTTGGCAACCCTAGGCATGCTGATTGGAATTGCAGTGTTTGTCGCTCCCAATTTCCTGACGCAGATTTTGATAGGGCTGGCCGCAGCCGTGAGCGTGGTATCTATGATCCGTTTCAACGCGGGGGATACTTTCTCTTTGATATCGACCTACTTCGTCGTGTTCGCGCTGATTGTGTCAGCCGTGGCGGCAATTACCGCCCTGCTGCGTGGGGGACTTCCCAAGGAGTTGGGCAGGGCTCCGTACCCCGAACAGTGGAGTGGGAATTTGGTCAAAGTCCTGATCGGAATTGTGGTTGCCGTCCCGATTTTCGTATTGCTGGTTTCGGGCTTTTCCATCGTCCCTGGAGTGAATGAGCAGGTCACACTGATCCCAGAGTCGATGATTCAACCGATGCAAGAGAGTTCGAATAAATTGGTCCGCGGCCTAGCTCAATTCGTCGAGGAAGCTAGTCGGCCCGCGGGCTTGGTCCTTTCGCTAGCGGGGTTGGTTGCAACCTTTTATTTGTTGCGAGAAGCGTTCCGCATGAACAAAATCGCTAGGGAGCGTATGTACGTTGTCTTTATCTTGACCTTCTTTTCGGTCTGGTTTTGGGCCTTTTTCGAACAGTCAGGCAGCTCGGTCAATAACTTTACCGATCGGAATGTCGATCGCGTGGCCGAGCAGAAATCAGTGGTTGAATCCGACGTCGGAAGAACCGTCGAGCTCAGTCTTTCCGCTGCCTCGGGACGAAGCGAACTGGAGTACTTCAGCCAAGAATTCCTGGGTCACACCAATGGTTCGACCAAGGTCTCGGCCCAAATCGAAAAAGCCATGCGTCAAGTTGAGGGAAGGAAAGATCCTAGCAAGCGGATGTCAGAGGAAAAGCTTGCAGCCACCGTCGGGGATCTGCAAAAGGAACCCAAGATGACGATGACGGCCATGACCTATTTGAGGGAATTCGCAAAGACCGAGGAGGCCACCGATCAGGATAAAGTAATGGAGTGGACGTTCACAGAAGAAAATGTGGGCAAGATTGGCTTAGGAGGGGCTGAGATTCCTGCGTCTGTCTTTCAAGCGGTGAACAGCATTTACATCATAATCTTTGGGCTGGTCTTGACCGCGCTGTGGGGCTTCCTCGGGGCTCGAGGTTGGGAGCCCAGCACGCCCGTGAAGTTCTCGCTGGGGCTGCTTCAAGTCGGCTTAGGATTCTCCATGCTTTACTTTGGTGCTCAAACCTCGGACGCCGACGGGATGGTTGCCTCGTATTGGCTGTTGCTCATGTATTTGTTACTGACCACGGGTGAGCTTTGTCTATCGCCAGTCGGACTATCGATGGTCACGAAGCTCTCGCCTGCCAGGTTGGTCAGTACGGTGATGGGCTCGTGGTTCCTAGCCACAGCCTTTTCCCAGTTTCTGGCAGGCATCATTGCGCAATACGCGGCAGTCAATGAAGGGGGCGGGAACATGGTCCCAATCCCATCCGCGACGGTTCATATCTATGGCGACGTCTATATGATGGTAGCCATTATGGCCTGCAGCGCGGGGGGCATCTGCTTGGCTCTGTCACCGTTGTTGAAGAAATGGATGCACCTCGGAGTGAACGATGGAGAATAGTATCACTCGGCTTGCGTGACGACTCACAGGTGTGAAGGATCGGGGGCGGCTTACTCAGTGCAGAGTCACACTCGGCAAGAGTGACCCACGGTGGGTCACACTCGGCAAGAGTGACCTACGGTGAGTCACACTCGGCAAGAGTGACCTACGGTGGGTCACACCTGCCGGGTGTGACCGTGAAGAGCGAGCAACAATTCCTCGCCCGAAAATCCATCACCGCTTGGCTACGAGAGTTTGGGTGCGAGTCTAACTCAAGCTAACCACACTGTTGGACGGAAACCGAACTACCAACCTTCTTGAGCAAACAGCTCATCCACGGTGTCGAGATAAGTCCTGGCCCGGCTCGTGATTTCCACTGGCGGAGCGGCGAGCGAAACTTGCTGCCAGTTCAAGTCTGAGCCGCGTGCCAAAATCCTTATCAAACGTGCTCCGGTTGGATCTTGCACTTGAACAAACTGCTGTCTGTTCAGGGTGGCCGTGTAGACTCCCCTGTCAGCACCCCGAACGCCGGTCAAATAGGCTCGGGTGCCATCGTTGCTAAGTACGACTTCTTGGAACACGTCCCCGGCGAAGCCATCACGAGTGATGGTCCATTCCGATTTGCCGTTGGCTCCGATGGCCGCATAAACACCCGAGGTTCTCAGCGAACCATTGGCGTTGTAGAAGCTCGAAGCGAGATTCTCGATCACGCCCGCGTAACGCGGAGTGATACCTAAGATGCTGAAGTTGAATTCGGCATTGACGCCACCCGGAGCAACAATCGTTCGTGTGAAAGAGTTTGCCCCCGGAGCGTCGGTCGCCAGGATTGGCACTGCATAGGTGACGGTGTATGCCCCTGGTGGCAGCAGATCGAAGGAGTAGGTGCCATCGACATGGGTCATTTCCGTAACGGTTCGCAACGCCGTGGATGGGGTTGCAGCCACGGTCAAGGTAACTTCAATGCCGCCCATTCTCAGTTCGTTCGAGTCCATTGCACCCGAGTTATTGTCGTCGACATAGACAACCCCTCGAATCGTGCTTGGAATGAACGGCGAGATATTGACGTTGAAGGTTGCGATCGATGTTTTGGGATCGGCAACTCCGTTAGTCGTACCGTTGTCTACCACCTCGTATTGAAAAGTATCTAGTCCGTTGGCTCCCAGAGGAGCTGTATACGTGATGGTACCATTCGCATTGAGAACTACGGTACCGACAGTATTCGGATTCGGGATGACTCGACTGACACGCAGGGTTTGGCCACTCTCGTTCGCTGGCCCCTTGGGCATACCAGCCAAATCCTGAGTGACATCAAAAACAGTTGGAACGCTTGCGAAGACGGAACGGGTTAACGCACCGGCTGTCGGAGCATCGTTCACTTCGCTAACATTCACGGTTAGCGTAGCCGGAGCGTTCAGCAGACCATCGGTGATCTGATAGACGAAACTATCTGGTCCATTGAACGAATTGGCTGGTGTGTAGATTAGATCCGTACCAGACTGACGAACCGAACCTCCCTGAGCCGTAGTGATGACCATCGTGCCAAGTGCCACAATGGTAACGGTTTGGGGAGGTGATTCATTGGCAGGACCAGGACGATCATTTGCTAGCAAACTCGAAATGACAATCGTCACCGGAGTGTTCTCGGCGGTGCTGACAGGAGTATCGGCAACTGCAATAGGTGCGTCGTTGATAGCTTGCACATTGATGGTCAATGTGGACGAAGCGGACAACGGAGACAGAGTCGTTCCTGTAAGACCGTTGTCAGTGACAGTGTAGCGGACAAGCACTTGGCCATTGAAGTCCGGAGCTGCCGTATACCGAACGTCGCCACCCACGATCACGACTGTACCACTACCGGTGGTCAAGTTCTCCGCGCCGGTGATGGTGAGTGTTTGACTGTCTTCAAAGGGGCCTTTGCTCAGTCCATCGGTGATGCTCGCGGCTGGGATAGTGAGAACCGTATCCTCAGTCGCCGCAAAGGTACGTTCGGCCGCGGTGGGGAGATCGTTGACCGGAGTAACCGTAATGGTAACTGTCGCTGTCGATGGATCGCTGCCCGGAGCATCATCGGTCATCGTATAGGTGAAGATCGCATTCCCAAAGAAGTTGGGGGCAGGTGTGTAAATCAAACGGTCGTCGGTTGGATCGGCTGCGGAAGCTCGGTCATCCAAAGCTACGGAGCCTGAAGCGACGTCGGGTTGAGTGAACGAAACAAGTCGTTTGGTCGCTCCCGAATTACCGATATCGTCCGCGATGACGTCGATCGTGAAGGCTGGGGAGTCCTCTGCGATGCTGGCCACATTGTCGACCGCAAACGGAAGAATCGGCGGGATGATAAACACCTCGACGTCCGCAGTCGATCGCAATCCTCCAGCATCCTCAATGGTGTAGGAGAATCGAGCCGTGGTGTTGAACGAATTCGCGTCGCCGGGCGGGGTGTATACCACGCGGTTGGCTTGATCGTTGATGGTGGCCGTGCCGCGATCCGGAGTGGTCACCGAAACGATCCGAAGCACATCGGTTTCCAGTGGCCCGGGGCTATCGTTGGCTAGGACGTCGAGATTGCTCGGCTGAGCCAAGCCCAATACGGTAAAGCGTCCAGCGCCCGTGTCGTTTACAGCGGTCGGTGGATCATTGACGGCTGAGACATTGAATGTGATGGTGCCCGTAGCCGCCAGAGCGGGAGAGCCGTTGTCCTGAACCGTGTAGGTTGCCGTTTCAACACCGAAGAAGTTAGGGGCCGGTCGATAGGTGACTACCGACCCGACGGTAGTGATCGTTCCGCCGTTTGAGGCTGCGCCGAATCCTAAAATGATGAGCGATTGGGCGGCTTCCCCAGGGCCTGGATTAGCGTTGCTAAGCAGTTGGCTGACCGCACCGGTTCCGGAAATGATGACCGAGCCATCTTCGACGACGCTGAAGATGGCGTTGTTCGCGATCGGAGCGTCGTTCACTGGAGCAACGTTGACTGTAATAGTCGAAACGCGGGTCGCGATCGGCGAGCCATCATCCGCACCCGTCACTTGAAAAATGGCGTTTCCAAAGAAGTTCGCGGCAGGCAAAAAGTTGATGTTGCCAGCGACAATGCTTACGGTTCCGTTGGTCTGCGGGCCGGTGGTAAAGCTTTGGATCGTTACCGCTTGAGCGCTTTCGTTCGCTGGACCAGGCGTGAACAATTGTGCAGGAGTCAGTACGAGAGGGTTAGCTACATCCTCTTCAACACTGAATTGAGTGCCAACGATTGTCGGCGGGTCATTGACTGGCGTCACGTTAATTGTGACGGTGCCGACCGCCGTATCCGGGGTTGGAGTTACATTATTGCGAACGGTGTAGGTGAACGTGACAGGGCCGAAGTAATCCGCTGTGGGAGTAAACGAAACATTTTGCCCGTTATTCACAAACGCTACGGTACCACCAACGCTAGGCTGAGTCACTCCAACCACGCCGCGCGAAGTTCCGAAACGATCGATATCATTCGCGATCACGTCTATGGAAGACTGCCCCGAGTCTTCAGGGATATTGCGTGAGTCGGTCACGGCGGTCAGTCGGTCTGCGATGATGAGCGTGGCCGTAGGTAGGATCACTTCCGTAGAGGTCAAATAGACAGCCCGGGCTCCGAACAAAGCGATACCGAGGTTATCGCCCGCGGCGCCAGGTTGCGGGAGTGGAGACGTATCACCGTTGAGATTGATTACCCCAGCACCACCGCCGACGAACAGCACATCCACCACGTTCAAAAACCGCGATGCGACCGATGGGTCGAGGAAGCTAGTAACGCTGGAAAAGCCACCGAGCAACGTCATGGTCCGTGTGGCCGAGGGCGTATTGCTTTTGAGCACGCCATCGGGACCGTTGGTGTAGCGGGTGACGGGCGACTCCGTCCCAGTTCCGTCAATAAAAGTTCCGTTGTCCAAGTTGTGGTTACGGGCGACGCGGGAAACCAAGTCACTGGTGGGATCAGGGTTGGCTTGGCCAGTGACCGTTAGGGTTACCGCACCCGAGCCATCGCTACTCAAATTATTGGCTCCAACTACCGGATCCACAAAATTCGTTCTAGCCCTTTGACCGATGAAATTGATGCCAAATCGGAATGAGGTAGGGCTGTTGAGCGAACTGACCCGAACATTTCCTGTCCCTACTGACGGCAAAGCCTGAATAGCGGTTCGGATGTTGGTGACCGTTCCGTTGGCACTGTAGATCCCGTTGTTGAAGGCAATAGCGATCGGGGCGGTCGTCTCAGTACCATAGGTCAGGGTAAAGGTACCGCTTCGGACATTGTTCAATACGTCGAGTTGGTTGAACTCACCCCACTGCAACTGGAGTTTTTCATCGGTAGATCCATCCGCATTCGTAAAGGAGAGATCGTGGTATGCGCTGAACACACCGCTGGGTGTAGGCGCTCGCAAGTCTTTGATTTGAGTCCGAATGATCACTCGATCGCCGGTGCCAATGACCGCTTCGGTGATTCCGTTGTTCGGGGTTGGATCCGTCAGCTCTTGGTCTGCAGTACCGTCTGCTTTGACCGAGAAGAACCTGTAGCGAACTTCCGCCAATTCACCAACGCCCTCGCCGTTATTGATAGCATTGATGACGGTCAAAACGTCGAGAGGGGACAACATATTGTCACCATCCGCGTCGACCAAAGCCGTCCGGTCAACCGGAGCCGATTGGTTTGTTAGCGGGCCGGAGCCTTCGGCATTGAGCTTGTTGATGATGACCAAAGCATCCAGGGGCGAAATCGCGAAGTCGCCGTTCACATCGCTCGCCGCCAAATAATTATGGAAGGGCATGATGTCTGCGGCCATCAATTGGCGTTGTTCAAGAGCCTCGAGACGAAGCATTCGCTTCACCCAACCCTGTTTGGCAGCCTTGTTGCTGCGATTGCGAGGGATTGGATTACGAGCCTGACGTGTTGGCGAAACGGACATCGATTCTTCCACCGTAAAGATCAAGAAAGGAGCAACAATTGGAAAGAAATTTGGAGGCACAATTTTGTCCCTTCAAATCTCCGTACTGTGAGGGTACTTGGCAATCGATCGGTTTTCAATCCACTTCTTGCCCAGACGGCGTAAATTACCCAATCACCCCAGAGTAAGCGTGACTTTGCGTGAATTTGCCGTCCCTAACAGTATTTCCGGAAATATCAATTTTTAGAGCTGGATTCCCTCAAGAAGTTCCATCAGGTCAAAAAATTGCGGAATTCCCCAACTTCCTTCAAAAAAATCAGGTTTTTTATTAGCGAATTGAGGCGCTCTAAAGTCCGCAATCGGCCGATTCCAAAAGATTTTGCCGGCATGGACTATCTGATTTCTATTTACGCAGTTCCATCGATTCCCCTATGATTGCCAAGTCAGTGCGCAAAGAGCATGCATTTTGGATCAACAGGGAACCTTCGGGAGCGTCGCCGCAGAGGCTGAAGAATGAGCGGATCACTACTCCTAATACTCTTGGCTGCATGGATGCAGAACGCAGGCGAGCAGCTCCCGCTCCCCAATCGTGGCGCGGCAGTGATGCCACCCGTGATGCCTCCCACTTTTTCGGACCGGGCTGGCACGTCCAACTCGGGTGTGATGCGTGGCTGGGGGACCGATAAAGTGGACGGGAAATTCGCGTTTATTATTCAGATTCCGCCAGAGTCCATCGCAGAGTTCGCCCGCGGACCCGTGGGGCAAGAGTTGCCCGCGGAAATCCCTGAAAACATTCGCGGTTACATTCAAAAAGTGATTGTCCGCATCGGAGTCGGCCAACTGGAGCAGAGCCCTCCGAACAGCCAGAGCTTTGGCGACGCCCGAATTAATATCGGCACACCTTACGTAGCGACCTTGGACGGTCGCTCGCCTGTCACGATCGATAACCCTGGCAGATACAGCGACACCATGACAGCTGGCGGTGGTTTGGGTCTGACCAATAATAACGCTCCCAATACCGGTCACAGTCGCGACGAAGCTATCATGCCACCGAACCAGCAACAGCCGTCGGGAATGTTTACCAATAACAACCAGGTAGGATTGGGTTCCAATACGCAAGCGTCGGCCCCTTTTCCCAGTCCCACTGGCGGAGTCAGCGGCGCGAGCTCGAATGGTCTTTTCCCGCCTGATGGCAGTACTGCCTCGAACAACAGAATCTACGGGTCGCTGCCTAGTAGATCCGAGGCGCCGCAGAATGCAATTCGCGATGGCTGGACAGCAGCCAATAGCAATAGCCCTCGCAGTTCCATCGGCAGTTTTCTCCAGCCTAGCAACCGACCAAATGCGACCAACGGCCCCTACGCGGGAGATACTTATCCCCCATTCAATAGTAGAAATAGTTTCGAGACCAGTCCCGATCGTTCGTACCTGCAGACTGCTCGCAATCCCAATCCGATGCAGTATCCAAATGAGCAATATTCTTGGGGTACCTACAATCCGCAAAACCCCAACAACCCTTCGATTTCCCAAGGCCAAGCACAGCAATACGGTTTTCCAACGCCGCAAACCAATCCATCCATGTACGCCTCCGGTTTGAACACCAACCCAAACGCAAACTTTTATCAGCCGCAGATCAGCCCATCGTTTGCCGGAATTCCTGGCGGCAGTTCTCCCCGTGTTGCAGGAGGCATGGGTGCGGCATCGACGGATCCATTCAATCTGGTTGATGAACCACCACCGTTGCCCAAAGACAAATGGATGCCATTCTTTTTGCTATTTTCGATTGTCGGAAATTTGTATTTGGGATTGTGGATGAACCATCTCCGGAATCGACATCGAAAGTTGCTCGCCAACATACGCGGTGTTTCCCTGCCCGATCTAGGGTAGGATGGCACACCGCTGGCATCCGACTGCTTGAAAGAGATCAACGGTCGATAGTGGTCGAGTGCTCGCAAAGACTTCACCTGCATCGCAACCTGCGGCCGCACCCGCGGCGATTGCCAAGCTGCGAACTCGGTCAAACACATACGCTTTGGCTGGCGGGAATTGCGTTGCATAACAGGCGATACTCGCCAGTTTCTTCTCGAGCGTCTGGCTGATATCGACCGTGATTTGACTGTCGTAGCCAACGATTGGGGGCGGTTCGAATTGCAACCTAAAGTACAATTGCCGTTCGATAGTGTGGACGGGCAGCCCCTCAAAGAATTCGTCCCATTTGGTAAGTCGCGAGTAGAAGATGGCTGCATCGGTGATCTGCATGGCCTGGAAATGATCCGGCGAGGCCATCGGTGTTTTGTTTCCGAATCCGATCACCATTTTGGGGCGATGGCGTCTGAACTCCTTTGCCAGGGCGACGCGTTCCTCAAAACCATCCATCAGTCGGCGGTTGGTAAACGGGAGTATTTTACGAACATGCACGCCGAGCACCTTCGCAGCGGCCATCGCTTCCGAGCGTCGAACGTCGGGAGATGGGCTCAAGGGGGTCGGCTCGCCGTCGGTCAAATCGATGATACCGACTCGGTAGCCCTGCTCGACCATGGCGGCAATCGTGCCACCGCACGCAATCTCGACATCATCGGGATGCGCCCCAACGATGATCACGTCAAGCTTATCGTTTCGTTCTGTCATTGGAGTTTCACC